>Ga0265780_10005119_pt1 | contig 16694 bp, 7 predicted proteins | sample P1T30metagenome_FD_192432 | JGI IMG/M metagenome (GOLD analysis project Ga0265780, IMG submission 192432) | Plant litter microbial communities from East Loma Ridge, Irvine, California - P1 T30 | ecosystem: Environmental > Terrestrial > Plant litter > Unclassified | place: USA: California... | reverse complement strand
AAGCGGGCCAACGACGTAACCGCCGTTGGCCTCGCGTTATCCGGCGGGTGCGTTACCAGTCGCTACGATCGCCGCCGTCATCGTCATCGCCGTAATTGTTGATGGTGACGTTTTCCTCGGGCGAGCCCATGAAGCCCTGACCTCCGCCGAAGCCACCGCCGCCACGATGCCCACCGAACAGATCGGAGAGGCCGCTGAACAGCATCTCGCCGCCAGCGACGCCGGCCGCCGTCGTCCCGGCGGTGCGCAGGAAGCTACCGAGGCCACCGCCACCCGACAGGATGCCCGGCCGCTCCTCGGGCGCGGGCGGCGCATAGGAGGACTGCCCACCACCGCTCCACGGGCTGGAGGGTTGCGGCAGGAAGCTGCTCGACGTCGGCTGCGGGCTGAGTTGACGTTCCAGCTCCGCGATCCGCGCCTGCGCCGCGTGCAACGACTGGTCCGCCACGATCGCATGCTGGACGAGAACGTAGCTCGCATCGGAATTGGCGGCGAGCGCCTGCCGGATCAGGCCATCGGCCTCGTTATCCTTGGCGACGCCGCGCGCGGCGACCAGTTCGTTCAGGAAGTTGGTCAGAAGGGTGCGTTCTTCAGGTGTCATGTCCATTCCTCGCATCGAACGCCGTCACAGATCGTTCGGCGTGCGAGGCCATTCAACCATGTCACCCCATCGTGACGTGAATTTCATCCACGCCCGATGGTCCGCAATGCGGTTTGCGGATCACCGGGCGGTGCCTGTCTTCTTGGAAAGTGGGCGGCAGCCCTCCGTCAGAACTTGAACCGTGCGCCGAAATTGTAGCGTGCGCCGGTGTCCTGGAACAACAGGAAGCGCTCTTCGATCGCCGACCATTCCTGCACGTGCTGGTCGAGCACGTTCACGCCCTGGACGTACACCTGGAAGTTGCGGTTGATGTTGTAGGCAAGGTTGAAGTCGAACTGGCCGTAAGCTGAGCGGTTGCGCGGGCGGGACTGATCGGAGCGGCAGGCGCGCAGGTATTCCGAACGCCAGTTGTACGAGCCGCGCGCCTCGATGCCGAACTTCTCGTAGAAGATGCTGCCGTTGGCCGAATGCGGCGACAGGCCGTTATAGCCGCACTGATAATCCGCCAGTGCACTGTCGCGTTTTGCCCCGCTCGCGACATAGGTGTAATTGCCCTGAACGCCGAAGCCGGACAGCCAGCCGCCCAGGAAATCGAACGCATATTGCCCGCCGACCTCGACGCCGCGAATATTCCCGGTCTGGCCGTTGCGGGTGCGCGTGTCCTGATAGGTGCGGCCGAAGTTCGTGACGGGGATCGTCTGAAGCTCCAGGAAATCGCTCAACTCCTTGTCGAACGCGCCGATGCTGACGTAGCTGACGCGCGACGGGTAATATTCGAGCGACAGATCGTAGTTGGTGGATTTGAACGGCTTGAGCAGCGGATTGCCGCCGCTCGATTGCGGCACGGCGACGCGACCGCCATAGGAATTGTTCACGCCCAAATCCGTCAACGTCGGACGAGTCACCATCTGCGAGAAGGCGCCGCGCACGATCAGCTTGTCGGTGAGGTTGTACTTGGCGTTCACCGACGGCAGGTAGTTGGTGTAGCTGTTCGAGACCGAGACCGGGCTCGCCACGCCATAGGCATATTGCAGCGTGTCGTCGCCGGGTGTCGTCGTCACCGCGAGCACCGGCTGGTCGTAGCCGCGCGACAGCGTCTGGGTGCTGACGATGCGGACACCGGCGTTACCGCTCCAGCGCGGGCCGCCGAACTGGACGGACACGTAACCCGCCCAGACCTTTTCCTGCACGTCGAGCCGGCTGCCGAGGTTTTCGCGCAGGCCGAACGGGCCACCGGGCAGCGCGAGCAACCGCGCCGCCTCGGCCGCCTGCTCCGCCGCCGTGCGGCCCTGGCGCGGCGTAGCAAGTTCAGCGGGAGTGGACAGGAAGGCGATGATCGCGTTGGGATCGTAGGTGAAGTAGTTCTTCGGCAGGCTGGAGCTGCCCGATGCATCGCTCAGGAAGCCGTTCAGCGTATAGGGCTGCAACAGATTGGTCGGCACCGGCAGGTCGTAGCCACAATAAACGCAGCTGCTGTCGTAGTTGCTGATGCTGCGCTGGATCTTGCGGCGCTGCGAATATTCCGCGCCGAAGTGAAGACCGCGCAGAAAACTCGCGCCGAACTTCCATTCGCCATCGAAGTGATATTCCTGCCCAGAATCGGTCACCTTGTTCAGGCCGTTGGAAAGATAGTGCGCGCGCATCAGCGCGGGATCGGTGATGTTGCCGAAATTGGACGCGGTCGGCACATCCTGTTCGGGATTGAGATCGAAGCGCGGCGCGGTGGTGGCGAGCGAACCGACCACTACGAACTGGTTGGGATTGTTCTGGATCGCGCGCGTCTTGGAAGCGTCGAACCGCAGTTCGAGCGTGTCGGTCGGGTTCCATTTCGCATTCGCGCCAACCAGATAGCTTTCGGTCTCGCGATTGCTGATGCTGACGATGTTGTCGTTCTGCGACAGGCTGACGCTTCCCGCCAGCCCGGGGTTGGCGCCGAGAAACTGCTGGCCGGGCCGATTGAAGCCGGTCGCCGTGCCGGTGCCATCGACGGTCAGACCGATATACGGCGCGGAATAGAAGTTGGCGAACGCGCGCCGGTCGGTATCGACGTCGAACTTGGAATAGATGCCGTCCAGTGTGATCAGCAGCGTGTCGGTTACCTTCGCCTGAAACGCGCCGGCAACGTTGATGCGTTTGCGCTTGTCGTATTCGCGCACGACCTGGATGTTCTGCGGCACGTTGACGGTCGCGCCGGTATTGCCGAGCGCGGCGCCGGTCAGTCCGGTCGATGTCGCCGATCCGTTGACGACGTTTTCCGGCCCGTTGATCCAGCCTTCGGTCTGCACGAAATCGAGCTGGCTCTTGCGGTCGGTATACGAACCCGAAAGAACGAGCCCGACCGTCTTGGCTGCGTTGGTCCACGACGTCACCGCCGAGAAGTCCGGGCTCGCCTTCTTCGCGAGCGTATCGTAGATGCCGCCAGCCGAGGCGGCGAGGTGGAAGCCCGCCTGCTGGTCAAGCGGGCGCGCGGTGATGACGTTGACGGTCGCGCCGATCCCGCCTTCCTGAAGTTCGGAGATCGGCGATTTATAGACGTCGGTGCGCTGGATCATGTTCGACGACAGCACATCGAACGAGAATTCACGGCCGGGATTGTCGGTCGCCATCACCCGGCCGTTGACCAGCACGGTATTGAACTCGGGCCCAAGGCCGCGAACGGTGATGAACTGCCCCTCGCCGCCCGAACGGTCGATCGCCACGCCGGTGATGCGCTGAAGCGCCTCGGCGATGTTCGCGTCCGGGAACTTGCCGACGTCGGTGGCGGTGATCGAATCGACGATCTGGTTGGCGTCGCGCTTGATCCGCGCGGCCGAGGCGAGGCTTTCCCGAATGCCGGTAACGACGATATCGTTGCCGTCCGTGCCGGAGGCGCGATTGACGTTGGCATCGTCCACCTGCGCGGCAACGGGTGACGGCTCCGCCTGGACGGTGGCGGGCGTCTGCTGCGTCGCGCCGGCTTCGGGCTGGGGCGGTTCGGGTGGCGTCGCCTGCGCCATCGCGGCGGTGGACGTGAACAAGGTGCCGACAAGCAATGCGGCCCGGTACGAGATCTTCATTTCTCTTCCCCTGTTGCTCTGTTTGATGTGCGGGCGGGCGGCGCCGCGCCCGCCTGCTCCCCTATTTCCGGCTGACGATGAGCATCTGCACGCCATGCGACGGCACCGTCATTGACGCGCCCCCGCTCGCCCCCGGCACGTCGCGATGCGCCCAGACGTCGCGTACGCTCGCCCGCGCGGCAGCGGGCCAGCCGAGCACGTCCCATGTCGCCTTGATCGTTGCCGGCTGTTCGCCACGGTTGAGCATCAGCACCGCCTGACGCCCGCCCGAGAGCGGCTTGACCCACACCTCCGCCGGACCGTCCTGACGCACGCGCCGCCCCTGCACGCCGAGTGCGTCCTGATCGACCGCGATCACCTCGCGGTTGGTGAGGATGTCGTGCGTCGCCGGCGTCATCGCGGCGAGATCGTTGCCGGCCAGCAACGGCGCGGCCATGATCGCCCACAGCGAGAAGTGCGCGCGTGCCTCGTCGTCGCTCAGGCCGCCATTGCCGACTTCCAGCATGTCGGGATCGTTCCAGTGGCCCGGGCCTGCATAGGGCCAGAGTGCCTCGTTACGGTCGGCGATGTCGATCACGCCCAACTGATCGAACTTTTTGGCTTTCCAGATGTCGGAGATATCGCCGGTGGTGCGCCAGAGCTGGCCGGGATAGGGTCGCCACAGCCACGGCTGGTTGGTGCCCCATTCGCACAACGACAGCACGATCGACCGCCCCGATGCGCGTAGCGCCCGCGCCATCAGCGAGTACGCCTCCTGCCCGTTGCGCGTGCCGGTGGAGCACCAATCGTATTTGAGATAGTCGACGCCCCAGCGCGCATAGGTCAGCGCGTCCTGATATTCGTGGCCCTGACTGCCCGAGCGGTGCGCGCAGGTCATCGCGCCGGCATCGGAGTAGATGCCGAACTTCAGCCCCTTGGCATGGATATAGTCAGCCAGCGCCTTGATGCCGGTGGGAAAGTGGACCGGGTCGGCGGTAATGTTGCCATCGGCGTCGCGCTGTCCGTGCCAGCAATCGTCCACAACGACGTAGGTGTAGCCCGCATCGCGCATCCCCGTGCTGACGATCGCGTCCGCGGCGGACCGGATGGTCTGTTCGCTGACGTTGCAGGCGAACTTGTTCCAACTGTTCCACCCCATCGGCGGCGTGGCGGCGTAGGCAGGAAACTCGGTGGTGATGAGCGGCTCGCCCGCCGGCGTGTCAGGGATCTGGGCAAATGCGGTTCCACCCGCAGCCAGAGACAGCGCGGTGGCGCTCAACCACCGCCCCAAGCGTGTGAGCTTGCAGGCAATCGAGGTGGAATGGTGGTGCGTGGACGAACGAAGGATCATCGACCTCTTCTCCCTTTTTCATGCGCATGCGGCGGCGCACGATGAACAAGGCAAGAAGAGGCGGCGGGCACGCAAACGCGCGCCCTTGCTTCTATCCTCTCCGAACCTCCGGCTTTTGCCGATCTGTAGAATAGATCGTATAAATGCGACTTCGTCAACTTGGTTTTTTTATGTGTGGTATCTTTCCACCAACATCATGAAACCGCGACGTACTGGCACGACAAGACGCCGGCAGATCGCTCTGCCGGTGCCGCGTCGCGCCTTTTGAGCGTGAGGTTACTTGGCGGGCGCGCCGATCCGCACGACCGCGCCGCCGGCGCGCGCAAGGTGGAGCTGAAGGGTATCGCCCGTGCCGAGGTTACGGTCGGAGATGGCGAGGCTGGTTGGCGTGGCGCCGTCCTCCCAGATCCGTGCGGGGTGACGCCCCGTGCCGAGGAAGTCGAGCGGCACCGTCACCGTCCGCGCCGCGTCGGTCATCGCACCGACATACCAGGTGGCGCCCTTGCGCCGCGCGATCAGGATGCTCTCGCCCGGCGCGCCCGAAAGCACGCGCGTCTCGTCCCAGCTCGTCGGCACCTCCTGAAGGAAGTCGAACCCGTCGACCCAGCCGCCGCCCGCGGCGCGATAGGCGTCGGGCGTGTCCGAGATGCCCTGGAACGGGCTGTAATATGCGAGGTACAGCGCCAGCGCCTGGCCCCGCGTGGTCGGCACCTGCGGATCGTTGTTGCGGGGTACGAAGGCTTCGGGCGTGGCGTTGCGGAACCCGCCGGGTGTGTAGTCGGTCGGCCCGAGGATGCCGCGCGTAAAGGCTAGGTTGACGTTGTTCCTGGCGGTCACCCGGCGCGACCATTTGTTCTGTTCGGCACCGAATACCCCCTCCTGCGTAATGAAGTGGGGCCAGGTCCGCACGGTGCCGCGCGGCACAAACGCGCCGTGCAGATCCAGCATCAGGCGGTGTTTGGCGGTGGCGGCAAGGATGCGATCGTAAAAGCCGACCATCGCCTGATCGTCACGATCCATGAAGTCGACCTTGATTCCGGCGATCCCCATGTGCTCCAGGCTGGACAGGATCGCCTCCATATTATGGTCGAGCGGCTCCCAATGCATCCACAGCACCAGCCGGACGCCATGTTCCCCGCCGTAGCGGACGAGGCCGGGCAGATCGAGGCCGGGCACGACCTTGGTCGGATCGGCGCCGGGCAGCAGATAGCCGCCGAAACCACTGTTCACGTACCAGCCCTCGTCCACCACCATGTACGGCAGGTGCGCTTGCGCCGCAAAATCGATGAAGCCGCGCAGCGTCTCGTTGTTGGTACCCGGCTTGGCAATGCCGGCGAGCGTCGGGCCGCTCCACCAGTCCCACGCATATTTGCCGGGCTTCACCCAGGAAAAGTCGCCTTGCGCGGGCGGGTTGAGGCTGGTGATCAGCGTGGTGGGAACAAGATCGCCCGGCGCATCGCCCAGCAACACCACGCGCCACGGGGTCTCCAGTGGTTGTTTCGACACGTCGGTCGTAACCGCCACCCACTTGTCGTCCGGATGCGGCGCAAGCGCGACCGACACGCCCAACTCGCCCGGGCCGATGCCCGCCAGGTACATCCCGGCGTAACCGTGCAGGTTCGCCTCGGTAATCGCGAAGCTCGCGCCATTGTCGGTGCTGCACAGTAAAGGGAGGTCGAACAGGTTGAACGGCCGGATCAGCGCGGCGTTGACGGGATCGAACTCGCCTTCATGGCTGCTGCCGAAGTGCCCGACGTTGAAGCCGGTACAGTTGTACGCGGCGGGAAACGCGAACTCGGTCAGCTCGCCCTGGATGCGAAGCTCCGTCATGCCGGGCTGCCCGGCGATGCGGTAGCGCATGGCGACGCCATCGTCGTAGGCGCGCACCTGCAACGTGAAGCGGCGGCCGGTTGGGCCGCGCTCTGCCAAGTCGATCTCCGCCATGCGGTAGCGATCGTTCACCGACGAGCGGCTGCCTGAAAGCGTGTAGCGATCCGCACCCTCGCTACGGCGCACCGCTACGATCCGCATGTCAGGCCCGATCTTGACGCCCTTCTCGAACTGAAAGCCAAGCTTCGAGGGCGCGAGCACCGCCCGGCCACGCCACGCGACCCGCCACGTCGGCCCGCCCGGCCCGGTGTCGTCCACCGTCACGCCCGCGCGCCCATCGGGCGAGGCGAGTACCATCGTCTCGGCAGCAGCGGGCACGGCAATAGCGAGCGCGGCGACAGCGCCGAGCAAACGAGCAATCCTCATGCGAAACCTCTCCCAGTTTTCTTGCAGCAGTTCGGCAATGCGGATCTTCGTCCGCTGTGCATAGAAAGGAGCATGTCCGCGCCTGAAATACAACTGTCCCCGGCCATGGCGAAGACTATCGTTCCGGAGCGTTCAATTATACGGCAATCAATGTTAAGGGGTTCCCGTCTTATCAAGGTGTTAGCAGACACGATGTTAAAGCCCGCATTTGGCGGACAGACGGTTCGCCAAGCACGAGGGCGTGAATATCCTCTTCGGCTACGGTTGACGCAGGTGCGCCCAACTGGCGGTACTGCCCGGCGGGACGAAGCTACCCCGTCCTGCCCGCCTGCATCAGGATCGCGTCGGACGGCAGCAACTGATCGAGGAACGGCAGGATCGCAGCGCCGATCGCAGGAGCGTCCCCCGCCATTGCCGCGCGCGAAATCGGCGCGGTGGCTGGCAGGTGCATCTCCGCGAGCCTAACGGTGAGACGTTCGATCAGTTCGTCGACCAGCAGATCGGGCAAACGTCCGCCGATGATGATCGCCTGCGGATCAATCAGACAGTTGATGTTGACAAGCGGGGCGATCAGCGCGCGCGTGGCGTCCTCCACCCATTGATCAAGCACGCGCTTCACCGCCGGGTGCGAGGCGTCGATGCAGGCCGGACCGGCCACGGCGCAGCCGGCGCGCGCGAGATATTCCATCAGCGCAGATAGTGAGACGACGTCCTGCACCAGCGCGCCGGGCGTCGCGCTCGTCGCATCGGGCAGCAGGCCGAGTTCGGCGCTGCGGTGGTTGGCGCCCTGCACGTAATGCCGATCGATCATCAGCCCGCCGCCAAGCCCCGAACTGATGAAAATGTAGAAGAAGCTCGCCAGCCCGGAGCCTGCGCCCGATTGCGCCTCGCCGATCGCGGCGGCGGCGGCGTCGTTGTCGACCAGCACCGGCCAGGGCAGCAGCGGCGCGAGCAGGTCGGCGACCGACAGCGCCGCCCAGCGCTCATAGCTTTCGGGGCGGCCGGGCAAGGCGATGCTGCCAAGGTCGTCCGGCCGGGTGACACCGACTCCGATCACCCGGTCGCGCGGCACACCGGCCTCCGCCAGCAGCGGATCGAGCGCGCCGCCGACGAAATCGACCACATCCTCGGGCAGCGCGAACGCAATGTCGCGAGAGATCCTGCCGCGCACCTGCCCGGCCAGATCGAGCACCACTATCGTTAGGTGATCGCGGTCGATGTTGAGGCCGATCGCGACACAGCCGAGCGCATCGACTGTAAGGCGGATCGCAGGCTGCCCGCGCGGGCCCTGCAAACGCCCGATCTCCTTGACCAGCCCCGCGTCGATCAGGCGCCGCGTGATGTTGGCAATGGTCGGCGCGGTCAGCCCGGTCATACGGCTCAACTCGACCCGCGTCGTCTCGCTGCTCGATCGGATCGCCTGCAGCACGACACGTTGGTTGTAATCGCTGGCGCGCGCGAGGTTCGTTCCGGATAGCGACACGGACAGTCGCGGCGCCCGCGCGTCCCGTTGCATGTCCATCGTCATCGCGCTGCCCCTTCGACGTCCATATTAGCCCAATCCTGCGACTGTGGCTGCATCCCGCCGCCATTCATAGTGTCGAGCCCATTCCCACAAGGTGCAACATACACATTGTAACAAAAATTATTTGTTTAATCTGCTTGATCGTGTTTCCTCGTCGCCTTAGCCTTGTGATTGACGCGGTCCGGCATGGTCGAAGCGGCGCATCGTGACGCAGCGACCCGCCAGTATTCCGGTGCAGCACGCGGCAGCCACCAGAAGGTCGCCATCCGACCAGCCGAAAGGGAGTCCACCCGTGACCACGCCCACATTCGCTCGCCTGCGCGTGCCATTGCTTCTCGCAACGGCACTTGCCGCTGTCTTTAGCGCCGGCCCGGCCCTCGCACAGGAAGCGGTAACTGCGCGAACGCCCGCGACGCCGCTGGTCGCGCATGATCCCTATTTCAGCATCTGGTCGTTCGGAGACGCGCTGGCCGCAAAGCCGACCTCGCACTGGACCGGCAGCGAACAGCAACTGAACGGCTGGGCGCGTATTGACGGCAAGACGCTGCGCTTCATGGGCGGCGGCAAGGGCGATGCCATGACGCAGCGCTCGCGCGCGATCTGGCCGACGCGGACGATCTACGAGTTTGAGGATGCCGGCGTGCGCCTCACCGCCACGTTCTTCACGCCCGCCTTGCCCGACGATCTCGACGTGCTGTCGCGCCCGGTCACCTATCTCAGCTGGACGGTGCGCTCGGTCGACGGGCGGCACCATGCGGTGCAGCTCTACGTCGATGCCAGCGCGCAGCTTGCCGTCGATACCGTCCAGCAGCCGGTCGTCTGGGGCAGCAACCGCGTCGGTGACATGACGGTGATGCGGGTCGGCACCAGCGAGCAGCCGGTGTTGCAGAAATCCGGCGACAACTTGCGCGCCGATTGGGGCTGGGCGGAGCTGGCCGTGCCGCAGCAGCCGGGCACCTCCACCGCGATGGTCGGCGAGCAAGCGCGCAACGCGTTCGTGAAGGACGGCGGGTTCGCCACCGCCGACGATCTCGCCATGCCGCGTCCCGCCGGGCAGGATCTGCCGGTGATGGCGGCGCACTTCGATCTCGGCAACGTCGGCGTCGCCCCCGAAACGCGCCGGGCGATGCTGGCCTATGATGCCGAGGACGCAATCGAATACCTCAAACGCCGGCTGCCGCCGTATTGGCGGCGCAGTGGCATGACCATGGCCGAGCTGCTGCAACGCGCCGAAGCCGAGGAGCCCGCATTGCGCCAGCGCGGCGAGGCGTTCGACCGGCAGCTCACCGCCGATCTGGAGCGCGTCGGCGGGCGGGCCTATGCCGACATCGCGGTGCTCGCCTATCGCCAGACACTGGCGGCGCACAAGCTCGTCGCCGATATCGACGGTACGCCGCTGCTGTTCTCGAAGGAGAATTTCAGCGGCGGCTATATCGACACGGTCGACGTGACCTACCCGTCGTCGCCATTCTTCCTGCTGTTCAATCCGCGCCTGCTTGAGGCGCAGTTGCGGCCGATCATGGACTATGCCGCGCTTGCGCGCTGGCACTTCCCGTTCGCGCCGCACGATCTCGGCTTCTTCCCGCTCGCCAACGGTCAGCTTTATGGCGGCGGCGAGCACACCGAGGACGATCAGATGCCGGTCGAGGAGACTGGCAACATGCTCATCATGATCGCGGCGCTCGCTAAAATCGAGGGCAATGCCGATTTCGCCGCACGCTACTGGCCGCAGATCAGCCGTTGGGCGGCGTATCTGCGCGACAAGGGGCTCGACCCGGAGAACCAGCTCAGCACCGACGATTTCGCCGGGCATCTCGCGCACAACGCCAATCTGTCGATCAAGGCGATCCTCGCGCTCGACAGCTATGCCGACCTCGCGCGAACGCTGCACAAGCGCGACGAGGCGGCGCGCTACGGTGCCGCCGCGCGGGCGATGGCGGCGAAGTGGAGCGTCATGGCGCGCGATGGCGACCATACCAAACTGGCGTTCGATCGGCCGGGAAGCTGGAGCCAGAAATACAACCTCGTCTGGGACAAAGTGCTCGGGTTTAACCTGTTCCCGAAGGCGCTGCTCGCCTCCGAGACGCGCTTCTACCTCCAGCACCAGCAGAGTTACGGCCTCCCGCTCGACAGTCGCAAGACCTACACCAAGCTCGACTGGATCACCTGGAGCGCGACATTGACCGACGACAAGGCCGATTTCGAGGCGCTCGTTGGCCCGGTCCACCGCTACATGGCCGACTCGCCGACGCGCGTACCGTTGAGCGACTGGTATGAGACGACCGACGCCAAGCAGGTCGGCTTTCAGGCGCGGTCGGTCGTCGGCGGCGTGTATATGAAGATGCTCGCCGCGCCAGACGTCTGGAAGGCATGGGCCCGCCGCGCCCAGCCGGCGAAATGACGCAGCGCGCCGGCGAGCGGGGCTCGCCGGCACATCACCCTACCGCCGCGCGTCGGCGATCATCGCGGCGAACTGCGCCTTCACTTCGGGCGTGGCGTGCGAGTCGTTCACCTGTTTGGTGAGTGTCGCCAACCGCGCATCGAACTGTGCCACCAGCGTCGCCAGTTGCTCGGGATGATAGTCGATCAGGCGATCGAGCTGCGCCGCCAGCGATAGATCGTCGGGCAACGGGCTCGGCGGCGCCCAATGATCCTTCAGCCACTCGACCGCCGTCGTCACACGCTTCATGCGGTAGAGCAGCCCGTCCATGCCAGGCGCGGCGGCGAAGGTCGCGGCGACGGTGAGCGGCCGGTCGGCCGCCTGCGCCGGCACGGTCACGCGCGCGGTGAGCGTCGCGCCGTTATAGCTCCAGCTTCCCTCGCGCCCATCGTCGCTGCGCGCATAGGACGTGCCGTTGACGGTGATGCTGTCGGGATAGGTCGCGGCCGGAAACTCGACGGTGATCTGCGTCGCCGCCGGCTGGCCGGGATACCGCCCCTCGCGCGGCCGCACCGTCAGCGTCGCGCGGCGTGCGTCGCGCTGGCTCTCGACGGGCGTGAAGGCGTATTCGCCGGTGCGATACCCCTCGCTGTTGCCGGCATCGCTATAGACGCGCGTCGTCGCCCTGCCGCCCGGATAGACGCGCAGCACCAGCCGGCTGTTGTCCATGTCCTGCAGCTTCTTCACCGACGGCGGATTGAGCGGCACCGCGGCGCCGGCGCGCACGAACACCGGCACCTCGTCCAGCGCATAGTCGCGGGTGATCGTCCGTCCGCCCTCGACCAGCTCGCCACGGTTCTGATCGAACCAGCGGCCGGGCGGCAGCCAGATCGAGACGGTGGCGCTGCCGTTCTTGGCGGGCTGAGTCACCGGCGCGACCAGCATGTCGTCGCCGAACAGATATTCGCTATGCGCGGTGTACGCCTGATCCTGTTCGGGCCACGCATAGTAAAGCGGCCGCAAAATCGAGACGCCGCTGTCATACGCCTGACGCGACGCGGTGTAGATGTACGGCGCGAGTTCGTAGCGCAGGTCGACCGTCTGACGCAGCGCTGCAAAGATCTCCGGCGAGAACCGCCACGGCTCCTTGCGCAGGCCCGCTTCCTTGGAGGAGTGCGTGCGCAGGATCGGGCTGTACGCGCCGAACTGCATCCAGCGCAGGTACAGTTCGGGGTCGATATGCCGTTCGCTCTCGGGCGTGGTCTCGGCGAAGAAATGCCCGCCGATATCATGGCTCCAATAGCCGTAAAGCACGTTGGACGCGGTCGCGGTGAAATACGGCTGGAACGCCAGCGACGGCCACGAAATCACCGAGTCGCCCGAAAAGCCGATCTGATAGCGATGATTCCCGAGGCCACCCCAGCGGTGGTAGATCAACGCGCGATCGGCGCTGGTGCGCTGCTTCTGCGTGTAGAACACATAGTTCAGCCACCATGTGTTCGACAGGCCCGGCACCAGCTTCGAATCCGGCCATTGCTGCCAGTCGAGCCACCAGAAATCGACTCCTTGCTTGTGGAGCGGATCGAGCGTGAGCTTGAAGTAATTTTCCATGAACTTCGGATCGGCGACTTCGAACGGCACCGGCTTGCCTCCGGTCACGCCCATCGCCTTGGCAAAGGCGGGATAGCTTTCCTCGTCGGCGGTGATACCCGAGGCGGGATGGAGGTTGACTGTGGTCTTCAGCTTCTCGCCATGCAGGAAATCGAGCAACTTGCCCGGTTCCGGGAAAAGGCTGCGGTTCCAGGTATGCCCGGTCCAGCCGACCGACTGGCCGAATTCGTCGCGCTTGACGTACTTTTCGTCCCAGCTCAGCCCGTCCGTGCGGTGCCAGTCCATGTCGATCACCATCACGTCGAGCGGGATGCGATACTGATCGAAGTTGGCAACGAGATCGCGCATCTCGCGATCGGAATAGTTCCAGTAGCGCGACCACCAATAGCCGAACGCGAAGCGCGGCGGCATCGGCTCGCGCCCGGCCACCTTGGCGTAATCGCCTAGCGCCTGCTGATAGCGATGCCCGTAGCCGAGGAAGTAGAGATCCTGGCAATCCGCGCAGTCGCGCCGCTTGGCCCAGTTCCACGCGCTGTCGTCGAACAGGAAGCTTTTCGAATCGTCGATCAGGTGCCAGCCGTCGCGGGACAGCAGCCCCTGGCCGAGATCGAGGTGCTTGCCGGTGTCGATGTTGATGTCGCCCGAATAGCGATCGACCGTGCGGGACGTGCCCTGAAGGTTACCGGTCTCGACATCGCCGGGATGCCAGGTGAAGGCCGGCGCCTGTTTCTTCGAGCGGACTTCGAGGTTTGCCGCCGACAACCGCCCGCTGCCTAGCTTGTACGAAAGCCGCAGCGCCGCCGTTTCGATCACCAGCATCCCACCGCGAGTCGTGGTGGTGAAGGCGGGCACCGGCTGCGTGCGATCGATGAAAACCTGCGACGGCGCGTCGACGAACCGCCGATCGGGGGACCATTCCATGCGGATCATTTCAGGCGTCAGCACCGTGAAGCGCACGGTGTCGCGCTGCACCACCGCGCCCGGAGCGGCCGGTCCGTGCATGGTAGGAACGTCCGCCAGCGCGGGCGCGGTGAGAGCGGTAGCGGCGCCGAGCGCGATCGCGACCCATGCCAGACGTGACTTGAAACCCATCCTCTGTCTCTCCCGTCATCCCCCGCCACGCAGGCAGGTTATGAACCTCTTATCACAAGCACCAGCGACTTTCAGACTTGTAATAGAAATTTATCTTATTAATCACCGCGCGCAGATCGGTTGATAATGCCGATGTACGGAGGAGAGCGTAATGAAGGCCTGGGTGATTCTGATGACGAGCGCTTCGGCGGCTGGCTTGATGGCAGTGCCTGCGGCAGCGCAGACGGCAGCAAGCCCCGCCGATCAGCAGGCTGGCGCGCAGCCGGCGGTCCCGCCGTCGGGCGACTTGGCGACGCCGAGCGACCAGACCAGCCCCAGCGCCGCGCCGGACATCGTCGTGCGCGGCATCCGCACCAGCCTCGCCAAGGCGGCGCAGATCAAGCGCGACGCCGATCAGGTGGTCGATTCGATCGTCGCCGAAGATATCGGCAAATTTCCTGATCCCACCGTCGCCTCCGCGCTACAGCGCGTTCCGGGCGTGCAGGTCTCGGTCAACGGCAATAACGAGATCGCCAATCCGATCATCCGTGGTCTTGGCGACATCCTCACTACGGTGAACGGCCGTGAGATCTTCACGGGCACCGGCCGCGGCTTCGCGTTCCAGGATCTGCCGGCCGAGGCGCTTGCCGGCGCGGACGTCTACAAGTCGAACTCGGCCAACCTGATCGAGGGCGGGGTCGCCGGCGTCATCGACCTCAAGCTGCACCGCGCGTTCGATTTCAAGAAGTTCACGATCTCAGGCACGGTGCGCGGCACCTACGCACCCAAGGCGGATGCGGTGAACCCGACGGTCGGCCTGCTCGTCGCGGACCGCTTCGATACCGGCATCGGCGAGATCGGCGTGCTGGCCGACGTGTCCTATTCTTACAACAAGTTCAGCCGCCAGACCCCGTTCAACGACAATCTGCGCGGCACGCTCATCCCGGGGGTGAGCGGCGCGGACGGCGTCGTCATCCCGACCGCGGAGAACCTGCTCAACTCTAACGGCGAATATCAGCGCCCGCAGGCCAACTTCTCCGTACAGTGGAAAGCGGCGCCCGGCCTCGAAGTCTATACCGAGGGTCTGTATGCCGGCTATCGCAGCCGCTACGCGAACAATTACAGCCTGTACGACATCAACTCGGCGCAAAGCCTGAGCAACGTCGTCCCCAACGACGATTGCAACAGCTACCAGCTCGGCACCAACGGCTTCTACGATCCCAACGGCACCACGCACCGGCTGTGTACCGTAAAATCGTTTACCGCCAACAACACCTTCGCCAATTCTCAGGCCGAGGCGAACCACGCCACCACCGATCTGTACCTGATCGCGGGCGGCGTGAAATACGATGGCGGCCGCTTCCACGCCAATCTCGACGTGTCGTGGCAGAAGTCGACGACCCGCAACGAGACCTTCACCGTGGTCGCCGGCAAGCCGATCGCCTCGGTATCGGCGCAGACCGACGTGCGCGGTGGCGCCAACATCACCGTTCCCGGCTCACCACTCGCCGACCCGAACGACTTCCGCTTCGCGTTCGGCCTGAACGAGAACTACAATGTCGGCAAGGGGCAGCTCTTCGCCACCAAGCTCGACACCACGCTCGACGTGGGCGGGCTGCTGGAGAACATTCAGGCCGGCGCACGCTTCGCCTCGCGCGACAGCACCTATCAGGCCGCGTACCTAGGCGCGATTTCGCCCGGCGGCGATTACGCCACGCCGCTCAGCGCCATCGGCCTGCCGTCCGACTTCCTGCAAAAGGTGTCCGCGCCGGACCGCGTCAATGGCGGCGCCTCGTTCCTCGCGCCCAGCACCGATTACCTGCTCTCCCCCGGCGTGCAGGATCTTCTGCGCGGCACGTTCGGCCTGCCGCTCGGCGTGCCGGGTTACCAGCCCGAACGTGGCTTCGACGCGCAGGAAAAGACCTATGCCGGCTATGTGCAGGGCAAGTATGACATTCCGATCAGTGGCCCGATCACGATCGACGGTCTGGTCGGCGTACGCCTGACCCGCACCGACCGCGACATCCAGGGCAGCGGCGTGGTGATCGGCGCGAACGGTGTCAGCATCGTCACGCCCGTACTACGCAGCACCAGCGACACCGACTGGCTGCCCAATGCCAGTGCGCGCATCCGTTTCGGCGGAGGCCTTCAGGCGCGTGCCAGCTATTCGAAGTCGATCACCCGGCCTGATTTCGGCTCGCTCAATCCCGGCCTGAACTATACGATTTCCACCAACCAATACATCCTCAACTCCGGATCGAGCGGCAACCCGGACCTGAAGCCGGAAGAAGCCGACAGCTTCGACGGCACGCTGGAATATTACTTCTCCAAGAACGACTATGTTTCGATCGGTGTCTACTACAAGAAGATCGCCAACCGGATCACACAGACGGTCGAGCAGGAAGCGATCGGTGGCGTCAACTACAACATCTCTCGCCCGCGCAACATTGGCAGCGCCGATCTGAAGGGCCTGGAAGTCTCCGGACAGGCGTTATTCGATTTCCTGCCCGGCGCGCTTTCGGGCTTGGGCACGTTCGGTAACTTCACGATCGCCGACAGCAAGGTGACCACACCCGGCGACAATCTTTACGGCCTGGAACTGACCGGCGTATCGAAGTACAGCTTCAACGCCGGCCTGCTGTACGAGAAGTACGGCTTCTCGGGTCGCGTGGTCTACACCTACCGTTCAAACTATATCGGCTATGACGTCACCCAGTCGCAGGACGTGCGGCCGGTCGACGATCTGGTGTATCTCAACGAGAACCGTGGCTATGGGCGGATGGACTTCGGCCTGAACTACGACATCACCAAGGCGGTGTCGCTCAGCGTCAACGGCACCAACGTGCTGGCGGGCAAGACTAAAT
>Ga0265780_10005118_pt1 | contig 16695 bp, 13 predicted proteins | sample P1T30metagenome_FD_192432 | JGI IMG/M metagenome (GOLD analysis project Ga0265780, IMG submission 192432) | Plant litter microbial communities from East Loma Ridge, Irvine, California - P1 T30 | ecosystem: Environmental > Terrestrial > Plant litter > Unclassified | place: USA: California... | reverse complement strand
GGCAGGACGCGGCGGTCCGTCGCCGCGCTGCCCGTCCTGCTCGTCGGGTCGCTCGCCCTCGCGGGCTGCTCCGCCGACTACTGGCCGGCTCCGGCCGGCGGAGCGGACGCGAGCGAGTCCGCCACCGCCACCCCCACGCCCACGGCCACCGACGGTGCCGACCAGTCGGCGGAGACCCCGAGCGTGCAGCCCCCGGTCGTGACCGTCGCGCAGGCCGAGCGGATCGTCGAGCGCATCTCGGCCGTCGCCGCACAGGCGGACGGCGCCCTCGACGCCGCCCTCGCCGAGACCCGCTTCACCGGTCCTGCCCTGCAGCAGCGCCAGGCCGACTACCTCATCCGGGCCAAGGACGCCGCGGCCGCCGGGCCGCTCGCCATCCCGGCGGGCGACGTGACGCTGACCCTGCCGCAGCAGTCCGACGACTGGCCCCGCACGGTCTTCGCGGTGGTGCAGGACGCCGACGCGACGAAGGCGCCGGTCGCCCTGACCCTGCTGCAGGAGACCGCCCGCGACCCCTACAAGGTCGAGTACGCCCAGGCGCTCGAGGCCCAGGCCACCCTGCCGACGGTCGCCCCCGCGTCGATCGGCGCCGCGCGGCTCGCTCCCGACGTCAAGCTCCTGACCCTGCGGCCCGACCAGCTCGCCGAGGCCTACGGCGACATCCTCCGCAGCGGCGACGAGAGCCAGTGGGCACCGCAGTTCCAGGGGGAGGGCGACACCCTCCGCGACAAGATCGGCAAGGCGTACAAGGACGCCAAGCGGGCCGCCCTGCCGACCACCGCCTCCATCGACTTCACCTCGACCCCGGTCGAGGACGACGCCGTCGCCTTCGCGACGAACGACGCGGGCGCGCTCGTGTCGGTCGCCCTCAACGAGGTCGAGACCGTGAAGCCCACCGCGGCCGGCGCCAGCGTCGAGCCCCAGGGCGTCGTCAAGAGCCTGCTCGGGCTCGACACGTCGAAGAAGGGCATCGAGGCGACGTACGGTGTCCAGTTGTTGTTCCAGGTGCCTCCCGTGGGCAGCGACGAGAAGATCGTCCTGCTCGGCTTCAGCCAGGCACTCATCCAAGCGAAGGAGTTGCCGTGACCGGCCTTCCCCCCGTCCCTGCCGGGCTCCGCGGAGCCGTCGACCTGTCGTCGCTCGTGAACCGGCCCGCTCCTCCGGCCCCGGGAACGGCGCCGGCCCCGGGCGCCGTCGACCAGGAGGGCGCTGCCGGCGCCGCTCCGGCGGGCGGCGCCGTCGCGGTGCCCTCGCTCGTCGTCGACGCCACCGACGCGACCTTCTCGCAGGTGCTCGAGCTGAGCAACACCGTCCCCGTGATCGTCGACCTGTGGGCCGAGTGGTGCGGGCCGTGCAAGCAGCTCTCGCCCGTGCTCGACAAGCTCGTGACCGAGTACGCGGGCCGGCTCGTGCTCGCCAAGGTCGACGTCGACGCCAACCCGCAGCTCACGCAGGCGTTCCAGGCCCAGTCGATCCCCGCCGTCGCGGCCGTCATCGGCGGTCGCCCGGTGCAGCTGTTCGTCGGCGCGCTGCCCGAGGCCCAGGTCCGCGACGTGTTCGAGCAGGTGCTCGACCTCGCCGCCCAGAACGGCGTGACCGGCACGGCCGTCGTCGACGGCGCCCCTGCCGACGCAGACGGCGAGGCGCCCGAGCCCGAGCCGGAGCCGCTGCCCCCGCACCACCAGGACGCCTACGACGCCATCGACCGCGGCGACTACGACGCCGCCATCGCCGCGTACCGCACGGCCATCGCGCAGGACCCCCGTGACCAGCTGGCCGTGGCCGGCCTGGCCCAGGTGTCGCTCATCGCGCGCCTGCAGGGCGTGACCATCGCCGACGTGCGAGGAGCCGCGGCGGCCGCGCCGACCGACCTCGAGGCCCAGCTGGCCGTCGCCGACCTCGACGTCAGCGGTGGCCACGTCGACGACGCCTTCGACCGGGTGCTCACGGTGTTCCCGTCCCTGGACGCCGCGGGCAAGGACGCCGCCCGGACGCGCCTCCTCGAGTACTTCGAGATCGTCGGCCTCGACGACCCGCGCGTCGCGGCGGCCCGTCGTCGGCTGACGATGTTGCTGTACTGACCCCGCCGCCGTCCCTGCTGACGGCGCCCGGCCCGGGAGAGGCCCCCACGACCTAGGTCGTGGGGGCCTCTCCCGTCAGCGGGGCTGCGGCCGGCCGCTCAGCGGCGCAGCTTGAGCCAGACGACGCCCAGGGGCGGCAGCTGCACGTCGGCGGAGGCGGGGCGACCGGCCCAGGGGCTGTCGACCGCCGTGACCGCGCCGTAGTTCCCGACGCCCGAGCCGCCGTAGATCGTCGCGTCGGTGTTGAGCACCTCGTCCCACGTGCCGGCCTCGGGCAGGCCGAAGCGCATGCGCTGCGGCTCGCCGGAGAAGTTGGCCAGCACGGCGAGCGACTCGCCCGCGCCCGACTTCCGCAGGAACGCGACGACGCTCTGCTCGGCGGCGCCGCCGTCGATCCACTCGAAGCCCTCGGTGTCGAAGTCGTGGGCCCAGAGGGCGCTCTCGGTCTTGTACACCTGGTTCAGCCGGCTCACGAGGTCGAAGACCTGCTGGTGCTGTGGCCGGTCGAGCACCGACCAGTCGAGCCCGAGCTCCTGGCTCCACTCGGTCGGCTGGCCGAACTCCGAGCCCATGAACAGCAGCTGCTTGCCGGGGTGGCCCCACATGTAGGCGAGGTAGGCCCGCAGGTTGGCGCGCTTCTGCCAGTCGTCGCCGGGCATCTTCTCGAACAGCGAGCCCTTGCCGTACACGACCTCGTCGTGGCTGATCGGCAGCATGAAGTTCTCGCTCCACGCGTAGTGGAACGAGAAGGTGATCTCGCCGTGGTGGTACGAGCGGTACAGCGGGTCCTTCTCGACGTAGTCGAGGCTGTCGTGCATCCAGCCCATGTTCCACTTGAGGCCGAAGCCGAGGCCGCCCTCGCTGGTGGGGCGCGAGACGCCCGGCCAGCTGGTCGACTCCTCGGCGATCATGACGATGCCGGGGTGGCGACGGTAGGCGGTCGCGTTGGTCTCCTGCAGGAACGAGATCGCCTCGGTCGCCTCGCGGCCGCCGTGCTCGTTGGGCAGCCACTCGCCGTCGTTCCGGCTGTAGTCGAGGTAGAGCATCGAGGCGACGGCGTCGACCCGGAGGCCGTCGACGTGGAACTCCTCGAACCAGTACAGCGCGTTCGCCACGAGGAAGTTCCGCACCTGCGAGTCGCCGAAGTTGAAGACGTAGGTGCCCCAGTCGGGCTGCTCGCCGCGACGCGGGTCGGAGTGCTCGTAGACGCTGCGGCCGTCGAAGCGGCCGAGGGCCCACTCGTCCTTGGGGAAGTGCCCGGGGACCCAGTCGACGATGACGCCGATGCCGGCCTGGTGCAGGCGGTCGATGAGGTAGCGCAGGTCGTCGGGCGAGCCCCACGTGCTCTGCGGCGCGTAGTAGCCGGTGACCTGGTAGCCCCACGAGCCGCCGAAGGGGTGCTGCGCGAGGGGCATGAACTCGACGTGCGTGAAGCCGAGGGCGGTGACGTAGTCGACGAGCGGGTCGGCGAGCTCGCGGTAGCCGAGGCCCGGGCGCCACGAGCCGACGTGCAGCTCGTAGACGCTCATCGGGCCGGCGTGCTGGTCTGACGCCGCGCGGCGCTCGAGCCAGGCGTCGTCGCCCCAGTCGTGGTCGCCCTCGGTGATGACGGAGGCGGTGGCCGGCGGCACCTCGGAGCGGCGAGCCATCGGGTCGGCCCGCTCGACCCACTTGTCGTCGGGCGTGAGGATCTGGTACTTGTACGAGCCCTGGTCGACGCCCGGCACGAAGAGCTCCCACACGCCGTTGCCGTCGAGGCGGCGCATCGCGTGCCGCTCGCCCCACCAGCTGTTGTGCTCGCCGACGACGCGGACGGCCTGCGCGTGTGGCGCCCAGACCGCGAAGGAGGTGCCCCGCACGCCCTCGTGCTCGCGCACGTGGGATCCGAGCACCGTCCAGAGCTGCTCGTGGCGGCCTTCGCCGAAGAGGTAGAGGTCGAGCTCGCCGACCGTGGGGGAGAAGCGGTAGGGGTCGTCGGCGACCCAGGGGGCGCCTCCCTCGTACTCGGCGGTCACCTGGTAGCCGCCGAGCGGCGCGGGGACGATCGCCTGCCAGAGGCCCTCGGCGTGGTGCTCGAGGACGACGGTGTCGCCGGAGGCGCCGGTCACGCTGACCGAGGACGCCAGCGGGCGCACGACGCGGACGACGGTGACGCCGTCGACCGTGTGCTCGCCGAGGAGCGCGTGCGGGTGGCCGTGGCGTCCCTCGACGGCGGCCAGGACCTCGGCGTGGTCGAGGGCGGGGAGCTGCGCCGTGGTCGCGACGGGCTCGGGCCGGACGTCGGGAGGCGTCGGGTCCTCGTGCAGGACGACGGATGCGTCGATCGGCCCGTCGGCCTCGGCGGGGTCGGTGGACTCGTCCGGCTCGTCGGCGATCGAGGGCTCGTCGACGGGGGTCGGCTCGTCGACGATCGAAGGCTCGTCGACGGGGGAGGGCTCGTCGTCGTGGACGACCGACGCGGAGGGCACGAGGCTCTCGGCAGGGGTCGGGTCGTCGACGGGGAGCGGCGGCTCGGCCGTGACGGGCAGGTCGGTCTCGTCGGGCACCGAGGTGACCGGCTCGGCGGCGGCCGTGTCGTCGGCGGCCCGGGCTGCCTGCGCCTCGGCGCGGCGGGCGTCGTCGTCGCGGGAGGAACCGTGTCGGGAGAAGATGCTCATGGTGGGTCGCCTTCCTACGGGGCTCGGGTCAGGTCGACGGACAGCACGTGCACCGGCTCGACGAAGGCGTCGAGGCGGACGTAGTTGTCGTCTCCCCACGTCCACGACTGGCCGGTGATGAGGTCGCGCACCGTGAAGGTGCCGCCCGGCGCGAGGCCGAACTTCGTCACGTCGAGGTGCACGGTCGTCTCGCGGGCCGAGTGCGGGTCGACGTTCGCGACGACGATGATCGCGTCGGCGCGGCCGCTGCGGGTGTGCGCCCTCGACAGGTACTTCGAGTAGACGAGGACGGCGTCGTCGTCGCTCGAGTGCAGGTCGAGGTTGCGGAGCTGCCGCAGGGCCGGGTGCGAGCTGCGGATGCGGTTGAGCTGGGTCAGGTACGGGGCGAGGGTCGCGCCCTCCGCCTCCGCGCCGGCCCAGTCGCGCGGCTTGTACTCGTACTTCTCGTTGTCGATGTTCTCCTCGGAGCCCGGCCGGGCGACGTCCTCGAACAGCTCGTAGCCCGAGTAGACGCCCCAGGTCGGCGACGCCGTCGCGGCGATGGCGGCGCGCACCTTGTAGGCGGCGCGCCCGCCGTACTGCAGGTAGGGCGTGAGGATGTCGTGGGTGTTGACGAAGAGGTTCGGGCGCAGCCAGGCGCTCGTCTCCTTCGAGAGCTCGTCGAGGTACTCCTCCAGCTCCCACTTCTCGTTCCGCCAGGTGAAGTACGTGTACGACTGGTGGAACCCGACGCGGGCGAGGGCCTGCATCATGGCGGGCTTCGTGAAGGCCTCGGAGAGGAACACCACCTCGGGGTTCGTCTGGCGCACCTCGTGCAGCAGCCACTCCCAGAAGCGCACGGGCTTCGTGTGCGGGTTGTCGACGCGGAAGATCGTGACGCCCAGCTCGATCCAGTGCCGCACGATGCGGAGGACCTCGCGGCTGACGCCCTCGTAGTCGCGGTCGAAGTTCAGGGGGTAGATGTCCTGGTACTTCTTCGGCGGGTTCTCGGCGTAGGCGATGGTGCCGTCGGGCAGCTGCGTGAACCACTCCGGGTGCTCGGTGACCCACGGGTGGTCGGGGGAGCACTGCAGGGCCAGGTCGAGAGCGAGCTCGAGGCCCGTGTTCTTCGCCGTGTCGACGAACCACCGGAAGTCGGCGAGGGTGCCGAGGTCCGGGTGCACGGCATCGTGCCCACCGTCGGCCGAGCCGATGGCGTAGGGCGAGCCGGGGTCGTTCGGGCCCGCGGTCAGGGTGTTGTTCGGCCCCTTGCGGAACGTCGTGCCGATGGGGTGCACGGGCGGGATGTAGACGACGTCGAAGCCCATCCGCGAGATCGCGGGGAGGCGGCGGGCGGCGGTGCGGAACGTGCCGCTCTTCCAGGTGCCGTCGGGCAGCTTCTTGGCGCCCTCGCTGCGGGGGAAGAACTCGTACCAGCTGCCGACCGCGGCGCGGCTGCGCTCGACGCGCAGCTCCTCGGGGGCGCTGCGGGTGACCAGGCTGGCCATCGGCTTCGTCGCGAACACCGCGGCGAGGCGCGGGTCGGTGGCGACGCGGAGGCGCGAGCCGGGCGACAGGGCCTCGTTGGCGAGGGCCTTGGCCGCGTCGCGCACGAGCGTCGTGTCCGGGTAGTCGGGAGCGGCGGCGGAGAGGAGGCGGCTGCCGATGAGGAACGTCACCTCGACGTCCTGCTCGGCCGGGACCTTGATCTCGGCCGTGTGCAGCCAGGTCGCCCAGTCGTCGGTGTAGGCCTCGACCTGCCAGGTCCAGTCGCCCTCCGTCTCGAGCTGCACCTCCGTCGTCCAGCGGTCGGTGCCGGGCAGGCCCGCGACGAGCGGGTGCCGGGACTCCGTCCCGGAGGGGTCGGTCAGGACGAGGTCCGCCCCGACGACGTCGTGCCCCTCGCGGAAGACGGTCGCGCCGAACGGCACGACCTCTCCGGAGAAGGCCTTCGTCGGGAAGTCCCGGTCGGGGGTCGTCGGGGAGAGCGCCGTGACGGGGATCCGCCCGACTCTGGGTTCGTATGCAGTCGCCACGAGGGCGACGCTACCCGGTATCCGGCCGGACGTCCCCGGGGCGCGGACGGCGGCCCTCGCGTGTCACCCCCACGGGGGTGGTGTCGGGGTACAGATCGTGTCCGCAGCGGTGCGGACGGACGAGGTCGTCTGCTCGTGGCCCCCGAACTGGGTGGGCGGATCGATGGGGGACTGGCTTGTCCCCCATGATGCGGACACGTACAGTCGAGACGTCAGCAGGAACGTCTGCCCGGGGCTCATCCCCGAGAGCGCCCCACTGCTTGCACGCGGCCCCGACGCCGCCACCGCACCATCACCCGCACACGCACGGTCGCGTCGTTCGACCGGCCCTGCCGGAGAGCGACGGACGTGCTCGACGCGCCCGCCAGGGCGTGGAACGGATCGTCATGAACAAGCTCGTCAAGGGTGCCGTCGCCGGCGCCGCCGGGATCGCCCTCCTCCTCGGCGGAGCGAGCACCTTCGCCCTCTGGAACGCGAACACCGAGGTCAACGCCGCCACGGTCGCCTCCGGCACCCTCTCGCTCGCCACCACGTCGGCCGGCACCTGGACCGACGTCACGAACGGCCGCTCGACGCCGCTCACCGCCGCCCAGGTCGCCGCCTACAAGATCGTGCCCGGCACCAAGCTCCAGTTCACGCAGCCCCTCACGGTCACGGCGACGGGCACCGACCTCAGGGCCGACCTCAGCTACGACGCCACGACGGTCACCGGCACGCTCAAGCCCTTCACGACCACGGCGTTGACCGTCGCGTCGGCAGCCGGTGCCTCGACGCTGCCCGCCGGCTTCGCCGCGGGCGCGACCCCCGGCACCTACGTCGTCAGCCCGACAGCCGCCGGCTCCACCCCGGTCGTCGCGACGTTCGTCGTCGAGCTGCCCTCGACGGTGTCCGACGCGGCCAGCATGAACGGCACGCTCGACCTGAGCAAGCTCGCCCTCACGCTCAAGCAGCGCGTCATCGCCTGATCCAGCGGGCGGGCCTCCGGCTCAGCCCGCCCGCCCGGCCCCTCCCCGGGGCCGGGCTCACGTCCTGCCCATCTGCTCCACCGATCGTCCGCCCGAGGAGGTGTGCCGTGCTGACCACGACCCGACGTGCTCGCCACCGCTCGTCCGTCCGCGGCGGGGCAGCTCGCCCGGTGCGCTCGCTGTGGCTCGGCGCTGTCGTCGTGACCGGTGCCGTCGTGCTCGCCCTGGCGACCACGGGCGGCACCTACGCCCTGTGGAACAAGTCGGTCGCGCCCACGTCGCAGCAGGTGCGGTCGGGCACGGCGTCCCTCGTCGTCTCGGGCTCGTCCGCGACGAGCGCGCCGATGGCGCCGGGAGGGTCGGTCGCGACGAGCTTCGTCGTGACCGACACCGGCGACGTCCCCCTCTCCCTCCGGCTCGCCGTGACGAGCACGACGTCCAGCCGCGGCGCCGACGGCAGGGGATCGGGCGCCCTCGGCGAGCTGACCGTGCACGTCACGCGCGTCGCCTCGGCCGCCGCGTGCACCCCGGCGGCCACGTCGGGGCCGGGCGGGCGGCTCGCCGCCTTCGACACCGGGTCCCTGCAGCCGTGGGCCACCGTCGCGGCCGCGGGCTCCGGCACGGCGTCGTCGACGGTCGGCTGCCTCGTCCTCACCCTCGACGCCGACGCCCCGATGGCCGCTTCCTCGGCCGTCGTCGACGTCGCGGTCACGGTGACGGGCACGCAGGTGGCGTCGTGAGCCGCACCTCCGGCCGATTTGCCCTGTTCCTCGGCCTCGTCGTGCTCCTCGTCGGCACCGGTGCGGGGTCGAGCTTCGCCCTCTGGCGCTCGTCGAGCGTCGTCAGCGCCACCGCCACCGTCGGTGCGCTGTCGGCCCAGGTGACCGGCGCGGCCGCCCTGACGACCACCTACGCCAGCCGCACGGCCGCGACGACCGCGCCCGTCACGTTCCGCAACGTCGGCACCGTGCCCGCGTCCTGGCACGTCGACACGACGGTCGCGTCCACGACGGACGGCGCGTCGTCGACTCTCGCCTCGCGCGTCACCGTGCTCAGCTGGCCGGTCTCGGCCGCCTCGGCCTGCACGAGCGCCGCCGTCGTTCCCTCCGGCGCCCTCTCGGGCACCTGGGCCGCTCCGCCGGTCCTGCCCGGCGGCACGCTCGCCGCCGGGGCGTCGTCGTCCTGGTGCTACCGCACGACCCCCACGGCCGACGCGCCGGCAGCGGGCACGGTCACGCCGACCCTCACGCTGACGCTCTCCGCGGGCACCTGGCGCGCCGCGGCCTCCGGCGCCCTCTCTCAGGGCACGTCGGCGACGCTCCCTCCCCAGTACTGCACCGACGCCGGCTCCTGGTACGTGACCCTCCGGTACGACAAGACGCGGTTCCCGCTCGGGACGTACTACGGCCTGCTCGTCAACGGCCAGCGCATCCAGGTGCCCGACCAGGGCTACAACGGCTACATCGTGCTCAACGCGGTCGACGTGAGCACCGCGGTCGCCCCCGCAGGGCGCGCCTTCACCCAGGTCGTCGTCCTCGACGCGGCGGGCGCCCCCACCAGCACGGCGGTCTCGAGCGGCTACGTCACCTTCGCGACCGACCAGTGGGGCAACGCCCGGACGGTGATGTGCGCGTGAGCCGCACCCGCCGACTCCTCGCCCTCGCGGCCCTGGGACTGCTCGTCGCCTCGGTCGTCGTCGCGGCGACCCCGGCGGAGGCCGCGCCGGCTCCGCGCATCATGGTCAGCGGCGACGGCGAGACGTGGGAGGCGCGGCTCGACTCGTCGCTGTTCGGTCGCGACCTCCTGCTGGTGCCCGGGTCCCGTGCCGTCGGCACCTTCTGGGTCAAGAACGTCGCCTCCGACGCCGCGGTGCTCGACGCCCGCCTCGTCGACGTGCGCGTCTCGTCTCCCGCCTTCGCCTCGCACCTCTCGGTGTCGGCCTCGTCGCCGCTGGCGCCGACCTCGGACGCGACCCGTCCCGTCCCGGTCTCGACGGGCGCGTGCGGGGCTCTCCTGGAGCCTGTCCCGCTGTCGGCCGGTCAGGAGGCGGCCATCACCGTGGACGTCCTGCTCGCCTCGACCGCGGCGGCGGGGACGGCCGGCCAGTCGGTCGCGTTCGGCGTGCTCGTCACGCTGCGGGACGACTCCGCGGGGCTGTCGCCCGGCGTCTCCCTCGACCGTTGTCCCGACGTCGGCGACGCGGTCGACGGCGTGCAGACGGTCGTCGGGGGACTGGGCGCCGACCCGGTCGCGGCGGGGGCCCGCGCCGCCGGCGCCGAGGCGCCCGAGCCGGTCTCGACCGACATCGACGGCTCCTCGTCCGACGGACGCCCGACCTCCGGCCTCAGGGACACGGGCACCTCGCCTGGGGAGGGCGCCGATGCCGACGCGGCCAGCGAGGAGGCCGCGCGGTTCGTCGTCGTCGCGCTGCGGGCGGAGTGGCTGCCGCTCGTCGTGGCCGTCGTCGCGCTGCTCGTCGGGGCCTTCGTCGCCGTGGACCGGCATCGTCCCGCACGTCGACCCGAGGTCGACCCGGGGCCCGAGGACGGGCCCGAGCCGGGGCCCGCGCCCGGGCCCGGGGGGCGGGCGTGAGCGGGCGGCGCGCCGCCGCCCGCGAGCAGGGCCTGCGGCACGCGCTCGGCCTCGGCCTGAGCATCGGGGTGCTCGGCCTCGTCGTGGGCCTCGCCCTGGTGCTCGTCGTCGTGCCCAAGCTCAGCGGCTCGACTCCGCTCACCGTGTTGACCAGCTCGATGGAGCCCGCCCTGCCGCCCGGCACCCTGCTCGTCGTGCGTCCCGTCGAGACTGCCGACGTGCGGGTCGGCGACGTCATGACCTACCAGATCGAGTCGGGGCGCCCCGAGGTGATCAGCCACCGCGTCACCGAGGTCGTCTCGTCGACCGACGGCTCGACCGCGTTCGTGACCAAGGGCGACAACAACGACGCCGCCGACGAGTCCCCCGTCCGGCCCGAGCAGGTGCGGGGCGTGCTCTGGTACAGCGTCCCGTGGGTGGGCTACGTCAACCAGGCCGTGAACGGGCATGCCCGGGGCTGGATCGTGCCCCTGCTCGCGGTCGCCCTCTTCGCGTACGCGGGATACATGATCGTCGCGGGCCTCCTGCAGCGGCGTCGGGATCGTCGTCGCCCGAGCCGGGGGCGCCGGGAGGCGGGCCGATCCGTCCCCTGAACTGGGTGCATGCACAGGCATGGATAATGCTTGTCCGCCATCAGGGGGACCGTTAGTCTCGGTGATGTCGAGAAGGCCAGCCCGCCAGGGGCATGAACACTCCGCAGAGCCCGGCGCCCTCGACGCCTCGCACCATGAGGACCAGCACACAGCACACGCGTCGCGCACCCGGTCCCCGGGCGTTCCGACTCCGGTGTTCCGCCCGGGGCGGGCGACGCCGTGCTGCCGCTGGACGGCGTGCGCCCGGACTCAGCCCGAGCTTGTCCGGTCGCTCCGGTCTGCCGCCGGAGGGGACCTGACCCCCTCCGGAGGCACCGCCGCCGTCAGCGCGGAGGCGTGAGCACCAGCAGCACGACCGCCGCGACCACGACGACGTTCAGCACCACCGTCAGCCGGAACGCCGTCCGGAACGACCGCTTGCGCGTCTTGTGCCGCAGCCGACGCTGCGCCACGATCGCGCCCGGCCAGCCGCCCGCGAGGCCGAGAGCGAGCAGGGTCCGCTCCGGCACGCGCCGGGCGCCGCGACGCGCTGCGCTCTTGTCGACCGCGTAGGCGAGCACCGTCAGGCCGTTGATCGCGATCAGGGCGCCGACCACGGCGACGACGACCCACGACGTCGTCGGGTCAGTCACGAGCGATCGGCACGAGCTGCGCCCCGGTGGCGCGCACCAGGTCGTCGGGAGCGATCTCGAGGTCGAGCCCGCGCCTCCCTGCGCTGACGAAGACCGTCGCGAAGGAGGCGGCGCTCGCGTCCACGACGGTCGCCAGCGTCGTCGGCTGGCCCACCGGGCTGATGCCCCCGACGACGTATCCCGTGCGCCGCTCAGCCACGGCGGGGTCGGCGAGCCGCGCCTTCTTCGCTCCGACGGCGGCCGCGAGGGCCTTGAGGTCGAGGCGGCGGGCGACGGGGACGACGGCGACGACGAGCTCGTCGTCGGCGGTCGCGACGAGGGTCTTGAAGACGCGGTCCTCCGACAGCCCCAGCTCGGCCGCCGCCTCCTCGCCGAAGTTCGTCGCGGTGTCGTGGTGCTCGTAGGCGTGCGCGGTGAACGGGATGCCGGCGGCGGTCAACGCGACCGTCGCGGGGGTGGCGGCGGTCTGCGCGGAGCGGCCGCCGTTCACGGCTCCGCCCGGAAGATCGCGACCGTGGGACCGGAGACGAGCACCTCGCCGCCCGGCTCGAGCGACGACAGCTCGGCGGAGTCGTCGCTCGACCAGAGCGCGTGCCAGCGGGAGACGCCGTCGGGGCGGGCGAGCGTGACGGCCGCGGTCGTCTCGGCACCGTGCACGAGCACGAGCACCGTGTTCGGGGCCTCGTGCTCGGGCGTCGACCGGGCGACGTACTGGAGGGTGCGGACGCGCGGGTCCTCCCACTCGTCGGGGCGCATCTCGTCGCCGGTCGCGTCGGCCCACGTGATGTCGTTCGCGCTGAGGGTGCACGCGCCCTCGACGCCGAACCGGGTCGGGCGCAGGGCCGGGTTCTCGCGGCGGATGCGGGTCAGGGTCGCGACGTCGTCGTGGAGGTCCTGCTGCCAGGGCTGCGTGGCCCAGTCGACCCAGGTCAGCTCGCTGTCGGTGCAGTAGCCGTTGTTGTTGCCTCGTTGCGTGCGTCCGCGCTCGTCGCCGGCGGTGAGCATGGGCACGCCCGACGAGACGAACAGGGTCGCCAGCAGGTTGCGCATCGAGCGACGGCGGGCGTCGCTGATCCACGGGTTGTCGCTGTGGCCCTCGACGCCGTGGTTGAACGATCGGTTGTCGTCGGTGCCGTCGCGGTTCTGCTCGCCGTTGCTGAGGTTGTGCTTCGCGTCGTGCGAGACGAGGTCGAGCAGGGTGAAGCCGTCGTGCGCCGTCACGAAGTCCAGGCCCGCGAGCGGTCCGCGCTCGTGCGCGAACTGGGTGCTCGAGCCGCTGAGCTTCGACGCGAAGCTGCCGACGCCGGTCGGCGGCGCGCCGTGCGTCCTCGCCGCGGCGACGTCGGTGAGCCAGAAGTCACGGGCACGGTCGCGGAACCCGTCGTTCCACTCGATCCACCCGGCGGGGAACGAGCCGGTCTGCCAACCGCCCGCGCCGACGTCCCACGGCTCGGCGACCATCTTCACGCCCGCCAGCGCCTGGTCGGAGACGATGTCGTGCAGCAGCGGGTGGTCGGGGTCGAAGACGTGCCCGGCGTCGCGCCCGAGGGTCGCGGCGAGGTCGAAGCGGAACCCGTCGATCTGCATCTCGGTCGCCCAGTATCGCAGCGAGTCCATCACGAGCCGGTGCGACGCCGGGTGGCTCGTGTCGATCGAGTTGCCGCAGCCCGTGACGTCGACGGGACGACCCTCGTCGTCGTGGCGGTAGTACGAGGCCGAGTCGAGTCCGCGCAGGCTCGTCACGGGACCGCCGTCCTCTCCCTCTTCTGCGGTGTGGTTGTAGACGACGTCGAGCCAGACCTCGATGCCGGCCTCGTGCAGCAGCCGCACCATGCCCTTGAACTCGCGCACGACGGCGGAGGCGCCCGCCAGCTGGGCGTCGCGGCTCGCGTACGCAGCATGGGGCGCGAAGTACGACAGCGTGTTGTAGCCCCAGTAGTTCTCGATGCCCTGCGCGACGAGCCGCTGCTCGTCGACGTGCTGGTGCACCGGCAGCAGCTGGACGGCGGTGACGCCGAGGCCCTTCAGGTAGGCGATGGTCGTGTCGGCGGCGAGGCCCGCGTAGGTGCCCCGGAGGTCGTCGGGCACGAAGGGAGCGAGGCGGGTCAGCCCGCGGACGTGGGCCTCGTAGACCACCACCCTGTCGAGCGGGGTGCGGGGCTTCTCGACGCCGCCCCAGTCGAACGACTCGTCGACGACGGTGGCGACGTGCCCGCCGCGGCCGGTCCGGCCGAGCCCCCTGGCCCACGGGTCGAGCAGGGCGGGCTGCTCGGCGCCGCCGGCAGCGTCGTCGCCGTCGGCTCCGTCGACGCGCAGCCAGTAGCGGCGACCGGCCGTGAGTGCGCCGTCGGTGGCGCTCCACACGTCGTGCTCGTCACGGGTCATCTCGACGACGCGGTCGTGCGGGGCGTCGTCGATCACGAGCTGGAGCCGCCGCGCCGACGACGAGAAGACGCGCAGCGTCGGGCCCTCCGGCGTCGGGCGCACGCCGAGGTCGGCGAGGGGGTCGATGTCGGACACGGCACCTACAGTAGATGAGGGCCGACACAGGCCCGCGACGCGGACCGACGAACGCAGAGGAGGCGCGCGATGGTCGTCTACCTCGATCACGCCGCGACCACGCCGATGCACCCCGCGGCCATCGCCGCGTACGCCGAGGCGCTCGGCGGCGTCGGCAACCCGTCGTCCATCCACTCCGCCGGTCAGGGCGCCAAGCGCGTGCTCGAGCAGGCCAGGGAGCGGGTCGCCGCCTCCCTCGGCTGCGAGCCGATCGAGGTCGTCTTCACCTCCGGCGGCACCGAGTCCGTCAACCTCGGGGTCAAGGGCCTCTGGTGGGCGAGGCAGTCCGACCGGCCGCGCCCGCGCCTCCTCGTCCCCGCCGGCGAGCACCACGCCACCGTCGACGCCGTCGAGTGGCTCGAGCGCCACGACGGCGCCGTCGTCACGTGGCTGCCCCTCGACGAGCACGGCCGCCTCCGCGTCGAGGCGCTCGCCGCGGCCCTCGACGAGCACGACGACGTCGCGCTCGTCAGCCTGCTCTGGGCCAACAACGAGGTCGGCACGCTGCAGCCCGTCGACGAGGTCGTCGCGCTCGCCGCGGCGCACGGGGTGCCGGTGCACTGCGACGCCGTGGCCGCCTACGGGCAGGTGCCGATCGACTTCGCCGCGAGCGGGCTCGCCGCGCTGAGCGTGAGCGCCCACAAGATCGGCGGACCGATCGGCATCGGCGCCCTCGTTCTCGCCCGGACGGCGACCGTCGAGCCCCTGATCCACGGGGGAGGGCAGCAGCGCCAGGTCCGCTCGGGCACGCAAGACGCACCTGCCGCCGTCGCGTTCGCCGTCGCCGCCGAGCAGCCGCACCCCGCGTACGAGCCGCTGCGCGACCGACTCGTCGAGGGGGTGCTCGCCGCCGTGCCGACCGCGGTGCTGCGGGGCGACCCCGTCGACCGCCTGCCGGGCAACGCGCACTTCACGTTCCCGGGGTGCGAGGGCGACTCGCTGCTGTTCCTCCTCGACGCGGCGGGGGTCGCGGTCTCGACCGGCTCGGCCTGCCAGGCAGGCATCCCCGAGCCGTCGCACGTGCTGCTCGCGATGGGCCTCACCGACGAGGAGGCGCGGGGCGCGCTCCGCATGACGGTCGGGCACACGAGCACCGAGGCCGACGTCGACGCCCTGCTCGCGGCGCTGCCCGACGCGGTCGCCCGCGCGACCCGCGCCGGCTACGCCGCCCGCACGCCCACGCTCGGCGCCCGCTAGCCCGCGGGGCGGGGCGGGGCGGGGCGTCGAGGTGACGCCCCCGGGGCATGTCGGGTGGCCGCATGCCCGCCGAGCGTCACAGGGATGCAGCCGCGTGGGTCCTGCACAGGTGCGGGCGAGGACGCGTGCGCCCACGAGAGGCAGCGGCGGGGTCGCAGTGCGCGCGAGCGGGGTCGATGCTCGGGCCATGCGCCGTCAGCCTCTGCCGCCCGGGTTCACCGACCGCCCGTTCTCCGCTCCGGCTGCACGTCGAGCAGGCGTGCCTGCTGACCGCCTCCGCGCACAGGATCTGTCGTCCCCTCACCGTGGCGTGTGGACCGCCGCCCCCGCGTCCGGGATCCTCGGCAGGTGCCGCGAGCTGCTGCCCGTGCTGCGCGACGACGAGGCCTTCGCGCACGTGACCGCGCTCGCGTTGTGGGACGTCCCTCTGGCGCGACGGTTCGAGAGCGGAGACCTGCACGTCGCCACCCGGCGGTCACGGCAGATTCGCAGACCCGGTGTCGTCGGGCATCGATACCCCCACGACGTCGCGACGACGCTCCACGGCTTGCCGGTCGCCGATCCCGTGACGGCGCTGATCCAGGCCGCACCCGACCTCTCGCCGGACGAACTCGTCGAGGTCGGCGACTCGCTCGCCGGCACGTGGTCACGGCACGCCGAGGCGCGCGGCCTGCCCGTCGACGAGCTCGTGGCGGCCGCGGAGGACGCGCGCGGACGCCCGGGCGTGCGCCGCCTGAGGCGAGCGCTGCACCTCGTCCGGCCAGGTGTCGATTCACGACGGGAGACGATGCTGCGGCTGTTGGTCGTCCGTGCGGGCCTGCCCGAGCCCGACGTGAACGTGAAGCGGTTCGGTGCTGGCAAGGCCTACCTCGGCAAGCCCGACCTGAGCTGGGAGGAGGAGCGGCTCGCTCTCGAGTTCCAGGGCGACTACCACCGCCAGGACCGCAGCACATGGCGAAAGGACCTGCGACGCCGCGAGCGTTTCGAGGACTCCGGGTGGCGGGTCGTCCTCGTGAGCGACGACGACTTGTGGGGCAGGCCTGCCTTCGAGCTCGTCGCCCGCTTGAGAAAGCACTTTGCACGAACGATGTGACGCGTCAGGGGCATCCGCCCCGTGACGATGCCCCGGGCGCGTCACCGAGACGCGGGCAGACTGTGGGCATGCAGATCTACTCGGCGTCGCCCGCCGTCCGTGCCCGCCAGGTCGCCGGCGACGTCGTCGCCGTGGCGCTCGTCGTCGTGTTCGTCGCGCTGGGGCTGGCCGTCGCCGCCTTCGTCGGAGGCCTCGCCGAGCTCGGCCGGCAGATCGAGGAGGCGGGGGCCGGGTTCCAGGGGACCATGGACGACGCCTCCCGCGTCCTCGGCGGCATCCCGCTGCTGGGCGGCGCCGCGTCGGCGCCGTTC
>Ga0265780_10005117_pt1 | contig 16695 bp, 9 predicted proteins | sample P1T30metagenome_FD_192432 | JGI IMG/M metagenome (GOLD analysis project Ga0265780, IMG submission 192432) | Plant litter microbial communities from East Loma Ridge, Irvine, California - P1 T30 | ecosystem: Environmental > Terrestrial > Plant litter > Unclassified | place: USA: California... | reverse complement strand
CCCATGAGGTAACATCCTGTCTGACCTTCCGACCGGCGCATGTGTTCGCCGGTGCTGGCGTGGCGCCCAGCAGGTAGATTCGAAATCGGAATGCCACATCATTTTAGGAAGAACCATGAGCAGTAACAGCAATTTCAGCGACTCCGACGATTCCCAATTGCGCGCCGACGCGCTCGAATACCACCGCTCGCCGGTGCGGGGCAAGATCGAGGTGGTCGCCACCAAACCCCTGTCCAACCAGCGCGATTTGTCCCTGGCGTATTCGCCGGGCGTGGCCTATGCCTGCGAGGAAATCGCCGCCGACCCGGCCATGGCCGCTGAATACACGTCGCGCGGCAACCTGGTCGCCGTCATCACCAACGGCACCGCCGTGCTCGGCCTGGGCAACATCGGCCCGCTGGCCTCGAAGCCGGTGATGGAAGGCAAGGGCTGCCTGTTCAAGAAATTTGCCGGCGTCGACGTGTTCGACCTGGAACTGGCGGAAAACGACCCGGATAAGCTGGTCGACGCCATCGCCATGCTCGAGCCGACCGTGGGCGGCATCAACCTCGAGGACATCAAGGCGCCCGAGTGCTTCTACATCGAGAAGAAGCTGCGCGAGCGCATGAACATCCCGGTCTTCCACGACGACCAGCACGGCACCGCCATCATCTCCAGCGCGGCCTTGCTGAACGCCCTGAAGGTGGTCGGCAAGGACATCGGCGCGATCAAGCTGGCGGCATCGGGCGCCGGCGCCGCAGCCATCGCCTGCCTCGACATGATGGTGAGCCTGGGCGTGAAGCAGGAACACATCTGGGTCACCGACTCGAAGGGTGTGATCTGGCAGGGCCGCGAAGCCAACATGGAAGCCAACAAGGCGCGCTACGCCCAGGCCACCGAGGCCCGCACCCTGGCCGACATCATGGCCGACGCCGACGTCTTCCTCGGCTGCTCGACCGCCGGCGTGTTGACTGCCGAGATGGTCAAGACGATGGCGCCGAAGCCGGTGATCCTGGCCCTGGCGAATCCGGAACCGGAAATCCGCCCGGAAGTGGCGAAGGCCGCGCGCCCGGACTGCATCGTCGCCACCGGCCGTTCGGACTACCCGAACCAGGTGAACAACGTGCTGTGCTTCCCGTATATCTTCCGCGGCGCGCTCGATTGCGGCGCCACCCGCATCACCGACGAGATGAAGCTGGCCTGCGTCGGCGCCATCGCGCGCTTGGCCGAGGCCGAAGCGAACGACACCGTGGCCGAAGCCTATGCCGGCCAGGACCTGACGTTCGGCCCCGACTACATCATCCCGAAGCCCTTCGATCCGCGCCTGATGGCCGCCATCGCGCCGGCGGTTGCGCAAGCCGCGGCCGACTCCGGCGTGGCCGCGCGCCCGATCGACGACATGGACGCCTACCGCGCGCGCCTGGGCGAGATGATCTACCACACCGGTTTCTTCATGAAGCCGGTGTTCGCCAAGGCCAAGGCTGCCGTGCGCCGCGTCGCCTATGCCGAGGGAACCGACGGGCGCGTGCTGCGCGCCGTGCAGACCGTGGTCGACGAGGGCCTGGGCCGCCCGGTGCTGATCGGCGAAGCCGACGCGGTGGCACAAGCCATCAAGGCAGCCGGCCTGCGCCTGCAGCGCGACGTCGATTACGAGCTGGCCGAGCTGGGTGCAGGCGGCGACGCCACGCTGCAGGGTACGCAGTTGCTGAAGTCGGGCGTGGTCGACGCGCTGATCTGCGGCATGCAGGGCAGCTACGACAGCCACCTGGAACACGTGCGCAACGAGATCGGCACCGCACCCGGCGCCGGCGCGCTGGCGGCGATGAACGCCCTGGTGCTCGACAAGATGACCCTGTTCATCACCGACACCTACGTCAACGACAACCCGTCGGCCCAGGAACTGGCCGACATCACGCGCCTGGCCGCGACCGAACTGCGCCACTTCGGCCTGGAACCGAAGGCGGCCCTGCTGTCGCACTCGATCTTCGGCTCGTCCGAGCGGCCGTCGGCGCGCAAGATGCGCGAAGCGCGCGAGCTGCTGGCGCACAGCGCGCCGGAACTGGCGCTGATCGGCGAAGTGCACGGCGACGCCGCGCTGTCGGAAGAGATCCGGCGCCTGTACCAGCCGGCTGGCGAAAGCGGTGGTGGCGCAGGTGGATTTGCCGGCAGCGCCAACCTGCTGGTGATGCCGTCGCTGGACGCGGCCAATATCCTGTTCAACGTGCTGAAGGTAGCGGCCGGCAAGGGCGTGACCGTCGGCCCGATCCTGCTGGGTGCGGCCAAGGCCGTGCACATCCTGAGCCCGAGCGCGACCGTGCGCCGCATCGTCAACATGACGGCGCTGGCCGTGGCCGGGGTGCGCTGACGATGCACACGCAGGCCGGCTCGTTTCGGCCTGCGTGCGTTCTGTAATAAAAAAAGCCGGGGCGCATCGCCACCGGCTTTTTTTCGCTGCGCTTTTTGCCGCGCTTTTTGCTGCGCTTTTTGCCGCGTTCTGTGCGCCGCCGCTGTCCCAGGCGCTAAGGCCTCATGACGCCGTTGCGGCCTGCGCCGCTCCCTGCAGCGCCGGCGCCGCCGGCGGCAGCCGTTCCCATTCGCGGTACTCGACCAGCGACGGAATTCGCCCGATCGCCCCCAGCGGCGCAATCCCCATCTTCTCCAGCAGCGCCAGCAACTCCGCCAGCACGGCCTCGCGCCGCAGCGACCAGGTCGAGGCGAAGCAGCGCCAGAAGGTCCAGCCGGCGCGTTCGAGCACGCGCTGGCGCGCCATGTCGGCCTGCCAGCGGTCCGGCCCATGGAATTCGTCGCCATCGAGTTCGATCGCCAGGCGGCGGTCGTCGGCGCCTTCGACCACCATGTCGATCCGGTAGCCGGCCGCCGGCACCTGCGGCACGACGCGGTAGCCGCGCGCGAACAGTTCGCCGTACACGTCGCGCTCGAAGCCGGACTCGCACAAAGCCGCCAGGCTGGCGCTTTCCTCGTTGCTGTCCAGCGGCCGCGCGAAGTGCTCGACCAGGGTGCGGCGCAGGTCGAGCTGCGACAGTTCCTCGAGCCGTACCGAGCGCACCAGCACCATGCGGTCGCGCGCGCGCGAAGCGGCCACGTTGAAGCGCTGGTCGTACATCGCGCCGGACAGCGCATGGTGGTTGTCGCGGTCGGCCACCATGCTCAGGAAGACGATGTCGCGTTCGCTGCCCTGGAAGATGCGGGCGTCGCCGCAGGCGAACTGGCGCCGTGCCAGCTCGACCGCGTCGCAACGCGCGCGCACCTGTTTGTCGATCAGCAGCGCCTGTTCCGGCCCGAGCAGCGACACCACGCCGAGCGTGCGTCCGGCCATCTTCGGGTCGCGCAAAATCGCCTCAATCTCGGCCACGATGCAGTCGGCCTCGGACGGGTTGTGGCCCTTGGCCGAGCGGTGGCCGCCGGGCACGTAGATGTCGACCAGGGGCGGGTCGAGCCGTTCCGAGGCGCGCGGCACCCGCACCGGCTGGATGAAATTCTTGTAGAACACGCGGTTGCTGTAGGCGATGATCGGCTGCACGCAGCGGAAGTGCTCGCGCAGCATGACCTTCGAGGCCGCGAACACGGTCGAGGCGATGTCGTACAGCGACATGTCGGCCGTCAGCACGGCCTCGAACGGCTGGCCGGCCAGGAAGCGGCGGCGCAGGTCGCTGATCTTCGCGCTCGACACAAACGCGGCCTCGGGCGACACCTGCTTGTCGTCGCCCACCACCAGGATCTGCTTGCCGCGCAAGATTGCCGGCAGCGCCCACAGGTCGGACTGGCTGGCTTCGTCGACGATCACCAGGTCAAAGGCGCCGAGCGTCGCCGGCAGGGTTTCCGACACCCGCGCGTGGCTCATGATCCAGCACGGCACGGCGGCCTGGGCATCGACCATGGCCTGCTGCGCATCGCGCCGGTAGCGCGCGGCATTCACGCCGGTGCCCTTGCCGAACTTGCGGATCGCGGTGCGGTAGGTTTCGAGTGCGCTCAGCACGCTCGGGCCGGCGTTCTTGCGGGTGGCCAGCCAGGCCGACTTCGACACCAGTTCCTGGTACAGGCGCGCCAGCGCGTTTTCCAGTTCGCACCGGCGTGCGGCCAGGGTGCGCATCTCGTCGCGCGCATCGATGCCGTCGAGGTGGCTGCGCAGACGCGCCCAGGTCCAGGCATCGCGCCAGCGCACCGGGAACACCGGGTCGTCGCCGCTGTCGTCCTGGGCCACGCTGGCGACGCGCGCCGCCAGGCGCGTGGCGCCGCGGGCGGCAATCGCCGCGGCGAACTGCAACACTTCCTTCAGCTCGTCCGCCAGTGCCTCGACCCGGGCCAGCTCGCCGACCAGTGCCGCGTAGTCGGCCAGCAGCGCATCGGCCGGCAGCGCGGGATTGCCCAGGTCGTGCTCGAGCAGCGCGCGCAGGCGCAGCGACACTGGCCCGGTGGCCCCCGCCAGCCCATGCTGCAGCTGCGCCGCGCCCGTCGTGGCATGCGCCAGCTCGGCGCGCGCCAGGTGGCGGCGCAGCTGCGCGCGCACCTGGGCCAGCGCGTCCGTCCCGCCCAGCAGGGCTTCGCTTGGGAGCCGCTCGAATACCTGTTCCGCCAGCGCCGGCAGCGCGATGTCGCCGCTGCTGGCCAGCGCGTGGGCGGCGCGCGCCGTACCGGCGATGGCTTCGATCTGGCGCAGCTGGCCGATATCGGCTTCCAGCAGCGGCAGCGACAGCAGTTCGGCAAAGGCGTTCCAGCGCACGGTGAGCGACAGCAGGCGTCCATGCAGGGCGGCGAAGCGCTGAACGTGGGCCCAGTCGGCGCTGCCGGCCGGGGCCAGGCCGGCCACGCGAATCGCCGCGATGTGCGGCTTGATGTCGCCCACGCCAAAGGCCAGCAGGCCGAAGGGCTTGCCGGTCTCGGCCGCGCGCGCGATCGCTTCCTGCGCCTTCGGCAGTTCGAGCGCCTCGCGCGGTGCGCTCACCGGCTTTTGCATGAATTCGGCGCGCGCCTGGAGCAGGGCGTCGAGTTCCGGGAACAGGGCTTCGAGGGCGCCGCGTTCGGTCGCGTACCGGGGATGGCGCAATTTTTCGCGCAGTGCATGCGCCCATGCGTGGCCGGACTCGTCGAGCTGGCGCAGCAGGGCAAGGGATGCGTCGAGCGCGGCAAGCATCTGTCGCGCAGCGCCCAGCACCTCGGGCGTGATCGGACGCAGCGGCGCCAGCGCGCCGCTGGCCTCATCGTGCTCGATGCCGCGCAGGGTCTGCAGCTGAGCGTGCAGCTGGCCAATGGCGCCAGGCGCCGGCAGGCTGGACGATGCAGGAAGACGCGCCCGGCAATAGGCCAGGTCGGCGCCGAGGCGGCGGCGCAGCGCGCGCAGGCGCATGCCTCCTTCGTCGTCGAAGGGCGGCGCGTGTTCGGGCGCCAGCGTCAGGGCGTCGTCGAACCAGCCGAACTGCGCCTGGCCGTCGACCACCAGTTCGGCCATCTTCTGGGCGCGCATGGCCACGCCGTCGACCTCGGTTTCTGCCAGCTGGGTATGGGCGATCGCATCGATGCGGGCGTCGATCTGCGCCATCTCGGCATGCGCGCGGTCGAGCGCGGCGCGGCAGGCGGCGATCTGCTCGGCTTCGAGACCGGTATCGAGGTGGGTGAGCGTGTGGATGATCGCTTCGATCGATGCCTGGAACTGGCGCATGCCCTCCTTGTCGCCCGAGAGCAGGGCCACCGTCAGCGGCCGCACCGGTTCCGGTATCTTGTCCTGCAAGACCTTCAGGGCCGGCTCGCCCTTCGAGGTGACCAGGATGCGCTTGCCCAGCGCCAGGTAGTGGCTGATGATGTTGGCGATGGTGTGGGTCTTGCCGGTGCCGGGCGGGCCCTGCACGGCCACGCCGGACGAGCGTTCCAGCTGCTGGATGATGGTTTCCTGCTCGCGGTTGTAGGGCAGCGGGAAGTACAGTTCGCGCGGCTCGCCGCGCACGCTTGGTCGTCCCGACAGGCCGCGGAAGGCGATCGGCGCGTACTCGATTACCGCATCGCCGGGCCGGGTGACGATGCTGGCCGCCCCTTCGGGCAGGCGTTCGCCATCGCCGCCGCCATCACCTTCATCGATACGCTGCTTGAGGCGCGCGATGTCCTCGGTCAGGAAGTGTGTGGCGCGCGGGCGTGCAAAGATCACCCAGCCCCCGGTGACCACCAGGTCCGGGCCTGGTGCAGGGGCATTGGCGGCCGCGCCTTCGTAGCGGGCGTGGGCGGAAATCGTGCCGGCCACGCTTTTCAGGACAGGCTCGAACGATGCCGGCTCGAAGGGCGACAAACCGCTGCCGCCGTCGGCCTGCAGCAGCGCTCGCGCCGCGCGCTCGACGTCGCCGATGCCGGCCACGTCGCATGCCGCAAAGGCGTCGAGTTCGAGGCGCGCGGCGATCGGGCGCGGGCCGAGCGTGATCGCATGCGAGTCGCCGTCGATCTCGATGTCGAGCGCCTGGGTCAGCAGCGGGTAGTGAAAATCGACGGCGGCGCCGTCGGCGCGCGGGATCTGCCAGGACGACACGCCCACGCCCCATACCAGTTCCAGCGGACGCACCGCTTCCTGCGCTTCCAGGCGCGTCTTCAGCGCAAACAGATCGGCATACAGCGCAATCACCTGGCGCCGCGGTTGCTCGCGCGCCGCCCAGTTGTGCCAGTGCGGCAGGTAGGCCTGCAGCAGGTGGCCGACGCGGGCGCGGCGCTCGAGGTCGCGCTGCTCGGCTTCGTCCTCGGCCACCACTTGCGCGTCCTCGGCGCGCGCCGCTGCCAGCACCGTTTCCTTCAAGGCCGGCGCCGGGCCGGACGGATCGTCGCCGATGTCCAGGAAGGCGGCCAGCTCGGGCTCGGACAGGATTGGTGCGCGCGTCGTTTCCAGCCGGTGCACGCGCAGCCAGGCATCATCGCCGCTGTCGCCATCGGGGCTGTCGACATTCAGGTCGACCCAGGGCAGGGTGGCCAGGTCGGACCAGGTTTTCTTGAATTCCGTGACCCGCGACAGCGTAAAGGCGGCGGGGTCGATGTCTTTGGCTTGCTCGACCAGGTAGTCGAGCAGCCCGCTCATGAGCTGGGCAGGGGTGTGCATGTGGTGTTGCGGCTGGGCGATAGGAGGGTACGGGCGAAGGGCGCCGCTGAGTTAGCGCAATTCTACCCTGCCGCGTGGCGAAACCGGTGTTCGCATCGCATCGCCCAGCCAGTGCGAGGCGGCTGCCGGCGCAGGGCCGGCTTATTGCTGCTTATTGCTGCTTACTGCTTGACTGCTTCGACCTGGATCGCCAGTTTCACGGTCGGGTTGAAGCCCATCTGCACCGCGTAGTCGATGCCGAAGTCGGCGCGGTTGAAGGTGGCCGAGGCGTCGGCGCCGCAGGCTTCGCGCTTGAGCATCGGGTGCTGGATGCACTTGAACTGGTTGATGGTCAGCTTCACCGGCTTGGTCACGCCGTGCAGGGTCAGTTCGCCATTCACTTCGGCCGGCTGGTCGCCCTTGAAGGTGATCGACTTCGATTTGTAGGTCGCAGTCGGGAACTTGGCGACGTCAAACATATCAGGGCCCTTGGCGTGCTCGTTCATCTTGGCGTGGCCGAAGTCCAGGGTGCTGGCATCGATCACGATGTCGACGCTGCCGGTCTTCGCGGCGCGGTCGAGGGTGATGCTGCCGCTGGTCTTGGTGAACTTGCCGCGCCAGACTGACAGGCCGCCCATGTGGTCGGCTTCGAAGCTCGGGAAGGTGTGGTTCGGCTCGATCGTGTAGGTGTCGGCGGCAAAGGCGCTGCTGGTGAGGGCGAGGGTGGCGAGGGCGGCGGCGATGTGCTTGAGGTTCATGCGTCTGGCTTTCGTGGGTGTGGATGAGCATCACACTTTAACTGTTCCGTCAGGCGCGGGTAAGCCCGTGTCGTGGATAACACTGTTCCACTTTCCACTCTAATCAGGCCGCAGGATCCACCGCGAAATAAGCCAGGAACATCGACACTGCCGCCTCGACCACGCGCGCCGCCTGTTCCGGCGCCAGCGGCGCCGCACCCATGGCCACCTGCGGCCAGAAGGCAAAGGTCTTGACCTGGCCTTGCAGCATGGTCGAGGCGAACAGCGGATCGCCCGGCTTGATGCGGCCGTCGGCCTGCGCCGCGCGTATCCACGCCGTCACGCCTTCCTCGCGTTCGCCCAGCCGGGCCAGCAGGGGCAGGGCGCGTTCCGGCGCGTGGATCGCCTCGCCCACGGCGACCCGTGCCAGATCAAGGAAATCGCGCTCTGCCAAGGTGCGCATCTTCTGCGTCATCAGCTCGACCAGTTGCTCGCGCAGCCCGCGCGCGCGGCTGTAGTCGAGTTCCACCAGGCCCGCATCGCGCTCGAACATGCCCATCAGGGTGGCCGCGAACAGTTCTTCCTTGCTGGGGAAATGGTTATAGACCGTGCGTTTCGATACGCCGGCCAGGGCGGCGATGCCGTCGACGCTGGCCGCTTCATAGCCGTGGGCACGGAACTGGTCGGCCGCGGCGTCGAGGATGGCGCGGCGCTTGCGGTCGGTAAGGCGCAGGGGAGCTGTCATGCCCTGATTTTACACTCGCCAGTTTACTTCCTCAAGAATCGATACTACACTGTGTAGTGTAATTTTTATCGAACCAACATCATGCGCTTACTCTTCGGCATCATCCTTCTTGGAGTCGTCCTCATCATGAGCATTTCCTCTTGCGCCACCGCTTCTGGTGCCACTGCCGCGCCGGATTACACTTTGTCGCCCCAGTTCCGCGACAAGGGCTTCGTCAATCCCGCGCCCATGCACGCGTACAGCGCCAGCGAGATGGCGCGCCTGTGGTGGACCTTCCTGTTCGATAAGCCGAAAGGCACCGTGCCGCGCCAGCCGGTGCCGGTGCACAGCCTGACGCGCGCGGCCTTGCTGGCCGCGCCCGACAACACCCTGTACCGCCTGGGCCACTCGACCATGCTGATCAAGCTGGCGGGGGAGTTCTATCTCACCGACCCGGTGTTTTCGAAACGCGCCTCGCCCGTGCAATGGGCCGGCCCGGCGCGCTTCCATGCGCCGCCGATCGCCATCGAGGACCTGCCGCCGATCAAGGCCGTGATCCTGTCGCACGACCATTACGACCACCTCGACCACGATGCCGTGCGCGCGCTGGCGCCGAAGACCGGCGTGTTCCTGACCCCGCTCGGCGTCGGCCGGCGCCTGGTCGACTGGGGCGTCGACCCCGGCAAGGTGCGCGAACACGACTGGTGGCAGGAGACCGAACTCGATGGTGTGCGCTTCGTGGCCACGCCGGCCCAGCATTTCTCGGGCCGCGGCCTGGGCGACCGCAACAGCACGCTGTGGGCATCCTGGGTGGTCCTGCATGGCGACCTGCGTGTGTTCTTCAGCGGCGATACGGGCTACTTTGCCGGCTTCAAGGAGATCGGCAAGCGCTATGGCCCCTTCGACGTGGCCCTGATGGAAACCGGCGCCTACGACAAGCAGTGGCCCGACGTCCACATGCAGCCCGAGCAGACCCTGCAAGCCTTCCTCGACGTGCGCGGCAAGTGGCTGGTGCCGGTGCACAACGGTACCTTCGACCTCGGCCTGCACCGCTGGCAGGAACCCTTCGACCGGATCGCGGCGCTGGCGGCGGCGCGTGGTGTCAGCATGGCAACGCCGGAGATGGGCGAAGCGCTCGACCTGAAGGGGCCGCAGGCCGGCCGTGCATGGTGGCGCGGCATGGACTAGAACGCGAGGGTGCCGCGCATGCACCGGGTGGCCCCGGGGCGGGCGAGGCGCCGGTGAGAATTGTAGAGATTTGGGCGATTCCGCGGGGGTACAATCGAGCGGCGCGACCGTCCATGAAGGCCGGCGCCGCCTTTCGGATGAGAGCCCATGATTTTCGTTCATCAAGCGCCGGCCCCGGCCTTCTTCACCGCGTTCGTGCAAGACTTCCTGCGCGGCCGCGACCGCAGTCCGGCACAGCTGGCGCGAGACAGCATTGCGTACCCGCGCGACGTCGAGCAGGCGCTGTATCGCGCGCTGCACCAGCAATTCTCCGGCAAGTGCGCGTATTGCGAATACCCGCTGGACTTCAGTAACAAAGGCCACATCGAGCAGTTCCGTCCGAAACGCCTGTACGGCGCCCACGCGTCGCTCGACTGGAGCAACCTGCTGCTGGCTTGCGCAGTCTGCAACCGTAACAAGCGCGCCCGTTTTCCCCTGCTCGGAGACGAGATGGAGCCGGAGCGCGCGTATACGAACCGGCTGCGGCACGAGCAGCCGCTGTTGCTGCATCCCTGCATCGACCAGCCTGACGAGCACCTGCGCTTCTCCAGCGATGGCATGGTCCATGGCGTGACCGAGCGGGGCAACGTCAGTATCGCTTTGCTCGATTTGAACCGCATGCAGCTGGTCGCGGCAAGGGCGTCGGCCATCGCCGAGCTGATGCGAGTGCCGGCCGACGCGCGCGCAGCGCTCGTTACGCACCAGACGCCGTACGCGGCAAGCTTGATGCATGCGCTGCGCTCGCTCGAAAGCAAGGCATTCGTTGGGGAGATCCGCAAGGCCAGCACGCGCCAGGTCCGCTTCTACGAGGCCAGCGCGCCGGTCGCCACCGACAGGGGAGAAGGCCTGGACGGCTACCAGGCTTACGAGCGCTATATCGAGCGCGTCGAGTTGCGCAACATCGGTCCGCTGGCGGCGCTCGACCTCGACCTGCTCGCCGAGGCCGAGGAGCGCACGCCCGGATTCGTGCTGCTCGGGGAGAACGGCATCGGCAAGTCGACCATCCTGCGTTCAATCGCATGCGCCCTGGCCGGGCCGGCCTATGCGCGCAAACTGCGCCTGACCAGCAATTCCCTGCTGGCCGCCGGCGCACGCACGGGGTCGATCATGGTGCGGGTTTCGGGCTATCCCGAGCCGATCACGGTCACGTTGCGGCGTGGCCGGCCCCTGGCCTACAGCACCCGGGACGGCAAGGCGCTGGTACTGGCCTACGGCGCCAGCCGGCTGCTCGCGGCGGGGCGCCACAAGGCGGAAAACGGCGAGCGCCACGCCAAGATCCGCAACCTCTTCGATCCCTTCGTGCCGGTGGGGGACGCCAGCGCCTGGCTCGACACGATCGGGGCGGGCCGGCTCGATGACGTCCGTGCGACCCTCGAACACATCCTCAACGAGGCGCCGGCAGGGCCGGTGCGCGTGGTGCACGTGCAGGAGGGCGGCCTGCGCTTTGCGATCGGCGGCGGTGTGCCGCGGCCGGTGGCGGCCCTGAGCGACGGCTACAAGTCGCTGATCGGCATCGCCGGCGATATCATGGCGGTCATGCACGCGGCCCACTTCGAGACGATGGCTGAAGCAATGGGCATCGTCCTGATCGACGAGCTGGGCAACCACTTCCATCCGCAGCTGAAGCTGCGCATTGTCGGGGCGCTGCGCACGGCGTTTCCAAAGATCCAGTTCATCTACACGACCCATGAACCGCTGTGCCTGCGCGGCATGGGCTCCGGCGAGATCGCGGTGCTGCGCCGTGACGAGCAGGGCGTCTACCTGCTGACCGGCCTGCCCGAGGTGGCCACGATGCGCATCGACCAGCTGCTGGCGTCGGAACACTTCGGCCTGGGCAGCACGGTCGATCCGGCGCGCGTGGCCGAGATCAAGCGTTATCACATGCTGGTGTCCAGCACCGAACGCGACGCAGCGGAGGAGGAAGAGCTGCGCGCGCTGCGGAACACGCTGGCGCAGACCGAATACCTGGGCGGATCGCGCCGCGAGCGCATGCTGCTGAGTTTGCTCGACATGCACGATGGCGAGTTGCCGCGGATGCCGGGTAACGCGGTCGATGTGCGCGAAATGTCGGCGCGCACACGCAAGCGCCTGTCGCAGATACTGGAAGCGGTCAGCCCGGCCGTTCATCCCGGCAAGGGGGCGGCATGATCCGCTATCCACGCCGCGGCCAGACCGTGCCGCGCCCGCCCGTCCCCCTGCGCGGCGGCAAGAAGGGCAGCGCGCGCAAGGAGCGCGAGCACAACGCGCCCCATCTCGCCAGCGGGGACAAGGACAAGCTGAAGTTCGGCCTCTACAAGCACGGCGACGTGCGCGATGCGCTGCACCAGCTGTTCGGCCGCAAGTGCGTGTTCTGCGAATCGAGCCTGCTGGGTACCCAGCCCGGCGATATCGAGCACTACCGGCCCAAGGGTGAGGCCAGCGTCCTCGACCCGGCCAGCGGGAAACACCTCCCGGTGTCCGCCGGCTACCCCTGGCTGGCGGCATCCTGGAGCAATCTGCTGCTGTCGTGTGCGGACTGCAACCGGCCGCGCAGGCAGGTGGACGGTGCGGGCATGATTCGGGTGATGGGCAAGGCCTGCCTGTTCCCCCTGGCCGACGAAAAGGCGCGCGCGGCAACCCCCTGGGCGGTGCGCAGGGAAGCGGCCTTGCTGCTCAATCCGCGCCGCGACGATCCCGACCTGCACCTGGCCTTCACGGACGAAGGCGGGATCACGGCCAGGCCCGGCGCAGGCGGCGCCAGCCCGCGCGGCGCCGCCACCATCGCCTGCTGCGGCCTCGACCGCGCCGAGCTGGTCGAGATGCGCCTGCGCCATGCGAAAACCGTGCAGGCGGCGATCAGGCACATCATCCTGGCACTCGAGCAGGGCCACGAGCCGGACGACGACCTCGACGACCTGCTGGCGCTGCTCGACCCTCACTCCTCCTACGTCGCCTTTACCCGGCATCTGGTTCGCACCCATCTTTCTCCCTACCTGGACAAGCTCGGACTCGCCCCATGACCATCGAACCTTCCGCCTTCGCTGCCGGCGCCGCCTGCATCCCGCCCGGCCCGGCAATGCCGGAGTGCGACCTCCTGATGAAGGGCGGCGTCACCAGCGGTATCGTCTATCCCCGGCTGGTCGAGCGGCTGGCGCGCGATTACTGCCTGCGCCACATAGGCGGCACCTCGGCCGGGGCCATCGCGGCCGCCGCTGCCGCGGCGGCCGAGCTCGGGCGCCAGAGCGGCGCGAATCCCCGTGCCTTTGCCGACCTCGGTCGCCTGCCGGCCTACCTCGGGCGCCAGATGCGCGGCCGCAGCCGCCTGCTGCACCTGTTCCAGCCGGCGCCGGCGCTGCGTCCGGCCTTCGAGATGGCGCTGGCGCTGCTGGCCACGCCGGGCAAGGCGAATGCCTTCGCCTTGCTGCTGGCGAACATCGTGCATCCCTTCCTGCTGGCGCTCGGGGGCCTTGCGCTGGTGGCCGGCATGCATGCGCTGGCCGCCGCGGCGCCGGCCACCGTGCTGGCCAGTGCCGCCGCCACCGCTTTGCCCGCGGCGCTGGCCTGCGGCGCCTGGCGCCTGGTTGCGGCGCGCAGCCATGAACCGCGCGCCGCCATGGCCCGCGCGCGCGCAAACCGGACGGGGAAGCTGGTGCGCCTCGCCCAGCCCGCCGACTGGCTAGGCGCCTTCGGCTTCGCAGCCCTGGCCGCCATCGTCCTGCTGCACGCGGCCTGGCTGCAGGCCGCGCCGCTGGTGCTGCTGCGCGCCCTGGTGGCGCTGCTGGCGGCCAGCGCCATTGTGGCCGGCATCGGGGCCTGGCGCTGGCTACGCGGGCTGGCCGCCGGCGTGCGCGACAATCATTTTGGCATTTGCTCGGGCTCCGGGTCGGCCGCCGGCAAGCCCGAGGCGCTCACCGACTGGCTGGAGCGCTACCTGGCCGGGTTGGGCGGTATCGAGGGCGGCATGCCGCTGACCTTCGGCCACCTGTGGAACGCCGACCCGCGCGGCGTACAGGCCGGCATCAACTGCGGCCGCGACCGTGACGAGCGGCGTATCCATCTCGAGATGATGACCACCGCCCTGAGCCAGCATACCGCCTACGCCATCCCGTTTCGCGGGAACACCGGCGCCTTCTACTTCGCGCCCAGCGAGTGGGCGCGGCTGTTTCCGGCGCACGTGCTGGACTGGCTGCGCGCCAGCGCCTTGGGCAGCTCGCGCCGCCACCCGGCGACCGGCGAGGAACTGGTGCCGCTGGTGCGCGACGGGCGCCTGCCGGTGATCGTCGGCGTGCGCATGAGCCTGAGCTTTCCGGTGCTGCTCAGCGCCGTGCCGATGTTCGCGCTCGACCAGACCGACAGGCAGGATGGCGAGGCGACGGTCAAGCGGGTCTGGTTCACCGACGGCGGCGTGACCAGCAACCTGCCGCTGCAAGCCTTCGACGAACTGCTGCCGGCGCGTCCGGTATTCACGATCAACCTGAAGCCGGAACATCCGGCGCATCGGATCGACACGGCTGGCGGACCGGAATGCGGGCGGGTCTACCTGCCCCGCGATAACCGAGGCGGCGGCGGGCGCTATTGGAAGAGCTTCGACGAGTCCGGCGACTTCGCCATCGGGAAGTTCTTGTGGGCCTTCGTCGATACCATGCAGAGCTGGCGCGACGAGATGCTGTTCCCGTACTCCGCCTACCGCGGCCGGATTGCCCAGATCAGCCTGCGCGACGAGGAGGGCGGCCTGAATCTGGCGATGTCGCGCGCACAGATCCGTGATCTGGCCGCGGCGGGCGGGCGCGCCGGCAACCTGATCTACCGCCGTTTCCATCCCGGCGCGCAGGGTAGCGGCTGGCCCAACCACCAGCGCCTGGCCTTGCTGAACCTGTTCGGCAACCTGGAAACGGTGGCGCTCGCCGCCGATGCCTCGCCCGACCGCGCCGCCTGGGACGCGGTGCTCGCGGGCGCCGGCCTCAACCGAACGCAACTGGGCACCGCGCGCCTGATGCTGAGGGGGCTGGCCAGGACCGGCGCCCGCCTGCGGCGCTCGCCCGCGGGACTGCTGGCGTGCGCTGGTAATCCGCACACCAGGCTGGGGATGGGCCCCGAGCTCTAGAAACGGGCGGTCCCGCTTGTCCAGTATACTCCTGTCATGTTCAACTGATTCGGGAGGAAGGATGCGTCCGCAGATTCTGGTGCTGGGTTCCGGCTGGATGGCGCAGGTGAGCGAGGAACTCGAGCGGCATTTCGTTTGCCACCACCTGGCGCGGGTGCCGCAGGAAGAACGCCCGGGCTTCATCGAGCACATCGCCCCCGCGGTGCGCGGCGTGTTCACCAGCGGCACCGTCGGCATCGACGCCGCGCTCGCGGCCCGCCTGCCCGCGCTCGAGATCGTCGCGGTCCACGGCGTCGGCGTCGACGCGGTCGACTTCCAGGCGCTGGCGCCACGTGGCATCCCGGTCACGAACACGCCCGACGTGCTCACCGACGACGTCGCCGACCTGGCCGTGGCCCTGCTGCTGGCCGCCGCGCGGCGCCTGCCCATGCTCGACCGCTACGTGCGCGCCGGCGGCTGGGAAGCGAAGCAGCCGCTGGCGCCCAGCCGTGCCCTGCGCGGCAAGGTCGCCGGCATCCTCGGGCTGGGCCGCATCGGCCAGGCCGTGGCCGCGCGCCTGGAAGGCTTCGGCATGCAGATCCGCTATTACCAGCGCAGCACGGCGCAGCTGGCCTATCCGCGCAGCGCCTCGCCGCTGGCGCTGGCGCGCGAAAGCGATTACCTGATCGTCTGTGCGCCGGGCGGCCCCGGCACGCGCCACCTGGTCGACGCGGCCGTCATCGATGCGCTCGGCCCAGAGGGCACGCTGGTCAACATTGCACGCGGCTCGCTGGTGGATGAAGCGGCGCTGGTGCAAGCCCTGGAGCAGGGCCGCCTGGGCGCCGCCGCGCTCGACGTCTTCGAGGACGAGCCGCGCGTGCCGCCCGCCTTGAAGGCCATGGACAACGTCGTCCTCGCTCCGCACGTCGGCAGCTTCACGCTGGAAGCGCGCACGGCGATGGGCATGCTGGCGATCGACAACCTGCTGGCCCATTTCGCGGGCGAGCCGCTGCCGACTCAGGTAGCGGACAAGCCGGCCTGAGTTGTCGTCCTCAGTACAAGTCTTCGATGCGCGTCCTCAGTGCGCCAGCAGCACCGGCAAGTGCGCGCGCTCGAGCAGGGTGCGGGTGACGCCGCCCAGCAGCAGTTCGCGGTAGCGGCTGTGGCCGTAGGCGCCGCTGACCAGCAGGCTGGCGCGCTCGGCGATGTCGAGCAGGGCCTGGCCCGGCGCCGCCGCGGTGCGCTCGACCACCACCTCGACCCGCACGCCATGGCGGGCAAGATAGGCGGCCATGTCGGCGCCCGGCTCGTCGCCGTGCAGGCCGGCCTCGCGTTCCGGATTTACCAGCGCCAGGCGCACCGTGTCCGCCGCCATCAGCAGCGGCAGGGCGGCGGCGATGGCGCGCAGCGCCGGCACGCTGCCGTCCCAGCCGGCCACGATCGTGCGCGCCAGGGGCTGGCCGGCATACGACCCCGGCACCACCAGCACCGGCCGAGCGCTGTGCAGGGCCAGGTATTGGGGAAGCGCGCGCTCGGCGCCGCCGCCCGGCCCGTCCTGGCCAACGACCAGCAGGTCGGCGTAGCGTGCCTGCAGCAGCAGGGCGCCGCGGCTCTCGTCCTCGACCAGGCGTTCCTCGCATGAAGCCACGCCGAGCCGGCCTGCGCGTTCGGCAAAGCGCGCCAGGCTGGCGCGCGCCTGGGCACGCAGGCCGTCGAATTCGTCGCTCGGCGCTACCGCCATCGAGCCGGTGAGCAGGGCGTAGGCGGGCCAGCTCAGTCCGGTGCTGGCGCCGCCCACCAGGTGCGCGCCGTGCGCCTGCGCCAGCCAGGCCGCCGCCTGCAGGCGCGCGTCGAACTGCGGGCTGTCGTCTACGTGCACGACGATGGTCTTGAACATGAT
>Ga0265780_10005116_pt1 | contig 16696 bp, 10 predicted proteins | sample P1T30metagenome_FD_192432 | JGI IMG/M metagenome (GOLD analysis project Ga0265780, IMG submission 192432) | Plant litter microbial communities from East Loma Ridge, Irvine, California - P1 T30 | ecosystem: Environmental > Terrestrial > Plant litter > Unclassified | place: USA: California... | reverse complement strand
AGCAAACACAACCTCCTCCCACCACCCTCCCTGAAACTCCGTTTCCCTAAATACTTCGAGAAAACAGTCCGCAACCTCCTTGGGCGGGTTGCCAAACACACCACACCCTAACGCGCCCATCACCAGCTTCGTATGCCCCCCGAGCGCCGCAACACGCAGCGTCAGCCGAATCTTCCTCTTCGTCTCCGCGCGCTGGCCCTCGTTCTTGAAGCTCTTCTTGTCGTCCGTGAGAGCTGGGTAGCGCAGGGCGGCGACGCTGATGACGGAGGTGACGGGGAGGTTGGCAGGCTGTTCGGTAGGAGTGAGTAGGGAGTGGCCGCGCGACATGGCATCGCGGATGATCAGGACGGAGGGCGAGTATATGGCGCTTAGCGAGGGGAGTGGATAGTATGACTTGTGTAGGGAGAGGTAGAGGGAGGAGCGATAGCAGAGGGCTTCTTCTTGGGCGAGGGCGCCGTTTTGCCAGCCGCCGCCTGCGGAGCGCTCGGAGGCGAGGTTGAGGACGGCGACGGGCTTTGGCTTGCGGATAGTTGGATTGCTTGAGGTGATTGGTGTGGTGTCGCTGTCCTGGGAAGGTTCGACCATAATAAAGTCCTCGCCGTCCGTGATGCTGTCGAAGCTGCTGGTGTCCGGAGCCGAGAAAGCCAGGTGGGTTTTGGCATCGTAGTTTGGTGCAAGATCGATAGCAGCGTCGAAAGTATCCGTGTCGAATACCTTGATGCGTGTGCCCTTCTCTCCAGCTTTGACATCACTACTTGACAGGACGAAACCCGGACAGTCCTTTGGGTCGAGCGTAGCAAGGTTGTTGAGGTTAAATACAGACGAATCCGTGGCATCAAAGCTAGGAAGCTGGCTTAGGACAATGGGCAGCTCGGCCTTTGTCTCGTCTGCAATATTCTTAAGATCCATGTTGCGGCGACGGTCTGGTGCGCGGTAATTTCTACTTGAATTGCCTCTGAAGTTGCCTCTAGAATTGTGATTGCGGGGTCGGTAGGGTTGACCTGGATGTGAGTTGTCGGATCGCGAGTTCTCGGATCGTGAGCCTTCAGGTCGTGGTGCCTTTGGCCTTTGTAGAAAAGGGAGAATTGAACCTTGTTGCATGATGTAGGTAAGAGAGGCAAAGCCTCAAAGCTCGGGCTGAACGCGTAGTGCTGTGAATGGATTGCAAAATCACAGTACCACAAAAATTGCAGGAAAGTGGAGTGAAGAATGGTTCACAGTAACATGCAAATTAGGCAACAGGCGAGAAAGAGGAAGCTACTACCTACAATTAATCGCCGGCTTATCGCCATCTGAGCTTCAAAGTCAGGGTCATGACACTACTATAGAAATTCTGCAGGCGAGACGCCAGCGATCGCCAGACCAGACAGTAGTCCGCATTGATGATGCGCAGTGAAGCAGGGGTGATGTCGAGGGTCCATCAACAATCAGCCCTAAATCTGGCCTGTGCATAGCCCCACCTCACCTTCGCTCGCGTAACATGGGAATCGCAATTGCGCGGGCTCTCAAACAACAACATCGCCCCACCTTCACCACCTCGTCACTTTCTTCCCCCTTGTGACAGCGCCCATGTAATCGAAGCACGCTCCATACGGCGAAATGCCTCCTACTCAACTCGCCTACCCGTCTCCGAAGCGCAAGCGCGAGCAGCCCCCACCAATACCGCTGCTAAACACTGCCCTGCTTCCGGCATCGACACCACCGAGAGGTAGTCCTGCGTCTTCCTCTGGCGCCAACAGCCCCCGGAATGAAGTCGCAGACCAGCTGCGAGGCATGACACTTGTTGCGACCTCGGCAATACCTATGTCTCCGCTTACACCTACCGACGATGTGATACGCAAGAAGCCGAAGCTTGACGAGATGAAAGTGGACAGCGGAGCATGGCTAGACAAGGACGGCACAACAGGCACAATAGGAACACAGAGAAAGGTTAACGAGTGGGATGAATGTGCTGCTCTGCGCAGGCTGGATCCGGCCAGAGAGATACCTGAGACCCCTCAGTCGCAACCCCGCATATTGCCAGATATTGCTTCTTTCGCCCAACCGACGGCGTTTGTATCCTCACCTGGCCCAGCATCAATGCAACAATCAGCAAAGATTACTCAGAAGTCACAGACTCAAAATCAGTCTTCGTCGCATCCTCGCTCGTTGAATAGGTCTCTGTCGCCACCGCCATCGGCGCTCACGTGGCACGATAGTGAGATCACGGGTCACCTGGTCGACCCATCAACTGACCCAGACGATGATGGCACCGGTCTGAATGGTATTGGATTCAGACCTACAGCGGCTATGGCCTATGCTCGATCGCAGAAAAGGCGACAGCAGCTGAACGAATGGAAAGCAAGAGAGACTCGTGAGGCAAGAGCCAAACGCCACGATCGCAGACGCCGAGGGGTTGGTGGGACCGCATCACGAGATACAACCGTAGAACGTGAAATGCCACCCAAACAAATCGACGTGAGTAAGAGGACGGTGAAGTTCGCAGTATAAGGGCATGGCGGAGGAGGTAATCTTAATACTTTGGGTTCTGATCTTTGTACGATGATGATCTACGATGTCTTATGATGCGAGTTTGGGTTTCTGGATATTGAGCGACTCGGCGTCTTCAGGAGTCCGGCGCACCTCTGAAAGTCGGCAACATGTTTGCGACTCGTCAAAGACACAAAATAGTGTGCTCTTTCATATACTACATTTTTTTGATACAGATCGTTGTGCATGTGCACTGCGTGCAAGCTCTCCGTGCTAAGAGACATGCTACCAGAACTTGAAGTTCTTTTCGTACCAATATCCCCATGACTTCCTCCTCTCTTCTTCCAGTCTCTGCGCTTGTTCCTCTCGATCATACTCTTCTCTTGCTCGTCTCCTCGCTTCCCTCTTCGCTTCGATTGTCGCTCGCTTCTTCTCCATGAGTTCTTGCGCCTGCTTAATTCCAGCCTTTTCTTTACTCCGATAGTACTGGCACACTTGATATGAAACACCGGACACACAACACCACGTTGCTACCGCCCAATTTGACGATATTCGTACAGGTCCTGGTAAGATGTCAGCCTGTTGATCTGGTGTGGGCCCTGCGATATGGTGAACATACTCCCTAATATCGCTGCCAAACTGCCACCCGCAAATCCAGCTGCCAGTCCTTGCAATTGACTGTCTCGCACACACGGCCGCTTGTGGAAGTTCAGGTAGTATTCTGGACCGAGACTGCGCACCGCGTCGATGTAGCTCGGGCCTCCGCCATCTGTCTTTTCGCCGCCCGCTGTGTGTGCTGTGCCGCCGGGCATGATGTTTGCAGGCGCGCGTGGCCGAGGCGCTACCTGCTCCTCCGACTGCCTTGTGTCGTCCGCCATGGTGATGTGTGCGGAGGGAAGCGAAGGGAATGTTGTTTCTTCAAGGGCGGCCGAGATATTTTTGAGACGGGTTCAGGCGCCTTCGCGGTCGTGTCGAGCCTCTGTCACTTGACGGCGGATTTGAGCGGTGTCGTCGTCGTTCCACTCATCCAGACTTTGGTGGGTATGGGAAAAGGCCCGAAAAATATCCATGACACCAACGCATCTGTGGCGGCACTAGCCACAGCCTGTGGCGCAAATCAATTTACCCAACAAGGAAAGGCGCCGAACGCGATGCACGCGAAAGCGCGTCGCGTGCAAGATGTGCCATGCATCCCCCCATTTGCACCACTTTACACACACTCGACTGCCAATTTTCGATTCTACAGCGCTTTCGATCTTTCACTTGCTCCAATGATACCCTGAACTGCTCATAATATATTTAATCTCTCTTTTACCTCCTCACACACAACATGCCGCCGCGACGAGCAGGCCAACCCTTTCGCCGGGTAGGCAAAGCCGGCAACACATCATATGGCCCACGAAAGCCAAAGACAGTCGACGCCTCGTCACTACGGAGTGGCGAGGGCACATCACAGCAAGAGAAGCTCGAAGCTACGCGACTAGCCAACCGCATCGATGAGTCCATGGGGTTTCCGCGTTTCGAGTCCGGGAAGAAGAAGGTGGGATGGCTCGTCAACATGCACTCGACCACAATAGAGGACGAGAACGTGCCTGGCGGCAAGGCAGGCGTCGACTACTACTTCATCGGCGAGGACGGCGACACGTTCAAAGCCACGCTTGAATACGACCCATACTTCCTGTTGGCTGTCAAGAAAGGCAGGGAACAAGACGTGGAGGAGTACTGCCGAAGGGCTTTCGAGGGTCTAATCAAGTCAATAAAGAAAGTGGAGAAGGAGGACCTTTCCATGCCAAACCATCTTACCGGCTACCGGAGAACATTTTTACAACTCACATTTGCGAATGTCAACGACCTGCTTGCAGTAAGAAAGGCCGTTGGACCAATAGTGGAGAAGAACAAGAAGAACGTCGATGCGATGGATACCTATGCTGAGGTAGCAACGTGAGTGTACTGGAACTATAGCTTTTATGGTGCGCTAACACTCTCAGTGGTAATGCCGGCATGGACTTCTTCGATAACGACGATTACGAATACGAGAAACGATTCATGACGACGGTTGATGCGAGCGATTTCATTGTAGATATTAGGGAGTACGATGTTCCCTACCACGTCCGAGTAGCCATCGACATGGACGTCCGAATCGGAAACTGGTACACCGTCGATGCGAAGCATGGCGTGATCTCGATCAAGTGTATAGAGGACCGCTTGACGCCAGCAGATCCAGTAGTCATGGCATACGATATCGAAACCACAAAACTTCCGTTGAAGTTTCCGGACGCCGTCATTGATCAGATCATGATGGTGTCGTATATGATCGATGGGCAGGGATTCTTAATCACCAACCGCGAGATCGTCTCTGAGGACATTTCAGATTTTGAATACACGCCAAAGCCTGAATACCACGGACCTTTCATGATCTTCAACGAGCCAGACGAAAAGGCTCTAATTGAGCGCTTTTTTGAGCACATCAAGGAAGCGAAACCTACCGTCATGGTCACATACAACGGAGACTTCTTCGATTGGCCTTTCGTAGAAGCAAGAGCTAGTGTATTGGGCATAGACATGTATCAAGAGATTGGCTTCAGGAGGAACAGTGAGGACATATACCAATCGGACTACTGTGCACATATGGATGCGTTTGCCTGGGTCAGTCGAGACAGTTATCTGCCGCAAGGAAGTCGTGGTCTCAAAGCTGTCACTATGGCCAAGCTAGGCTACGATCCAGACGAACTCGATCCCGAATTGATGACTCCATACGCCTCCGAACGGCCACAAACGCTTGCCGAGTACTCCGTTTCCGACGCTGTCGCCACATACTACTTGTACATGAAATACGTACATCCATTCATTTTCGCTTTGTGCAAGATTCTTCCGCTGGGTCCGGACGACGCCCTGCGAAAGGGTACCGGTACCCTGTGTGAGATGTTGTTGATGGTGCAAGCGTATCAGAAAGGCATTGCACTGCCGAACAAACATCAAGCGCCAAAGGAGGCGTTCTGGGAAGGCCACCTTTTGGAGTCGGAAACTTATGTCGGTGGTCACGTTGAAGCTTTGGAGGCCGGTGTGTTCCGAAGTGACATCGCCTACAATTTTGCAGTCGACCCCACCGCCATTGATGAACTTATCAACGATCTTGATGCGGCACTGAAGTTCAGTATTGAGGTTGAAGAAAAGAAGAAGATGGAAGACGTTACCAACTATGACGAGATCAAGGCCGAAATCATCGACAACCTGATGCAGTTGAAGAATACGCCCAACCGGAATGAGCGACCCTTGATCTACCATTTGGATGTCGCATCCATGTACCCCAACATCATGACAACAAATCGACTGCAGCCGGATTCTATGATCAAGGAGGCTGACTGCGCGGCCTGCGACTTCAACCGACCAGGAAAGACGTGCGATCGCCGAATGCCTTGGGCATGGAGAGGAGAGTACTTGCCAGCAAAGCGTGACGAGTACAACATGGTCCGCAACGCTTTAGAGAACGAGCGGTTCCCAGGAAAATGGCCCAACTCGCCGATGCGATCATTCCAGGAGCTGTCACAAGACGAGCAGGCCACACTTGTACGTAAACGTCTGACGGACTACTCCAAGAAGATCTACCACAAGGTTCACGATGCGACGACCATTGAGCGCGAAGCTATCATTTGCCAGCGCGAAAACCCATTTTACGTCGACACAGTCAGTGGATTCCGTGACCGACGTTACGACTTCAAGGGCAAGCAAAAGGTCTGGAAGGGCAAGACCGATGCTCTCAAAGCTGCTGGAGCTCCAGCGCATGAGGTCGAACATGCAAAGAAGATGATCGTTCTTTTCGATTCTATGCAACTGGCCCACAAGGTCATTCTCAACTCTTTCTACGGATATGTCATGCGAAAAGGTTCTCGCTGGTATTCCTTAGAGATGGCCGGTGTCACCTGTTTGACAGGCGCGCGCATCATCCAACTTGCGCGATCTCTAGTCGAGCGAATCGGACGTCCTCTGGAACTGGATACAGATGGTATTTGGTGCATCTTACCAGCGACCTTCCCTGAAAACTTCTCTTTCAAGATGAGCAACGGCAAGAAAATGACCATCTCGTATCCCTGTACTATGCTGAACCATCTGGTACACGCACAGTACACCAATCATCAGTACGAAACATTAGCCGATCCAGTCAACTTCCGCTACGATAAGCACAGCGATAACTCCATCTTCTTCGAAGTTGACGGACCGTACAAGGCTATGATTCTACCGACGTCGAAAGAGGAGGACAAGAACTTGAAGAAGCGTTACGCTGTCTTCAATCACGACGGCAGCCTAGCGGAGCTGAAAGGTTTCGAGGTGAAGCGTCGTGGCGAGCTGAAGCTCATCAAGAATTTCCAGGCTCAGATTTTCAAGTTCTTCTTGGAGGGAACAACCCTCGAAGAGACCTACGGTGCTGTCGCAAATGTCGCGAATCGCTGGCTCGACATTCTAGACACTCGCGGTGCGTCGCTAGCAGATGAAGAGCTGATCGACCTCATTGTTGAGAACAAGAGCATGACGAAGACACTGGAGGAGTACGGAGCACAGAAGTCGACAGCCATCACTACAGCTAAACGTCTTGCTGAATTCTTAGGCGAGCAGATGGTCAAGGATAAGGGCTTGAACTGCAAGTACATCATCTCAAAAACTCCTCGCAATGCACCTGTCACGGAGCGTGCGATTCCCATGTCCATCTTCTCGGCGGAAGAGTCAGTAAAGCGATACTTCCTGAGGAAATGGATGAAGGAAGATCCAGGCGACATGGATCCGCGAACAGTTCTCGACTGGGACTACTACCGCGAGCGTCTCGCCTCTGTCATTCAGAAGCTCATCACTATTCCTGCAGCCTATCAGAAAGTGCGAAATCCTGTTCCCAGAGTGCCACATCCAGAATGGCTGGATCGCAGGATCAGACAAAAGGAGGACAAGCTCCAGCAAAAGAAGATGACGGACATGTTCAGCAAGAAGCCACTAACGAACGGCGATGCGAACATCGCCAATAACAAGCTCTCTGGCGACCTCGAAGACTTTGGCGCAGCGAAAGTGTCACAGGCTCAATCACAAATGAAAAAGGGTATCGTGACGAAGATGGTTGCCAAGCGCAAGGAGCCTGAGCCAGCGGTACCTGTCCAAACCGATCCATACGCTGCACTACCGAAGATCATGCCGTCCATTACCACCGACTACTCCGGCTGGCTCATGTATCAGAAGCAGAAGTGGAAGATTCAGGCACAAGCACGAAAGAGGCGACGACAGCTGTTCGGCGAGAAGCCTGTCGACTCAAACGATGCTATTGGCACCTTCTTCAGAAACCAAGCCCAATCGCTATTCATCAGCACCTGGCAGCTTGTTCAATTACGACCAACCGAGACACCCGGAGAGGTCAAGGCGTTCGTCCTGATCGACAAGAAGATCCACATTCTCAAAGTCATCGTGCCCCGACAATTGTATCTCAACCTGAGAAGCGAAGATTTGCCAGATGTCTCGATCAGTGGGTGCTCAGTGGAGAAGGTTGTCAACCACACTTTGCCAAATGGACATCCTTCGATACATTTGTTCAAGCTCGAGATGTCAGAGCAGACATATGTTCACGAGTCTGCCAACATTTCGATTCTGTTCAACCATCCTAGTGTCGAGGGCGTATATGAGAAGCAGGTGCCTCTCAACATTCGCGCCATCTTGGAACTTGGAAGCAGCTGTACCTTTGACGAATCGCAGAAAGGTGTACTCGGCAAGGGCTTGGAACAAGGTTTCGACCTGTCAGCGCTGCGAAGGGTACCGTCGCAAAAGACGTACCTCGCCGATGCATCGATGAGCTACCTATATATATACCACGTCAGCAGTGGCGACCGTCACATCTATGCAGTCTTCTCGACTTCAAAGAACGACGCACACATCATCATCCAGAACAAGACCAAGGACGCACAAGGCATGCCAAATGTTGATCGCATCTACAGCGATGCTGTGCATAGACGCATGGAAGACAACCAGGGAGAGCCATGGCAAACAATGATCGATTACCAGGACAGCGTTCATTTCAAAACTACCCTGGTCACAACGAGACGCAAAGCTCTGCTCGAGCTTGGCGATGTGATCAAGAAGATGAAGGCGGACGAAAGCAAGCCCATCATCGTGGTGATGCAATCGCCTAACCAGGCTTTGCTCTCGCATGACATCCCCATCCTGAAAGACCTCCCTATTCTCCCATTGCATCCGGATGAGACCGATAAGCAGCTTCCTCCTCTTGGCTGGCAGGCATTCATTGCGAAGCGTCTCGTCAGTCACTACCTTGATCTCGGATCATGGGTAGCGCATCTTCTCGAGCTTTCTCGCTACGGAGATATCCCGCTTTGCAATCTCGAAAGCAACGATCCGCGCTTCTTGATCGATGTTGCTTACGCGCGTCGGTTACAGAAGGAGCGAGTCATCCTATGGTGGTCTGGCCAGGCAAAGCCAGATCATGCCGGCTACGAGAAAGATGATATACTCGGTCCTCTCGAGACGGTCGAAATGCCTTTTATCAACAACGCCGGCACGTACTCATCTGTCTGCATCGATATCAGCTTGCGTAACCTCGCCATCAACACGATTCTGTCTTCATCTCTCGTCAATGATCTTGAAGGCGCAGATTCGGTCTCCTTCAACCCTTCTGCGCCCTCGTACGACTCTGCGAATGATGGCACCAATGTTATCTACTCTGACAACGCGTTTGCGAGTGCAGGTATTATGGTGCTTCGGGAGATGGTCAAGGCTTGGTGGATCGAAGCTGTGCAGGCAGGCTCTGGCTTTAGCATGGCCGATGTCATGGTCCAGCATCTCGTCCGCTGGGTCAGCAGTCCGGGCTCATTCCTCTACGATAGGTCGCTGCACTACTATGTGGAGATGATGTCGAAGAAGACATTACAGCAGCTCATGGCTGACTTCAAACGCGTCGGTTCACACATCGTGTTCGCCAGTCCGAATCGTCTACTGCTGCAAACAACCAAAGCAGAGGTGGGAAATGCATATGCTTACAGCCAGTACATCATCAAGACTATCAAGGCGAAGCCACTGTTCCAATTCATGGAGCTCGAGATCAAGGAGTACTGGGACTATCTGGTGTGGTACGACGAGTTCAACTATGGCGGAAAGGGATGCAACGAGGTTGTCGAAGAGGAGAACCAGACCATAGAGAACATCATGTGCTGGCAGTTGGCACAGTTCCTGCCTCCGACACTTCAACCTACTTTCAACGACTGGGTTATCGAGTTTATTGAACTCATGCACGCAAGAAAGCGACCCACGGTGACAGACGGCTCGACGCCCCGGCCTACGCAAATCCCTCTACGACCGCTTACCGTCGATCCAAACGAACAGACTCAGATCCTGCCGAAGACGTTCACGAAGCCACTGTTCAAGCAGATTTCGACACTTCTCCGACGTCAACATACAGAGATGCTCCATCCTGAGCTTGCAGCAGACTACGAGTTTCCTCAACTACCTGGCTCGCACCTCAAGCTTTCGAACCCAGTGCTGCAACTCGTCAAGTCAATCATGCAAGTCCTCAGTCTCGACCGCGCGATATCGCTTGAAGCACGAATGCTTCGAAAGGAACTGCTCAACCTCTTCGAGATTCGTGAATTCAGTGCGGAAGCGACCTTTGTGAATCCCAGCGCTGTACTCAGCGTTCGAGGTGTCATCTGCGACGAGTGCACATGCTCCCGCGACCTTGATCTCTGTCGCGATGCTGCCTTTCTCCCACCCGTGCTGCCAAACAGCTCGGACACTGCGCCTGCGCCGCCGAAGTGGAAGTGCGACAACTGCGATTCGACGTACGACAAGCTCCGCATCGAAGAGAAACTCGTATCGGAAGTACAGAAAGTGGTGCTAGAGTGGTGCACTCAGGATCTCAAGTGCAACAAGTGCAAGCGGCTGCGAAGCAATGAGTTTATGGAGCATTGTGCGTGTGCAGGAGAATGGGTGGGCACGAAGAGTCGGGGCGATGTGAAGAAGAAGCTCAACACGTATAATAACGTGGCTGGGTTCTATGGGCTCAAGATGCTTGAGTCTGTTGTGCAGGAATGTTTAGAGGGTGTTTAAACAAGACACGAAGATGTTGATATCAGCGGCATTATTCCGCGGCGTTTATGGTTTTCTCGGCGTTCATCACTCTACGGCATTTCACGGCGTGAAGGGCGTAAGATATCTGTGAGGTTTTGTAGATACTTTCACATTTGACATGGTCCTCGCACATGTACATCGCTCTTGTTATGCATTATAATAATTTATCCATCAAATCAGTCCATCGATCGATCTTATCTTGCCCATTGATCCGTTGCCGAGGGAAAGGAGGGTTGTACGTCATGCTAGGGAGCATATCAATCATGGTGGGGTAGGCTGTCGGGAACTCGCAACCATAAGCAACAGCAATCACGCAATCTAGGCTAATTATCACAACAGCCAGCATTGAGCGAAGATGATACCATATGAGGACATCTTTGAGCTTGGGGGGTAGGGGTACGCGAGATATATAAGGTTCTGTGGAACGAGAAAAATCGCGTTGCTTTTTTGTCGGATATCACCTGAACGCATCAAGTACTTCAAAGAACATAGTTTCTTATCTTGAAAGTCTTGAGAAGCTAGTTGTTCCTTTAGAAGCTCGATCGATTGGTTGCGCCACTGAGTATCATATTTAAACCCAATCGACATCATGGCTCCTGCTTTGACTTCCGCGGCGCCAACAGCGCCACATGAGTTTTCAAGCAAGATCGCGAACAACAACGCACCGAAGAACATTTTCCCAGATGGCATTAAGACTTCGGGTCAACATGAGCCGCTGTACGATCAGCTCCGGCCGTATTCGGAATTCCCCAAGGAGATCACCGGTGTATGTCCCTCTCTAGCTCAGCCACATCTTCAATTGATACTGATATTGCAAAGTCAACAGCATGGGACCGAGAGGAATACAAGAACAATCCTGAGCGTTGGACGCACCCGTTCTCCGAGGAAGAGATCAAGGAGATCAGCGATGCTGCAGATGCATTCATCTCCAGCGGCACGGCCTTGACCGGAATTACAAAGGAGAAGTTCGAACTCCCAAAATTCAGCAAGTTCCTCGAACCACTGCGGAAAGAATTGATTGATGGAAAAGGCTTCATCCTCTTCAAAGGCCTCCCAGTGACTGAATGGGGAAACCGAAAGAGCGCTGTTGCGTACATGGGCCTCGGAACGTATCTGGGATACTTTGTTTCGCAGAACTCACGCGGACATGTCCTCGGGCATGTCAAAGATCTTGGTGAAGACTCTACTCAAATCGACAAAGTTCGCATCTACCGCACAAATGCGCGCCAGTTCTTCCACGCAGATGACTCGGATCTCGTCGGTTTGCTGTGCGTAGCCAAGGCGCTGGAAGGTGGAGAGAGCGATCTAGTCAGCGGTCACTCCGTGTGGAACGACTTACAAAAGAACAACCCAGACGTTGCCGAGCTGCTCACTCAGCCGATCTGGTACTTTGATCGCAAGGGCGAGACTAGTAAGGGTGAGAAGGAGTGGATCAAGACCGCCGTGTTTTACCTCGAGACCGGTCCCAACCCGCGAGTGTACTCAAAGTACGCATCCACCCACCCTCTCATGCGCAAAAATACTTACTGACAACACCCCAGGTGGGACCCATACTACATCAAGTCCCTCACACGTTTCTCCGACGCTGGTCTGATCCCCGCTCTATCCCCCGAGCAATCGCGCGCCGCGCAAATCCTCGAAGATACCTGTCTCAAGCTTGCACTGCACATGATCCTCGACATCGGCGACATCCAGTTCTTGTCGAACAACCACGTGCTGCATGCCAGGACGGCGTACAAGGACTACCCGCCGCCAGCGCCGCGCAGGCATCTGATGAGGTTGTGGTTGAGCACGCCGGAGGATGAGGGTGGGTGGAAGTTGCCTTTCCATGATAGTCGCGAGAAGAAGAGGGGAGGCATCCAGGTTGATGATACGGCACCGGTTGCGCCGGAGGATGCGGAGTAGGTTGTGGACATACGAGGCCGAAATTTTAGAATGCTGGACGAATACGAAATGACAGAATGCCGGACGCGAGTGAGAGTTCTGGACCAGTATCTAATGTGACTTCTAGATCGTAGCGCTAGAATGATGTAATCTTGATTGTTGAGTGTCGGTACACGCGATGACAATGCAGGTCTGGAATGAGTCTCGCGGACAGCAATGTTTAAATCGAACCATCATCAATAAAACCACGTCAAATCTTATAACCGACATGCATAAGCTGAACCTACATGGAACACCTGTTTGGCCAACCTTCCTGCGCCCTCGCCGCAAACATGCAGCTTCGCTTTGCTTTTGATCGTTCACCAAAGCAGCGATCGGTCCGTCGCGCCCCGAACCTGCACGCTTTCCAACCACTGCTTTTTTCCGATAGCGCGCTTCTAGTGCTTTGAGTTAATGCTAGCCAGAATTGAATAATGCTTGCATCTCTGGGGGCCATGCAGAAAGCGGAATAGCACAAAACTCTACCGTCTCGTCAAGGAATCGCACTCCCAGCTCTCCCATGCAACGGCATATGACAGACACGGGCTGCACACCACCGGCTTGTCTGAGCATCAGGGCAACCGGTCATGCCCTGACCACCGGCTTGTCTGAGCATCACGGCAACCGGTCATGCCCTGGTGAAACGTCTGCCGGGATGCGGATGCGGAAACGATCCCGTGCTTCCCATGCCCCAAAAATCCGGTCTTGATTGGGCTGCACCCCTGATATCACGTGACCAGCATACCATCGGTATGCCAGCGGCGGATCCTGGGCTATACGTGCCCCCAGCGGCCTGAGCGGCAGGATGGGCAATGTCGATAGTTCAGCATCATAGCTCCATTCGGACCGTTGCGAACTTGGTCCCAAGCCAGCCGTTGAAGGTAAACGCGAGGCTGGGCCAAAGTCCCCGACCCCATTTCCAGCTTCAAATAATGCATGCGCGCCCGGAGATTCCGACTGGATTCGTCGAGTGGGGACAAATCCCACAGGCATGGCAATAAGTAAGATCCCCGATCCGACTCCGCAACAAGGAGCAGGAAACAGGCTAACAAAAGGACTCAGCCGTGTCCATACCCAGGCCCATCCTATCTGCCATCAAACGCGTAATCGCGCCGCGGAACTCCCTCGCCCCGCGCACCAAGCCGCCACACTGTCTGCTCAGTGTCTCCGCCATCTTCACTTGCAGCAGCCCGTCCGGCTCCGACACTACAAGCTGCAAGTGCCCGAAAGACCGACAATGCTGCACGCAGCACCAGCCGCGTTTCAAACTTCAATGCTCTAACGGTGCTCAACACCGCTGTGCTCGTGCTCGTGCTCGTGCTCATGGGTGTGTTTTGCGCGGCCTACTCGAAGCGAACTCGTAGCGAGGCCCGGCTATGCAAATTTCGGTGCAATTGGTATGTCGATTTTTTTTTCTTCCTTGCGCTTCGAATGCGGGAGCTTTGACGAGACGACGTGCTAATGTGGGGACAGGTCGAGGCGCTCATACGGGTTACGCCGGGCGGCGGGCCGATGCGTGCGATGAAGGATTGGGAAGCTCTGCAAGCGCCCAAGGTCGTTGAGGAATTGCTTTTTGGGATGGATGGCGATTTTGAGTTTGTGCGGATGGCTGATGTATTGCTGTGTAGCGTTGGCGCATTTATGCTGTGTATAATTCTTTGTGGTGGGTGCGTGGTGCTGTGTTGTGTGAATTTTGTGATTCTGCTGATCGGTTGCCAAAAGCGTTGCACGCCCTGGGGTGAGTCGTTCGTTGGGCTGGGTCGGAGGAGTTCCGTCACGCCCTCAGTCGTCGTTGCTGCAGGGAATATGGTGTCAAAAGTATGGGGATGTGGAGAAGCAGCAGAGACACATGTAATATGGGTGTTGATGAAGGCCTGATAGCCTGATATTATCTATGTATCAGCGGGCATTGAACCGCGACTCTAAGCGTATGTATCGTGTACAACGATGCTCCCAAAAACAAACGTGAATGTCAAAGTGGTATCCTTTTCTATCGTTAGACCATCCTCTCAACCACAACGCCACGACGACTCCATGCATCGGTATCGCCATCTTGGCTGGCGCCCGCGCTGTGGCTCATGCTCCGATCAACCTCGCCTTCAACCTCCACCTCGCGTGTCTGCACAGTGTGAACGTGGATGTTTCTCAGCTCAACCTCATCATCCTTCCGGCCCTTGAGCGGCTCCTCATCCCACTCACTACCCCGCCTGTATTTCGAGAAGGCTCCGGCCACCGGTGTGGAACTCTTGCACTCGGTCGTGATAACTGCGGGACGTTGAAGGGGGTTGGAGAGTCCCTTCTCGGGGGAGCCCGCGCTGGTGGTCGAGAAGCCGTTCTTCCTGTCCATTTCGCGGTCGCCATCGCCGATAGAGACGCGACGAGAGAGTTGTGACCGAAGTGTACCGTTGCCGTACCCGTTGGCGTTGCCGCCGTGACCGCTGGGCTTGCCAGGACCGTAGCCGTTGGAACGGACAACCGAGTCTTCATCTTGTCGCTCCTTAGAGGTGACCCAGTGTAGGACAGAAGTGCAGAAAAGAATATCGGCGTTGCAGCACGTGAAACAGACCCACGCAGGTTCGCCGTTGAGGACCATGAGCACGGTAAGGTTGACGACGGCGACAGTAAGCGTGGCCAGAGACCCGATGAAAGAGCGCCATGCCATGCGCCTGATGCGGGGGTTGGCGTTGGTCTGGTAGGAGACGAGTCCACGAAGGGGAATGATGAAGAGCATTGTCAGGTAGATCTAGACACAAAAGTCAGCAGGTGGGGTGAGAGGTAGCATCAAACAGAGTACTCACGTTGACCACAGCTTCAAAGATGATAAGAGGCATCATGGATACCTTCTGCATGCCAATGATGCATACGCCTTTGTCATTCACGTATGAGATACGGCTGTAGAGTATCAGTGGGGGCTCTTCTCAAGGTTCTGGCGCACCTACAAGATGAAGTTGATGACACCGACAACCGTGTATGGAAGAAGCATGAAGCAGCAGTTGAAGAGCCATAGCTTGGTCTTGTGACGAGGCTTTTTACTGCCACCGACAATGTGCTGGCAACTGTTAGTCCATACCCGAGTCCCTACTTCGAGATTACTTACTGCTCGTTCCACCAGGAAGTAGTACGTCAAGATCTTAGTGGACATGTAGAGAAGAAGACCTGCCACTATGAGTATTGCCCTGTGCATATTGCATTACTCCACTCACATAGGAAAATGCTAGCTTCGCAGATTGTCTCGCCGGCGTTGACCCCGATGCCATGGAGGACAATGGAAGTTGCAAACACGAAAATAGCGGAGTCGACATAAATCGCGATAATCACTGTTACCTATCAGTATCGCTCCATTAGAAGACATTACAGTAGCACTAGACTTACACCATTGCGCAATTGGAAGCTGCCTCCAGTCCTGAACCCATTGTGTTCGTCGAGCTATCAACTTGTCAGCATCTCCATAGCCGGCTAAACAAGTGATGACATACTTATGCAGAATGCAAGTACACACATGGTAAGCAGCTGCAGAATGGTAGCAGTGACTCTACCGGCCTGCGGCACGGTCCCGTTCAGCATCACGCCGGGCGGTGGCTCGTTGACCATATTGTCGCTTGGCCTGTTGTCAATTCGAGCCAAACTGGTAACTCAGGTACAGTTCCAGGTTAAAACTGGACAAGGCGGGGTGCGGTATAAGAGGTCGATTGACACGGCCACATATTAAAGGGCTCTGGGCCTCAAGGACTTCGACAGCCCCTACCTCCAGCTTCTACGCGACTCATGCCAACGTCTAGGTTTCATGCGCATCTCAAATCTGGCCCGCAGCCTGCAGTGCCTGGCCAATCGGTATCTTTGGAAAGACTAGTGGCGCTCGCTAAGAAGTGTGGTGCGCGGAGCAGCTCCAGGCCATATTGTTCGCTGGCTCAGGGATCCTGGGGAAGCGGTAGACCCTAATGGAGGGGAGCGATCACCCGTTGATCGGCTACAACTTTCGTCTCTTGGGTGACATGTGGGACTCTCGGCTGCCGTTGCTCGGTCAAATTGTTTTAAATTGAATTGTTGAACTACATGGATGGCCGGGGCATATTCGGTGCGTTCGTGCTCAGGAATCCACCTGCATGAACGCAGAATAGGTACTGCTGCAGTCTGATGGTTCCCAATATGGTCTGACTTCATCATCAGGCATGATTTCAATGGCGGAAGGTTATTC
>Ga0265780_10005115_pt1 | contig 16699 bp, 14 predicted proteins | sample P1T30metagenome_FD_192432 | JGI IMG/M metagenome (GOLD analysis project Ga0265780, IMG submission 192432) | Plant litter microbial communities from East Loma Ridge, Irvine, California - P1 T30 | ecosystem: Environmental > Terrestrial > Plant litter > Unclassified | place: USA: California... | reverse complement strand
ACACGATCGGGAACATCGACGCCACCATCATTGCCCAGCAACCGAAGATGGCGCCACACATTCCGCTGATGGTCTCGCGCATCGCCGAAGACCTGGGCGTGTCGCCGCAGCAGGTGAACATCAAGGCCAAGACCAACGAGAAGCTGGGCTACCTCGGCCGCGAAGAAGGCATGGCCGCGCAGTCGACCGCGCTGTTGATCCGGGCCGCCGCCGCCGATTAGTATTGACGTTGCCCGGCAGTCGGTCGAAAGGCGTTCTATAATTGCCTGATGACCAATGCCAACCCCATGCCCACGCCGTCAGTCACCCCGCGGGCGGCCTGGACCCTGATCCTCGTCGCCAGCGCCGTCATGATGATCACGATGGGCGCACGCCAGACGAGCGGCCTGTTCCTGTCGCCGCTCAACACGGCGACCGGGCTGGGCGTGGCCAGCATCAGCTTCGTGATGGCGGTGGCCCAGCTGATGTGGGGCGTGGCGCAGCCGGTCGCCGGCGCCATCGCCGACAAGTACGGGCCGGGCCGGGTGATCGCCCTGGGCGGCGTGCTGCTGGCGGCCGGCATGGCGGCCACGCCGTTCGTGCAATCCGAATGGGCGCTGCTGCTCACCATGGGCCTGCTGTCGGCCGCCGGCGCCGGCGCCGGCAGCTTCTCGATCCTGATCGGCGCGACCGCGCAGCGCTTGCCGGTCGAGCGGCGCGCCTTCGCCGCCGGTTTCATCAACGCCGGGGGCTCGTTCGGCCAGTTCGTGTTCGCGCCGCTGATGGCCGCGATCATCGCCGGCGCCGGCTGGATCTGGGCCATGCTCATCATGGCGGCCACCACCTTGCTGACCATCCCGCTGGCCTGGCCGCTGCGCCGGCGCGCGGCGTTCACCAGCGCCAGCGCGACGGCGGCGCAGGCGGCGCCGGCCGCGCCCGCGATCGGGCTGGGCCGGCAGCTGCGCGAGGCCATGGGCGAGCGCAGCTACCTGTGCCTGCACGCCGGCTTCTTCACCTGCGGGTTCCACATCGCCTTCCTGGTCACCCACCTGCCGGGCGAAGTCGCGATGTGCGGCCTGCCGGCAACCGTGTCGGCAACGGCGCTGGCCCTGATCGGGTTATTCAATATCGTGGGCAGCCTGGGCGCGGGCGCGCTGGCTTCGCGCTATCGCATGAAGCACCTGCTGTTCTGGATCTACGCCAGCCGCGCCGTCATCATCGCCTTGTACCTGGCGGCGCCGAAGACCCCATGGACGTTCTACCTGTTCGCCGCGGCCCTGGGCGCCACCTGGCTCGCCACCGTGCCGCCGACCGCCGGCCTGGTCGGCAAGCTGTTCGGCGTGCGCTACCTGGCCACGCTGTTCGGCATGACGCTGCTGTCGCACCAGATCGGCGGCTTCCTCGGCGCCTGGCTGGGCGGCCTGGCCGTGGTCCACACGGGCAGCTACCAATGGATGTGGTATGCCGACATGGCGCTGGCCCTGGCCGCGGCATTCGTCAACCTGCCGATCCGCGAAGCGGCGGTCGCGCCCGTGCTGGCGCGCGCCTGACGATGGCGCGCGACGCCTGGGCCTACCGCGAGCTGGCGGTCGAATCCGCGCTCGATGCGCGCAGCGGCAAGCCGCGTATCCAGCCGGTGCCGGGGCAGGCCTTCTCGACCAGCATGCGGGTGCAGTGCTCGCGCAGGCTGTTCGACTATCCCCTGGGCACGCGCTTCCTGCTGTCGGCGCGGATCACCGACCGCCAAGGCGGCGAGCCGTTCCTGTACGCGTGGCACGGAGATCCGGTCGTCGTCATGACGAAGGCCGAGGTGAAGCGCTTCCTGCAGATGTACCGGCGCCTGCGCCTGTAATGGCGCACCGGCGCCTGCCCCTCCAGTGGCGGCCTAGTGATTGGACGACAGCTTCATCAGCACCAGGCCGCCGACGATCAGGATCGCCGCCAGCACGCGCATGAGGCTCAGGTGTTCGTTCAGGAAGACGATGCCGACGATGAAGGCGCCGACCGCGCCGATGCCGGTCCAGATGGTGTACGCCGTGCCCAGGGGCAGGGTGCGCATCGCGAACGACAGCAGGCCGAAACTGGCCATCATCACGACGATGGTGAGCACCGACCAGGCGAGGTGGGTAAAGCCGTTGGAGAGCTTCATCGAATAAGCCCACACGACTTCGAACAGTCCGGCAACGATCAGGGCGATCCAGGCCATGACAACTCCTTTCGAACAAACCGGGCCGTCCCGAGCGTGTTCCCTCGCTTGAGCGGGAGGGGAAGGTCGTCCTTCTGTGGAAGATGCGGCGTCGCGTCTGGTCGGCGGGCGCAGCGGTGAACGCCGCCGACGGGCAAGGCCGGGCCCGATTCTAAACGCTGGTGGCGCGCCTGCCAAGCTTCCAGGTGCGCGTCACCAGCGTGCTTTCCGGCGCGGCGAGGCATCGCTGCGCCGCATGCGCCGCCGCATGCGCCGTGAAAATGGGTATGATCGGGTGTTGGCAAATCGACCTCATCCATCAAAGGAAAAACATCATGGCCTCGAAGAAAATCGCCGTCCTCGTCGGCAGCCTGCGCAAGGAATCGTTCACCCGCCGCGTCGCCCACAGCCTGATCGAACTCGCGCCCGCAGGGCTCGAACTGCAGATCGTCGAACTGCGCGACTTGCCGCTGTATAACGAGGACGACGAGACCGCCAATCCGCCGGCCTCGTTCACGGCCTTCCGCGACGCCATCGCCCAGGCCGACGGCATCCTGTTCTGCACCCCCGAATACAACCGCTCGGTGCCGGGCTGCCTGAAGAACGCGATCGACGTCGGTTCGCGTCCCTACGGCAAGGCCGCCTTCGCCGACAAGCCCTGCGCCATCGTCAGCGTCTCGCCGGGCGCGCTGGGCGGCTTCGGCGCCAACCACCACTTGCGCCAGATGCTGCCGTTCCTGAATATGCCCACCATGCCGGCGCCGGAAGCCTATGTCGGCGGCGTCGCTTCCAAGTACGATGGCGCCACGCTGGTCGACGAATCGTCGCGCGCCTTCTTCCAGAAGTTCATGGTCGCGTTCCAGGACTGGGTGGGGCAGCATGCCGCCTGACGCCGCGCTGCTGGCGGCGCCGGCTCCGGCGCCGGGAACTGCGGCCCGATGATCCGCGCGACCGACAGCAAGATCGTCCCGCCGCCGCGCGATCTTGCCACGCTGCTGGGCCGTCCGCCCGGCGGCTGGCGCGCGCGCATGTTCGACATCATCTTCAGCAGCGATACGCCGGCCGGGCGCCGCTTCGACATCGCGCTGATGGTGCTGATCCTGGCCAGCATCCTGGTGGTGGTGCTCGACAGCGTGCCGGCCATCTACCGGCAATATGCGCAGGTGACCTCGGTGCTGGAATGGGCCTTCACGCTGCTGTTCACGGCGGAATACGTGGCGCGCCTGGTGTGCGTGCAACGCCCGGTGCGCTATGCGCGCAGCTTCTACGGCATCATCGACCTGGTGTCGGTGCTGCCGACCTATCTGTCGCTGCTGCTGCCCGGCAGCCAGGTGTTCCTCGACGTGCGCATCCTGCGCCTGCTGCGGGTATTTCGCATCTTCAAGCTCACGCTGTATATCGAGGAATACACCCGCCTGGGCGAGGCGCTGGTCGCGAGCCGGCGCAAGATCATGGTGTTCCTGTCGGTGGTGCTGATGCTGATCCTGATCCTCGGCACCGTGATGTACGTGATCGAAGGACCCGAGAACGGCTTTTCCAGCATCCCGATGGCGATGTACTGGGCGACGGTGACGATGACCACGGTCGGCTACGGCGACATGACGCCGCACACGCCGGTCGGCCGGGCGATCGCCTCGTTCATGATGCTGATCGGCTGGGGCATCCTGGCGGTGCCCACGGGGATCGTGACAGCCGAGATGACCTCGCAGAAGCTGTCGCGCCAGGCGCCGCGCGGGACGCCGCGCGCGTGCGGCGAATGCGGCAGCGGCGGGCACGATCCGCGCGCGCATTTCTGCAAGGATTGCGGCGCGGGCCTGGCGCCGCTGGACGAATAGCGCGGCCAGCCGGCGCGCTACCGGTGTGGCGGTGCGCCGGCTCGGGTGCTCAGGCCATCGCGTGGCTGGCGTAGTGCAGCGGCGCGTGGCTCGGCGCGCGTGGCGGCAATGGCCGCGCCAGCGTCACCGGCGGCGGCACGGCGGCGTCGCGCTCGAGCCAGTAGTTGAACTGGCCGAAGCTCGGCAGGGCGCCGGCCTCGGTGTCCTGGAAGTAGTCTTGCAGCATCATGCGGTAGGCGGCGCGGCGCGAGAAATCGTCGTGGCTGGCCGCGTAGCGGGCCGCAGCGGCGCGGAAGATCGCGCGCATGCGCTCGTCGGCATTGGTGCCGGTGGCGGCGCCCTTGCGCGGACGGCCGCGCTTGATGCCGGCCGTGACCGCGCGGGTGCGGCCCGGCGCACCCGAATTGCCGTAGTCCGGCAGCAGGGCGTCCGGGGTCTGGCCGCGTTCCCAGTAGCGGCGCAGGTAGCGCAGGATGCTCGATTTCGAGATGCCGTGGGCCTCGGCGTAGCTGGCCATCAGCAGCGCGCGGCGGCGCGGATCGTACAGCGCCTGGCGGTCGGCGTGCAGCGCGCGCACGGCCGACCAGGCCTTGGCCTGCAGGTTCAGGTAGCCCTGCGGCACGGGTTCCTGCGGCGGCGCGGCCGCGAACGGGTCGACCAGCAATTTGCGCGCACGCCCCGAGCGCAGCGCTTCCTCGAGCTCGCGCACCGGCGTCGCTTCGGGCATGGCCGCGTGGCTGCCGACCTGGAAGGTCCAGGCCAGCGCGCGCGCCTGGTCCAGCCACAGGACGCGGAGCGTACGGTTCGGCACGCCCGCATAGTCGATTACATCGTTTTGTCCAAACATCGCCATCTCCCACAAATACGGTGTGCATGTCTTGCATGCAAGTATCGGGCCAGCTCATCGTCAGGGGGAGGGGACTCGGCAGCGAACAGTTTTGGTGCATATCAAGCGTGCCGATGGTGCGGCGCATGATGTTCGTGGGCCGTCGCGGGCAGGCGCCGGATGACGCCGGCGCGCCATCCGGCCTTTGTCGAGAGAAATGCCGACGCGTCAGGCGCGGGCCGCCGACGGTGCCGGTGCTGCCTTGGCGCGCGCAACGGGCGCCAGGCCGAACAGTGGCCGGGCCCAGGGCAGGCGGCGCACGAGCTCGTACAGCCCGAAGCTGCCGCTGGCGGTGAGCACCATCAGCATGACCGCCTCGAGCCCGGGCGCCAGGTTCAGCGGCTTGAAGCCGTGCGCCAGCACGACGATCAGCGTCTGGTGGGCGATGTAGACCGGGAACACGGCATCGGTCAGGTAGCGCCGCGCCGGACCGTCGCGGTCCAGGTGGCGGCGGGCGAAGCCGCAGGCGGCGACGATGGCGCTCCAGGCGCACAGCGTGTAGACGCAGCGCATCACCGGCTGCCAGAACGCCATCATCTGTGCGCTGTGTTCGTGGTGGGGCGCGGTGTACCAGGCCACGATGGTGGCCCAGCCGGCCAGCGCAAGGCCGAGCGCCAGCCAGCGCTGGTCCTGCATGTCGTCCCAGAAACGCCGACTGCGCGCCACCAGCGCGCCGAGGACGAAGGTCGGGAGGTAGGTGGCGTGGTTGAACCAGTCGTCGACCAGCGCATGGGTCGATTCGAAACGGTCGGCCAGCAGGATGCGCACGAGGCCCAGGAACAGGGCGGGCAGCACGATCAGCTTCCAGCCCGAGAGGAGCGCGGCGGTGCGCAGGCCGAGTGCCTGCCACTGCGCGCTGGAGAGCACGCCCACGCAGGCCGCCAGTACCACCGTGTAGACCCACAGGTAGGCCACGAACCACAGGTGGTTCCAGGTCGGCAGCACCAGGCAGCCATCCTGGCAGAAGCCGCCGTAGGCGCTCAGGTACAGGCGCATGAAGGCATGAAAGCCGTCGGCGTAGCCGAGCTTTTCCACCACTTCCAGGTAAGGCTGGGGCGGCACGATCACCAGCATGCCGAACAGCAGTGGCAGCAGCAGGCGCAGGCTGCGCCGCCGCACGAAGATGCCAGGCTTGACTTTTTGCAGCATGAAGCACGAGGCCGCGCCGGCCACGAAGAACAGCAGGGTCAGGCGCCACGGCGAGGACAGCAGCATGAACGGCTCCGGACCGCTGCCCGCATGGGGGCTTTTCACATGCCAGCCCCAGCTCACGTAGTACATGCCGACGTGATAGGCGATCAGCACGAAGAAGGCCAGGATGCGGACCCAGTCGAGGAAGTACAGGCGGTTGTCGCTGGAAATGGACGTGGTGGGCATGGCGCGCTCGGCTGGTGGGAATGGCGCCAGCATCGCGCAGTTGCCGATCCTGTTCCAGCGCCGTGGGGCGAGCCGGGTCTCAGGCGGGGCGAGCCGGATCCAGCGCAGCCACCAGCGCCGGCCGGTACTGGCGGCTGCACTGGACCCGGACGCCGCTGCGCAGCACGAGTTGGCAATCGCCCTTGTCGAGCGGCGCGATGTGCTCGATGGCGCCCAGGCGCACTGCGGCGCGCCGGTGACAGCGCATGAAGTCGGCGCCGAGCTGGTCGAGCAGGGCGCCCAGGCTCTGGCGCAGCAGCGGCGCGCAGCCGGGCGCCGTCGTATGCAGCGCGACGTAGTTGTCGGCCGTCTCGAGCCACATGATGTCGGCGACCTGCACCACCCGTGTCGCGCCGCGTTCGCTCACCAGGAGCTGGCGCGGCGCCAGCGCCAGCCGCGGCGCCGCTGCCGGGGTGGCCAGGCGTGCGCGCAGCCGGTCGAGCGCGCGCTGCAGGCGCGCCTGGTCGAACGGCTTGAGGAGGTAGTCGGCGGCTTCGAGATCGAAGGCGCGCAGCGCATAGTCGTCATGGGCGGTGATGAACACGATCGCCGGCGCTGGCGCCGGCAGCGAAGCGGCCAGGTCGATGCCCGACAGCCCGGGCATCTCGATATCGAGCAGCAGTGCATCGGGCCGCTCCCGCTGCACCATGAGCAAGGCGTCGATGCCGTCGGCGGCCTCCCCGATCCAGTCGACGCCGGGCGCCTGCGCCAGCATGCGGCGCAGCCGGTCGCGCGCCGGCCGCTCGTCGTCGACGATCAGCAGGCGCATGGCACCCTCAGCTCGGTGCGCACGCCGGCCGGCTGCAGCCCGACCAGCGCCAGAACGGCGCGTTCGCCATGCAGGGCCGCGAGCCGGGTGCGCAGGTTGCGCACCGTGATGCCGGGCGTGCCGGAATCGTCCAGCACGCCGCCATCGTCCTCGATCCGCACGACCAGCTCTCCGCCATCGACCCGGGCCACCACCCGGATCGCGGTCGGCTCGCGCCGCCTACCGACCGTGTGCTTGAACACGTTTTCGAGCAGCGGCTGCAGGCTGATCGCGGGCAGCATGGCGTCGAGCGCCGCCGGCGCGATATCCCACGCCAGCGTCACGCGGTCCTCGAAGCGCTCGGCCATCACCGCCGCATACCCTTCGGCCAGGCGCAACTCGTCGCGCAGGCTTGCCTGCGGCCGCTCGCCCAGCGCCAGCGCAGCGCGCAGCACGTCGGCCAGGCGCACCAGGGTGGCGTCGGCGCGCGCCACGTCGGTATGCATCAGCGAGGAGACCGTATTCAGGGCATTGAACAGGAAATGCGGCTGCATCTGGCGCGTCAGGCGCTCGAGCTGGGCTTCGCGCAGCAGGGCGCCGGCCTGCTCGGCGCGCACCCGCTCCTTCATCATTTCGCGATACGACAGCAGGCCGAAGCCGATGGTGGTGAACAGGCCGAAGAACAGCGTCATCTTGAGCGCCTCGTACAGGAAGACGTCGCCCCACGGTTCGTGGTCGTAATGGGCGCCGGCCAGCGCATACACGGCGTGGCGCAGCGCGAACACGATCGGCGTGAAGCCGAACCAGTACAGCGGCAGCCAGCGCAGCTGCTGGCCGAACCAGCGCCACGGCGTGGCCACCAGCGCGTCGTGCTGCGCGCTGAAGCGGCGCTGCAGGCCGAACAGGGCGGTCGCGACGAGGGCGGAAGAAGTTTCCCACAAGATCGGCTGCCACGGTGCCGTACCGCCATCGCGCCGGTAGTCTTCCAGCGCGACCAGCACCATCAGGGTCCAGAACAGGACCCAGGCGACGCTGGCGATGATGGTGCTGCGGCTGGCGGACATGGAGGCGGCGCGGGTGGAAGATGCCCGATGATCAGGCATCCACGGGGGCTTGTCAAAGCCCGGGCCCGGACCTTAGACCCGGCCTGGATAGGCCGCGCACGCATCAGGTTACATATGCCGGGTGTTGTCGAAACTTCATGCGACAATCGTGACATGAGCGGATCAGGTCAATCACCATCGAACGGCGCCGGCATGCGCGCGCAGCTGAGCAGCCATGGCTGGGCAGCGCAGGGCCTGGGTGCGCCCGCGTCCTGGCCGCCCGAACTGCGGGTAGCGGTGGACCTGATGCTCGACACCCGCCATCCGGCGCTGGTCGGCTGGGGTGAACGCTCGCTGGTGCTGTACAACGACGCCTACGCGGCCCTGCTCGGCGCGCGCCACCCGGCTGCGCTGGGCCAGCCGCTGGCCGACGCCTGGCCCGAGCTGTGGACCCAGCTCGGGCCCATGGTCCACGGCGCGCTGGGCGGCGCGCCGGCGCACCGCGACCGCGCCCTGCGCCTGCTCGAGAGCGAGCGCGGTTTCGACGCCAGTTGCGCGCCGCTGCGCGACGCCGACGGCGCGGTCAAGGGCTTCTTCCACACCGCCTTCGAAGTCGACACCGGGCTCGAGGAGCGCGCCAGCCAGCGCCGCAGCGAATTCCTGGCGGTGCTGGCGCACGAGCTGCGTAACCCGATGGCCCCGATCCGCACCGGCCTGGAAATCATGCGCCTGCGCGCCGACAGTCCCGAAACCATCGAGCGCGTGCGCGAGATGCTCGAGCGCCAGACACGCCAGATGACCCACCTGATCGACGACCTGCTGGACGTCGCGCGCGTCACCAGCGGCAAGATCGACATCCGCAAGCAGCTCGTCGACCTCAACCGCGTGGTCAGCGGCGCGGTCGAGACCAGCAGCCCGATGATCCAGGGTGCGCGCCACCTGCTCGACGTCGAGCTGTGGCGCGAGCCGCTGCTGCTCGACATCGACCCGACCCGCATCGCCCAGGTGGTCGACAATCTGCTCGGCAATGCCGCCAAGTACACGCCGCCGGGCGGCAATATCCGCTTGCGGGTCGCCAAGGAAAGCGGCAGTGCGGTGGTGAGCGTGAGCGACAGCGGCATGGGCATCGCCCCCGAGCACCGCGAGACCATCTTCGAGATGTTCAACCAGGTCGGCCGCCAGGGCGGGCTGGTGCAGGGCGGTCTCGGCATCGGCCTGGCGCTGGTGCGCCAGCTGGTCACGCTGCACGGCGGCAGCATCACCGCCAGCAGCCCCGGCCCGGGCCAGGGCAGCACCTTCACGGTGCGCCTGCCGCTGGGCGTGCGCGATGCGGCCGGCCAGCACGAAGCCACGCTGCAAGAACGCCGCACGACCCCGCGCCGCACCTTCCGCATCATGGTGGTGGACGACAATACCGACGCCGCCGAGAGCCTGTCGCTGCTGCTGCAGCTGAACGCGCACGACATCCGCACCGCGACCAATGGCCGCGACGCGCTGGCGCTGGCGGCCGACTTCCGGCCCGACGTCGCCTTCCTCGATATCGGCATGCCGGGCATGACCGGCTTCGAGTTGGCCACCCGCCTGCGCGCCATGCCGCACCTGGCCGGCATGACCATCATCGCCGTCACCGGCTGGGGCTCCGAAGAAGACCAGGCACGCTCGCGCGAGGCCGGGATCGACCACCACCACACCAAGCCGATCTCGGCCGAAACGGTAAGCCGCCTGCTGGCGCGCATCGACTGACGGGGCGGGCGGCCCCACGCGGCCGGCACTCCTGATCCATTCGCCGGAGTCGCCGCCGGAACCCTGATCCATTCGCCGGAGTCACCGCCGGCACCCTGATCTACTCGGCGGCGCCGCCGCGCCGCTCGGCGTCGATGTCCTTCTTCATCGCGCCGACGGCGTCGATGTAGTCGGCCACCGGCACGTCCGGACTGGCGCGCAGCTCGGGCGGCAGCAGCACCGGCATGTACAGCTCGTCGGCGGTGCGGCCGTGGCGCTGCATATTGCCGGCCAGGATCAGCACCGAGGACAGCACCGCCAGCGCGGCGCAGATGGCGCGCAGGCGCCGCCGCAGCTGCGGCGTGACGGTCGCCAGGTGGAAGTAGATCCCCAGCGCCACCGTGACCACCGCCGCATGCGAGGCATGGGCGCTCAGCCACTCGAGCGACCAGGCATAGGCCAGCACGCTGGCCAGCAGGCGCAGGCCGACCAGGGCCGCCAGCGTGCAGCCGAAGATGAACAGGTGGCGCCCCAGGCGGGCGCGGCGTCCGAACAGGCGGTTGCCGAAGGCCCACAGGCCGCTCCAGACCAGCCCGATGCCGGCGGCCGCCGCCGGATACTGGGCGTAGCGCTCCAGGTCGTTGCTGGTGTCGGTCAGCCACGCCACCAGCAGCGCCACCAGCACCGACAGCACGATGCCGGCGCCGCCCGGCAGCACGCCTTCCCAGCCGTGCATGGTGCGGTCGCGCAGCTCCGGCGCGACAGGGTGGCCGGCGGCGCGGATGCGCAGCGAGGTATGCCCCATGCGCACCACCGTGTCGCCGTCGAGCGCCAGTTGCTTGACCCGCTTGCCCTTGTGGACGATGCCGTTGCGGGTATCGAGGTCGCGCAGCAGCAGCGTGCCGCTCGGGCCCTGCTCGACGCAGGCGTGGTGGGGCGCGGCGTAGTCGTCGTCGACGATGAAATCATTGTCGTAGGCGCGCCCGAAGCGGATCGGCAGTGCCGGCACCCGGTGCCGGTGCAGCACCTCGCCATTGCGCGCCAGCGTCTCGATGGTCCACGGGCCCGCCAGCAGCCCTGTCGCCTGGCCGTTCACCGGCGTCCGCTGCGCCCGAAGGCGCCCAGGTAGGCGCGCGTGACGCGCATGCCGTTCTCGTACGAGACCCCGGACACGTCCAGCCGGCTCTGCAGGCTCGATTGGGAGGCGTCGGTGCTCGCGGTGAGCAGGGTGAAGTTGTACAGGCCCTCGAACTTGCGGTAGGCGCGCACGCAGGTCACGGCGCGCATCGGCAGGCTGCGGGTATGCACGAAGCGCTCGGTGCAGAACGGCTTGGTCAGGCGCGGATCGCCCGTGCTGCCCAGGTTGTCGACCTGGAAGCTGTCGCTGGCCAGGGTGGCGAAGCGCAACGGGTCCATGGTCCCCGAGCGGATGTATTGGTGGGTCATGGCCACGTTGCCGGTCTGCTGGGTGTCCGATACGAACAGCGCCGACTGCATCACGCAGCTCATCGAATCGACGCTGTAGGCGGCGCCGCGCGCGTTCGAGCGGCCCCAGCAGCGCACCTCGCCCGACTCGCGCACCGGCACCAGGTACTGGCCCATGCCCTTGAGCGTGAGCGGCTCCTCGAGCAGCTTGTCGACCATGCCGGCCTGGTGCGCCAGCAGCTGGCGCCCGATCTGGGGGTTGAAATCGGCCGGTGGAGCGGCCTGCTCGGCCACCTTGCGCAGCAGTTCCTGGGCGTGCTTCACCGGCACCAGGAAGCTGACCGACTCACCGTCGCGCCGGCGCGAAACGTTGATGCCGGCCACGGTGCCGCTGGCCGTCACGCTGGGCCCGCCGCTCATGCCCGAATTGATCGGGCCGCTGAAGATCAGGCGGTCGTAGAAGCTGCGCGTCAGCACGCCGTTGTAAGCGCCTTCCGAGATGGCGAAGCCCAGGTCGAGAGGATTGCCGAGAGAATACAGGCGCTGGCCCTGGCGCAGCTTCACCGCCTGCTCGGGCACCTTGAAGAAGCCGCTGCCATTGCGGTTGATGCGCACCACCGCCAGGTCGTGCAGCACGTCGACCGCCATCAGTTCCACCGGGCCGGTATTGCCGTCGGTGTCGATGTACTCGGCCGTATAGATGCCGGGGTCGAGCGCCATCTGCGACACCACGTGGTAGTTGGTCAGGGCCAGGTTGCTGGTGCCGACCAGGAAGCCCGAGCCGACCGTCGACTGGGTGCGGCCGTTCTTGAGCAGCATGCGGATCTGCAGCAGGTCGCCGCGCGCCGAGTCGTACAGGTCCTGGGCCGCCGAGGATGGCTCGGGCAGGGCGTCCTGCGGTTCGGATTCGCCCGGCAGGGGCGCATTGGGAGTCGCGGCCGGGGCGGTGTCGACCGGCATCCGGGGCGCGCCGGCGGCGGCGCCGCCGGTGGCCGTGGTCTGGGTAGCGCGCGCCGCCGGCTGCGCCAGGTTGCGGGCCGGGGGCTGCGCAGCGGCAGGCGGCGCCATCGCTTCGAAGGCGGCGCCGACGGCCGTGCAGGTCAGCAGGAATCCCAGGACAGCTCGTTTCATGCAGTCAATTGGTGGCAGTATGAGCTGCTATCTTGCCACCGGATCAGCGCGCGGTGCGCGCGCCAGCGCACCTAGGTGGCCGAAGCGGACGCCACGGGTGCCACGGCCGCGGTGGGCTCGCCCTGCTCGACCGCCGTCAGCGGCGCCATCATGTGGCCGAGCTTGGCCTGCTTGGTGTCCAGGTAGCTGTTATTGAAGGCATTGCGGTTGACCAGCAGCGGCACCCGCTCGGCGACCTCGATGCCCAGGCGGGTGAGGGCGTCGATCTTGCGCGGGTTGTTGGTCATCAGGCGCACCGACCTGATGCCGAACTGTTCGAGCATCGGTCGGCACAGCTCGTAGTTGCGGGCGTCCGCATGGAAGCCCAGCTGCAGGTTGGCCTCGACCGTGTCGGCGCCGGCCTCTTGCAGGCGATAGGCGCGGATCTTGTTGACCAGGCCGATGCCGCGGCCTTCCTGGCGCAGGTACAGCAGGATGCCGCGTCCTTCCTCGGCGATGCGCTGCAGCGCGCCTTCGAGCTGGGCGCCGCAATCGCAGCGCTGCGAGAACATGACGTCGCCGGTCAGGCACTCGGAGTGCACGCGCGCCAGCACCGGTTCGCCATTGCCCAGGTCGCCCAGGGCCATCGCCAGGTGTTCCTTGCCGGTCGCCGGCTCGACCCAGGCGTGCAGGGTGAACTGGGCCCACGGCGTCGGCAGCGCGCACGAAGTGGCGTAGTCGAGCAGGGAGGGCAGGGCGTTGGCGGAAGCGGCGGTGGCTTGCATGACGGTGTTTCCAATCGATGGCGAAGTGCTGGTAGCCGTCAAGTTTACCGGAAATCAGGCGTGGCCGTGTGGAATCACCGCTTTTCACCGGTCCTGGCAGGGCCTTCGCCGCACGCCCGGCGCCCCCGGGCGGCGGTCGTGTAAGCGAAACAACCAAGTTTCGTATTGCCAAGTACTATTGTCGCCGTGGTACGCTCCATATCAACAATCGCCTCGGGTGTCTCATGCAGCGTTTCCGACATTTAGTACATCACCTTACCCCGCGCGGACTCGGCGCCTGGCTGGCATTCGCTTTTTCCCTGCTGACCATCATCCTGACCCTGCTGCTGGTCGAAGTGGTCGAGCGCGCGGCCACGGGCCAGGTCAAGAGCAGCATCGGCGCCGGCCTGGGCGAAATGGCGATGCAGACCGCCGACAAGCTCGATCGCGGCATGTACGAACGCTATCGCGAGGTGCGCCTGATGGCGCGGCGCGCCGACCTGATCGCGCCCGGCATCTCGCATGCCGAACGGCGCCGCATCCTGGGCGACATGCAGTCGACCTATGGCTACTATGAATGGATCGGCCTGGCGGGCCTGGACGGCACGGTGCTGGCCGAGGCGCGCGGTCTGCTGGAAGGCAAGAACGTGGGGCAGCGGCCCTGGTTCACCAACGCCCTGAAGGGCGTCAACGTGGGCGAGGTGCACGAGGCGGTGCTGCTGGCCAAGCTGCTGCCGGTGCAGGTCGGCGAGCCGCGCCGCTTCGTCGATGTCGCCTTCCCTTTCATGGATCCGAACGGACAGCCGGCCGGCGTGCTGGGCACCCACCTGTCGTGGGAATGGGCGCGCGACGTCGAGCGCTCGATCATCGCGCCGGTGCAGGTGCGCAACCGGGTCCAGGCGCTGATCGTGAGCGCCGAGGGCGTGGTGCTGCTCGGTCCGGACGGGCTGCCGGACCAGACCGTCAAGCAGGCCAGCCTGGCCGAGGCGCGCGCCGGGCGCACCGGCTATTCGGTCGAGCGCTGGCCCGACGGGCGCGACTACATGGTCGGCTACGCCTCCACCCGCGCGGTCGGCGACTATCCGGGCCTGGGCTGGCATGTGCTGGTGCGCCAGGACCTGGAAGACGCCTACCGCCCGGTGCGCGAACTGCGCCAGCGCGCCCTGTGGAGCGGTGGCGCGCTGGCGCTGGTGTTCTCGCTGGCCGGCGTGCTGCTGGCGCGCCGCATCACGCGGCCGCTGCAGGAACTGGCGGTGTCGGCCGACCGCCTGCGCAGCGGCGACAGCACCGAACTGGTGCCCGCGCGGCGCGGCTTCACCGAGGTGCGCCAGCTGTCGGGCGCCCTGAATGCGCTGGTGGCGGCGCTGGTGCAGCGCCGCGCCGAACTGCAAGCCCTGAACGACACGCTCGAAGTGCGGGTCGAGCAGCGCACGCTGGAGCTGGAGCGCGCGCTGTCCTCGGTGCGCGCCAGCGAGCAGCGCATCGCGACCATCGTCGGCGCGGCCCAGGACGCGTTCATCGCGGTCGACCTGCGCGGCATGATCCAGGACTGGAATCCGGCCGCCGAGCGCATGTTCGGCTGGACGCGCCACGAGGCGGTCGGCTGGCCGCTGGCCGAGATGATCCTGCCCGAGCGCTACCGCGCCAGCGTGGGCAAGGCGCTGCACGCCTACCGCCAGAGCGGCGAATTCACGCTCGGCCGACGGCTGGAGCGCACCGTGATCAACCGCCAGGGCGTCGAATTCGTGGCCGAGACCACGCTGGCGCTGGCGGGCGAGGGCGAGGACGCCTTCTTCAGCATGTTCATCAACGACATCTCGGAGCGCAAGAAGGTCGAGCGCATGAAGACCGAATTCGTCTCGACCGTCTCGCACGAGCTGCGCACGCCCCTGACCTCGATCCATGCCTCGCTGGCGCTGCTCGACTCGGGCATGGCGGGCGAGCTGCCGGCCGATGTGGCCAAGCTGATCCATATCGCCAGCCAGAGCTGCGAGCGCCTGATGCGGATGGTGAACGACCTGCTCGACATCCAGAAGATCGAGGCCGGCCGCATGGACTACCTGCGCCGCCCCGAGGCGCTGGCGCCGCTGCTGCGCCAGGCGGTGGAAATGATGGAAGGCCAGGCGCACCAGGCTGGCGTCGACGTCAGGCTCGACCTGCCGGCCGGCGCCGAAGGCGTCAAGTCCGAGGTCGATCCCGACCGCCTGCTGCAGGTGCTGAGCAACCTGCTGTCGAACGCGATCAAGTTCACGCCGCCTGGCAAGTCGGTGACCGTGGGCCTGGCCCAGCGTCCGGGCTGGGCGCGCTTGATCGTCACCGACGAAGGGCCGGGCATCCCGCCCGCCTTCCAGAGCCGCGTGTTCGAGCGCTTTGCTCAGGCCGATGCCGGCGCGACGCGCCAGCGCAACGGCACCGGGCTGGGGCTCTCGATCAGCAAGGCGATCGTCGAGGAGCACGGCGGCACGATCGCCTTCGAGACCCGCGCCGGGATGGGGACGCGCTTCACCGTGGAGCTGCCGCTGGCGTGAGCTGCGCTAGCGCATCTAGCGCAGCTCGTGCAGGGCGATGCCGCCGAAGCTGCTCCAGGCCCCCAGCGTCTGCTCGAGGCGCGGCAGCAGGCGCATGAGCGCCGCCTTGTCGGCGTGGAAGGTGGTCTCGGGACCGGCGATATCGCGCGCAGTGCGCAGCGCATAGGGGGTGGCGCGCACCTGCTCGTCCTTTTGCGCGCCCGGCACCGTCAGCAACACCAGCACCTTCTGGCCGCCCACCTCGTACAGCAGCAGGTCACCCTTGGCGCCCTGGTCCAGGCGGCGGTATTCGCGCTCGACGCCGGCGCCGACCGGACCCGCTTCGAGCGCAATGCGCACCTTCTTGCCGTGTTCCATGCCCCAGTCGAGGAAGGGGGCGGCGTAGCGCACGATCCGGGCGGGATCGGTGCGGTAGTTGCGCACCGTGAGGCTGTCGGCGTGGCGCGCCAGGCCGCGCAGCACCTGGTTCTTGTCGCTCCAGGCCGCGGGCACCACGAAGTCCAGGCGCAGGCTGGCGCCAGCCTGGCGCAGCGCCGCGGCCAGCTCCAGGTAGCGCGCGTCGCGTTCGGCCTCGGGCAGCACCTCGGGATCGACCAGCTGGGGCTGAATATCGAGCTGGACCGCCTGCAGCCGCGCCGCGGGCTGTGCCTTCTCGTTGTAGGCCGCGTAGGCGCGCAGGCGCGCGACGGCGTCCGGGCGCGACGCCGGCAGCAGCAGCGTAGGGTCGTCCTCGAAGGCGATCACGCCGATGCCGCGCGCCTGCGCCTGCCGCACGAAAGCGGCCAGCAGCGCCGGCTCGGCCACCTGGCCGGCGCGCACCGGCACATTGATGAAGACCTCGGTAATCCTGCGCTCGGCTGCCCAGTCGAGCAGGCGCTCGGCGCGCTCGCGCCAGGCATTCGGACTCCAGGCCCAGGTCGAGCGCGGGGCGTCCTGGCGCCGTGCGTCCGGCATGGCCGGCGGCGAGGGCGGCGGCGGGGTGTCGCGCTCGAGCTGGTGGCTGGTAACCTTGAAGCGCTGGTCCCGGTCTTCGCCCTGCAGCAGGATGGTGGCGCCCG
>Ga0265780_10005113_pt1 | contig 16704 bp, 18 predicted proteins | sample P1T30metagenome_FD_192432 | JGI IMG/M metagenome (GOLD analysis project Ga0265780, IMG submission 192432) | Plant litter microbial communities from East Loma Ridge, Irvine, California - P1 T30 | ecosystem: Environmental > Terrestrial > Plant litter > Unclassified | place: USA: California... | reverse complement strand
GTGCTTATATATCTTGACCTACTTCTTCCACTTCGCTATCAGGCTATCTCGTCAGTCATGGCCTCCTACAATCGAGTCGACTTACTTGGCATCCGCATACCCCTGCTTGATCAACCAGTCGTATAAATCCCTTGTTATTAATTCCCGCTTGTAATACAAGTCATATATATAACGTGACCGTGCGTGAGATAATCGCATGATCGGCCTTGAATCAGTATGGAATTGAAGATGCTATTGAAGGAGGTCCTACCAAATGGATTCCGCTTTTCGTTTGCCATCATGCGACTCATTCTCTGCATCTCTCATTTTCTTCTCGTAGTCCTCCAACACATCCCTATGAATCAGTTCTAATTGGTACGTGCGGGTAGAGATAACTGACTGGATATCCTCGAATCCCTCTGGAGGTGGTTTCGTCCTTGATGTTCTGATCTTTGGCATGCTGTGTAATGTATGGTAGGTATAGAGTGTCCCAGTTGTAACAATGCATTTACTACGGATAAACTGTTAAATACAATGGATTAGCACTTGGTTCTAAGGGATTGTCTCCTGTCTCAAAAGAGCATTATACTCGTTGTACTCTATCTTTACTACACTTCATGCCTTCAAGCAAACGTATACACTATAAACTATCATCGAACAAAGGTTCCAGCACTTCGTAGGCACTTGAAGAGCTGCTCATCCCGAAATCTCATCAGGGCACAATGGGGAAATGGGATCAAGGGGAGTATAACCGGGTCTGTCACGACAAATTCAAGAGACTCTTGTGAGCCCCCTTGACTTCGGTGTGTGGCCCAAGACTCATCCATAGCTACGCATCGAAGCAAAAAGGGGCGGTGGAGCATGATATAGATGTAGAGAGGGATTGGAAACTATTCATCAAGAATCTTGATCCCGAAAAGAAGACTGCTCAAGCATGTTTCACCTCCCTTGTTTATGTTAGTCCATTACCTATCTTTACACAACGCGGGACTGATGTTCAGGCCTCAAGAGCACCTATATGTCCTCGGCATCATGTTCACCGGGCTGGACCCTCTGTACAGATCCCCAGGGCTTTTAGGCATTACGATACATCAGACGCTCGAACTACTCGACGAACTCGCACCGTACCAAGGTTCAGTGGACCAGGGGCAACACGCGTACAGCTCGATGATCAAGGAGGGACAGAAGCAGCTATCAATGCTATGGCTCAAATGGATGCCGGAATACCTGAAAGGCAATTGACACATTTTCAAAATTGGCACAACCCCGCTCTCGAAAACACAATAAGCGAGAATGAGCAGGATGGACGTGACGCGCAAACGCAAGCGGTTCCGCAGAGGGAAAGAAATCTATTTCGACAACTCTTTGACGACCTTACGAGTCAGGATGCGGAAGAGGCGGATGAGGCACAGGAATTCCGAAATGCACAGAATCGAATCAGGGCTTCACATGGACTCCCAGAATCTTCTCGCTCTGGACACGAAGGGAATGTCGAACGACGACCACTTTCCCTTTGGCAACCCGGCGATCTTATGCGCGGTATGCTGAATCCGCACAGGGCTTCAGGCTTCTCACTGGATAACCGAAGTGACGATACACCGGTATCACTTTCTGGTGCTCGTGGATCTCGAACTCTGCGACGATTTGGTCTCCCAGCATCTTCTTCTTCTGACATAGAAGACACAATACCGATCGATACATTTGACCCCCTCACTACTACATATCCTCTTTTCGCTCCATACGATGATGCAGGACCTTATCCGATGGAAGACATGTTCGACACCGATCACGATCACGAGGACGAAGAAGATGACGACGCCGGCGCTGTAACGATATTTCCCAGTGCTGGACCCGACACGCTCGGAATGCAGGGACGAGGATACGAGGACTGGGGGATACCTATCAGGCCATTCAGGAGTGGATTGCCCGATACCGACCGCGACCCTACGAATATCATCGATACTCCTGAATCACCCTACGAAGTTGTTGGCAGTCCCGATTACACCCTAGGCCCTGCTTCGCCAAATGCACCTGGTCCAGGTTATACTGCAAGAGCACGAGCAGAAGTTGACGAGCAACTCGCTCTCGACCTAGAACCTGGAATACCTCAGCTCGCGCCCGTCGACCAGGACCAACTCCTCCGCCCCGTTTGGACCTTCATGCCTGCGATGCGTCGTAGACAACGAGAGATGGAATCGGACGAAGATCAAGTGGGAGAAGGGGGTGATGACGAAAGGAGACCTGCGCGAAGGCCGAGGACGGACGAGGAGGGTGGATCAGGGCCAGTAGAGGGCGCACAACAACGAGTCAGGCGATCGATACCTGTCGAGTCACTACTGAGCGGAAGTGCGAGTGGGAGTGGCAGTGGTGATAATCGAAGGAACGGCCTAGTCTTCGATGCGGAGAGCTATATCAATCCGAATCTCTAGCTTCGTTGTGTAGCACTGGCTGCTGTATACACTGTTGTACATGGACGGACATTCTCGATATGCGTTTCCAATATCCTCAAGAGCAATTAATTGTATAGTATCGAGTTATTTGTTTGTAGCACATCTTACGACACTTTCATGCATCATGACTGATTGGATTTCAAACAATATCTACAAATGTATGTATACCGTAATGTCCAAGTTAAAAGGTTACCACTTTTCAGGCTCATCAACCCATTCGCCTTTCCTTCTTAAATTCCTCTCCATCTCTCTCAGCTCCCTATACCCCCTCCAACGACTCTCAACCCCAAACTCATCGTTCCTCTGAACTCCCAGCTCCCGTCTCAATTCCCCTAGACCCTGCTCCCACCTTTTCTCCCAATATACACCTACCAAGCTCCTTCCCTGTGCTCCAGTCCTTAGTGCCCATGGGACCCAATCTTGTCGCCACAAGGCTCTGCGAGATGATGTCATTCGGAGAGGGCCGAAGGTCGACGAGAGACCTGCAACGGGGAGGGACATATTACTTAGTTCTACTACTTTCAGAGATAGCTCGTGAACTAGTGTGGGCGGGAGGGAGAATAGTGTATGGTACAAATCGTGGGTTTGGCGATATCGTAGCATCGTATAGGCTAGAGTTGGCGAGTCGATGTATCGTACCTAATGGTCAGCTCTAGCCTTGAAGACAAGTTTAGACAGCTTACCTTCTCTCGAGAATCAGGAGAAAGATCACCCCTTTGGAGCCATTCGACGTACTCCCTACCAAGTGTCCCGCGCTTCAAGCTCTTGAGGTGATCAAGATTGACGGTCTGAGAGGAAACGATTGGTCGATCTTTCATGATCTGTCTACCCTCAGGGTGGGCCACCATGGAAGCATGCAATGAAGGTAAGAAAGTTGAAGCCGTTGATTCGGATAGAGTGGCTACCAGATCTGATGGTAAGCTGAAATGTTCTCCCCGATCGATCGAGCTTACCTCCTCTGGTAGTATCTAGTACACCCATGATTCCAGACCCGACAGCAAGCAAGGCATTCTGGGCAGTGTTGAGGGGTACATGATCCGGGTAATTCTGATCCTTGCCTTCCTTGAGATGCCTAGCAGAAGTGGACAGACCAGCACGACCGACTAAGGGTGGCATCACACGAGTTAAAGAGCGCAAGAACGAAATCGCGCCCGTTCGTCTAGCTGCCATAGCACCTAGGAATAAGGAGGCTTTCATGATCTCATGGCCGGCGGTATCGGATGACTCGGATCCTATACGACTCCGAGCGGGAAAGAGTCGAGCCGAACTAGCCGAAGGTGGACTGATTGCTTCATTACCCAGGCCCGAGTTTGTTAGGGATCCTTCGCGTAAGTGTCGACCACTCGTACCGGTTGAAGAGGAGTTGCTAGCTCGCCTAGCTGATCCACTAAGTATAAGAGGTCGAGGACCACCAGGTGCGCCACCGCTAGATGGACGACCCATACCGATTCTGTCGGCTGATGGTGAACTGGTGAAAGAGCTCGCCAGATTTGACAACTTCTCCGTAAGACCAGCTACGGGCGAGGTAGATGTGGTGGAGTGATCGCTCTCCCTCCTCCTGGCCAGTACGCTGGGTGGAACCTGATTATATCGGATCGTATCTTTCGGTTCGATGAATCTAGGTGGAGGCGACATCGCCTTCAGCTCTGGGGAGGTATGAGTTGAAGATGTGAAATCATATTCCGCCGCATCGGGGCCCGGGTCTTGTGGGCGGACCGATCCCCATAGTCTGCCGGCCGCTGCACCGATGGAGCTGGTAGCGGATGTAGCGCTCGTGGTAGCCGCTTGTGATGTCGACCACAACTTTTCTCGTGCCACTGAAGTCCAGCTAGCAGAAGCTTTGGATAAGTTCCCGATCGATTCAGTCGTAGGCAAAGCAGGAGCGTACTGAGCCAGATTGGGTAACGAAGGCAGTTTTGGAGTCCAGGCAAGATAACTCGATGCCGAAGCCGGTGGCGTACTATCAGGATCATCACCCGAAAGACCGGCAAGTCGTCGGGCTTGCCGGACTTTGAATGCTGTTTCGAGTAGTGCATTGACGCCCCCGACCTTGGCTAGAGGAGGAGATTGAAGAAGGTTGAAACCATTCACGAAAGTATCGTCATCGGTACCTTCGTCACCATTCGTATCGTCATCACCCCACAATCCAGGTTTACGCCTAGTAACGACTCCGGCGTGATTCAAGCGAGGTTTAAGTAGGATTAACAGTGCCACGCAGAGATCGAGCATGAGATCGAGTTTTGGTTGATTCGTCGCAGTCGATGGGGATTCGGAAAACAGGAAATCCCAGACTGGGAAGATGGCGGGTGGGGGTAGAGTGTTGGTAAACAACCCGGTGATCCATTGATAAGTATACAATGGGGCGGCAGGGTCAAGATTTCGAGCGCGAAGTGAATCGTATAAATCGTAGTCGGCCCATTTGACTCGCCTTGCCAGCCTATCTAGGGTGGGTTGGAGTTCACTCTCATTGGCGGAAACGGCCGAGCCAAGGTCGGACAGTATACCCGCCAGAGCCCAGAAAGTCTGTTCCTCTGCCCACTGTTCTTTCCCATTTGGCCCCATGTATACGAGATAAAGCGGGACGGCGATATCGACGAAATGAGTCTTGAACGGCCATTGTGGGTGTGACTGACAAAAGACGTACAGCAGTCGGGTGAGACATTCGGCATGAGTCTCTGGCTGGAGAAGCGACCCGGAGATGGATGACAAGTGGGACTGACCAGGAGCAGGGATTGGCCGAGGTGAGAGAAGGGTGATTGCGTCCGTTCCTGTCGGAGGATCGGATGGGGTGAGGGACAATTTAGGGGTCTGACCTGAGCTTGAGCGAGATGAGCTGGTAGGGGGGATTGCGAAAGGTTGCATTGTCGATTGCTCTTCGGGTTCTGGTGAGAGGGTGATCCGAGGCGATAGCATTGGTCCTGCATCTTCTGGTGCGGGGCCGACCTCTACTGATTTCCCCTTGCCCTTGCTACTGACAGCATCACTCGATGTGATACCAGATGCTCTCCTCCTCGCGTCGGCCTGTCGTTGATGATCGGCAACAGCTAGTGTTTCGAGACGCTGAAACAACGCCCTCCGAGATTGCAAGTATTCCACAGCCTTTGCTTTTCCCTTCCCCTTTCCTTTGCTCTTAGGTTTGGTTTGACTCATTGCAAATTCATCTTCGACCACTCTAGCAGTAGATTCGTCCAATTCACTACCCTCCGACGAGGATGAATCGGAAGGTGAGTCGACTTCACGAGAACTGTTCGGATCGTCATCGGTAGGAGGAGCGTGTAGTGGTGAACGTCTTGAAGGGGCTGTACGTCTACGAAGTAGATTTAATCGTTTGGTAGCGAGGTGGACTTCCTTCGAGATGGACTGTAACAACGCGTCTCTTTCAGACAGGGGATCCGATGGCTGCCCATCAGCTAAGCCCGGAAGGCCGAGATGACAACCACTCACTGCTGGAGCATCTTGCACATCGTCCATGAATGTTTCTACGAGTTTCTAGCTGTTCAGCGAATTTGTCTATATGAGGCAAGCATGGGGTGACTCACATAGTATCTCTCCCTATCCTGTTTAGCTGCAGCGCGCCATGACCTCTTTTCAGCGGGGAGGGTCTCGAGCAGGAGATTGTATGACAACGGTCGCAAGTGTACTGGTCTATTTGGAATTCCTGAATATCAGCGGGAGCTAGCAGAAGCATGGTATCGACATACCACTAGCGCAGACCTTGCGGAGGGTAGTCATTTCGACACGCTGTTCAGTCGCATCTCGGGATCCATCCAACAATGTCTGGAATGCAAACAATCTGATAATCAGCTTCGCACACTTTCTGCGGTACGCATCAGCTGACCTTGATCTATGTTCTTCCTCTGGATCCATGATGGGCGATGTATAGTGTAGTGTAATGACAAGGGCAAGAATAGAATCAGTTCCCGACGACAATAGAGTGAATGACGAATCCCACGTGATACACTCTCCCACGGAGTCACAGCCTCCAATTCACGGCAATGATTTAGCCCGTAAGCAACCAACTATTGACAATAGGGCCTATACATACCACCACAGCATGAAGCTTCGCATACGGCCCGCACTCGTCTCCGATTTGGCATCCAGCTATCGTATAGCACAGTCATCTCGAGCGAGCTCGTCCACCAGTACTTCAGCTTCCACGTCCACTCGCAAGCCAGCTCGACCTCGGCGTCCAGATGTTCCAGATGAGCTTCGAGAGCAGGGTATAGCCCCGGAAATAGTCCTCACCTCGACCACCAGTAGTGCGCCCACGAAATCATATCGACCGCCTCCAGCATGGACCGTGCATTCGAATGGCGAGGAGCCGCACCTGCGAGCCAACCCATGGGCCGATACGTACAAGATCGACAATAGCGATATTGAGGAGAAACTCGACAACAGCCCGCAGGGGGCATTGGATAGAGGCAAGAAGATCCTCGAACAAGCGCCCGATATATCCAGACCCGAGACTCGGCAGTCAGCCGAGGTCCACGGTAGTCGAAAAGACTACGGCAGACCCCACTCATTCGGACTTTCTTCGTCGCGGGCTTCGTCTTCCAAGGGAGAGGGGCGGTCCGGAAAGTGGGCTGCGGACCGCGCTGTCCGTCGAGCTGAAGAGGATGCCCAAAATAGCTTTGCGGCAGAAGGACTGGTAGAGAAATTGAGGAGCTCGCCTGCCGCTGTCAACCATTACGACCGGACTCGAAGCCTTCCTGAAATACCACCGTCGGAACAATCACTTGTCGAGGATTTGGCAAACCAGGAGGGAGCTGATTCTCCCGAGGACACGTCCCTTCAGCCTGGGTCCCGGCTCTCACGTCGTCAGCAATCGTATGCGGAACCGACAGATCAAAACGACCGGCGCATCATCCGTTTCAAAAATACAGAAGTGAAACTTAAAGAAGGACATCTGGTCTACGACAAACAATTTTTCGATGGCAACGAAACTGAGCTCTCGTACTACAGTCTGAGAGACGCTTGTCCCTGCCCCAAGTGCATCGATCCTTCGACTCGACAACGTTATCACACGAGTCCAGAGGCGTATCGGGAAATACAGGGATCTGCATTCAGTACGGGTGTCCCCGACGAGTCCATGATACAGTATTGCGAAACCAGGGAGGGAGAAGGTCTGCAAATAGCCTGGGCACCGGATCATACGGTTTTCTTCCCCTTGTCTCGGCTTGAGGACATTGCCGTCCCAGGTCCCACTTTGGCGAATCGTCTCCCGAATCTCGGACGACGCCGGTTATGGACAAGGAAAACCCTTGAAAGCACCGCACACCTCCATGTTCAGTATGAAGATCTCGAAAGTCTCGACAATCGCGATCAGACGCTATATCACACCCTTCAACAACTTCACGCTTATGGTATCGTCGTCATCAAAGGCGTACCAACGGAAAAGACGGAGAATGCCGATTGCTCGTTGAGAGAGGTCATGGCCTTGATTGGCGAGATCAGAAACACATTTTACGGCGAAACATGGAACGTGAGGAATGTCCCCAATAGCAAGAACGTCGCATATACGGATGTCAATTTAGGACTGCACGCGGATCTTCTGTAAGTGCTGAGCTAAGGTTTCCAAGGTGTTGCGACTGATCCCAGGTACTTTTCGTCACCTCCCCGGTTTCAAGCCCTTCATTGTCTGCGGAATAGGGTAGAAGGCGGTTCATCTTATTTTGTTGACGCTTTCTCCGCCGTCCGCAGCCTCAAACGCGACAACCCAGAATACAGAGTCCCACAAATTGACTTCGAATACGACAACGACGGTCACTATCTACATTACACACATCCGCTATTCACGGGCTCCTGGGATGATTTTTCAAGACTCACTGCGGCGGTCAACTGGTCCCCGCCCTTCCAAGGTCTTCCTCGATGGGCATCTAGTAAAGGTGTAAAAGCGACATCACAAATTTATCAGTCTCTCGATCTATTTCAGAAGAAGCTTAGCGAGCCACACAGAGAGTGGGAGTTCACCTTGCAGGAAGGCGACCTGGTATTATTCGATAATCGTAGAGTGCTCCACGCACGTCGGGCGTTCAGAGATCTCACAGAAGCGGAGAGGGAAGAGAGAGGCGTAGAACTCGTAGAGGGCGAATCATCGAGGTGGTTGAAGGGTTGTTATCTAGATGGTGAGGTGGTATGGGACAAGTTAGCAGTGTTACACCGTCAGCTACACTGGAGATGAAATCCGCATGGTGAGAATTGAACCGGTCCGAGCGTTGAGTGATACTCTACTGGGCTCGTGCGTGTGTGTGTGTGTGTATTCACCCAACCCCAAATTTCACTCCCCAACTACACGACCATCTACTAATCAATTATCCACTTAACAATAGTACACGATCATCATCACCATGCCCCCAAGAGCGCCGTATATCGACTACATGGAGAACAACCGGATGGCGCGAGCTGCCACAAGGGCTTGTCTGATTCATGACCATCTAATGGACGCATTTAGGATCAAAAATGGACTAGATTTGGATGTGGGCTGTCGTGCAACGCCTGACCCACCCTGTGAAGGCGCAAAGAAGCTCGCAGGGCTTTACAAGGACAAGGGCTATGAGCTACCACTGGAATTCTTCATCAACAAGTGGTAAATCAACTTTCCATAGATTGAGCGTTGACTATTCAGTATTGGTCATGAAGCGGAGAAGGAAGAGAGTCCCATAGATCGCAAGGTCCTGGATCGGTGGGTTGTTTCCACCTGTACTGTGCAGGTTGCTGAATGGAAGCATGAAAGAGATATATTGCTCCTTCGCCGCAAGTCAAGAACTGGAAATTGCCCCCACCAACCAGTATGGCGACCAACAAATCATGGCTCGAACAAGAATATCGCTCAAGGGACCAGCGGTAGTACTGAAGGGCTTTGAAAGTATCTGCTTCCCGATTCCGGAAAAGCACCACACTCCGCCAAAATATGCCAAGGCTTTCAATGAGGATTATTGTTTTGTGAATGAGAAAGGAAAAGGTTTCATTCAACTTGGACCGGCGTCCCTACTGAATGTGAGTACTGTCATGAATATGGCACACGGACGGAACCCTCTTTGCGGGTAAAGCAGTCTGACTTCCAGCACCACTGCGTTTCCGCAATGCAAAACGTCAAGCAGTTTGGCGCAGATCACAAGAGAAGGCATATTGGAGATGTCATTATTTTCCAGCCAACTTTAACCAGGTCAGTAGCTGCCGGAGAAGAGCTCTGCGTCAATTATGGCGATGATTGGTGTGAGTAGTCTGCTGCACATGATTGTGGAGCTGATCAATCTAGTTGGCGAGAATAACCGCGAATGGTATATTCCTCATACCTTCGCACATACTGTATGAAACCACCCTGACATTGTAGTCTGTGCTCGAAAGGACACTCTCGTGTCACACTATTTCCTAGTACAAGCTGGAGCTCAGTGGAGCAGACAGACTCAACTATTATTCACACTTCGGACACATCAACGACTCCTCGAGCATCGAGGATGAAACGACGTCTCACGGGCAGCCAATCCGCTCGCTCCAAGGTTGTTGTCACTGCCATCAAACCAATGACAACCAGGTCCAAAGTTGGCCGCCCTTCGAGACGCACAAGCTTCAAGGATGAAGCGGACCTGCAGGACATCTTCGCCTCATCTGAGAACACGAGTGATGAGGATGAGGGACTGCCGTCGGCCTCCACAAAGAGACATGTCGGCCGAGCATCCCACCCTTCGACTTCGCGACATACAATCGATAAGCAAAAGTCTCCAGCATCGTCGACAACCCAGAAGCCAGCCTCGATCTCGACTGCGAAGCACATCCTTGGATCATTGTCGCACGCCCGATCTCGCACCGGTCAGACGAGCAGAGCCAAAGCGACCCAGACCTACGGCGCAAATTCGTCAAGTGGCCTCACGATCGACAAACACTCGACGGCAATCTCGAGAGCTTCGTCCCAGTCTCCGCGTCTACCGGTCAATGCAAAGGCTCCCGCCAGTCAGCTCCGACGACTTTCCCCTGATGCTCCACCTGGTGTCACTCCTCCAACAAGCCCCACGACCAGAGCATTGGTCCGCTTCATTGGGCCACAGGTAGCAACTTTGCATGCTTCTGCCCTTAAAGAGACCGAATCGATCATCCACGAAGACAAATCTCTCGAAGAAGAGACATCCCTCGAAACACTAGAGGAACCAAATATAATGACTCCGCACATCGTCCATGTCCCTGTCAACTGCCCAGTTCCACCACTCGCTCAACTTAATCCAAGACTCAAGCGAGCAGAGAGCCCCGACCTCGGATCTGAGTCATCTTGTTATGACAGATCCTTGTACGGTCCATCATCTCCATCCAACTTCGAGCCGTCGGAGTCCGCCGGTCGATCAGTGAATGGCGGACCATCAGTCGATGGAGCTCGATCAGTACACCAGAGCCTAGACCTAGATGCTTTGGATGATGAGGAGTCTGCATTGTTAGTGTATGGCGAGACAACTGAGGCTGGAGACGGGCTTAGTCCAGTGGACGAGAGTAGTGAGGCCGAGCCTATGGACATTTGTACGGAAGATGAGAGATCGGGATCGACGAGGAATGAGGGGTTGTAATATTGGGATCATGTCCACCCATGGCGGGAACACATTGTTTTGAAAACATCTGAGAATAGCGCGAGGACGCTACGGAACCATCGGTCAGCCTGATACATAATATACATCTTATCCGCATTATCACAAGACGTAGCGAAACGGCAGCAATGTTGTACACTGGCGTCTAGGTATTATCTAATTTTTACACATGTTACCTCTATCCCCATTGTCTATGCCACTTCTTCTCTGATACGCTTACAAGTCTACCTTTGGACAAGATCTCCATATCCCACGGGGTCTAGCGACCTGATCGTTCCTTGGAAGCGACATCCTTTCTTGATGCTTGGTGGGAGCGCAGATCTAGAACCAGCTCAGTCGATTGGTGAATGAAGCCCATCCTCAAAGTATCGATTACTTGATTCGTTTGACCAGGAGAGATAAATGTTCCAGCCTACAGGTCAACACTGTATTGCGTTTGTGGAAGCTCACAGAATCCAGCTCCTTGCAATACCAACAACCGCAGATGTGCAGGTATGAAGGTATAATTGATAATTTGGGTAGGTGCAAAGACGCACTGAGCTCTCACCCATGTTATAAAAGCAAACTATCATTAGCTCATGATGATAGCAGAATCACGTAGGAGACATACGGTATCAATCTTCTGCTTGACTTGCTTTAATGATTTCCCCTCCATTGTTCCTATACATGTTGGGAATACTGACATTAGCCTTTTGCTCTGTATCTTGGCGGGTACTCACGACAGCAGACAAAGGGAGACCAGAGGAATGAGTCGAGGACCATCCGCACGCTTACCGCTTGGCTGTCAGCTTTGCTCAGTACGGCCTTCAGCTTGAGGGGACTCACTCTTCAGTGTCGAAGGAAATGTTATGCGCGACATGGTCTGGAGCCATACATGACCAAGTGGAGCAAATATTATCCCATCTCCACATCAGCCAACGCCCACAACCACTACGCTAAAGCACACTCACATAAACCCATCCGTATAGTTCGAGCGGGCTAGAGTGTCAGCCCTTGGTGTCAAGTGGCTCTGTGTGGGACGTACATCATATAGATTTCTCCTATCTTTAATCACCCACGCGTCTCTTATCCGATCCTCGAGCCCAAGCTGCCTTTGTTCAATAGCCAACTGAGCAAATATATCTCCTGTCACAAAAAGTGTCATAGATGTCAAGACTTTTGTTCGGATCGGCCGAGCTTCAAGTGCGGACAGGTATGACCGCCAAAGCTTTGCCGGGGAGGCAAGTCGAATAGTTGCCATATTCATCTTGAGTAAGATGAGATGCTAGCGTTGACCTTGATCTTTTCTGTACCGAAGCATATGAGTGGAGCTGAAGACGGATGGGTGCTTCCGAAAGTCCGAAAATGTTGCTTTTGACTTTGTCACAACTTTTGATTTTGATTGTGCCTGGATCTTGAATCTTCCGAGTCGATCAGGATCAAAAGTTGTCACTGGCCCTTTTATGCCCGCAACCAGAAAGTAATGGAGAATCAAGTCGCTGCGACTGTGTTTGCGGTTGCAGGAGCAGTGAGCTCATCGCATCAAAACGTAGATTAGCTGATAAGAGGTGTGCTGGAGTGTACAGCTCATTCCGCAGATCATCGTAAATTACCGCCGTCATCATGCCAGAGGTACCTCTCCTTCTCGCATACCAGGGGAGAAGGATCTGATAGACAGGGCTTCAGAGCACGATGATGCTTCTTTGGTCATTCGCTGGGATCCCCCTTGGGGTGTACACTATCGCCCAAGACCTCAACATTGCTCTACAGATACAACCTCAATTACTTACCGCGCTGAGTCTCATTACGTGGGGTCAATGCCTGTATTACAAGAAGGTCAGTTGCGCTTAGTGTCCCGACAATACACGGGTTAGAGATGGTACATGCTGATACTTGGCAGAAATACAGCCTGACAAAGGTCATCCAAGTCCTAAGCGCCATGGCAATCTTCCTCGCGGGCCTCGAAGTTGGCCTGATATTTGCCCTCAAGGTAAGTCTTTGACCTGTGTCGATAGGCTGATGGGGTAGAAAGCAAATGATAGGAACGTCCACTGGCCATTCACTCTAATGGCTGTTCTATCTGCCCTTCTTCTCGCTTTAGGCGTAGGATGGCATTACGTCGATATTTACCGGACAAGGACCGTTCGAGGAATATCGTTCCTCTTTGTAGCGATTGATGCTGCCGGCGATCTCTTCTCCCTTCTATCACTCGGTAAGCCCTTTCACTTTGTGTTTTGTCTCGTTCAGTTTATGAAAGCCGGTTAATTGCCAGTGTTTCATGTTCCGTTTGATGTGCTCGGTGCAATCATTTACGGGACTGAATTGGTCATGTGGATAGGAATTATGATCTGCGGCCTGGTCCTTGGTCGTGGCGAGAAGGAAGCTCAGGAGGAGAACATCGAGCTCCCCCAGATCTCGGCACCGTCCGCCAGATCCCAGCATTCAGGCGAGTACTGTATTCAAGGGAGCGCCGATACTGATCAAGCAGACACACCTAGTATCCGCTCCAGGCAATCCAGACATTCAGTGTTCTATACTTCCTCACTGCGGTCAGAAATGGAATCATAGATATACAGTAGATAGCAATCGTGCATTGTCCGTAAGATTGTAGAAAAGGGTTGTATTCGTTCGTGATAATGTTACAGACAGATCTAACGGGTACAACTAACAATCTCTCCTATCCCCTATCCCTCCTACTCGGCTTTGATATGCCCGACTATCGCCCTCCTCGCTATCGGATTTTCCTCTGCGGCAAAATATTCGTTATCCGGTAGAGGCTCTGGTTCGCCTATTGGCGTGCCCAAAATCGGTGTTCCATGATGACCTTTCTCTTGATTCAGCCGTCCAGCCGCAATGCCAGTAGCTTTCGCCGATTCTTCTGCATTCGGTGCGTCCTGCCCCCGATCCCCCACTGCCCGCTGGGCGCAGTCTTTAGCTTCCAGTCCTGCTGGGCGGAGGGAGAGATCGCCACCCCTCATGACTGATGCCAAGAAGTTGAGGAATCGATGACCATACGTGACAGGATCGACACACGATATTTTCATCTACTGAATCAGTTCTGCTTTGTACGATGTTCTCAGAACTTACTCGATCTTCAGTCATTGATTTCCAGAAATGCTCCAGCTTCTTGGCGGAACTATACGGTGTACAGATATCAATGACACCGAGATAGTAGATGACATCCATATCCTGATTCTGTTCATCCGAAGCACGAAGACCACCTTCATCTTGGTAAAAGAGGAAATGACGTCGATCTGAAGAATCGGCTTGGGGTAATTGATTGGCAGCATCGAGCATCTTTGGGTCGGAGCGACGAACGGCTTTTCGAACATCGTGTGCAGGACCTTTGATTGTTGGTTTACGACTCCTGATCTCAGGCTGTAGTGTCAGCTTGGGAGGCGGTCAAGTCAATCTCGGGCAGCTTACATGAAACATTGACAATTGATTTTCACGTAAATTATCCCGATTACCCCTCTCCATATTGTGTATACCCACCAACAGCGAGTAGTCCATAACTTTCATCTTCTTCAAGAACTCCATATCCCGCCTGAGCTGCTCAGAAAGCAACGCTCTCTTTTCGGGACCCAATTCAAGCGTACGACCCCTGTTGACCCAATTGATATCTTTCAAAACAGCTTTCGGATTCGTCTTTGCCTTTTCCTCATCATACTCTCTTCCGAACGCTGATCCCTTCAAATCGTACGTCTCGTGAACATCTCGATGAGGTGGGAAAAGGTTGTTCATGATGACGAAATGGATCTTCCGGCCTCTGGGTAATTTGACACGATGCAGACCGTAGAAACGCGAGAGAAGGGTATGGGGATTAGTCTTGACGTGTTCATGGTAGTCTTTGAGGATTGATCGGAGAAATTTGTGTTCGGAATGAGCGATCGTTTTAATGATGAAACGATAGTCTCGAGAAAAGTAAAAGAATGAACCGGATTTACCGGGCGAGCCGAGTTCTGATAGAATATACTTGGCGGTCAAAGATAGGAGATAGTCTGCAGGATCGAGGTGGAAGTGATCGTCACGAAGCTCTCGGAATACCCAGGGAGCATAGTCCTTGAACTTGAAGTCGTATCGAGCGGATGGCGTTAACTCGTTCCCGATGATATCGAAAGAAAACTTGTGACGAGCAGTAAAGTCTTCGTCCGTGACCGGCCGTTTAATCTTGGCTTGACATCTCGATACCTGACTGTCAGCTTGGAGCTACTCTTATATCGTCTAGGGCTTACACCTATACGGATACCAGTCAACATGTTATACATCAAGACATAGTTGACGTGATCCTCGCCAATCAGATTTCCGACCAACACCTTGGGATCCTCAGTACCCTTTCTTTCGGGCTTGCCAGTTGCCGCGGGAGCAACAGTCGCTGCTTCAAGAGGATTCTCGGCGTTTGCCTTTTTCTGTCGCCTTTCCAGCCGTTCGCGTCTAATCTGCTCAGAGTGGGCGAGAATGTCGGAATCGAGGGCGGCACCTTCGACACCGGGAACATTTGTTTGTTGCTGGCCTGGGATTGATACGGCAGGGAAAGTAGATTGAGAATGTACGAGCGGACTTCGTTTGGGTATTGTCGGTGAAGGGGGAGTGGGATTGGTCGTACGGCGAGATATGCGTGGGGGAGGGGCGAGACCTCCGACATCTGAACGCTGGGCATCGCCTGCATCGGGTAGCAGCGGCAGATCTTTGCTTTCCTTCCGTTCCCTTTCTGAAGCCTCCTTCTCTTTTGCCTTCCTGACTACCGCTAGTGAGCCCGTCCGGCTTGTCGCCGAATTCCACGACGATCGCCGAGGAACTTGCTGGGCGAAGGGGCGCGCTGGCGAGACTCCTAGATCACCAGGTTCCGTCGTCAAATTTGAAGTAAAGATCGACGTCCGGCGGGTTTCGCTATGAGCTTCGGAATCATCAACCGACTCCTCGATTGTCATGGATGTGCGAGGCACATCTTCCTCTGAATTCATCTCGTGTAGGTCGCCTTCGCTGACTGGTGGACTGGGTGGTGCGCCTTGATGTAATGGCTCGTGACCAACAGTCCTCCCCTCAACTATCTGAGCAGTTTCGACGTATTCGCCATTTGATCTGCTGAAAGCCCTCCCGACCTTTTGAATAATCCTCTTTGGACCGCCGTTTTGGCCAGCTTGCATCTGTTGTGCCGAAACAACATGTATAGTATCTTTTGTGACTTTTGTGATGTGGAGTGGGGTCGTATCATCGGCTGACATTGTAGTAGTACTGTATTGCTGTACCATCTCTGTTTCGCCCGACGCAGATGATCGATGAGCTGTTGCGAAAGCTTGAATCTGTGCAGGTAAGGGTGGCCCTGGGGAGGTGATTTCTGGGTTGGCGATAAGGTGGAATGGGTTGACTTTGGCGGGTGAATTGTCTGTGTATGTTAGCTAAGAACCACCGGTAGTCTTGGCAATAAAGGGTCACGTGAGGAGAGTCAACACTTACCCATGCTATAAACTTCTGGCTCCCAGCTTGGATCCTGGCCTATAGCATCATGATCCGGTTCTTGATTACGCTCAACACCTTCATAAGCGTCGTCTGTAGAGATTTCGCCGTCATTGAATTTCAGGGAAGGGGGGAAACCGGTATGACCGTTAAAAGCTGCCTTTGGCCGAGACAATGGGCTAGGTTCCCGATATGGCGTGGACGTCGTCTCGACCATATTGCTGATGGGCTGTAAGAGTGTGTTCGAGTGTAATGGAACGGTCGAGGAA
>Ga0265780_10005111_pt1 | contig 16705 bp, 14 predicted proteins | sample P1T30metagenome_FD_192432 | JGI IMG/M metagenome (GOLD analysis project Ga0265780, IMG submission 192432) | Plant litter microbial communities from East Loma Ridge, Irvine, California - P1 T30 | ecosystem: Environmental > Terrestrial > Plant litter > Unclassified | place: USA: California... | reverse complement strand
GCCATCGCCATGATGTCTTCGATGCTGTTCATGCACTCTTGCTCCGTTGTGCCGCCAACAGGCGGTCGATTTCGCTTTCGGGAAGGCTTGCGTCGGGGAACGCTTCAAGCGCCGCAACGATCACCGGGGTCGCCAGAATTTCCGCCTTGAACGCCTCGCGCCGCGCCGCTTCGGCCTCGCGCAGCGTGGGAGCGCCGACGGTGGGTGTGGTCGAGATGCGCCACATCCGACCGGTGATGCGCTTTAGCGTTCCGCCGAGTTCCGCAATGAGGTCGCTCGGCAACGGACGTGCCGAACTGACAACGATCTCGACATCGGCGATGCTGATCAGGCTGACGTGATGCACCACGCGCGACGCTAGAGCGAGTTCGCCCGCATTCTCGAGCACCGTCACGATCGCCTCGATCGACTGCGGCAACGCCGCCGCAACGGGTTCGCTCGGCGCGGGCGGCGGGGCCACAGGCGTGGCGGCTACCGGCGGCGCACCGTTCTGGATCATCCGCGCCAGTTCACCCGGATCGGGCAGGGTCGATGCGTGAACAAGGCGAAGCAACGCCATCTCGCACGCTTCGATCGGGAGCGCCGCGCGTCCGACTTCCTCATGCCCCTTGAGCAGCAATTGCCACAGGCGGTGCAACGCCGCGAACGACAGGCTCGCCCCCCATGTCTCCAGCGCGGTGCGTTCCTCGGTCGCCTGCCCCGGTTCTGCGGACGCACCGAGCTTTACCAGAGTCGTCGCATGGACAGTCTCCAGCAGGCCGCGCAACACGCCCAGCGGGTCGACCCCCAGATCATACTGGCGGCGCAACGCCGCGAGCGCGCCGAGCGCGTCGCCCGCGAGCAGCAACGCCATCATGTCGCGGATCGCACCGCGATCGGACAGGCCCAGCATGTCGCGCACCGCGGCGGCGTTGACTTGCCCCCCCTCCATGTCGGCATGCGCGATCGCCTGATCGAGGATCGACAGCCCGTCGCGCGCCGAACCTTCCGCCGCGCGCGCGATCAGCCCGAGCGCTTCGGGCTCCGCCGAGACTCCCTCGGCCTCGACCACCCGCGCGAAATGATCCGCCAGCTTTTCGGCGGGGATACGCCGCAAGTCGAACCGCTGACAGCGCGACAACACCGTTACCGGGACCTTGTTGACCTCGGTCGTGGCGAGCACGAACTTCACGCCCTCGGCGGGCTCCTCCAGCGTCTTCAGCAGCGCGTTGAACGCGTTCTTCGACAGCATGTGAACTTCATCGATAATGTAGATCTTGTAGCGCGCAACGAACGCGGTCATCCGCGATGCGTCGATCACCGCGCGCATGTCGTCCACGCCGGTATGGCTCGCCGCGTCCATCTCGATCACGTCGATATGGCGCCCTTCGGCGATTCCGACGCACGGCTCGCACACGCCGCACGGGTCGATCGTCGGCCCGCCCTGCCCGTCCGGGCCGATGCAGTTGAGCGCCTTCGCCAGCAAGCGTGCGGTCGACGTCTTGCCGACGCCGCGGACGCCGGTGAGCAGGAACGCATGCGCCAGCCGCTGCCGGCGGATCGCGTTGCCGAGCGTGGTCACCATCGCATCCTGGCCGATCAGTTCGGCAAAGGTCTGCGGACGGTATTTGCGCGCGAGGACGCGATACGCATCTTTCGATGCCGTTGAGGGCGGAGCGCCGAGATCGAACGCGGGAAGATCGGGAGAGTCGGCCATTGCCGCTTATCTAGCGCGCCCCGACGATGAAGTCGAAGGCTTGGTGCCTCCGTAACAATGGAAGCATCGCATCTTGGCTATGTAAGAACACCAACGCTGCGATCATCGCGCGGATCAGGATTCTGTCGAGCAGATCGGCGATGGAATGGAGCGGGAATCGGTAGGAGCCGGAACGACCCGTGGCGAAATCGTTGTGGCTGCTGCCTTCCGGCCCTGACCAAGTTGGCGACGACCACGTCCGCCCGACTCCCGCGCTGCATATGGCGGGGTCGGGCGAAGGGATCAAGAGGGCTTAGCGGCGAACGGTCCGGCAGATGCGGACACGACGCTGGTTGCGGCGTTCCATGCGGCAGACCTTGCGCGTCCGATACGACGGGCGATGCCGATCGGTGTGGACGGTCCGCGTGACGACGCGATCATGGCGGTCCTGGCGCATCTGGGCGCTGGCGCCAGTCGGCGCGAGCGCGCTTGCAGCGATGAGGCCAGCTGAAAGCAGAGCGATGAATTTCATGGGTATATCCTCCGTGCGTACGTAAATGGCACGTTGGCGTAATGATCACCGCCGCTGCATGTTCCGTGATTCCGGTGGGATAGCGACAGTTAGTTGGTTAATGTTTGCGGTAAGCATGATCTGGCAGGCCAGCCGACTGGTCCTCGTCGCGCCCGTTGCAAGGTCGAGCATATCTTCTTCTTCACTGCTCGCCGGGGGCAACAGTGCGAAATCTGCGGCAGCTACGATGACATGGCACGTCGAACACGCCATCTGGCCTTCGCACGTTCCTTCAAGCGGCTGGCCGGCCGCCTGCGCGACGTCGAGCAGGCAATCGCCAACGTCCGCCGTGACTTCGCATACGCGGCCATCGCGCTCGACGAACCGGACGCGCGTCATGCCGCGATCCTCTGCAAAGCGGCCGTTGCCATGATTCGATCGATCGCCTCGGTCAGTTCCTGCGCGCCGGTATATCGCCCAAAGCCGATCCGGATACTCGATCGCGCCTGGGCCTCGCTCAGGCCGATGCCGCGCAGGACATGGCTCGACCGCCCCGATCCGCTTGCACAGGCCGAACCTGCTGAAAACGCTATATCGCGCAAGTCGGACATCAATCGCGCCACGTCCAGTCCGTCGCGTCGGACATTGAGGTTGCCTTCGTAACGCGAGTCCAACGCGCCGTTGATGGTCCACCGTGCAAGGCGGTCGACCGCACCCTGGAACAGCGTGGCGACATGGATACGATCGGTGTCGCGGCGTTCGTCCATCAACCGCGCCGCGGTGCCGAAACCGGCGCACAAGGCGGGCGACAGCGTGCCCGATCGCCCCAGCGTTTCCTGTCCCCCGCCATACACCAGCGGGGCAAGCCGAATGCCGTCGCGCACCCACAGCGCCCCAATCCCCTTGGGGCCGTGGACCTTGTGCGCGGACACCGCGACGAGATCGCATTCGGGCGGAATCGCTACGCGCCCGTAGCCCTGCACCGCGTCGCACAGGAACAGCGCTCCCGCCGCATGCGCCAGATCGGCAAGCGCGGCGATCGGTTGGATGACACCGATTTCGTTATTGACCAGCATTGCCGCGACCAGCCCGGTTCCGGGCGCGATGGCTGCGCGGGCAACCGCAAGATCGACCAACCCGTCTGGTTGGACCGGGACCACCGTGACTTTCCGCCCCCGTGCCGCCATCGCCGCTACCGTATCGAGGACCGCGGCATGTTCAGTCGCAAGCGTCACGATTGAACCGGTGGTTCCTTGGATCGCCCAGTTAAGCGCTTCGGTCGCACCGCTGGTGAACGCAACCTGCCCGCCGCCATCGAACAAAGCTGCGACAGCCCCGCGCGCCACTTCGACCGCCGCCTTTGCCTTGCGCCCCGGTGCGTGCGGCGAATGCGGGTTGGCATGCTGGTCCCGCAGCCACGGCAACATTGCGTCGAGCGCTTCAGGGGCAAGCGGTGTCGTCGCCTGATAGTCGAGATAGGTCATGCCGCCCCCAGCAGGTCGTTACCACGCGTCGTCCGCGCGATCTTGCGCCATTCGCTGACGAAGCGGTCGACGTCGGCGGCGGTGGTCGTTCGCCCGAAGCTCACGCGGATGACCTCGCGCGACGCATCGCTGTCCCAGCCCATCGCGCCGAGCACGTGGCTGGGTTTCATGCTGCCGGACGAACAGGCGCTGCCGGCCGAAACCGCGATCCCTGCCATGTCGAAGCGGATGAGCTGCGTCGCGGCGGCAAGCCCCGGCATCCGGTACGCCCCGATTGCCGGATGCCGGTCCGCAGCCGCCGCCACGATTTCGCCGCCCGACCGTACGATCGCATCGTCGAGCCGCAGTCGGAGCGCTGCCATCTGTGCAAGGTCTTCGGGTTCCGCCAGCGCGGCGGCGTAGCCCATCGCACCGGGGACGTTTTCGGTTCCGCCCCGATACCCCCGTTCCTGGCCACCCGTCGGCATCAGGGTCGCAAGATCGCGCACCAGCAACGCCCCGATCCCGGGCGGCCCGCCGCGTTTGTGCGCGGAAATCGCGATGAAATCGGCATGCTCGACGGCATCCTGGCCCGCGCCGCACGGCATTTGCGCGGCATCGACGAGCAGAAGTCCCCCAGCCGCCCGGACAAGCCCCGCAATCGCCGCAATCGGTTGTCGCACGCCGGTCTCACTGTTGGCATATTGCACCCCGACCAGCGCCGGCTCGCCGTCGAGCATCACCGAAAGCGCCGCAAGGTCGATCCGCCCCGACGAGTCGACGGGAACGATCGCGGCATCGGGTGCCGCGCGAATTACCGCATCATGCTCGACCGAGGAGACCAATCGGCGCGGGGGCGTGGCGCGGTGCAGCGCGATCGCCAGTGCCTCGCTCGCGCCGCTGGTGAAGAGGGTCTCGCCGCCCCAACCATAAGCATCCGCCACCGCGCGACGCGCCTGTTCCAGTGCGGCTCGTGCAGCACGCCCCTCGGCATGGGGCGACGACGGGTTCGCCCAGCTCGCCATCGCGCGCGTCATCGCCTCGCGCGCCGCAGGGATGATCGGCGTCGTTGCGGCATGGTCGAGATAGAGGCGATCAGGCAGGAACGGCATCAGTTTCGGGGACTCGCTGCAATCATTGCGCAGACGTGCGCCATCATTGTATAGCGCACAACTCCTCGTGCGGCCCAATGGGGCGTGCTTCCCAGCTAATTCTCGTCAGCAGGTCCGATGCCAGAAGTTATTTTTCCCGGCCCAGACGGTCGTCTCGAAGGCCGTTTCATTCCCGCATCGCGACCGCGCGCCCCGGTCGCGATGATCCTCCACCCGCATCCGCAGGCGGGTGGCACGATGAACAACCATATCGTGATGGAGCTCTACAAGACGTTTCAGCGCCGTGGGTTCGCGACCTTGCGCTTCAACTTCCGTGGGGTTGGCAAGAGCCAGGGGACGTTCGACAACGGTGTCGGCGAACTGTCCGATGCGGCGAGCGCACTCGACTGGGTCCAGAGCTTTCATCCGGAAGCGCAGACCACGTGGATCGCAGGGGTCAGCTTCGGGGCGTGGATCGGCATGCAGTTGCTGATGCGCCGCCCGGAAATCCGCGGCTTCATCTCGGTCGCACCGCCGGCGAACATGTACGATTTCACCTTCCTGGCACCCTGCCCGGCGAGCGGGATCATCATCCAAGGCGAAGCCGACGAAGTCGCAACCCCCGCCGCCACGCAGAAGCTCGTCGACAAGCTGCGCACCCAGAAGCACATCACGATCAACCACGACACCATCCCCAAGGCGAACCATTTCTTCGAACATGAAATGCCGCAGCTGATGGGGTCGGTGGACAAGTATCTCGACATGCGGCTCGACCCGAACTCGCCGATCCGTTGACGTTTCCCGCCTTCCCCGCGCCATGTGGGGAAGGCGCCGGGCTTCAGGCGTAGGCGTATGGACCGCCCTTGGCGAGCGCCGCCTGATAGGCCGGACGCGCGTGGATCTTGTCGAGCCACGCGATCGTCGCGGGCCGCGACTCGTCGAGCCCCGCGCGGCTGCGCGCCGCTTCGAGCGGGAAGCTCATCATGACATCCGCCGCGGTAATCGTGTCACCGGCGAACCACGGGCGGCTTGCAAGCTCGCTTTCGACATAATCCAGATGAACGTCGATCATCGGCTGAACCCGCTTTGCAGCGGTCTTGCCCACCACGGGGATGCGGTTGAGGACGAGCAGCAGCAACAGCGGCGGCATCATCGATCCCTCGGCATAATGCAGATACTGGCGATAGCGCAGCGTCGCTTCGCGGTGCGCGGGAGGCCCCATGCGGCCATCGGCCAGCTCGACGATATAGTCGACGATCGCACCGGTTTCGATCACCACGTGGCCCGCCGCACGATCTTCCAGCACGGGCGATTTACCGAGTGGGTGGATCTTCTTCAGTTCGGGCGGCGCAAGCATCGTCGCCTTGTCGCGTTCGTAGCGAACGATCTCATACGGCAGGCCCAGTTCCTCGAGCAGCCACAGGATCCGCTGTGAGCGGGAGTTCTCGAGATGGTGGACGATCAGCGACATAAACCTCTCCGTACACGTGCGACCCGGTCCCGCCGCAATGGCGGAAGGTCACAGCAAAGGCGCGCCACCCTACGCAATCTGGTGGTGAGCTACCATTCCAAACCATGAAGGGCCCGCCATTGCTGACGGGCCCTCCCAGGGTGTTCGACGGCAAGATCAGCCGTCCTTCATTGCGAACACGGTGCGAACACCGCATTCCCTGCCCCGTCCGCCGGGTGGCGACCGGGGCGAACCTCACATTTCGTCGTCACCTTCGATATCATCACCAGGCTCCGGCCCGACCATCATTTCCTCGGCAACCTTGTCTGTCCGCGAGCGGATTGCCTTTTCGAGGCGGTCGCTCATCTCGACATTGTTCTTGAGGAAAGTCTTGGCATTCTCGCGGCCCTGCCCGATGCGGACACTGTCATAAGAGAACCAGGCGCCAGACTTCTCAACCAGCCCAGCCTTCACGCCGAGATCGAGGATTTCGCCGATCTTGGAAACGCCCTGCCCGTACATGATGTCGAATTCGACCTGCTTGAACGGCGGCGCGACCTTGTTCTTGACGACCTTGACGCGCGTGGCGTTGCCGACGATCTCTTCGCGATCCTTGATCTGGCCGGTGCGACGAATGTCGAGCCGAACCGACGCGTAGAACTTCAAGGCATTGCCGCCCGTCGTCGTTTCGGGGTTACCGTACATCACGCCAATCTTCATGCGCAGCTGGTTGATGAAGATCACCATGCACCGCGACCGGCTGATCGAACCGGTCAACTTGCGCAACGACTGCGACATCAAGCGCGCTTGAAGGCCGACGTGACTGTCGCCCATCTCGCCCTCGATTTCGGCCCGTGGAACGAGCGCCGCAACCGAATCGACCACAAGCACATCGATCGCATTCGACCGCACCAGCGTATCGACGATCTCGAGCGCCTGCTCGCCCGTATCGGGCTGCGACACGATCAGTTCGTCGATATTGACGCCAAGCTTCTTCGCATAGACCGGGTCAAGCGCATGCTCGGCATCAACGAATGCCGCCGTGCCGCCTGTCTTCTGCGCTTCGGCAATGACGTGCAGCGCAAGCGTCGTCTTGCCCGAGCTTTCCGGCCCGTAAATCTCGATCACGCGACCGCGTGGCAAGCCACCGACGCCGAGCGCGATGTCGAGCCCGAGCGAGCCCGTCGAGATCACCTCGACCTGCATCGTCTGCTTCGAGCCCAGCTTCATCGCCGACCCCTTGCCAAACGCGCGATCGATCTGCGCCAACGCAGCTTCGAGTGCCTTGGCGCGCTCTGCGCTCGCCTTATCCGTGGATGCCGCCATTTTGCTGTCGATCACTTTCAACGAAACCGCCATTGGAAGCCTCCCGCTAGACCGAACGCCCATTGCGTTCAATGCATGGTGGCTATGTACTATGTTTGTTCACCAAGAACAAGAGGCGAACGTTCTGAACCTGGGAACCATGCCTTGAACGATCCGGCGACGTACGGAAACGCCGCTGGAGTCCTGTATGTTAGGGCAGACCATTGCCACCGGCGGCGCCATAGACATGCCCGGTGGTATAACCGGAGCCGTTTTCCGCAAGCAGAACATAAATGCCTGCGAGTTCCCCTGGCTGCCCAGGCCGCCCGGCGGGCGTATCCCCCCCGAACATCTCGAGTTTCTCCATCGTCGCGCCGCCCGAGACCTGCAGCGGAGTCCAGATCGGACCTGGCGCTACGCCATTGACGCGAATTCCTTTTGGAGCGAGTTGTTTGGCGAGACTACGGACGTAATTGCTCGTCGCCGCCTTGGTCATCGCATAATCGTACAGATCCTTCGACGGGTCGGTTGCCTGTTCGGACGTCGTTGCGATGATGACCGACCCGGGCTGGAGATGCGGCAGCGCCGCCTTTGTCGTCCAGAACGGCGCATAGATATTAGTCTTCATCGTCCAGTCGAACTGCTCGCTGGAAATGTCCGTGATCGAGGCATGGGTTTGTTGCCGCGCCGCGTTGTTGACCAAGATGTCGATGCCACCCAACTGCTTGACCGCATCGTCGACCAGCTTCTTGCAGAATGCCTCGCTTCGCAGGTCGCCCGGCAGCGCAACGCCCTTACGGCCTGCCACCCGGATCAATTCGATCACCTCGCGCGCGTCTGCCTCTTCATCGGGAAGGTAGTTGATCGCGACGTCAGCGCCCTCACGGGCATAAGCGATCGCAGCCGCTCGCCCCATGCCCGAATCGCCACCCGTGATCAGCGCCTTGCGACCAATTAGCCGCCCCGATCCGCGGTAGCTCGTTTCGCCGTGGTCAGGCCGCGGCGTCATCTTGGAGGCCAGCCCGGGCCACGGCTGGCTCTGGCGCTGGAACGGCGGCTTGGGTCCGGCATTGCGCGGATCCTTCAACCCGCCTTGGGGCGTTCCCTGCGCCGGAGCCTGTGGCTTGCCGAACGCAGGGCCTGCCGCACCGGCTACTGCCATGCCCAATGCGGCACCGCCCACCATCGCGCGCCGCGAGATTCCATCGTCCTGATTGGCCATCGTTCGTTTCCGTTCTGCAAGGAGAGTGCAGCAGAAACTATCGACAGATCACCCGGTTCAGCGCGTTCGCGCCTTTGTTTCCGTGATCCTGATCAACGAGGCCAGTTCGCGGCCGCCCTTCAGCCGAGCGCGTCCAGCGCCTTGGCGACGCCGTCCATCGTGAACGGTTTGGGAAGTGTCGGACGGTTCGCCCAGGCATCGCCAACACTGTCGTGCGAGCCTCCGGTTGCAAAAACAAACGGGATATTGCGTGCCGCAAGCGCTTCGGCGATCGGAAAGCTCTTCTCACCGCCGCGCAGATTGACATCGAGGATGGCAGCGTCGATCCCGCCGGCATCGACCAGCTCGAGCGCCGAACCGACGGTATCCGCACTGCCGGCAAGCGATTTGCCCAGGACATCGAGGAAGTCCTCGATCATCATGGCAATCAGGGGCTCGTCCTCAACGACGAGTATGGACTGTGGAGAACTCATCCCGCCGCCTCTACTGCAGCGCGAGGAACCGCGCTATCTCATTTTGTTCCTAACACCTCGCGCGTCGCCTCTGCAAGCTCCTGCACTGAAAAGGGTTTTGCCAGAAACGAAACGTTATCCAAATTAATCGACTTACGCAGTGTTTCCTCTGCGTAGCCGGACATGAAGAGAATCGGCAAATCGGGATATTGCGCGCGCGCATGACGGACCATCGTGGGACCGTCCATCAACGGCATCATCACGTCGGAAATCAGCAAATCGGGTCGCGGATTAACCGCCAGCAACTCGAGCGCCGCCTCGCCATTCTCCGCCGTCAGGACGGTATACCCCTGGCGACTGAGCGCGCGTTCCGCAACAGCGCGAACCATGTCCTCGTCCTCGACCAGCAGGATCGTCCCCGTCCCCCACAGATCTACCGGCTTTTCGCGCGCTACCACGCGAGCCGGCGCAGGCTCGCTCAACGCCCCCTCGGTATAGACCGGCAAATAGATCGTGAAGATCGCCCCGTGCGGGGGGCGAACGGGGCCATGCGTGCCCATGTCCTTGCGATTGTCCGCAAAGATATAACCACCCGACTGTTTGACGATTCCGTAGACCGTCGACAGTCCCAGCCCCGTCCCCTTGCCTACCTCCTTGGTGGTAAAGAACGGTTCAAAGATCTTGGGCAGGATCTCGAGCGGAATGCCGCCGCCGGTATCGCCAATTTCAAGCACAGAATAGTCCGCTGGCGGCAGGATATCCGATCCGAGCTTGCGGACGTCGGCGGCGGTTACGGCATAGGTCTGGATCGACAAGGTCCCTGCACCGCGCGGATCATGCGTCATCATCGCGTCGCGCGCATTGACCGCGAGGTTGACCACCACCTGTTCGAGCTGCCCGGGGTCGGCACGGACGGGGCTCAGATTACGCCCATGTTTGACCGTGAGGGTCACCGTTTCGCCCAGCAGGCGCTTGAGCAGGTTCGAGACTTCGGAAATGACGTCGGGCAGTTGCAATACTTGCGGGCGAAGCGTCTGCTGGCGCGAGAACGCGAGCAACTGGCGGGTCAGGCTGGCCGCACGATTGGAATTTGCCCGGATCTGCTGGATGTCGTCATAATCGCTGTCGCCGGGCGAATGCCGCATCAGCATCAAATCGCAATGCCCGATGATCGCGGTCAGGATATTGTTGAAATCGTGCGCAACGCCGCCTGCAAGCTGCCCCACTGCCTGCATCTTGGTCGCCTGCGCAACCTCGCGTTTCAGCCGGGTTTCCTCGCTATTGTCCTTGAGGCTGAGCAGCACTGCCGCCTCCCCCAGTCCCCGCGCGCCCGCAATCGACAGCGCGACGGGTTCGTCTGGATGATCCTTCAGCCGCACCGCGAGATCGGTCGAATGCGTTGCGCCGCCGGCGAAACGGCGAATTGCATCGGCCACCACGCCCTTATCCTCGCGCACCAGCAAATCGCCAGGGTACAGCGGCGGGCTGACCGGATCGACTGCCGCAGCGCGCGCGAAAGCGTCGTTCATCTGCAGGAATCGCCCGTCTGCGCCGATCAGCGCGACCCCGAACGGCATCAGCGCGACCAGGCTCTTGATGTGGGCGCTGGCGCTTTCGCCGATCGCTGGATGGCTGCCGTCCTCCTCGTCGATCAGCGCGACGAGCATCGGCGCATCCTCGCCGTCGAGGAACGGGATCTGCAGCACGCGAAGCGGGTTGCTCGTCATGCCCTCGCGTTCGAACCGGGCCATGCCGTGCGAATCGGTGATCAGGAAGCGTGCAAAGTCGCGCCCGAAGATGTCGCTGTCACCCTCGCCCATCGCGCGGGCGCGCAACACGCGGTTGGCGGAGCGGATGCGGCCATCGGGATTGATCAGTGCCGCCATGATGCCCGCGCTGCCCAGCCGGTCGCCAGTCGGTCCGGAGATCAGCGTCTCCATCGTCCGCGCGAGATCCATTCCCTCGTTCCCGCGGAACCGCCAGACCAGCAGGTTGCCGTCTTCGCCGGCGCGCGCGACGTCGGCGGTCAGCACAGTGCCATGCACGACCAGTCGTGCAGCGCTCGCGGATCCGTCCCGCCATGCCGCCCGCCCCGCTGCGCTCAACCGTTCGACACCGCTTGCGTCGAACGGCAGACCGGGTGGCGTCGGGAAGCCGAGAAAAATCGTTTCGTACCGGTCGTTGGCACACACCAGCCGACCCGCGCGATCCGTCACCGCAATCGCATCCGCGCTGCTCTCCGCCAGCGCGCGCGCGACGCTCCAGTCGGGCTCGGTCGTCACGAGCGTGGTCGCCGGGAACAACCGCCGGAACACCACCAAAGCGCTGCTCAGCACCAGCGCCGTTGCCAGAAAAGTCGCCGCTAGCGGAATGCTGCCCACCGCCCACAGGATGATCACCGCCGCAACGATGCCGAACCCGCTTGCGATCAGCAGGGCGAAGCGGGCGGGCATGTCGTTGGTCGATGTCGGTACGCTTGCCATAAGACCTCGTGTCGAAGCCTCGGAATGAAGCGTCAAGACATTAGCGGAGCGATACGCCGGTGATTGCACCAGCGCTGCTCCCCCGCCCTTCCGCAGACTTGCCGAGAGGGCGAGGGTAACACCGGTTTTACCAGATGCGCACGCGTTGTTCGGGCGTCAGGTACAGTTTCTGTCCTGCCTTCGGATCGAACGCGGCATACCACGGGTCAAGGTTGCGGACGACCCATGCCCGCTGTTCCGACGGGCTGTGCGGATCGGTAACAAGCCGCTGCTTGAGGTTCGCCTCGCGATAGTTGCGCCGCCACACCTGCGCCCAGCCAAGATAGAAGCGCTGATCGCCGGTGAACCCGCCCAGCGTCGGAGCCGGACGATTGCCGAGCGCGTGATGATAGGCGTCATAAGCCACCGTCAGCCCCGCCAGATCGGCGACATTCTCGCCGAGCGTCAGCGCGCCCTTTACGTGAACGCCAGGGAGCGGTTCGTACGCGTCATATTCCTTGACCAGCGCATCGGTACGGCCCTTGAACGCCGCCACGTCGGCGGGGGTCCACCAGTCGGTAAGCTCACCCTTGGCGTTGTATTTGGCACCCTGGTCATCGAAATGATGGCTCAGTTCGTGCCCGATGACCGCGCCGATCCCGCCGTAATTGACCGCGTCGTCGGCATTGGGATCGAAGAACGGCGGTTGCAGGATCGCCGCGGGGAAGACGATCTCGACCATGCCGAAATTGGCATAGGCGTTCACTTCCATCGGGGTCATCCCCCATTCCCAGCGCTGGAGCGGCTTGCCGAGATGCCCGACGTTATACGCCTGCTGCCACTCGTTCGCGCGCCACGTATTGCCATAGGCATCGCCCGCGACGATCCGCAGCCCGGCATAATCCTTCCACTGCGACGGATAGCCGATCTTGGGGGTGAAGGCCGCGAGCTTGGCGTGGGCCTTCACCTTGGTTTCGGGCGCCATCCAGTCGAGCTTGTCGATCCGCCGGTCCATCGCCGCGATCACGTTCTTGACGAGCGTGTCCGCCGCCGCCTTCGTCTCGGGCGGGAAATATTTGGCGACGTAGAGCTTGCTGACTTCGTCATCGAGCGCGCCGGTGGTGAACTGGACCGCGCGCTTCCAGCGGGCTTCCTGCTCGGGCGTGCCGGACAATTGCGTGCCGTAGAAGGCGAAATGCTCGTCATCGAACGTCTTGGGCAGAACGTCGGCATAGGTATCGAGCGAGCGCAGGATGAGATGGTCCTGCAACACGCCGATCGGTGCCGCGGCCACCAGCTTGGCAATCCCCGCGACCGCGGTTGGCTGCGCGACCAGCACGCTCGAGACGTTTGCGCCGATGCCCTTGAAGTAGGTCGGGAACGCAAAACCCGGTGCCGACTTGGCGAGATCCGCAACGGTCATCTTGTTGTAGGTCTTGGTCGCGTCGCGGCTGTCGATGCGGGTCCAGTGCACCTTGGCGATCTCGGTCTCGAACGCCACCAAAGCTGCGGCGCGGGCAGCAGCGTTGGGCTCGCCCGCCAGCGTCAGCATCTTGGCGATATGCGCCTGGTACGCCGTCTTCTTGTCGGCGAAGCTTTGCTCGAGGTAATAATCGCGGTCAGGCATTCCGAGCCCCGACTGCGCGACCGACAGCGCGTAAATTTCGGGCTGCTTGTCGTCCTGCCCGACATAGGAACCGAACGGACCGCTGATCCCTGCCTTGGTTGCTTCCGCCAGTAGTGCGGGATAGTCGTCGCGCGTCTTCAACGCTTTGATCTTGCCCAACCACGGCTGGATTGGCGCAAGCCCCTTGGCGTCGATCGCGAGACGATCGAGGAAGGTGGCATAAGCGGTGCCGATCTTCGAGTTCTGGTCCCGCGCGACGCCGTCGAGGATCGTGCGGGTCCGCGCTTCCGACAGATCCGCGAGCAGGTTGAACGCGCCGTAATTCGACTTGTCCGCAGGGATCTGCGTCGTCCGCGCCCACGTGCCGTTGGCGAAGGCGTAAAAATTGTCCCCCGGCGCGACCGAGCGATCCATCCCCGGTTCGTCGAACCCGAAGCTGCCGAATTGCGGTTTGCCCTTGGCCGTGGCGGCGGATGCCGGCTCGGCTTTGGCGGGCGTCGGAGCGGGCGTCGTCTGGGCGATGCTGCCAGTCGCGATCGCGACCGCCAGCGCTCCGGCCGAAGCCAGGGCAAGACTGTGGATAGGCTTCATCATGCTTTCCTAGATTCGAGAGTCGTTACCACACACGTACACGGTCGGCGGGCGCGAGATACATCGTGTCGCCAGGCTTGGCACCGAATGCCTTGTACCACGCATCAACGTTGCGCACTTCAGCGGTGCGGAACGGACCGGGCGAATGCGGATCGCTCAGCAATTGCGAGCGCAGCGCGGGCTCACGGAACTTGATGCGCCAGACCTGTGCGTACCCCAGGTAGAAGCGCTGGTCGCCGGTCAGCCCGCCGATCACCGGCGCGGGCTTGCCGTTGAGCGAACGATGATACGCGTCATAAGCGACCGCCAGCCCCGCCAGATCCGCCATGTTCTCGCCGAGCGTCAACCCGCCCTGGATATGCTGGCCGGGGATCGGCTCATACGCATCATATTGCTTCACCAGTCTGTCGGTCAGCGCTGTGAAGCGCTTGACGTCCTCGGGGGTCCACCAATCGGTAAGTTTGCCGGTCGAATCGAATTTGCGGCCTTGGTCGTCGAAGTGATGGCTCAGTTCGTGACCGATCACGACGCCGATCCCGCCGTAATTGACCGCCGGATCCGCCTTCGCGTCGAAGAACGGCGGCTGGAGAATTGCTGCCGGGAAGACGATCTCGTTCATCGTCGGATTGGCATAGGCGTTAATCGTCATCGGCGTCATGTGCCACTCGGTCCGATCGATCGGCCCGCCGAGCTTGTTCAGATCCCGCTGATAATCGAACGCGTTGGACGCAGCGACGTTTGCGACCAGATCGCCGCGGTTGATTTTGAGCGCACCGTAATCGCGCCACTTCGAGGGATAGCCGATCTTGGGGGTGAAGGACGCGAGCTTCTGGTGCGCCTTGACCTTGGTTTCGGGTGCCATCCACTCGAGCTTGTCGAGCCGCTGGCCCATCGCGACGATCACGTTCTTGACCAGTTCGTCCGCCGCACTCTTGCTTTCGGGCGGGAAATATCGCGCGACATATTGCTGACCGACGTCTTCGCCCAGCGCACCGCCGACAACCGCGACCCCACGCTTCCAGCGGGGCTGCTGCTGTGGCGCGCCAGACAGGACGGTGCCGTAGAAAGCGAAGTTCGCCTGATCGAACTGCTTGGACAGATACGGCGCGTACGTGCGCAGGAGCTTGAGCGTCAGATAATCCTTGAGCACCGGCAAGGGCGTCTGCTGATACAGCTGCGCCTCAGCGGCGACCGCGCTCGGCTGGCCGACGATATAGGCGGGCTGCTGTGCGACGCCGAGGGCGGTCTGATATTCGGTCCAGGGGAAGCCCGGTGCCTTGGCCGCAAAGTCCGCAGCGGCCCATTTGTTGTACCGCTTGTCGGCGTCACGCGACATGATCCGGGTCCAATGCCCGGTCGCGATCTGCGTCTCGAACGCGACGATCGCGGCAGCGCGCGCCTCTGCGTTCGGTTCGCCGATCATCCCCAGCATCTTGGCGAGATAGGCCTGATAGGCGGTTCTGGTCTCGACCAGCTTGGGATCGGTCTTCAGATAATAGTCGCGGTCCGGCAAACCCAGGCCCGATTGACCGGTGCTGACGATGTAATTGGTCGGGGCCTTGGCATCGAGGCTGACGCCGACACCGAACATGCCGCCCACGCCAAGGCGCTGGAGCTTCGCCATTTCGACCGCGAGCGCCGTCTTGTCCTTGGCGGCCTTGATCTGCGCGATCCACGGCTGGATCGGGGTCGCGCCCTTCGCCTCGATCGCAGCCTCGTCCATGTAGCTCGCGTACATGTCGCCGCTCTTGTTGCCCGGCGTCTTCATCGCGGTTTCGAGGATCCCGCGGGTCCGCTCGGTCGACAGGTCCTGCAGCACGTTGAACATGCCGAACGCGGCACGGTCTTCGGGGATCGCGGTGTTGCGCGCCCAGGTGCCCCCGGCATATTCGGCAAAATTGTCGCCCGGCTTCACCGATTTGTCCATGCCCGCCAGATCGAGCCCGAACGCCCCGTACGTGGGCTTGCCCGGCACTGCGGCAGTGGGAACGGAGGCCTTTTCAGCAGCCTTCGGTGCGGGCGCGGCGGTCTGCGCGTAGGTCGTGCCGGCAAGCGCGGCGGTAGCAAACAAGGATACAACAAAGTGCGAACTACGCATGTAAGGCCCTTCAAATCGAACGAAAGCCCGCGTGTTGTATTCCTCCGACACGCCTAGTCAAACGGGTTAACAAAATTCCGCTCGATCGATCGCTTGCGCCACTTCCGCCCGATACGGACCCGCCACACCAGACCCGCGGCGACATAGCCGATCACCGCGAAGATCGCCGACAGGACCGCCAGCCCCACGATCGTCGCCGGGCCAACCTGCGCGGCGAAGGTGTGCAACCAATCGACATGCGCGGCGACGTTGCTTGCGATCGGACGACCCGGCACGCCGCGATCCCACTGCAACACCCAGATCCCGATGTGATAGGCGCTGAAATAGATCGGCACGCTCGTAAGCGGGTTGTGCAACAGCGTCGTCGCGACGGCGACGGGCACATTGGCGCGCACCGGCAACGCCGCGAGTGCCGCGACGGGTGCGTGCACGAACGGGAAGAGAATTCCGCTCACGACCCCCAGCGCGACGCCGCGCGGAACGGAACGCCGCGTGAAGCGCCACAAAGCGGGGTGCAGGATGCGATGCGCTACCGGTCGCAGGAAGCGGTTGCGCGCGATCCCGTCGCGTGTGGGAATATGCCGCAGAATGACAAGCCAAAGACGCGCGACGACACCGATGGGGCGGGTCGCCTCATCCACGATCGCGCATCAATCGACCCTGCTCGCGCTTCCAGTCCCGTTCCTTGATCGAATCACGCTTGTCGTGCGCCTTCTTACCCTTGGCGAGCGCGAGCTCGACCTTGGCGCGCCCGGTAG
>Ga0265780_10005110_pt1 | contig 16708 bp, 11 predicted proteins | sample P1T30metagenome_FD_192432 | JGI IMG/M metagenome (GOLD analysis project Ga0265780, IMG submission 192432) | Plant litter microbial communities from East Loma Ridge, Irvine, California - P1 T30 | ecosystem: Environmental > Terrestrial > Plant litter > Unclassified | place: USA: California... | reverse complement strand
CGTGCTGGCCGCCGCCGTGCTCGGCGCCGCCGGCGCCATCGCCCAGGTCGGCCCGCCCGCCCAGGCCAGGCCGGCGCCGGCCGCCGAGCGCGCGCCAGCCCGCACCACGTTCGACGCCGCCGAACGGGCGCTGTTGAAGCGCCTGGCGACGCCGGCGGCGGCGCAAGTCTTCCGCCAGTACAACGCGGCCAGCGGCCGACGGATCCAGGACCATCTGGTCGTCATCTATGGCGTCGACCCCGAGTACGTGCGCGACGCCGGCGGCGCGCGCCGTCCGCTGGGCGACGGCGTCGTCGGCCCGGTCACGCTCAGGTGGCTGACGCGCTTTTGCAAGGAGTATGGCATCGTCGCCAGCGATCCCCATTTCGAGCGCGCCGTGGTGGCCTCGCTCGAGCAGGTGGCCGATATCGTCAGCGCCCATCCGCAATGGGTCGACATCCTGGCCAGCCCCGAATTCAATGAATGGCTCAATGACCAGCCGACCACCGAGCGGGTGCGCAGCCTGCAGCGGCGGCGCTCGGGCGACGCCTCGCAGGTCAATGCGCTAATCGAGCAGTTCAAGCGCGAACAGCGGCCGGCGCCGCCGACGCGGGCGGCCGAGCCGACCTGGCTGACCTTCGGCTACGACCCCGCGCGGCGCGAACAGATCGGTAATTCGGCCCAGATCGCCGCAAGCCTGGCGCCGCTGGCCGCTCGTGCTCCGGAGGAAGAGCAGGTCTTCGAGGAAGACGTACTCGACGCACTGGATGGGCTCCAGATCGCCCCCGGCACCATGCCGCTTATCAAGCGCTATTCGCGGGTCGACGCCTATCTGGTCGGCCCGGAGCTGCTGCAGCGCCTGCGGCGCGAGGGCCTGCCGGAGTCCGCCGTGATCGAGCTGAAACAGGCGCTGGAGGGCGTCGAGCACCCCAGCACCCAGGAATTCCTGGATGCGCTGCGCGAGGTGTCGGACAACAGCACACAGCGCGAGGCACTCGAACGCAAGCGGCTAACGATCGTGCGGGGCGCGCGGGTGATGCGTTACAAGGTCCCGGCCAACCTGGCCACCAGCCTGGCCGTCGACGCGCCGCTCGACCCGGCGCTGGCGGCCGTGTTCGCGGGTTTCCAGCACATCCAGTATCCGACCAGGGAATTGTTCGATGCCGCCATCGACTGGCAGGTCCGGCGCGCGCTTGGCATGTGCCGCGATCCGATACCGGAGCGGCAACAAGGCCAGCCCGTGTCAGACATGCAGGGCGTGCTGGGCGACGACGGCATTGCCGCATTGGCCGCGCTGATGCATGGCGAGGACGAGCTGTTCGCCAGGATTGGCGAGCTGCGCGCCAGGAAAGTCGCATGCACGGCCGTCGACGTGGTCGAAGCCGACGTGCTTGTCTCTCAGGTTGCCAGCTTCGTGACGCCGAACATCGACAGCAAGATCGATTTCCGCATCCGCAACACCGTCCCCGCGCCGACGCCGCGCGTCAACGCCTGGGCGCTGGACGGGTGTCGCTGCGCACGATCGGAGGCGGAAGGAATGGCGTACGGCTTCTATCCCTTGTGGCTCGATGCCGGCGAGCGCCAGATCGATTTCGGCGCATTGACGCGCATCGGCCTGTATGGCGTGACCATCGACGAACACGGCGCGCTGCAGCCCCCGCCGGGCATGGATTCCCTCGCGATCCCCGACCAGTTGGCGCCGATGGTGCGCGCCGCGCATCGCCACAACGTCAAGGTCGACTGGGTGGTGTCGCGCAGCGACTGGGCGGCGTGGCGCACCCTGGCGCCCGCGCGCAAGCGCGAGGTACTCGATGCCTTGCTGCGCAATATCGCGACGCTGCTCGAGCGCGCGCCGCCCGATGGCGGCCAGACCATGACGCGCCTCGCCTCGCTGGGGCTGGATGTTGGCCAGACCGGCGGCGATGGCGTCACGCTCCACTTCCGTGATTTCCCGAGCGCCGACAAGGAACTGTTCAATGACTTCGTGCGCAAGCTGTCCGATCGCCTCAAGCGGATGCGGCCGGCGCGGCGGCTCAGCATGGCAGTCGCCTACGACGAGCTTGGCCTGCCGGGCCCGTTCGCCTTCCGCAACCTGGTCGAGCTGATTGCCGGCGACAACCCTCTGCCGAAGGACAAGACCTTCGCCGAAAGCGGCCCCGAGATGATGGCGGACATGCCGATCCTGGTGATGCTGCCCGAATCGACCCAGGACAGCAAGAAAGCGCTGCGCACCGCGATCCAGAACGCGCTGCACGGCACCGAAGCCGTGCGCCTGCAGTGGGCAATCTTGCCGGTGGTCGAATATGACCGCGTCGGTTCGATACAGCTGGTCAACGACATCGTCTTCGCCGCGGCCAATTATCGCGGCATCGGATTCTGGCCGCTCGCGTTTGCCAGTCCGACCGGCGCCGACGGTGTCGTCGATGCCAGGGACGCCAACCACCTGCTGACCAGCTATCTGCAGCCGTTCGGCGAGCAGCCCACGAGACTGAGCTATTACGCCGGCTACCTGTGTCCACACCGCCTGTGGCTGCGCTGGCTGTTCTGGGGATCGCTGGCAGTGGCGCTGGGGGTCGGGGCGGTGTACTTCAGTTGCCGCGGCTGCAATGAGCGGCTCGACAACAATGGCCTGTATTTCGGGGGCATGGTCGCCTTGCTTGCGCTGCCGCTGGTGACGCTGTCGGTGCTGGTGGTGAGCGATCCGCTCCTGACCGGGTATTTCAAGTACACGCTGGCGCTGTACGGCACCGGCGGCATCGTGGCGGCGGCGCTGGTGTCGCGTTATTACTTCAAGAAATCGCGCCGCAAACTGCCGTAGAACGGGGCCGTGGTCATCACCATGCCGTGATATCGATAACCTTATTCATCCAGTAAAAGGCCTTTCCATGCGCTCAATGCTCCAGGCAAGACATGACTCCGATGCCGTCCAGACGAAAACTGCCGGGACTGCAGTGCAGGAGCAGAAATTCGTGGATAACCGGTCAGCGGCGGCATCGCAACGGGATCTCGCCGAGATGTCAAATAAAAGTCCTCGCGTATCGCAGAAACCGGCGCTGAACGACGCCCTTCATTCCGGTGCGCGGGCGGTAGCGCAGCGCCAACAAATGAATGCGCTATTCGGCGAGGCGGTCCCGCCGAAAGCAGATGGGGTCTTGGCGACCGATCCGTCTCCCGCGTTGTCCGAAGCAAAACATAATCATACCGGCCTGCCCAATCAGTTGAAGTCCGGAATAGAGTCGCTGTCCGGTATGAGCATGGATCATGTGAGGGTGCATTACAACTCGGATCAGCCGGCGCAGCTACAGGCCTTTGCATATGCTCAAGGCAGCCACATTCACGTTGGGCCTGGGCAGGAGCGACATTTGCCGCATGAGGCCTGGCATGTCGTGCAGCAGGCGCAGGGGCGCGTGAAGCCGACCATCCAGACGGATGTTGGGGCAGCGGTCAATGACGATCCCGCGCTGGAGCGAGAGGCCGATTTGATGGGCGAGAAGGCGATTTCGCATGGCAAGACTGACGACGTGACCCAACGGCGGAGCAATACTGCTCATGGGTCAAGCGGGAACCTGGTCCGTTCGGGTTCCGGTGCTGATACAGCAACCCAGTTACGCAGTAATGGAAGTGTCGCGCAATTGCAAATGGATTGGCAAAGCGTTAGCAGGACGCTGAAAGATATATGTGATAAGCATGAAATGATGGCAGCTTATAACAGTATGTGGAGCAGTAAGGAAATCAAGCGAATTTCTGAAGAGGTTGGTGGACTGGCCGATACAGATTCAGATAATGTGAGAAGGCGCCTGGTAAGTCATCCCGATATCGTGGGCTTGTTGATGAGCTACAGAATGAAACTGGCATCCAAAGATGGCGAGGCGCCAGCGGAGAGTCTGGATCTGGATGAAAATACTGGCAGGATTGCTGAAGACGCTTACGAGGCAAAAGATATTGCTGAGGTGTATACGGCGTTCAGGTCGCTTGTGTTCTTCCACGCCAGCGTCGCGGCAGGCGCCGTGAGAGAAACAGGACTGGATCCTGATTATGGCGGCAAAGACGGCGGACTAACGGGCGAAAAATCCTTGGCTGGAAAACGTGAGACGAATCTGGCGGCTGCGAAGAAAAAAGTTTTCGTCTCAAGAAAATTTATTGAGGTCAAGCAATACGCGGAGGGCGTTGAGAAGAACATTGTAATGTTGATTATTCCAACAGCTTTCCAGAATCTGCTGGAGCTCGATCCGGACAGCCAATTCGGGGTCAAGGGCGGCGATGCGCTGAAGGGCACGATCAACGAAAATGGATATCCGAATTATTGGGGATATATGTATTTAATTAACCAAGTAAAAAGTAACGCAGCAAAGTTGCATTTGCCGACCATCTGGGCTGTACTTGTTAAGAGAAATCTTATCAAGCCATGACAAATGATCGGCAGTGCGCGGACGCTGAATGCTGTATCGCCGGCAACGTCTGCTGTCTCGCCTTCTTCGACGGCGTTCATGCTCGATGAAGTGCCGGGTCGGCGTCACCAAACGCGCCGACGGCACTATCGCCAGTGTGGCTGTGATTATTCGCTTTGCTCGTGAAATTCGTCCGCGCGCGAAAACAAATCCCACGCCGCGATGAATAGCGCCGCAATGACCGGCCCGATCACGAAGCCGTTCAGCCCGAACAGCGCCATGCCGCCCAGGGTCGACAGCAGGATCACGTAGTCCGGCAGCTTGGTATCCTTGCCGACCAGGATAGGGCGCAGGATGTTGTCGACCAGGCCGATCACCAGTACGCCATAGGCGGCCAGCACGACGCCCTGCCAGATGTCGCCGGTGGCCAGGAAATAGACCGCCACCGGCGCCCACACCAGGGCCGCGCCGACCGCCGGCAGCAGCGACAGGAAGGCCATCACCACGCCCCACAGCAGCGCGCCGCTGACGTCCAGCGCCCAGAAGATCAGTCCACCGAGTGCACCCTGGGCCATCGCCACCAGCACATTGCCCTTGACCGTGGCCCGGATCACCGTGGTGAAGTTCTGGAACAGGCGACCCTTGTATTCCACCGACAGGGGAACCGCGCGCTGGATGCGCGCCGCCAGGATGCGGCCGTCGCGCAGCAGGAAGAACAGCAGGTACAGCATGATGGTCATGCTGACCACGAAGTCGAGCGTGTTGCGGCCGATATTGAGGGCGTAGTGCGCGGTGGCCTGGCTGATCTGGGCCGCGCCTTCGGTGATCTTTTCCTGCAGCGAAGCGAGGTTGGTCAGCTCGAAGCGCTCGAGCAGCGAGATCGCCCAATCCGGCAGGGCGCGGATCACGAGGTTGAAGTAAGAGGCAAAATTGACCTCGCCGGCGCCGACGCGGGCGTAGATGACGGTGACTTCATTGATCAGCGACGAGGTGATCAGGGCCAGTGGAAACAGCACCATCAGGATGATTACCAGCAGCGAGAGCAGGGCGGCGGCCGTCGGCCTGCCCTTGGTCACGCGCAGCAGGCGCGATTGCAGCGGTGCGAACAGGATGGCGAACACCACGCCCCAGAACACGGCCCCGGAATAGGGCAGCAGCACCCAGAAGAAAGCGATCGTCACGATCGCCAGTAATAGGAGGAAGGAGTTCTGCGGCAGCGTGTATTGCTTCATCGGCGGGGTGGGAATGGTTGATGTTTCCTGATGATAAACCATGCCATCGCCCATACGGCGACCATTTGCATAGCGCGGTGCGCCAGCTAACATATGTTTCGACTTTTGGTGAGATGTCGCTTGTTGACCACAAAGTCAGTTCAATCGTGCGCATTGTTTAAATGGCATCTTGCGATAATAAATGTCGCCGCGTCTAGACATAGTCTGGCGGGCTTTGAATAACATTATCTATCGGAGAGCTCCATGTCCCGCACCGCGCCGCGCACCACCTTATCCACCGTCCACACCACACTCGTCACGGCCCTGAAGGGCGCCATCCTGCTGGGCGCGACTAGCGCCGGCATGGCGCAGGCCCAGCAGTCGCCGGCCCTCGACCGCATGAGCATCTCGGCAGGTGCCTTCTATGCCGAGCCGAAGATCCACCTGGGCGGCGACACCCGCTACGGCCGCGTCGACACGCCCGACGAAAAAATCGACGACGTCACCCTGCCGCGCGTGAAGGCCGAGATGCTGATCGGCGACAGCCATGGCCTGTCGTTCGATTACTTCCGCTTCGACGAAGACTGGGCCGGCAGCGCCAGCGGCGACACCGTCTACGAAGGCCGTCCGGTCAGCGGCACCATCACCGCCGACGCCGACCTGCGCCTGGAAATGGCACGCTTCGCCTACAAATGGTGGATGGGCAAGGAAAAGAACGCCTTCGGCGTGGGCCTGGGCGCGGCTTACCTGCGCGCCAAGATCTCGGGCTCGGCCGAGGCCAACCTTTCCGCCTCGAATCCGGTCGAAAACTACTCGTTCAGCGGTTCGGCCTCCGGCAGCGACAGCGTCTGGGCGCCGACCGTCGAGCTGGCATGGCGCCACTCGCTGAACGAGCAATGGCGCTTCTACGCCGAAGCCTCGGGCATCAAGAAGAATGGCGGCACGGTCGAGGGCCATATCTGGAACGGGGCGGTTGGCGTCGAATGGTTCCCGCACAAGAATGTCGGCCTGGTGCTCGACTACAACGTCCAGAAGATCGACCTGCACCGCAATGGCGACCGCACCGCCGACCTCGACCTGAAACTGAAGGGACCGTCGGCCTTCGTCAAGGTTCGCTTCTGATCGACCGGGCACGCGCGATTCGATCGAAAAGACACGCTCAATTGCTTCCGGTCATAATACATAGTGCGAAAGCACTAATGTAGCAGAGCGAGGAGAACGATTGAGCGCGGAGCATCTGATCGGCTGTCATGATTGCGGTTGCCTGTACCACCGGGAGCCGCTGAACTCGTGCGAGCGCGCGCGCTGCACGCGCTGCCGCCACGAGCTGTATCGCTGGCATGCCGGCGGACCGCTGCGCCGCGCCGATTCGCTGGTGGCGCTGACCCTTGGCGCTGTGCTGGTCTATCTGCTGGCCCAGAGCTTTCCGATCGTCACCCTCGAACTGGGCGGTATGGCGACCGGCGCGACCCTGCTGCAGGCGGTGGGCGTGCTGTGGGACGCGGAGATGCAGGTGGTCGCGGCCATGGTGCTGTTGTGCGCCATCGTCTTCCCGGGGCTGGAACTGGGTGCGCTGCTGTACGTCGCCATCGGCCTGCGGCGCGGCCGGCGCGTTCCCGGCTTTCACCTGGTGCTGCGGGTGGTCCAGGGCGCACGCCACTGGGCCATGACCGAGGTGCTGATGATCGGCATCTTGATCACGGTCATCAAGATGACCAGCCTGGCGCGCGTCGTGCCGCATCCGGGGCTGTTCGCCTTCGGTGTGCTCACCATCCTGTGCGCGCTCGTGATGCGCTACGAACCCAGGGCCCTGTGGGAGCTGGCCGACCGCCTGGCGCCGCGCCCGCCGCAGGGCGCCGGGGCAGTCGCCGTGGCCCACGCGCCGGACACGCTCCTGGCTTGCCGCGCCTGTGGCCTTGTCAACGGCCACCCCTGGCAGCGCTCGAAGGACGGCGCCTGTCACTGCCGCCGCTGCGGCGCGGCGCTGCACCGCCGGATCCCGAACAGCATCGGCTGGACCTGGGTGATGCTGGCGGCGGCCACGCTGCTCTACATTCCCGCCAATATGCTGCCCGTGATGTACTCCCGCATGATCGGCGGCGGCGCCGAGGGCGATACCATCATGAGTGGGGTGGTGCTGTTCTGGAACACCGGCTCGCCCGGGCTGGCCATCATCATCTTCGTCGCCAGCGTGGTGGTGCCGGTATCGAAGCTGGTGGCGCTGGCCTGGCTCAACGCCACCGCCCAGCTGCGCTCGCGCGCCGCGCCGCTGGCGCGCACCCGCGCTTACCGGGTGGTGGAATTCGTCGGCCGCTGGTCGATGCTCGACATTTTCGTGGTCGCGCTGACCGTGGCCCTGGTGCGCTTCGATGCGCTGGCCACGATCACCGCCGGCCCCGGCGCGATCGCTTTCGGCTGCGTGGTGATCCTGACCATGGTCGCCTCGCACCAGTTCGACCCGCGCCTGATCTGGGACCCTATTGAATCGAATGGAGAACGACATGTCTGAACCGGACGGCGCACGACCGCCGCAGGGGCCCGCCTCGCCCGACGTCGACCGCCCGAGCCGCTGGCTGCCGTCGCTGATCTGGCTGATCCCGCTGCTGGCGGCCGTCATCGGCGCCTGGCAGGTGGTCCAATGGGTGACCAACAAGGGACCCACGGTGTACGTGTATTTCGCCACTGGCGAAGGCCTGGAGGCGAACACCACCCGGGTCAAGTACAAGGACGTCGACATCGGCCGCGTGGTGTCAGTGACGCTGGCCGACGACGGCAACCGGGTGGTGGCCAAGATCGAGATGGCCAAGGAGGCCGGCCGCTTCACCGCCAAGGATTCGCGCTTCTGGGTAGTGCGGCCCCAGATCGGCGCCAGCGGTGTCTCGGGACTCGGCACCTTGCTGTCCGGCCCCTACATCGGCGCCGCGCCCGGCGCCTCCGAGGATTCCAGCAATGCCTTCACCGGCCTGGAGACGGCGCCGCCGATCCCGATCGGCCTGAAGGGCCGCGAATACCTGCTGCATGCCGACAGCCTGGGCTCGGTGGCGCCCGGCTCGCCGGTCTTCTTCCGGCGCGTGCGCGTCGGCCAGGTGGCCAAGGTCGAACTGGACAAGGCCGGCCAGGGCATCGACATGTCGGTGTTCGTCGAGGATCCGTATATCGGCTTCGTTGGCATGGACACGCGCTGGTACCACGCCAGCGGCGTCGACCTGCGCCTGGACGCGAGCGGCCTGAAGCTCAACACCCAGTCGCTGGCGGCGCTGGCCACCGGCGGCATCGCCTTCGAATCGACCGACGGCAGGAAGCCGGCCGCGCCGGCCCCGGCGGGCAGCCGCTACCGCCTGGCCGAAGACCGCGCCGCGGCCCTGCGTCCGCCGGACGGTCCGGCCACCAGCGCGGTGCTGTACTTCGATCAGACGCTGCGCGGGCTGGCGCCGGGCGCGCCGGTCGACTTCCGCGGCGTGGCGCTGGGCGAGGTGCGCACCGTGGGCATCGAATGGGACCGCGAACGCCGCCGCTTCAATATGCCGGTGACGATCGATATGTACCCGGGCCGCCTCGGCCAGGACTTCATGAACGCCCTGAACCAGGGCCGCGAGGGCAAGGACATGATGGGCATGATGGTGAGTCGCGGCCTGCGCGCCCAGCTGCGCAACGGGAACATCCTCACCGGCCAGCTGTACGTGGCGCTCGACTTCTTCCCCAACGCGGCCAAGGCCGCAGTCGGCGAGCAGGGCGAGCTGGTGGTGCTGCCGACCGTGCCGGGCCAGCTCGACGAGCTGCAAAGCCAGGTGGCGCGCATCGCCAACAAGCTCGACAAGGTGCCGTTCGACGAGATCGGCGCCAACCTGAACCGCACGCTGGCGCAGGCGAATGCGACGCTGGCGCGCCTCGAAGGCCAGGTGCTGCCGGAGATGACGGGCACGCTCAGCGCCGCTAAAGGTACCTTTGCGCGCGCCGAGAACCTGCTGGCGCAGGATTCGCCGCTGCAGTCCGACCTGCGCCAGGCGCTGCAGGAAGTGTCGGACACGATGGCCAAGCTCAATACGCTGGCCGACTACCTCGAACGCAATCCGCAGTCGATCATCCGCGGCAAACCCCAGGAGAAGAACCGATGATGCCGTTTTCCAGCCCTTGCCGCCTGATCGGCGCCGCCGTGTCGACCGTCGCCCTGGCCACCCTGGCCGCTTGCAGCAGCACGCCGGTCGACCGCTTCTATACCTTGAGCGGCGGCCCGGCGACGGCCACGCCGCCCGCGGCCAGCGCCGCGCCGCTGTATTTCGAGATGCGGCCGGTGACGGTGCCAGCCCAGCTGCGCCGCCCGCAAATGGTGGTCAGCACCGGCGAAGGCACGATCGACCTCGAGGAACACCACCGCTGGGCCGGGCCGCTGGCCGAGGAGATCGGCAACAGCCTGTCGCTCGGGATCGCGGCCAGGCTGGGCGGTGTGGACGTCTACCGCAGCGCGGCGCCGGACGGCAGCACGCTGTACCGGATCGGCGCCGACGTCCAGCGCTTCGAATCGCGCCCCGGGAGCCTCGCGCTGCTCGATGTGGTGTGGAGCGTGCGCCGGCTCGACGGAAGCCAGCCTGGCGGCCAGATGCAGACTTGCCGCAGCGTGTTCCAGGAACCGGTGGGACTGGGCCACGACGCCCTGGTGGCGGGCCACCGGGCGGCGTTGGACCAGCTCTCGGCCACGATCGCGCAGGCGGTGCGCGCCCAGGCCGGGGGGCAGGCCCCGGCCTGTCCGGCCGGCTGAGCGATCAGGGGATCAGGCGTTCGGCGCGCAGGCGCGCGAACAGGTGGTGGAAGGAATCGTCGGTGGCCTGGTAAGCGGTAAAACCCAGGCGCCGGCTGTTTGCCATGTCGGTCATCACTTCCAGTGGGCGGCCCAGGTCGAGGTCGGTATGCCAGGGCGAGGCCAGGCGATCCAGGTCGGCCTCGGCCAGGCCGTGACGCGCCGCGATCTCGCGCCATACCGCGTGGTCATTCGCCATCGCGGCCTCCAATGGCTGGATCGTACCGTTAAAGCCCGCCGCCTCGACGCCGAAGAACGCGGCCAGTTTCGGCCACAGCCAGCTCCAGCGGAACACGTCGCCGTTGACGATATTGAAGGCCTCGTTGCGCGCGGCGTCGGTATCGGCGGCCCATACCAGCTGCCTGGCCAGCATGCGGGCATCGGTGACGTCCGACAGGCCATTCCACTGCGCTGCGGAACCCGGGAACTGGAATGGCCGCCCGGTCTCCTTGCAGATCGTCGCGTACACGGCCAGGGTGGTGCCCAGGTTCATCGCATTGCCGACCGCCAGGCCGATCACGGTGTGCGGACGGTGCACGGTCCAGGTGAAGCGGTCACGTTCGGCCGCGGCATAGACTTCGTCTTCCTGCGCGTAATAGAAATTCTCGAGCGGCAGGCGCGGCTGGCTCTCGCGCAGCGGGGTGTCGGGCAGCGTGCCCGAGCTGGCGTAGGCTTCGAACGGGCCCAGGTAGTGTTTCAGGCCGGTCACCAGGGCGACATGGCGCACGCTCTTCTTGGGCGCGAGCGCGTCGAGCAGGTTGCGCACCAGGGCGGCGTTGACGCGGATGTTCTCGGCTTCGGTGTCCTGGCGCATCCAGGTGGTGATGAAGACGTGGGTCGGCTCGACGTCGGCCAGTGCGGCGCCCAGGGTTGCGGGGTCGAGCAGGTCGGCGGCCACGTGGCGCACGGCGGGCAGGTCTTGCGGCGCGCGGCGCGACAGGCCGACCACGTCCCAGCCACCGGCCAATAGCTCGCGTGCGACGTGGTTGCCGCCAATGCCGGTGACGCCGACGACCAGTGCGGTTCGTTTCATGTGATTGCTCCCGATGTGACAATTGGACCTCATTCTACCGGCTGGGAGAAATCGACGTTGCCGGACCAAAGCAAACGGGGCGCCGCATCGCTGCGGCGCCCCGTCGGGGATCACGCTTCAGGACATCAGAAGCGGTAACGCAGGGTCAGCGAGGTGTTGCGCGGCGCACCGTAGGTGAGCTGGTTGAAGGCCGAGAACATCGCGAAGTGGGTCTCGTCGGTCGCATTGCTGACGTTGAGCTGGGCCGACAGCTGCTTGGTGAAGTCGTAGCGCGCCATCAGGTTGACCAGGGCGAACGAATCCTGCTCGATGCGGCCGTCGATGCCAGGGGCAACGGTGCCGTCGATCGTGTAGGTGCTGCCCTCCCAGTTGAGGCCGCCGCCGACGGTGAGCTTGCTCCACGCGCCTGGCAGGCGGTAGGAAGCGAAGGCGCGCAGCGTCTTGCGTGGGTAGATCGAATTGAAGTCGACACCGGTCGCATCCTTGGCGCGGTAGATCGCGTAGCCGATGCTGGCGTTCAGGCCAGAGACGATCTCGCCCGAGACGTCCAGTTCGATGCCCTTGCTGGTGGCGCCGTCCACGGCGCGGTAATAGGCTTCCGGCAGCTGCGGACCGGCGCCGTCACGGTCAACCTCGCCGGCTCTTTGCGCCAGGCCATCCTGCTTGAGGTGGAACACGGACAGCGCGGCGTTCACGCGGCGGTCGAAGAATTCGCCCTTGATACCGGCTTCGCTGGCCTTGCCTTCGATCGGGTCGAGCAGATTGCCGCTGAAGTCCTTGTTGTTCTGCGGCTGGAAAATGCTGGTGTGGCTGGCGTACAGCGAATAGGTGTCGTTCAGGTCGAACACCAGGCCGGCATACGGGGTGATCTCGTTGTCGTACTTGAGCAGGTAAGGGACCGCGCCGGCGAGGCCGCCGGTCTTCTCATACTTGGTCACGCGCGCGCCCACGATGGCCTTGAGGCGGTCGGTGACCGAGAAGCGGGCCATGCCGTACAGGCCTTGCTGGGTGACTTCGCTGCTCTCGTAGAGGCCTTGCGCGCCCCACACCGGCGTCGGGTAGCTGGCGGGATCCCATTGCGGGAAGCCGGTTGCCGATGGCGCAAAGCCATCCGCAGTGCTCGGGAAGCTGGCCAGGCGGTTATTCGAGGTGAAATCGGTCTTGGCATGCAGGTAGCCGACGGCGGCCTGGTGCTCGCGGCCGAATGCCGAGAACGGACCGCTGGCGTGCACACCGAAGTCCTTCTGCTTGGTTTCGATGACGTAGGAACCGGCGAAGGCGAAGAGGGTGCCGGTGGCGCGGTCAGGCACGCCCGACAGGTACAGCAGGCGCGAGTCGCCGTCGCGGGTGGCGTCGGTATAGGTAAAGCGCAGGTTCCAGCCGTTGGCGAAGCGATGTTCGTAGTCGGCGAAGAAGTTGTCGTACTGGTTGTCGAAGCCGGCCCACGGAGCGCCGGTCGTCAGCGAGCGGTCTTCGGGGATGGTCGAACCGTCGGTAAAGCGGTAAGGCAGGCCGCCCCACATCGGCGCGCGCGGGCTCATCTTCTGGCGGCTGAAGCCGGCCGAGAAGGTGCCGTCGCGGCCAATGTCGGCTTCGATTGTGCCGTAGTAGGTACGGTCACTGTTCTCCATATTCCTGATCCAGCTGTCGCCTTCGCCGTACTCGCCGACGAAGCGGCCGCGCACGCTGCCCGATTCGTTCAGCGGGGTCGAGACGTCGGCCACGATGCGGCGCTTGTCCCAGCGGCCGATGGTGGCTTCGACCGAGCCGGCCAGCTTCTTGCTGAAGGCGCGCTTGCGCACCAGGTTCAGCGCGGCCGACGGGGTGCCGGCGCCGGTCATCAGGCCGGTCGCGCCGCGCACCACTTCGACGCGGTCGTACAGCGCCAGGCTGCCCAACACTTCGCCGGCGCTCCACTGCGCGTCCCAGGTGGTCGGGATGTTATCGATCTGCAGGTTGGTGACTTCGAAGCCGCGCGCCGTGAAGCTGCCGCGGTGGGTCTCGTACTGGTTGACCGAGACGCCGGTGACGTTGTTGACGACGTCGGTGATGGTGAGCAGGCCCTGGTCTTCGATACGCTGCTGGGTGATGACCGAGACCGATTGCGGGGTGTCGCGCAGCGACATGTCGAGCGGGGTCGCGGTGCGGGTGCGGCCGATGGTGTACGAGCCGACGTCGTCGGCCAGTTTCTGGGCCTGCACCTGCACTTGCGGCATCGAGGTGGTGCCGGCGGCGGTGTTGCTCTCGGTGGACTGCGCTTGAGCGATGAACGGGAGCGCGAGGCCCACACAGACCGTCAGGGTCTTCAATCTACGGCTTCCGTTTGCGCTGACCTGCTTTTCCATCTTTATTCCTGTTTTTTAACGATGAGTGGGTGGCGGACCAGCGCTCGCTGAGCACATGTCTACCTATGATAAATAAATGCGACTACGAATGATAACGATTCTCATCTATTTATGTCAATGTATGACAGCTGCATTGGCCTATTTAGGTAGGATTGTGCAGCTGGATGGATGGTATTGGCAGCGAACCGGTCTGTATCCGGACGCTGGAAGGGGCTAAGCTGACGTTACTTCAGAAACCGAAAGGACAAGCACATGGACAAACCAGAATTCTTCGTGACTCCCGGCTACGGCGAGATGTTTTACAAGAAGCTTGGCTACTCGCAGGCTGTGAAGGTCGGCAACCGGGTCGAGATATCGGGACAGGGCGGCTGGACCGACGAGCTGCAGTTTCCGGAACGGCTCGAGGATGAGATCGAACTGGCCTTCAAGAATGTCGAACGCGTACTGGCGGCAGCCGGCGCCACCTGGGAGCACGTGATCCACGTGAACTCCTACCACGTGGGCGGCTTTCCTCCCGAGACCAACGAGACGATGGCAAGGCTGTTCCGCCAGTACATGCCGAACCGTGCGCCGATCTGGACCGAGCTTGGTGTGGCGGAGCTGGGCGCCCCGGGTATGCGGATCGAGATCCGGGTGACCGCGATCATCGAGTAGTCATCATGGCGACGGGGCGGGCTAGTCGCGGTACGTGTCGATCAGCCAGTCGACGAACACCGTAAGGCGGGCGTTCTGGTGCCGGTTCGGCGGGTACAGGATGTGGAAGGGCATGGCGGGGCGGTGCCATTCCTGCAGGATTGGCACCAGCTCGCCGGCGTCGATCGCCGGCCGCACCATCCGCGTGAAATGCTGGCCGATGCCCATGCCGGCGCGCAGCAATGCCAGCAGGCCGTTGCCGTCGTTGGTGGACAATTCGCTGGCCTCGATGTCCAAGCGCTCGTCGCCGCGCTCGAAGACCAGCGGATTCGGCTTTGTTGTGGCTGCAAAGAAATAGCCCAGACGGACGTGATGCTCGAGGTCGGCGGGTGTGCGCGGCGTCCCCGCCCGTTCGAGATAGGCGGGCGACGCGAAGGTGCCGTAGCGCAGGTCGAGCAGCTTGCGGCCGACCATCGACATTTCATGCACTTCACCGGCGCGGATCACGCAGTCGACGCCTTCGCCGACGATATTCGCGGGGCGGTCGCTGATGCCGAGCGCCAGGGTGATGTCCGGATATTCCCCGTGAAAGGCGGGCAGTGCGGGAATCAGGAGCGAAGTGGCGAACGAGGCCGGGACATCGATCCGGAGATGGCCGCGCGGCTTGCGCTTCTGGCCGCGCATGGCGTGGTCCATCGCGTCCAGTTCAGCGAGCAGGCGGGTGGCTTGCTGGTAGTATTCGACGCCCTCGGCCGTCGCCGCCACCGTGCGCGTCGTCCGGTGCATCAGTTTGTTGCCGAGGTGGACCTCGAGATCGCCGATCAGCTTGCTGACGGTGGAGCGGGGCAGGCCCAGCTGGTCCGCCGCGCGGCTGAACGAGCCGGTGTCGATCACGCGCACGAAGGCGCGCATGGCCAGGAGCTGGTTCATGCGCGGGCGGACGGGATGCGGAAGTTCATGGATCACCATTATCCATGAATCTGGATAATGGTAGCCGTCAACCAGGGTGCGGCGTGATCAGGCCACTTCTTTCTTGTTCGCTTCAGTAATCGTCCAGTAATAGATCGTCCGGCCATCCACCTCGACGGTCTTCTCCGCCGGCCATTCCGACCCCATGTCGAAGGCATGCGACACCACGCGCGTGCCCACCTTGAGCTGCTTCCATAGTTGCGGACGCAGCTTGGCATTAATCGTCGGCAGCAGGTACAGGGTCACCACGCTGGCCGTCGAAAAATCGGTCTTGAACAGATCGCCGACACGGAACTGGGCGCGATCGGACACACCCGCCTTCTTGGCGTTCTCCTTGGCTTCCGCGATGCGGGTCGGATCGATGTCGATGCCGGTGCCGCGCGCGCCGCGTTCCTTGGCGGCGGTGACGACGATGCGGCCATCGCCGCAGCCCAGGTCGAACAGGGTGTCGTTCTTGCCGACCTTGGCCAGGTCGAGCATCTTGTCGACCACCTCTTGCGGGGTCGGCACGTAAGGCACGTCGAGGCGCGGCGTGGCCGCGGTGGCGGCGGTGGCCTGGGCCAGCGCGCGGCCGAACGGGAACATCATCAGGCCGGTGGCGGCGGCGGTGGATAGCAGCAGGGTACGGCGGCGAGGTTGCGGATTCATCTGCACAGCTCCTTGGTCAGGTTTGGACTTGCGGGGATAAAACGGATGGCATTTATTGGTCAGTTTTCGAACGTAGCAGGAGCAACAGCACGACGCCGATGGCCAGCACGCCGACGCCGATCCAGGCGGCGTTCAGGCCGCCGAGCTGCTGGCTGTAGACGTACGACAGGCTCGACCACAACATATAGGCGCAGCTGGCGCAGAACAGCAGCGGCAGGACCGGATACAGCGGCACCTTGAATGGGCGCGGCACGTGCGGCTCGCGCCGGCGCAGCACGAACAGCGAGATGCCGGTGAGCAGGAAGAACAGCCAGAACACGGGCGCGGTGAATTCGACCATGGACTTGAAGCCGCCGCCCAGCGCGGCGCCGGTCGCGACCAGGGCCAGGGCCGCCACGCACTGCACCGTCATGGCGACCGTCGGCGTGCCGCGCTCGCTGTCCCATTCGGCCAGGCGGCCCAGCTTTTTCCAGTCGAGACCCATGGCGTAGCTGGTGCGGGCGCCGACGATCATGGTGGCATTAATCGAGGTGAGGGCCGAGATCGCCACCAGCACCGAGATGATTTTTTCGCCGGCCGGGCCGAAGGCAGCCTTCATGACGTCGGCCGCGACCGCCTCGGAGGCGGCCATGCCGTCCATGCCGAGCACCTTCCAGTAGGCCCAGGTCACCATCAGGTAGAGCACGGTGATGATGACGATCCCCATG
>Ga0265780_10005109_pt1 | contig 16708 bp, 13 predicted proteins | sample P1T30metagenome_FD_192432 | JGI IMG/M metagenome (GOLD analysis project Ga0265780, IMG submission 192432) | Plant litter microbial communities from East Loma Ridge, Irvine, California - P1 T30 | ecosystem: Environmental > Terrestrial > Plant litter > Unclassified | place: USA: California... | reverse complement strand
ATCGAGACAAAGTCCCGGTGGATCAACGAGGTTACATGTTCCGTTGGAGAATCGTTATAGGCATCTTCAGTGGAGTCGGACTCAAGTGATGGGCTCGGAGCGTTTGATTTAAATTTTTCGTAGTTTTGATGATCGCTGCGGCGGGCTGCTGATAATACTGGCGTTGTGGGTGGTGGCACCATGCCTAGATTGCATTCCAGTCACGCTTCACCGCCGACATGCTTGTACTCAGTGACACTGTTCTTTCTAGAAGAAGATCGCTGCCCAGACTTCGTGACTCTGGGTTCTGACTTTGGACTCTTTGGCCGGGTGCTCTATGGTTTTTTGTGGCTAGCGGACTTCATCACAAATGACCGGACAAGCTTGACTGACTTTGCGTTCATTCCACCGTTGCTTGAATCACAGTCGATGAACATGAACTGGGCGGGAGTGTTCGCGTCTTTGTGTGGGGAAAGCTGACCATTGCATACTTGGGCTCGGCCATGTGCAAGCAATGTGTCGAGCCTTCGATGTTTTCTGCCTCGAATATTGAGATATACCTGCTGTGCGTTGGACAATCGGGAAGGATACTGGCTATCACACAGCCGAAATTGAGTAATGGAGCGGATGTGGAAGTCCATTAAGATGCGGGAATGATCTCGACCCAGAAGTATGGATATGAATGAGTCGCACTAACCAAATCGGTCGTGCGTGTCAGTATAGACAAGGGCGTAGCAACGAAGCGTCAAGACATTGGCTCGGCGAACGCGACGATTCAGTCGATTTGGTAGGGTAATGCCATCAGGATCGAACAGTTCTAGAAGGTACGATAGAATAACGTTCCCAGATATAGTACTCACAATGCGGGTAGATGGGCGTATGGGGAGTATACGCTGAGGGACTGGCCGCAAATCTGACGCGACAAGAGCACGTCAATCAATTAGACGACGTATCAAGTTATCACGTCTGAAAGCAGACCCATGCGTCAACAGCCAGGGTCGAAGAAGGTCATGTTTGGTTATCGAGTGACATCGAGCTGAGCGCTCTGAGACACGGTCCGCTTTGTGTCACCAGCCATGCAAAGGATGACGAGTGTCCAGCTTGGCCGCACACCAGTACCCCACAAATTCGTGAGAAAATAAGTCCATGGGGCTCGAGGCATCTGTGATGTCTCACAAATAGGGTCGGTGTCACAGTCGTGTGACTTACGCTTTTCCCAGTCTTGGCATCGCGTGGAGGCTTTTAATGGCAAAGGTCAGCTAGACATTTAATATTGAGACGGAGAAATTAGTGCCTGCAGTATTAGAGTGTTTGATGACGATTGTATTCTTCTTTGCATGCTCACTTGACGACACGCTGACCGCTCTTGCTCGAGAGTCGCCACACTGGATTCGTGACATTGAGTCTGGTATGTCGTCGCGGTAAATTGAAGTATTGAAGAAGTCTGGAAGCTTATAGCTTCATAGACTCATGTTCGTCCGCGTACACAAGCTGCACTTGGACTTCCACTTCGCGGCGTTCGTGCATCAGCTTATCCTTGAGGTCCCTTGCCATGCCCACTATAGTCTCCAAATGCTCTCTTTTCTCACCGTCTGGTACCCCTAGGGCACCTCCCACGAAGTCGCGCCAGCTAGAAAAGCCAGATAAACCCTTGAGCGTGACCGTTTGGAGCTGTTCCAGAGCCGTGATACACAACATGTCGAAACGGTCCATGAAACGATCTACGGGTGCAGCTTCATAGTGGTCCCAGACCGCATAGGTGTTGAAGGTCGGTGCCGAGAAACTTAGGCCGAGCGCGCGTATGCTGGAGAAAGCAGACAGACTATCGACCACAAAATTACAAGCAGCATCGGCTTGGTCTACCATGTACCCTTCGAATGCGTCATCTTTGCGCAAAAATGCTTGCGTCATGTCATTCACATCTGCCAAATTCAGCTTGTAGATGTTCGGAAGCATTCTTGTATCTCGACACATGCTTGCCCGGTCCATGATTTCCATGACGCGACGCATTGATGCAGCATTGTCGATCTGGTAAGTGGCTGTTTTTGCAATGAACAGCATGACCTCCGCTCGAATGACACGATTGACCTCGCAAAGCTTTGGTAGGAACAACTCGCTCGTCTGCCGCTTGAATTGTCCGTAGCAAAGGTCGAGATCGATCGTAATGACGGGCCACATACGACTCGTGATGGACTTCACGTCGTCGAAGAGGTAGTTCTCATAGATCTTGTACCGTAGCTCGAGCGGTAGACCTCTGAACTTGTGGAAGGCCGGCGGTCGAGTGAATTCGTCGACGTAGGGGTTCATGTCCCTCAGGAAGTCTGCGAGCGTTCGCGTTGTCGCATGGTCGTCACCGTCTATCGTCGTCTTTTCGGGGACTGCTTGCATGGTTGGCGGTTGTCAAGGGTGTCAAAGTGGAGGAAGGCTCAACGGCGTGAGTGAATTTGTTGCGTCTGGAGGGGTCGGGCTACCGGTAAGCGAAGCAAACGAGCAGTTCGAAATGAGGATGCGCTAGTGACGCACGTGCAGTATGCAAGCGATGGTGAAGGGGACCACTAGGTTTCGAGGGATTAGGGTTAGGTCGAAATGGAGTAAACCATAAAGCTAGAAGCGGCGTGTGGAAGTCACTATCGAGTTGTTGAAGACGTGGTAGACACTCCAAAAGGGTGCTTGCCTGGTGATTGTGCCTCTAGGCTCATTTCGCAAGGGTAACGACTGTCCTGAACAATAAGTAAGTAGCATAGCAGGTTCATACTCAGGATGGTGACATGCCGAATTTTGTTGGCAACGCCAAACAACGGGAACTTATCGTTCAGAAGCACCAGCCCTCAGACGTGGCTCATGCTTCCGAGTCCAAAATGCATTGGTTTTAGAACACACCAGATGACTTTTTCCTGTAGCGGCTTGCTAGTGAGGCATGGATTGGGTATGAAAGCCCTGGGGTCTTCCTCCCTGTAGTGAGTTGCCGCGTCGACTCTGCCGTGTCGAAAGTTGGTCAATTCCTACACGCTACATAGTTAGTTATTGTTGGCTAAGAAGTATTGCCCGTAGATGAGGCACGGAGCTCGGCGGGTAGAGCAAGGAAGCGACAGAATGTATGCTGTTGTAGCAAATCATCGATCAACGGGTTGAGATCGTGTAAAAATTCGATAGAATATTTGGCTGCTTGCACTAAGTTTGAAGTGACTGAACTGCTCGCGGCGCCCATGGCGAAACGAGAGCAAAGTCAAGGTCGAAGGACAGTTGAGGAATTAAGAAATGGCGGAGATCTGAGAATGAGCACAAAAACTCATGGAAAGAACACTTGTGGCTAAAGAAAAATTCATGAAGTCTGAAGGCAAAAGCAGAGATCGAAGGTGAAAGGAAGGTTGTGTTCCTAATCCTCCGTTTCCCAGCTTTCGGTCCATATGCGCCCAGGTACTTAGCCAATGCGCCGTAGGCTGCCGAGAGGACAACATGGTGCCCTCGTGTATCGGATGTATAAAGTCTTCCTCTCCCTCCCATCATGCGTCTCGTCAGTTTCGTTTGCCATCTTTTGGTTGCCTCCTGTGCTTTATCTGTTTGGCTGGGACTTACTTGACAATGTGTCGTGGTTACACTGTTCCTACCCTTCCGTCCGCACCGGATTGCTCCGATCACGGTTCTCGTTTCCCTGAACAGTGGAGGAGACCTCAGGCTCTGCCACGCCGGTCAGAGCTGGTAAGTAAAGAGAAGTCATCGACGCGATCAATTGGAGCATCGAAGTGGGCGAGATGAGACTGCCTCATAGTGGTACTGTAAGAGGGGAAAATTGAAATGGCTGGTGCGCCTGGACCAGAACCCTGCATGGACTTCTCGAAATCGCCCGTCGGTCCCCCACCCCAGCAAGCAATTCGCTGGCGATCGCACGGCACCAATTTTAATGGTTCTTTCGTGAAGAGTCCAAGTTTGTCGTGGCTGCTTTACAGACCACGATTCCTAGACCATGCGCTGGTTTTGGGCCAGACTCCGAGAGCCTCCACTCCCCACGGCATCTACTCTCTGCCGCCTTCATCATCCAGACCGTTCCTGCATCGGAGACGAGTGAAGCGGCTCTTGGCGAACTGCAACGGCGCTGCGAGCCAAGGCGTCTTATCACTGCTTGACATGTTTTGCTTGGCTACTTCGGTCGCCTTCGCCTCGCCATTGGCCTAGGACGGCTCATCCTCGTGTTTGTGGATGAAGCTATTTACCCAAAGGGCAGGTCCATAGAGCACATGGAGCATCGCCGCTGCGAGCTGCCAATGTGAGCGTTTTGGCTTGAACTTGCGCGATGTCAGCACGATGGTTTCCTGGTCCACGGGTATCTTGTGCGTGGTCTGAGCCGGCATTGTGGGACGCAAGGTAGCAGCAGAGTGCAGGTATAAAGTGCGCAGCTCCACTGGCATTCAATATCATCACTTTTGATCCCGCGGTACTTCAGAAAGTCTCAGAGCAAATCAATTCCACAATGGGAATTCTCAGGTCGATTGCGGCAATTGCTGCTTGCGGTGCAGCTGTGAACGCAGCAGCAGTCCAGCCACGCCAATACAAGACGCTGATTTCTTCGGTATGTACCGCTGCTGAAGCTTCTACTGAATCTAACACCAGACGCAGCAAGCCCTTATCGACTCCCTCCACATCGACAACCTCTTCAAGAGGGCTGAGAAACTGCAAGAAATTGCGTACGCAACGCCAGGCAAGAACCGCGCCATTGGCACACCAGGCCACGAAGCTACTGTCGCATACATTCAGAGCCAGCTCGACACAACTTACTACGACGTAACACTGCAGCCCGTGGAACTCTCCATAGGTGACACAGCGACATTGTCAGTCAACAACCAGACCGTTGAAGCATTCGCCAGTACGTTGGCCCCAGGTGGCAATGTGACTGGACCTCTCGTTGTGGTGCCGAATCTAGGTTGCGAAGAGGTACGCAATTCCCACTCATACATAGAGAACATACTGACTCGTTTAGGCGGACTTCCCCGAACCTCTGACTGGAAAGGTCGCCCTGATCAAGCGCGGAACTTGCTCTTTCGGCATCAAGGTCCAACTTGCAGCTTCGCATGGAGCAACTGCAGTCATTGCCACAAACAACGCCGAAGGAACTCTCGAAGGCTACTCTCTTCAAGTGTTCCCAGATGCGGCTAAGCCTTTCGTTCCCACCATCGGTATTACTCTCGGCCAGGGAGAAGCTCTTCGTGCCCAGATCGCAGCCGGTGTCGATATTTCGGTCGCGCTGACCTCGTCGGCGACCCCAAAACTCACCTACAACGTCAACGCCGAGACGAAAGAGGGAGATCACGACAACGTCATCCACATCTCCGGCCATTCTGATTCTGTTGTTGCTGGTCCAGGTATCAACGACAATGGATCTGGAACATGCTCTCTGCTCGAGATTGCAACTCAGCTCACCAAGTTCTCCGTCAAGAACGCCGTTCGCATCTCATGGTGGACTGCTGAGGAGGCTGGCCTACTCGGCGCTGAGTACTACGTCAAGCAGCTTTCGCAAGCCGAGAAGGACAAGATTCGCCTTCTTCTTGATTTCGACATGATGGCATCTCCCAACTTTGCATACCAGATCTACGATGGCGATGGTTCGGCATTCAACCTCACCGGCCCTGCAGGCTCCGCTGAGGCCGAGCACGAATTCGCCTCATGGTTTGACAGCGTGGGTCTCAACCACACCGAGATCGAATTCGATGGGCGTTCCGACTACGGTCCGTTCCTTGAGGCTGGCATTGCTGCCGGTGGTATCGCTGGAGGTGCAGAAGGCCTCAAGACTGAGGAGGAGGTCGCTATGTTTGGTGGTGGTGCTGGCGTGCAGTACGATGTTAACTACCACGAGGACGGTGATACTACGAACAACTTGAACTTGGATGCGTGGATTGTGTTCACCAGGGCGATTGCGCACATGACTGCAAAGTACGCGCTGAGCTGGGAGAGTATTCCTCCTAGGAACGCGACTGCGGTCCACAAGAGGAGCGAGAACTACGGACACATGAAGCGCGCGTTCCAGAAGACGGAGAGGTATCAGCGCTGGGTATAAATATGCTTGGTTGATGGGCCCTATGTGCTGAAGGAATGTATGTAATGAAAAATCAATCATCATCATTAACGCAGACCTGGCACACTCTCAACGTGCACCGAAGAACTTCAGGATACTGTAAAAGTGAGCGTGACTTGGAATTCTCGTACTACTGCGAGTTCGGCAGTCTCATAGTCTACGAGATGTGCGAGAAGTGAATGAGTAGTGATGAAGCGTGAGGCCGGGAAAGCAATGCCATTGCAACTTTAGTCGCCGATGGTTTTAAGGGGTGGGAACCGATAACAAGCGACGTACGCAGCGATCGAGGCATAAAAAAGACACTGTAATTAGCCTGCTGAGTGTTCATTGCTATGCCAGCTTAGTGGGAACGCATTGTACCATACGACCAAACGGGGTGATGAATAAAACTTTTCAATTCGATAGCTGCTTCACCACGGTCTTGCATTATGTGGGAGTACTCTACTCTTCATCATCATCCTCGTCGTCATCAACGACAGGAACCGCCTCGTCCTTTTTGGTGGTTTTCACCTTTCGGTCCTTCTCAGAGCCAGCAGGCTTCTTTGAAGGTGGCCCTGCATCCTCACCATCGTCACTGTCACCAAGCTCCTCGGCGTCATCGTCAGAGCCCTCGTCCTCGACATTGTCTTCCTCATCCTCTTCTGAGTCGTCCTCAGCGTCTTTGGCTTTGGTGCGCTTCGTTTTTTTTTTGGGTGCTAGAACACATGAGATAACAGAAAACGTCCACACGGCGACGGCTACTCACGAGGTGCTTCGGCGTCAGAGTCGTCCTCTTCACCACCGAAATCGGAACCTTCAGACTCGGCGTATCTGTGGAGTGTGATGTCAGCTTGGAGTCCTGCCTGTAGAATGCGATATTTTATCAATGTCTTCCAATTTCATTGGAATCTTGCCGATCATACTGTATAACATTGATAATGCCAATTAACGAAGACGCAATCGATAAATCGCGCAACCGTACGACCGTGCTGCAGGCTTCGCGAGGCTGACAATTGTGTGGGAAGCTTTGCGCCGTGACAACGAAGCCCAATTGCGAAAAAAGAACAGCTTGTCTGACATACGCGCTTGTATGCGACCACAATGCGTGCGAAAGCGCAAAATCGTGAGATGGAAGGTGGATGGCATGACGTCAAGCAGCTGAACGCTTCACTTACTCCTCTTCCTCTTCAGAATCGTCCGAAGGGAGCGCCACGAGCTCCTCCTCCTCGTTCTTCCTCTTGCGGGTCGACATTGTGTATGTGTGATTGTGTAAGCGGTTCGTGTGAGCGGAAATGGGCGAAAGGCAAGGTTGAGGTGGTGTGAGCCTTGGGGTGGCAGCTTCGAGCTGGATAAGCTGCGGGGACCGGTTGAACTAAGTTACCGGTACCTCGTCGCGTTAGTCCGGAGGCTGGGAAGCCAGGCCAGGTAAGGGAGTTTGCTAAGTTTGGGCTTCAATGCCAGCCAATAGTTGTGGGCTATCTCGTCACCCGCATGTCTTGAGGCTTGAGGGCGAGCCGGGGATCAGGAACACAAGCGTCCGAACTGCGTGTTGCTGCAGGTACACACGTACGGGTCTGCGATCCGGCCTCTCAGGCACAGTATTGCACGACATCATGGTGCTTCGGCTGTAGCCATTGTTTGAGCTCCGAGATAAATCGTTCTTCAATGTTGATGTCGTGGTTGGCAAATGTCGAGCAAGGCACGGATGGGAGGATGAGGCGCACCGCTTCAGCCCTCGCTCACAAGAGTCGCGTCAAATGGCAGCGTCTCGCTAGATAACCCCAAGTTTCGTGCTTGATGGCACATCTGCAGTGTAAGTTATTTTGCTTCTTGCAAATTGTAGCATTCATTCGCTGTCAAACATACGTCATGTGGAGCGACCAAGTGGCTGCTTACTCATGCGATTCTTCTGAAAGGCGACTGGGTCCACCAACCTTCACGAACAACATAGTAGGCAACATTGTCTCTACCAAAACTTGTCTACGTATACCATGTGGGCTCTGGAATCTCGTTCAGCAGCTCAAATCTCCCCAGCTCCCGATTTTTGTACGCGACGGGGTCGTGTAAGCTATGCGTCCGGACGTCCCTCCAGAACCGATCAAGACCGGCCTTCGTGCTCGTGGCTCTTGCCCCAGTAACCTCGAATACGCCAGCGGTCACACGGAGTGCGGTGTCGTTGGTAACGACTTTGACACTGGCAACCCACTCCGCAAGCTCGCCCCGCTCACGCGCCGAAAGCTGCCCACGTGTTGAGGCGCTGCCGGAGTACTTCGCATATGTGTTACTGGCCTCGTCGCCTGCACGATCTGCCAATGCGACTGCGGCTCGTAAATGCGCGTGGAAATTCCCGTACCTCTCCAAAACGTAGAACTCGTCGACAGCCAGATCCTTGTTGTCACCACCGAAAGGCCAGGCGCGCGTGTTCTTGACCGTGTACTTTGAGGCGTACTGTTGCGCACCAAGAGCGATTCCGAGATAGAAGTTGCTGAACACTAGTTGGATAGTCGGCAGCAACAACGATGCAAACGGAATCTGCAAGATTTCAGGATCCGGCTGTTTCTTCTCGACGTCCCAGCCGAGCGCCTCCGACCAGGGCACAGCTACATTGTTGATCTTGACACCACCAGATTCGCTCAGACGTAGTCCAACGTTGTCCCAGTTGTGCAAGAATTGGATTCCCGGCTGGTCCGTCTTTGCAAATGCGAAGATGTGGTGGTCAGTGCCTTCATACACGCCTTCGAGTACCGTCAGGTCTGAGATGACACCACCGGTATTGAAGTTCTTGGACCCGGTAAATATGAGTTTGTCTCCGTCCGACCGAATAGCCAGGTCACTGTCCCTTGGGTTTACTGCGCCACCGATGAAGTAGTTGTTCTCCATGATGACTCGTTGGAGACGATCGGCTTGCTGGGAATTTCCAACAACGTTTCCGGTCGTGGACCAGAGTAAATGGTAACCTAAGAGCATTCCTAGAGAGCTAGAGTTATCTTAGTGCAAGTTCAGCACGCAGAACTTGTTGTACCTACCCGTCTGCCTCGGCGACTTTGCGGATTGTCTTGTAAGCGACGGACCATGGTTGTCCTCCACCGCCATACTTCTGCGGTCCAAGAACCTTCAGGAGCCCGGCGTACTTCAACAGAGCGACCTCTGCGCGTGGGGACTTGTTTTCCCTCTCTCGAAATCCAGCATCAACTGCGAATATATCTGCGACTTCCTGGGCACGCTTGAGCCAGCCAGCCTCATCATGTGGAACTTCCGGCCACCTCAGTGCGTACTCCGCGTATCTGCCCGAGATTTGTCAGTTTACAAGTTATAACGGGACGCGAACCGGCATACACTGCTGGATCCGTGGATGCAACACTTCTCGCGTTACCGTGGGTGTTGTTGGCGCCGTTTGTTCCGTTGGAAGTCATGCCTTTGAGATATCAGGTTCGCCTCAAGACGAATAGAACGGGAAGCACCTATGTTTTGGCGTTGGAAAATGAAAACAAAGCCCAAGCTGCTCTTGGGACACTCATTGCTTATATTCAAGTGGAGAGCTTCCAGACATTGCGTGCTATGTGCGCATTTTGACCAACCCGACGGGTTCGCATTGCGAATGCCTCGATCAAATGGTGTGCTATAGGCTATACAAAATGGCTCCGATGTAAACAAGAGCCGCCCATCACCGGGCAGCTCTCCATGTCAGATTGTCTGGCAAGCTGCATGTTCTTTCGACTGAAGATGGTGGGTAACAGCGCTTCCGTCCAATTATCTCGGAGCTGGCAGCAACAACGGTAAATGCCAGTGCTAACCAAAAGTCGCCTAAGTGGTGATCGACAAGTTTAACGCGTAGAACTATGGCTCTAACGCCATCTTTTGCCTCGATCACATCATCCTTCGAATCACTTCCGCCCAATGGCACCGAAAAATCGCTCCTCAGTAACTACCGATGGTCTTTCCATGTCAGACGCAGCGTTGGCGCCACATACTCCCACGCGGTACTCTCCCATTCACTTACCAAATGAGGTGTCTGCGCAGACGGACTGCAGGTTGCTTCCTAGTTTTTCCTAGATTTTCCCTTTCTTAGGAACAACCTCGAGGTATCGCCCAGAGGTAATTCGAGAATGGCGTCTTTCATTATGAGATGGAACACAAGATACCTTGCCCATGTTAGCCGCAGGTTTCCGACGCCACAATGACATTTCAACATACCATCCAAACATCCCTGCCAGGAAACAAAATGCCCCACCTGATTTCTTCAGAGCGACTGACCGGTCCGTATGTCCGTCAGCTAACACGAAATAGCTGGCTGAAATGAGCGCGAAGCCGATTTCCACACCGGCGAATATAACAATGTAGACTAGGTTGGTGGGCAAGGAACCGACCAGGAACGTGGTGTTGAAGACTGTCCACACTGCATAATCGTCAGCGAATATTTTACTTCTCTGTTACTATCAGTACTTACGGGCGACATACATCCCCAGCGCATTGTTCATTTGTTGCACTTCGTCACCGTACGCCTGTGCGACTCCGAAGGATGGGATCAAGATTGCACCAAATCCAGCATAGAACAAGCCTGTAGCGTTAGCTTGCGAACAGGTTAATGAAGGCGACACATACCGAATGCGCTGAAGACGGTATATGCGAAGCCGTTTCCAACGGACATCTCCCACTGCGCTGTTACTACCATCGCGATGCCGGCAGTGAAGATGAAGTTGGCGACGAAGACATTGGTTATCGTGACGCCTCTGATTTCCATCAAACTCAACGACAAGGTAGTTAAGGTCGTTGCGAATGCGCCTATGGCGAGTGCTGTCTAGGAACATCAGCAAGGTCTGTATGGTCACAGGCTTTGCAGGAGAATACTCACTCCAGCACCTAAGGTTCTCGGAAGAGCTGTGCCATCTTTCGGTTGCAGCTTCTCGAAATCTAGATGATCTGTTTGAAGGGCGCGCTCTTTGCCGTTTCGCTGCAAATCGTCTGTCGAAAAATGAGACATCTTGAACTGGAGCTCCTGTGGCGTTGATCGAAACAAGCTGGAGATTTGTTCGCAGTCAAACTTGAATTATACATAGTTACTGCCTTTCTACTCTCCCCTCTCTTGCGTTCAAAAAGACCTGCATGGCGTGCTGTGCTAGTTGCCATAACATCCCACCACTACCGGTCTCTCGATCGTCTACTATTTTGTGGGCCTCAAGATCCTGTGAGGCAAATGCTATGGAGACTAATTCACCGCACATGCACAGGCAGATCCAGTCCATGGCCACGATGCAAGTGGTCGAGCATTGCCGCTGTACTTGGTACACGTATATCTTAGCACACTGCCGTTGTTGTAGATCATTGCGTGGCTCATACACAAGCAAGCCTCATCGGTAGTAACCCCATAGTGATGAGTGTGGGCGACTAGTACTGTCCGGCATGTCACAATCCTCTTACTGTAGCACGCCATACTATCTGAACTTTCCCCGTTCCTTTCGGCCTGTTGGGGCAATGTTATCTGCCACGATATCTCAACATGTTGCTGTGTAACCATGATGTCCGAATCTCGGATGAGGCATCATCACTGCTACCTAGCCAGTCCTTTCATGTGCGAGCCTGTCCAAGCGCACATGCACATGTCAATAAGAAACACCGCCATCCACGTACGAGCATGCAATACACATACACATTCGCGCCGATGAACGTTCTCACCGTGGCATATGTCCTTCTCTTGTCGCTTCGCATCAAATACCTGAGAACAACTCGCGGGCTGCGTTGCGTTCCCGGTCCACTCTGTCAGCTTGAAAGGTACCTCATCTAGAGGATCTCGGACTTCACCTCTTGTTCCCGCGAAAGACGACCAAAGCGGTAGTCACCAAATGAGCGAGCATGTCCGCTTTGCTATGTGCTTACAGTCATGCAACGAGGTCGAGGATGACTCGCCACTTGTACGCGGCTTAACTGCAATAGGGTAGTAAGTTCAACCTGCAAGACGGTCGGAGTCGATGCATCTTCGTCGAACTTTGTACATGATGCACGCGCATGTCGATTTGAAGTCCTTGCTTGCAGCACAGGGTGAGAATGTGAGGATGTCAACGGTTGAAGGTGCAGAGTTCGTCTGGCCCACTAAGCTTAGTGCGGTCCCACTTTGCAGCGTACCCCACCATCCCGCGCTACCGAAGTGACTCCGCTGCTGCTGCCGGTCCAGCGTTTCTTACTTCTCTTCATTCGCTCTTTCTCACTAAAACAATACCACCGACACGCTCATCCACAGAACGACAAGTTCTCGAAAAGACCAGACACATAGCATGGCGGCAGTCACGACGTATCCACGGGTGCAGCGGGAGCGATTGAAGGGACTCGGTCAGAACGCAAGTGGCTTGAATCCAAAGTTCAAGGCACCGACACCGTTGATTCAACAAATGCAAAAGCCACAACAGCGGGTTTACGACTGCTGCTCACATCCGAATGTTAGCAGCTCAGTATCAGGCGCTCTCGAGTGTGAAAGTTGTGGAACGGTTCATGAGCAAAATGACATCGTCTCCGAGGTCACGTTCGGCGAGACCGCAGGCGGCGCAGCTATGGTCGAGGGAGGCTTCATTGGGGAGAATCAACGCCATGCCAACTCCATGGGCGGTACGATGCGAGGACTGGGTGGTGCGGATAGTCGGCAGCACTCAGAAATCATGGGCAGGCATGAGATAGAATCGATTGGCGGATCTCTCAATGTGCCAGAGCGAGTGCGCGTCCAGGCTTTGCAAATGTACAAACTCGCGATGGGTCTTGGGTTCATCCAGGGTCGCCGTGTGAAAAATGTCGCTGCTGTTGCTCTGTACATGGCAGCACGGAGGCAAGACCAGAACACCCTCATGCTCATGGATCTTGCCGAGAAGATCCAAGTCAACGTCTGGTCCCTGGGAGACACCTACAAAGCCTTTCTCAAGAAGATGCGCACAGAGGATCCTGCCCAGCTCTTGGGAAACAGAGCCGTACAAGAGATCGAACCGCTGATGCTCAAGTACTGCCGGAAATTGGAGTTTGCGGAGGACTCACACCGAGTCGCCAAAGATGCTTGCGCGATCTTGAAGCGCATGAGTCGCGACTGGATGGTCCAAGGTCGCCAACCCGCCGGATTGTGTGGAGCGTGCATCATTCTCGCTGCCCGCATGAACAACTTTCGCCGAACTGTTCGAGAGGTCGTCTACGTGGTCAAAGTTGCCGACACCACCATCAACGCCCGCCTCTACGAGTACAAGCACACACCGAGCTCCGCCTTGACTGTCAACCAGTTCCGAGAGTTTGGACACCGCGTCAAGGTCACGACACAGCCACCCGCCATCTGGAGACGCGAGCAGAAGGAGGAGCGTAAGGAAAAGCGCAAAGCGGCTGCTTCGGTAGACCCGGATAGCGCAGAGGTATTGGAAGATCCAAGCAACAGTGAGCCGGAAGCTGGGCCAAGCACCGCACCGACTCGGACAAGCAAGCGGCGCAAGAAGAACAACGGAGCATCTCAAGAGGTGGCAGCACCCGCCGATGCCTCTGGTACGAGTGCAGCGGCAGGTATCGACGTGGATGCACTAGATGGGAACAACGAGAACGTAATCGCAGAGCTCGACACAGTCATGGAAGAAGCTGGAGCCGCCGATCCAGAAGATTAGGCCTTCGCCATGCCCCCGAAGAAGCGCGGCCGCCCAAAGAAGCGCGAACGCATCGTCATCGCCCCCGAGGATCTCGAGATCGAGCAAGAAATTGAGTCTGAGGTAACAGAACACATCAAGAACTGGGAAGACATATTCAAGAAGATGAACGAGGACGAGACGCACCCACTCCACCGGTCCAGCGGCTGGACCGCCCAACAGATCGCGCGCGCCGAGCTCGACCGCCGCGACATCGTCGTCAACACCTCCCCGGACATCGGCGAAGACGAATTCGAGGACGACCCCGACGTCGCGACGTGCATCCTCGGCCCGGAAGAAGTGCGCATCAAGGAGCGCATCTGGATTACAGAGAACGAAGAGTGGCTGCGCAACCACCAGAAGAAGATCCTAGCCGCTGAGCTCGAAGAGGCGGAAGACAGGCCCAAGAAGCCGAAACAGGTTCGCAAGCACAACCGCATGGGCGATGGGTCGTTGCTGGAAGGCCAGCCTGCGGAGAATGCGGCAGATGCTGCGCACAAGATGCTCAAGAAGCGTAGCAAGCAATTCAGCAACTACATCAACTACGATAGGCTGAAGGATCTGTTCCTATCAGGAAATCCGGGGAGCTCGCCGTCTGCGGGTGGCAGTGGCCAGGGTGCGAGTCCGGTATCGCACACGTCGCCTGTTATTCATGTGCAGGATGAGGATGCGGAGGGCGAGGATGACGACGAGGAATACGAGGCACCTGCGCAGCAGCACTTTGGAGAGGAGGACGAGGAGGATCTAGAGGGCAATTACCTGGAGGACGAGAACGAAGGGTTTGAAGGAACCAGCTATCAGGACGACTACTAGGAGAGTTGGAAGAGACTTTGGCATTGCTCGGCTTCATCGCTATCTTGCAACATTACTTGCATATTTGGAGCAGGAAGAGATTTGGACATGATATCACGGCGTCACTTTTGAGAGGCTAGCTTTTGGCCATACATCTATGGCGCATTCTAGGGGTGCGTACTTTGCGTAGATACCCACACTCAGCCTCAGAGCGAGCATAGCATATAACACGGAGTTCCGATTTTCCACGTACTCGACAAGATCTGCATGACATGTGATGGTATGTAGTAGCCTCATGACGAGAACAAATTTCACTGTCTTGCACTTGCACACCGACTCGGTACGCCTACTGTCAAGGCCTATTAAAGCCTAGCGTCTGATGCGGGGCACTAGTTTGGTGTGACGGGCCCTTCCAGAAAATCCAAACATCGAACTTTCAGCACCAGCGCGAGGCCGAGTCCTCAACTTTGTTACCTTCCCACACGTTTTTGCTCCCCTCGTGTACAGTTTAAATATGGCGAACCAGACAGGCGCAGCGAAATCGGACCCGCTCTCGGGCATGGCGCACTCTGAGGCGCATTACTTCAACAGGTACGCAGTTATTGGTCGAAGTATAGAGAGAAGATGCTAATATTTCATGCGCAGCTACAACCACCATGGTCCGTTACATGGCTTTTGATACAGAGAGAAGTGTACTAATGCGCGCATGCAGGTATCCACGAGGAGATGTTGGTACGTTCACTCTCATACTGGCAGCTCATCATCGAGACCAAATACTGACTCCACGCAGAAAGACGAGGTCCGCACCAAGAGCTACCGCGACTCGATCTACCAGAACGGGCACCTGTTCAAGGACAAGGTCGTCCTCGACGTCGGATGCGGCACATCCATCCTCAGCATGTTCGCGCACCCCGCCTCTCCACGCACCGCACGCGAGCACCTGCTGATACACATATTCTAGGTTCGCCGTCAAGGCCGGCGCAAAGCACGTCATCGGCGTGGACATGTCGACCATCATCGACAAGGCGCGCGAGATTGTGGCGGTCAACGGCATGTCGGACAAGATCACGCTGCTGCAGGGCAAGATGGAGGAGGTGGTGCTGCCCTTTGACAAGGTCGACATCATAATATCCGAGTGGATGGGCTACTTCCTGCTCTACGAATCCATGCTGGATACCGTCCTGTATGCGCGCGACAAGTACCTCGTCAAGGACGGCCTGATCTTCCCGGACAAGGCCACCATCTTTATGGCCGGTATCGAGGACGGCGAGTACAAGGAGGAGAAGATTGGATGTACGTGCCGTTCCATACCCCAACATACTTGCTAAATGCATGCTAACATCGCTTGACCAGTCTGGGACAACGTCTGGGGCTTCGACTACACCCCTCTCAAAGACACCGCCATGACCGAGCCCCTCGTCGACACAGTCGACATCAAAGCCGTCGTCACCGACCCGGCCCCCGTCCTCACCCTCGACCTCTACACCTGCACCGTCGCGGACCTCGCCTTCAACATGCCCTTCAACATGAAAGTCCGGCGTTCAGACTTCGTGCACGCCGTCATCGCCTGGTTCGACATCGAGTTCGCCGCCTGCCACAAGCCCATTCGCTTCTCGACCGGCCCGCACACAAAGTACACGCACTGGAAACAGACGGTGTTCTACCTCAAGGACGTGCTGACCGTTGAGGAGGGCGAGAGCATAACGGGGACGCTGGACACGAGGCCGAGCGAGAAGAATCATCGCGATTTGGATATCAAGATCGACTACCAGCTGCAGACGGATGATATGCATAGGCAGTCGTCCGGCACGGCGCAGTATAAGATGTGCTAGTCATCAAGTCGAGAGTGCAAGAACGAAAAGCAAAAGCTGATGGGCTGGAAGAATCTTTCTTCCTTCCATGATATAGATTTCATTGCAGAAGACCTTTCTTTCTGTTCCTGGCGTTTGGGGCTTTTCTGCATATACCACAAAACCTAGGGTAAGCATGGTAATCGCATGTTCACGAGTTATATGAAAAGAAAAGCAGGGACCAGTCATTTTTGGCTGGGAATTCCTCCCCTACAACCACAAAAAAAAATTGTTCATGAATCGTGTGACACCAACGTGGCTCTCGCGAAATTGCTATTCTGACTGACAGCAACGGGCGTCAACAGCAAATACTCATCACTTGATCACGACAGACGACAAAAAAAAACTGCAGACGAGTTACTTCCGTATTCGCGAACCCCGTAAGAGCACCTTCCTCCCACCCC
>Ga0265780_10005108_pt1 | contig 16709 bp, 8 predicted proteins | sample P1T30metagenome_FD_192432 | JGI IMG/M metagenome (GOLD analysis project Ga0265780, IMG submission 192432) | Plant litter microbial communities from East Loma Ridge, Irvine, California - P1 T30 | ecosystem: Environmental > Terrestrial > Plant litter > Unclassified | place: USA: California... | reverse complement strand
TCACAACGGGAAAGGGGAGGTACAGCAGTATACCATTCTCCCTGCTTGCGGTTTAGGGATGTGCAATCTACCGCCGACATCATTTTAAACCTGCTGTTAGTATTCAGGGTATCCTGCGGTTCAAACTTTGCATGGCCCTCCATGTTAGACTGCCCAAGGCAGAGGTAAATATAAAAGTTGGGGTCTTGAGCCCGGGCATTGCTGTATAGCAGGAGCAACACGGCACCCAATATAAATTGTTTCATATTTTTCATTGGAAGAATAATTATTTAAAGAGTACTTGTGCAAAATTATAGAGGTTGTTGCGCCATACCGGCCAGGTGTGGCCTCCGGGATATTCGCTGTAAGTGTACTTAACACCCAATTCATCAAATTTACCCAACATAATTTTGCAATTAGCATACGCTATGTCCTCCTTACCGCCCATAGATATCCAAAAGCTTTTTAGATTTTTGTTAATGGTGGCTGCGTTCGTTTTCATAAAGTCATACTGCGGGTTAGAAAGTTCCGGCTGATTAGCCCACCATCCTGAACTAAATACACCCAGGTAAGCAAACTGGTCGGTATTCTTAATACCCGCATACAGCGTTTGAAGCCCACCCATAGATAATCCGGCCAGTGCCCTGTTTTCGGCCCCACCCGCTACACGGTAGTTACTTTCTATAAAGGGTATTACGGTTTGTTTAACCTCGTTTTCAAAAGTTTGCAATGCGCGTTCGTTAAAACCGCTTAGGCCTGTGCTAAGGTTTCCGTCAACCATCACTATGAGCATGGGCTTTGCTTTTTTTTCTGCAATAAGATTATCTAAGATAGCATCGACCTTGCCTTGTATAGCCCAACCCCGCTCATCTTCGCCACCGCCGTGCAGCAGGTATAATACAGGATATTTATATGTAGAAGCGTCATATCCGGGTGGGGTATATATATAAGCCTGCCTCCAGGAATTAGTAGTTTTAGAAAAATATTTTTTTATTCGGATATCGCCGTGTGGCACATCTTTTAGCGCATAATACCCGTCTCCCGCAAAAGGTATTTCTATAGCGCTTACCATACGGCTCATACCATAAATTGTTTCGCTGGAAGGGTCGGCTACGGCTACGTCATCAATAAGTAGCGAATAGTAATGCAGGCCTTCGCTAATAGAATCGGTAGTTACCGTCCACGTCCCGTCAGTATCCTTAACCATATCATATTTTTTGCCCAGGTCAATTTGCACTTTTTGGGCATTGGGCGCTTTTGTATGGAATATTACCTTTCCATTTGGAAGTATCTGTGGATATTTTGCAGATCGCACGTTAGTAGTGGCAGGCATTCCCAGCACCGTATATTTTGCGAACGACGATTTATTTACAGGCTTAAACAAAAGCTGTGAAAATACGTAGAGGTCATTTTTCCAAACCTTAAAGTCATGGCCTCCCGGCTCGATGTAAAAGATATGAGGTACTTTATTTTCCTGAAGGTACTTATGCGTACGAGTGCTTATATTCATAAGCCCATCAGCATCGCCACACGAAATCCATAGCAGGTTAAGTTGTTTTGCGAGTTCAGCTTTAGGTAACAATAGCTCTGGCATCTTAGTGTTAGGAGCCGATGAAAAGCCACCTACCCAGGCAAATTTATCGATATTGCCTAATCCGAAATTTAGTGATTGACCGCCACCCATCGAAAGCCCTGCTACAGCGCGGCTTTCACGTTTTTTAAGTACCGGATATTTCTTTTCTATGTAGGGTATAAGGTCGGTCAGCAGGTCTTTTTCAAACGTTGCAAACGCTTCTACCTTATCCGGAGCCATTATATTACCGGTTGCCCTGTCATCTTTCATAGCCCTGCCATTAGGCAGCACCACGATCATCGGCTGTAATTTGCCCTGTGCATATAGGTTATCTAATATTACATTAGGTGCCCCCTGATTGTACCACTCTTTTTCATCGCCTCCTATGCCATGAAGTAAATATAGAACAGGGTATTTTTTTTTCTTTGAGTAACCCGGTGGCATATAAACCAAAGCTTTACGGTTTGTGCCTACCGTTTTAGAACTGTACACTATGGTATCAATAGTACCGTGCGCTATGGTTGGCATAGCAATATCAAATCCGGCAGGTGCCAGCATGTTATTATTTTGGGCATTGCAAATGCCAAAAGCAAATATGCAAAATGTAATGAAGAATAGTTTTTTATACATAGTGTACGATTAAATATTATTTACTTAAATGTTATCCAGTCTATTTCTACAGGGATACCCTGTGCTGAAATTATATATATGCTGTGTGTACCGGGTAAATATTTAAGGATAGTAGCCTCTGCTATATCCCATTTTTGGCCGGGTGCTATGTTTACTTTCGCCAGTAGGGGGCCGTCTATTTTATCTATCCTTACTTCAATAGCACCGCCGGATGGTGCTTTAGCCTGTATCAAAACTTTCTTTAGTTTTTTAGTACCAAAGTCTACACCATCATAGCTAACAAAAGCTTTTGGAGCAGATAATACTGTTTTCCAACCCTTAAATGCATCTGCGGCATCTAAAAAATCTACCGATGCCCCGTCATTACTAAGGGTACTGTAACGGTCTGGCTGGATTTTTGCCTTTGCCGGTGTGATGCCCACGCCGCGTAAAGTGGGAATAACCTTTTTAATCGTTCCGTCGCTATTAAAAGCTAAACTGTCAATACGAACTGAACGGTTTTTGTCGAATTTTGGAGATAGGTCATTATTGTGGTAAAACAAATACCATTGTTTTTTAAACTGTATGATAGAGTGGTGATTGGTCCAGCAGCCGTTTGCGGCCTCATCCATAATTACGCCGGCTACTTTAAATGGTCCTAAAGGGTTACTGCCCATTGCATATTCCAATCGCTCAGTTTTATTTTCTACGTGAGGGTAGGTTAGGTAGTAAATACCATTCCTTTCAAACAAATACGGACCTTCCTTAAGGCCTTTTTCCGGAAGGTTATTAAATATAACCGGCTCGGAGGCCAGTTCTACCATATTGTCTTTAAGTTTGGCACCATAAATATTGCCCTGCGACCAGTACAGGTATGCCTGGCCATCGTTGTCTATAAACACATTGGGGTCTATTCCTTTAACGTTCTTTATAGGGTCAGGCAAAACACGGTAAGGGCCTTCAGGTTTATCTGCTATGGCAACGCCGATAGTAAAACCCTTAGCTACCAAGGTATCTTTTGGCGTTGAAGGGAAATAAAAATAGTATTTGCCGTTGCGCTCTATACAATCGGGAGCCCACATGCTGTAACTATCGGGCCTTACCCAAGGCACCTTATTTTGGGTAACGATCATGCCGTGGTCTGTCCAGTCGGTCAGGTTCTCTGACGAAAACACATGATAGTCTTCCATAGAAAACCAGTTTTCCTTATTTTTGTTGGTATGAGGCGGAATGTCATGCGATGGAAATAAGTACACCCGATCGTTAAAAACCCTTGCCGACGGATCGGCAGTATATTGGTTTGTTATAATTGGGTTTTGTGCAGACACGGTAAAAGTACACAATAGCACTATACCTGTCGCAGCCTGCGTTACCAGAGATTTAATTTTCATTACTAATTTTGTATAATTTTATCCTCAATCCTGTAATAATCAAAGTCGGCATAGCCACCTGCCGCTTTCGTGGCATAATTAAACAGGCCGAAACGGTAGCCCATAAAATGGGGCAGGGTATAGGACATTTTTAGCGGAGTGCCTATTTTTTTCCAGATCTTTCCATCTGTGCTATAGTAAAAGGATGCAGTATCTTTTTTGTCGGTAAAATCACAAGCTGCTTTAAAATGTACAGTGTTTCCACTAAGAGGAATACGTTCTGCTTCTGCAGGTTCGCCGTTGCCGGCATTTATCATCACAATAAATTTGTTTTTACCCTCAATCATAATGCCTGCCTGCCCATAATTCTTTTGTAATAAGGAAAGTCCTGCAAAATCGCCATCTTTCATATTAGACGCGTCAACAGAGGTATATCCTGTACATTCAGGGCCTATGGTGCGTTGTGTAAGTGTATTTTTAGAGTTCAAAAAGTTGGTTTCTACACGGCCAGTGGTTAGCCTCAAAAATCCTTTTCGCTGCGTAACTGACCACAGATTGTAATCCGGGTTATGGTTCCACTGCCAGGCCAACGGGAGGTCCGGCTGTGATTTTTTACGGCTAAAATCGTCTGAATTTACAATGCCGGGAATAAGCGACTTATTCTTAGGTAAATCTATCAAATCAGGTACTTTGCCATTAATGCCCAGTACAGGCCAGCCATCTTTCCACGTTACCGGAACTAAGTAAGGTATACGCCCTACAGCCCCATAATCGCGAAACAGGTAAGAAAACCATTTACCATCAGGTGTATCAATAAGGCCGCCCTGTGCTACCCCAATATCCTGTAGACCGAGTTTACCCTCATAAGGTCCGTTTATATTTTCAGCACGGTGTATTACTACAGTACGCATGCCGCCCTGTGGCCACGTAATGTTGAATAAATAATACTTACCATTAATCTTAAAAAGCTGAGATCCCTCGGCCTTTAGCATTATGTTATCGCCTGCCGGTGCGCTTGCATTTTCTATAACAACTTTTTCGGTACCAGGTAGTATACCACTTAAGTCGGGTTTCAATTCTACCAATGTAAGGCTACCGGTTCCGTAAAGCATATACACTTTGCCATCATCGTCAAAAAAAAGCGAGTGATCGTGTAACGCAGGCTCAAATTCAATAACATTCCAGGGGCCTTTTTCAATATCTTTAGTTGAATAAATGTGTGTTTTGCCACTTGTTGCAGCAAATGTAGATACATAGTATGTACCATTGTGGTATCGTAAACTACTTGCCCATGAACCTCTGCCGTACGTGTTTTTACCGTTATCAAGGTTCATTGCATCATTTTCTACAAGTTTGTTGTATGCATAGCCTATGAGCTGCCAGTTTACCAAATCAGTAGATTTCATTAGCGGTACCCCGGGGCTCATGTGCATTGTGGTACTGCTCATATAATACGTATCATTAACACGGATGATGGAGGCATCCGGTACATCTGCAAAAATGATTGGATTATGAGCGGTGTTTTTTTCCTGTGCAATTGTACATGCGCAGAAAAAAAATAAGACGATGCTATTTAATGTTCTGAAATGTTTTATTTTCATGAGATAATTGAAGCTGAATGGGAAGTGGATTATGTAATCTGCAGGCTCTCGTATTCAAGTTATTTGATGCGTATTATTTTAGCTACATGATTACTGGTTGAAGCATTTGGCTCATTGGGCTGGTGGCCACCCACCGCTATTTCTACGTTTCCGGTAAACTGCGCTGCCAATCCTTCTTCCGTAGTATACGACAGGTCTTCCGGTAATAGGTTAAATGTTACGGTTTTGCTTTCACCCGGCATCAGGCTAATGCGTTCAAAACCTTTTAGAGACCTTAGCGGAGCTTTAATACTCTTGTCCTGGTTGGTTACGTATAGCTGGGCCACTTCTTCGCCTGCTATCTTGCCGGTATTTGTTATCTTTACGGATACCGCAATTTCTTTTCCTTTTTTAACTTTTGCAGGTAGGGCAAGCTTATCGTAGTTAAAAGTAGTGTAGCTTAAACCGTAGCCAAAACCATAAAGAGGTTTTCCTGAAAAATAGCGATAAGTCCTGTTGCTCATGTTATAATCAGTGAAAGAAGGCAGGTCGCTGTCGCTTTTATAAAAAGTAACAGGTAAGCGGCCCGAAGGGTTGTAATCGCCAAACAATATATCGGCAACTGCTGTACCTGCTGACTGCCCGCCATACCATGCATTTAAAATTGCCGGTACATTTTCCGATTCCCAAGGCGTTGCAATTGCACTCCCAGTCATCATTACAAAAACTACAGGTTTGCCTGTGGCGTGCAGGGCTTTCATTATTTCAGTCTGTATGGCAGGAAGCAGTATCGAAGTCCTGTCTCCTCCTTCAAACCCTGGGTCGTCTACTTTCATTTCCTCGCCTTCAAGCTGAGGAGAGATACCGCCAATAAAAATGAAGGCATCTGCATTTTTATACTTGGTTGCAAGCGCGTTAAGATCGTTTTTTATATAATGGCCGGCGCTCAGCTTTACATTAGCCTTACCGTCTCCCTGCCAGTATTCGACTACAAGATTATACACAGAATCTTTTTTAGTTGTAAGCTCATAGGTTTGTGCTCCCCAACGGTTTCTTGACCATGCGTCTATAACCGTTTTACCGTTCACAATTAACCTATAGCCGTCATCTGCATCCATTTCAAATGTTATGGTGCCATCGTTGACTGCTTTAAAATCGGTTGTGTAGCGGGCCGAAAAATTACGTGCCTTAATAGTTCCGGCTACATTTTGGCCTTCCTGCCACATGTTTTCTGCCTTCTGCTCCTGCTGTGTAATTTCCGGTTTACCGCTTAGTTCAATATTATTGTAGTACTCTACCTTAAACCCTGGCTTGCCTTTATAAGAATAGTGGTTGGTTAAGTCTTCATACATTAAAACATTGCTGTTTGTAAAGTTTACAGCCTTCTCGTACACTATCTCAGTATCCCTCCCTAATTTGTTTTTTATACCCTCTAATACTGTTGTAAGTTTAGAAGGTGTGCCGTTGTAATTTCCCAAGATGGATATTGGGTTATCAGCATTTGGCCCCAGCACCACAATTTTCTTTAGGTTTTTATTCAAAGGCAAGATGTTGCCTTCATTTTTAAGCAATACCATAGATTGGTGTGCCATTGTAAGAGCGTGTTGTTTGTGCTCATCGCTTTCAAGTACTGTTGCCGGTGTTTGTGCATACTTAACCATAGAAGCAGGATCGAACATACCCAACTGAAAACGCACCATAAATAGTCGTTTTACCGAAATGTCAATTTGCGCCTCGGTAATAAGTCCATTTTTTACTGCTTCTACTAACGCTTTATAAGCATCTGTGCCACAATCAATATCAGTACCGTGAAATACCGCATCGGCTGATGCTGATGCAGCATCAGGATGCGTTTTATGATTTTTAAAGAAATCATCTATTGCCCAGCAATCAGAGGTAACGTAACCTTTAAATTGCCACTGATTGCGCAAAATGTCATTCATAAGTATATCACTTGCGCAACACGGCTGCGTTCTAAAGGCATTGTAAGCGCACATAACCCCTATAACTTTAGACTGTGTTACCAATTTTTTAAAAGCCGGCAGGTACGTATCCCAAAGATCGTAGTTGCTTACCTCAGCATCATATACGTGCCTAAGTGCTTCAGGGCCGCTATGTACAGCGTAGTGTTTCGCACACGCTGCTGCTTTAAGGTACTTGGGGTCATCTCCTTGAAGGCCCCGCACAAAAGCATCTCCTAAAGTTGCGGTCAGGTAGGGGTCTTCGCCATACGTTTCCTGGCCGCGGCCCCAACGAGGGTCGCGAAAGATATTAATGTTTGGAGTCCAGTACGTAAGCCCTTGGTAGCGTTCATGGACAGAGCCTGTTTCTAAAGCTTTGTTGTAAATTGCCCTTCCTTCAAGTGCCGAAAAATCTGCCATTTTAAAAAGGGAACTTTTATCGAATGTGGCAGCCATAGCAATGGCCTGCGGGTACACAGTTACTTTAAATGGGGTGCGCGCCACACCGTGCAGTGTTTCGTTCCACCAATCGTAGGCTGGGATATTTAACCGTGTAATAGCGGGGGAAGCATTAAGCATTTGCGATACCTTTTCTTCTAATGTTAAACGGCCTACCAGGTCGTTTACGCGCTGATCAAAGGTTAAGTTGTAATCCTGAAAAGGAAATTGTTTTTCTTGTGCAGAGCAAAGAGGCGCGTATAAATAAAGAAAAAGAAAAGAGGATATAAGAAGGGTGTAGCTTTTCATGTAGATTGGAGAAATTTAAAAGTCAATGATATTGGTTAACAGTTGTAAGTAATTAACTGTTACGGTGCGTTAGCAAGTTGGGCCTAAATACACCGGATCTTTTAGATATTCAAGAACAAAGTTTATATATATAGATGATGGTTAACGATAACGTTTTCTCTAATAGTATAATTGACTACAAGTTTATAATTTATATTTCTAACACACAAATGTTTTTTTAAAAATATTTGCGCCATGTAACTATCAAGAGATTTAATAGAAGAATCACTTAATCCGTCATACAAAATCACCTTACGTTTTTGAAAATTTTAATTATAAAATATTTATTGACTGTGATTTAAAATGACAATATAATAATATTTTAAATTAATAGTAATACAGGGGTAGAATATTCTAACAAATTTACTAGTAATATTTTGTTCCAATATTCTAAATTATTACCATAGTATTGGATCTCCCTATTTAATGCCAATATTCTCTCATTAAATATTTTATTTTCTTTCCGAAATTAAATCGCATTATGCGCTACTATGTTTTACTGTTTTATTAAATATTCTGCCATTTTTTGTTAATACTGTTTTTTTTATCAAAAAAATTTGGTAAGTCGAAAATTATACCTAATATTGTCATGTTGACTACAAGATAATTACTTAAGTACGCCTTGCAAAAGCCAAACAATCAGCTGGACATCATGTGTACGACTGATAGATGCAATAGCTATAGCTTAATTGAATGAATATCTATTTTGAAGGTCACGTTAGAAAACGGCGGCTGCATCCGCCGTTCTACTACAACGTTGTAGTTTTCTAAAGTATATAGTGTCAATATTTTAAGATTATACAATGAGTGTAAAAATGAGTAATAACTATAACAGATTGATATATGAGATAAAAAAATTAGACCCAAACAGCTATTATTAACACTAATATTATAAACCCAAAATACGATATGACGATATACTACACAGTAAAATAACCAACTACTTGATAACAGAAAAAATTAAACCAGACCAAACAAATAAATTAATATGATGTTAAAATTAAAATTTGCAATAATCGCATTGTTAATGATTAGTAGCTACAGTGTGATGGCGCAATCTAAAACCGTACAGGGAGTAGTGACGGACTCTTCAGGTTCTCCTTTGCCGGGAGCAAGTGTTATTGTTGAAGGCTCTCAAAATAGCACATCCACAGATATTGATGGAGCATATACCATAACAGGCGTAAGCTCTACAGATAAATTAATATTCTCTTTTATTGGAACAGCTTCGCAAACGATTTCTGTTGGAAACCAAACAACGATCAATATAACACTGGCAGAATCTAGCAAAGAGTTGGAAACTGTAGTTGTTGTTGCTTATGGATCGCAAAAAAGAAGCAAAGTAACAGGAGCTATTTCAACGGTAAATGCAAAAGATATTGCGGCTTTACCCATCGCCAATGCAGAATCGGCCTTACAGGGCAGGGCAGCCGGTGTTAATGTAGTTAACGGAGCTCCGGGAAGTAGCCCTACCGTTACTATACGTGGTATATCTACAATGGGTAACAGTGCTCCTCTATATGTAATAGACGGTGTTTTAGCAGGTAACCTATCTGGGTTAAGCCCTAACGATATTGAGAGTATCTCTGTCCTTAAAGATGCTTCTACAACAGCACTTTATGGTTCAAGAGCTTTTAATGGTGTAATTATAGTTACCACTAAAAAAGGTAAAAATGGACCTGGCCAGTTAACTTTTGGCTCTTATGTAGGATCTCAAAAAGTTACTAAAAGATATGATGTTTTAGATACACAACAATATCTTCAATATGCTGCTCAGGCGCATGGTAGTGATTTAACTGCAAGGGCTGCAGAATTTGGTAATATAAATACCGATTGGCAGGACCAGATTTTTCAAACGGGTATGATGCAGGATTATAATTTGGCCTACTCAAGTGGTACTGATACTTCTACAAGTCGTTATTCTGCAGAGTATTTAAAGCAGGAAGGTGCGCTTATTCAAACAGGTTTTGAGCGTTACTCTTTCAGGTCAAGTAATACACAGGATATTGGCAAACTAAAATTAGGAAGTAATATGGGGTTATCTTTTAACGAAACGTCTCCGGAGCGCGCTGCGGGAGGTCGTACCTTATTAGAGCACGCTATTAAAAGTGCACCTTATTTACCCATATACAATCCTGACAACATTAGCGGGTTTGAAGGCCCACGATCTGTAGATAGTAATGATGCCGAAAACCCTGTGCGTGTTGCAAATAATGGTTTTCAAAGAGTTAACGTATTATCTGTGATCGGAAATCTATTTGCTGAATTAGAAATATACAAAGGATTAAAATTAAGGTCGCAGGTTTCATTAGATTATTTTACCAGTAGAGACCATACATTTGTTCCCAGCTTTAACACCGGTACACACGTACAGGCATATTCTACAACTGCCGAAACAAATAACCAGGGCCGAACAATTGTTTTTGATAACAGCCTTAACTATAAAACTACTTTTGCTGAGAAACATAATCTTGAAGTAGTGGGTGTTATAACTAAAATTGACAACAAATTTAGAAGCGTAGTAGCAGGAAGCCGCTACGAAATTTCAGACGAAATTGATCAGTTAAGAAATATCCAGGCTAATTTATCGTCTAATAATTCAGTAGAATCTAATATTGGTTACATAACCCGTATTAACTATGATTATAATGAAAAATACCTTTTTGCAGTATCAGGACGTAGGGATGCATCTTCGCGTTTTGGGTCTAACAACCGTTGGGGTAATTTTTACTCTGTTGCGGCGGGTTGGAACATAGCAAGGGAAAGTTTTATGGAAGAATCTGTATTTAGTACTTTAAAACTAAGAGCAAGTACAGGAACTACAGGTAACGACAGGATTGATAACTACCGTTACAATGCTACGCTAATTGACCAATACGTTTATCCGTTTGGTCCAGCGCTTGGTTCGGGCGTTTCTTTAGGACGTGCTGCAAACCCTGATTTAAAATGGGAGTCTAAACAGGATACAAACTTTGGTTTGGATGTAGGCTTGTTTGATGAGAAACTTACAGCTGCATTTGAGGTTTATACCAATAAAGCAAGCGATATCCTTTTTGACGTTCCTTTACCTGCATCTGTAGGTTCTGCCGGCGGAGGAATCCAAACTCAAAACGTTGCTGATGTAAAAACAAATGGTTTTGAAATAACTTTAGGCTACAATGATACACAAGGCGACTTTACATGGTCTGCAACAGGTAATATAGGCAGGAGTAAAAACAAAGTTACACAGTTAGCACCAGGTGTAGATAATCAATTATTCGGTCCGGCAGCAAGGGCAGGATTAGAAAACTTTTCAAGGCTTGAAGTAGGCCAGCCAATGTTTTACTTTTTTGGTTATGAAACCAACGGAATTTATCAAAACCAGGCAGAAGTAGAGGCTGATTTAGGTACTACGCAAACCACAGTACAGCCGGGCGACATTAGGTTTGTAGACCGCAATGGCGATGGTATAATAAATACTGAGGATAAAACAAACCTTGGTAATCCTTATCCTGACTTTACTTATGGCTTAAACCTTACTGCGGCCTACAAAAATTTTGATTTTAATGCCTTTATATCAGGTGTTCAGGGTAACGACGTTTATAACGGTAACAAATTTGACCTTGAAGGTATGAACCGTTTATTTAATGCAGGTACCAGTGTTTTAGACAGGGCTATTGTAGAAAATGGTGTGGTTACAAACCCATCGGCTACTTTACCACGTGCACTTGGTGCAACAGGTAACTGGTCTTACGCAAGCAGGCGTTATATTGAAGATGGCTCTTATGCACGTTTAAAAAACGTTACAATAGGTTACACATTATCAGGAGATATGTTTAAAAAGTATTTTTCTAATGTAAGATTTTATGTTAGTGGACAAAATCTTGTAACAATAACAAATTACTCTGGTTTAGATCCTGAAATTGCCCGTGTAGATGGTAATGCAAACTCAGCAGGTATTGATATAGGACGATACCCACAACCAAAATCGGTGATTTTCGGACTTAATGTTACATTTTAATACAATATATGATGAGAAAGATAAAATATACATTTATAATACTGTCGGGGATTTTTTTAATAAATTCTTGCGACACTAACGATTTAGAACAAACAAATCCGAACGAATTATCACCGGAAACGTTCTTTGCAACGGCTGCACAGGTGGAATCTTCGGTAAATGCTACCTATGCACTTTTGCAAACAAGGGGGCTTTACTCAAGGAATTATTTCTTTGCTATGGATCTTATGGGCCAGGATGCAAAAGGAAACCCACAGTTGGAGGGTAACAAACAGCCGTTTCAAAATTTTTCATTTAATTCAGGTAGTGATATTATCCAATATTATTGGGAATCATGTTTTACAGGGATATCAAGGGCAAATTTTGTTTTAGATAATGAAGCAGCCATTAATGAATTACCGGAGTCTCTATTACCAGCCCAAAGAAAGAATAAGTTTTTAGGTGAGGCGCATTTCATGAGAGCCTATTATTATTTTCTATTAGTAAAGCGTTTTGGGGATTTGCCTATTTACCGCACAGCAACCATTGTTGGTGCAGCAAGGAGCCCTAAAGCAGAAGTATATGCTTTAATTGAGGAGGATTTAAACTTTGCAATTGCAAACCTTTTATCTAAAAGTGAAGAGCAGGTGGGAAGGGCAACAAAAGAAGCTGCTTATGCCCACTTAGGTAAAGTATTGTTATACCAGCAAAAATATGATGAAGCTTTAACTGCACTTAACCAGGTTACCGGGTTTAGTTTAGAAGCTCCGGGTAATTTTTATAACAATTTTAAGGAAGAGACTGAGCACGGTGTAGAGTCAATTTTTGAAATTGAGTTTAATGAAGATTTAGGAACAGGTAATATGTGGGATGCAAGTGGCGATAGCCAGGGCACCGGTTTTGCTGAATCTACACTTAGGGGACAGGAGTATGGCAACCTAAACTGGTTTAACGTGTATCCGTCAGACGGTATACTTGATGAGTACGAAACAGGCGATACCCGTTTTGGAGATACCTTTTATGTACCGGGTTCTACCTATAAAAATGGTGAGTTAACAATGACTGAGTCTAACTTTGCTACCGCTGCAGGTAACAGAAGAGGCGGTTGGAAAAAATACCAAAACTATTACAACAGGATAGATGAGGCGACACAGTCAAGTATTAACTTCAGGGTTATGCGTTATGCGGATGTACTGCTAATGAAAGCAGAATGCGAAAATAAGAGGGCAGGCGGTTCTCAGACAGCTGCGATTGAATATATTACACAGGTTAGGACCAGAGCTGGTTTAACTACCAATATTAATCCAACACCAGCAGAAGTTTTTGCAGCAATTATTCATGAGCGTAAAGTAGAATTTGCGGGCGAGCAGCTGCGTTTTGATGATATCATCAGATGGGGCCTTGCAAGCTCAGAATTAGATGGTACCGGTTTCCAGGTAGGTAAAAGCGAATTATGGCCAATACCGGACAGGGAAACATCAAGTAACCCTTTAATTACCCCAGGAAATAATAATCCTGGTTATTAATATATTTATTTAGTTACATTAAGTTAGTTAGTTTAAACAGCGCATGAAAATGCGCTGTTTTTAACTATAAAGCAAAAGCAATACATCTACATTAAAAAATACCATAATACATTACTGAAATAGCATTATCCTACGCATACTAATTGTTACCAAATAACACACCGGCATAGTCATAATATGAAAAAAATTGCAACGTTATTTTTAATCGCAGCATTGTTTTACAATGTTTTGGGGTTTTATGTTGTGTTTGCTATGCAGCAGGAACAAGTGTGGATAACTTCGATAGAAGATACTGATTGCCAAAATTTTAAAGTATTTAAATTCAATATAAATCCTTACGGATATATTGTGGATTCCGGTTTTGAAAGCGCCAACGAGGATTTTGCCATTGATGGTAAAATTTATCACGTGTTCAAAAAAAGAATTCAAAATAACGTTTTAAAATTTTACTGCCTAAATAATGAGAAATCGGCAGTGAGCTCTAATCTTAAAAAGCTCGTAGATAACCAGTTATTTGATTCTGATTCTAAAAAAGAAAATTCAAATAAAAAATTATTAAAATGTTTAATTAAGGATTATGTAGCTACTAATAACGACAGCTTACAAACTGTTAGCGTTAAAGTAGATGTCCTAACTACATTGTTTTTACGTGATATTGCGAGCAGCCTGCGCACAGGCCATTATACCCTTAATTATCCTCCTCCAAACATGATATAGTTTCTTTATATAATTTATAAGCAAACTCTTATTTAACCGTCACCTGCATTAGATCTTCGATTTAAGGTACGGTAATATGCTTTTTATAATATTATATACTACCAAATTCTAAGAAATTATTATAAACTATATCAAACAATAACATGAAAATTGGTAAATACCTTTATCCATTCATATTGTGTTTTGTACTATTCAGCTTAAATGCCCAAATTAAAATAGACAAAACTATAACTAATGAACCCTCTGGAATTAATAATATTGCCTACAAATGGGGCGCTATGGCTATAACAGCCACTGCTAAAGATACCGACAGGTTTAGGCCAAGGCCTACGGTAACATCCCGTATGCTAGGTTTAACGTTTGTGGCCATATTTGATGCCTGGAGCCGCTATGACGAAAAAGCTATACCGGTATACCTTACTGATACTAACCGAAGGCCCGGGAAAGAGTGTACCTTAAAAAATAAAGAAATTGCTATAAGCTATGCCGCTTATGGAGCATTATGCGAATATTACTATAGTGATAAAGAGTTGTTTTCTTCTTTTATGAAAGAGTTGGGATTAGACCCAACAAATGCATCATTAGATCCTAATACCCCTGAAGGGATTGGAAATTTGGCTGCAAAGCATGTTATAGCGGCAAGATGGGGAGATGGTTCTAACCAATATGCAGAAGAAGATGGGTCTAACGGGGTGTTATATTTTGATTACACAAAATACAACCCCATGAATCCTGTGGATAAAATGAATGATATTAACAAATGGCAGCCTAAAAATTTCTCTGATGGAAAAGGAGGTAAATTTTGCCCCCCATGTTTAACTCCTTTTTGGGGTAAAGTAAAACCTGTTGGATTGCAAACAGGTAGTCAATTTCGTGCTGGGCCTCCACCATTAGTTGGTTCAGATCAATTAAAGAAAGAAGTTGATGAGGTTATCGCTTTACAGGCAAATTTAACCGATGAAAATAAAGCTCTTGTTGAGTTTATGAGGGATGGTCCAAAATCTGTTCAGCAGGCAGGCCACTGGCTAAAGTTCGCGCAGGAGATATCTGTTAGAGATAACCACACGCTGGATCAGGATGTGAAAATGTATTTTTTAAATCAAATAACAGCAATGGACTGTTTCATTGCTTGTTGGGATACAAAAATGTTTTATGATTCGGCAAGGCCCTATGCATTAGTGCATTACTATTATGGCAACAAGCCAATTAGCGCATGGGGTGGCCCCGGAAAAGGGACTATTACAATGCAGGGAGAAGAATGGACACCCTTTTCGCCCGATACTTTTGTATGCCCTCCTTTTCCAAGCTATGTTTCAGGGCACAGCACTATAAGCGCGGGCTGTGCAGAGGCTTTGAAATTGTGGACAGGGAGCGACGAATTTGGAGCTTCGTCCGAATTAATAGCAGGGGCAATGACAGAACCTGATAATTTAGGAAAGAAAGTGATACTAAAATTCAACACTTTTACCGAGACCGCTAATATGGCAGGAATTTCAAGGGTAATGGGAGGTTACCATATTCAATCTGACAATACGGAAGGGTTGAAATTAGGTAGAAATGTAGCGCACGCTGAGTGGAAGTTTTATAATGATCACATTGGTAATAAAACAAACAAATGAAAGCGCACAATTTTCTCCGTGAGCTTTGCAGCGTAAAAGAAGCTAACCTAACCCATTTAAAAGACAGACCGATTATGAAAATTAAGCTTTTGCTATACCTCCTTGTTCTTTTAACAATAACTATGTCTTGCGAGGATTCTAACGACAAAATGGTGAAGATTTTAGCGGCCCGCTACGAGATGTATAATGTGAATAAAAACCCATTTGCATCTGGTCCGGAAGTAGCTCATTACGACTCCATAATTAAAAATTCAGGTGAAGGTTTTTTCGCACTTTCTAATGAAATAAATAAGGGTGATGCATTGTTAAAACTTGGCAAGGAAGAAGAGGCTGTAGCAATTATAGAAAATGCTATTGCTAAGATGAAGGCTATAAATGGTAACGATAGTCCGCAGGCATTAAAATCATTAGCTATAGCGTACATGAGGCTTGGTGAAATTCAAAATTGCGTTAGCAACCATAATTCAGAATCCTGTATCATGCCCATACAAAAAAACGGTATCCATACAATACAGCTTGGCTCTCAAAAAGCGATTGAAGTGTATAAAAAGCTGTTAGAGATTGACGCTTACGATTATGAATCGCGATGGCTACTTAATATAGCTTATATGACTTTAGGGAAGTATCCAACAGATGTTCCCAATCAATGGCTGATTCCAAACCTGGATAAAGATAAATCAGGATATGCTATAAAGCCTTTTTTAGATGTTGCAAAAAATGTGGGCATTGTAAGCAGGAACATGTCTGGTGGGGTAATTATAGACGATTTTAACAATGATAACTACTTAGATATCGTTACCTCCAGCTGGAGTTTGGATGAGCCTATGCATTATTATCAAAATAATACCACGGGTGGCTACACAGATCATTCTAAAACTTCAGAAATTGGCCGTTTTAATGGAGGCCTAAGCATGATACAGGCAGATTATGACAATGATGGCGATGTAGATATTTTTGTTTTAAGGGGCGCGTGGATGCACCAATACGGCAGGCAGCCCAACTCCCTTTTG
>Ga0265780_10005107_pt1 | contig 16713 bp, 17 predicted proteins | sample P1T30metagenome_FD_192432 | JGI IMG/M metagenome (GOLD analysis project Ga0265780, IMG submission 192432) | Plant litter microbial communities from East Loma Ridge, Irvine, California - P1 T30 | ecosystem: Environmental > Terrestrial > Plant litter > Unclassified | place: USA: California... | reverse complement strand
ACAGTACGGTTACTCAGAAAACTTGTTCGACAAGGCAACCGTGATTTCTGTTGTTAATCACAAGGGAGGAGTTGGTAAAACTACAACTACGATAAATGTAGGTAAAGCACTCAGTGTATTAGGCAACAAAGTACTATTGGTAGATATGGATTCACAGGGTAATCTATCACAATGCTTCGGTGTTCACGAGCCAACCGATCAAGTGATCGATTCTTTGCTGGGTAGCTCCCCTCTACCAATGTTAGAGGTAGGTGAGCGGCTTTTTCTTACTCCCTCTGACATTCGGATGGCTTATAAAGAATCAGAGCTAGCCAACGCAATAGGTGCGGACCGGCGTCTGACGGTTAAACTTGAGGAAGCACGGTCACAATTTGACTATATCTTAATCGACTGTCCACCCAGTTTAGGTATATGCACCACGTGTTCATTGGTTGCTTCCAATCATTGTGTTGTACCCATCCAGCCCGAAGCATCAGCCTATCATGGTGTTGAGAGCTTATTCAACCGGATAGCTGAAGTAAGAACATACATCAATCCTTCCTTAACGGTCAAAGGTATTGTTTTCACGATGGTACATAAAAATCAGAGTGTTCATAAAAGTATGATGACTCATATTCGGAATACGTATCGCAACTTTCATATTTACGATGCAGTCGTCGAAGTATCAACTGTTATCAAACAGTCTCAAGTAGCGAAAGAAGATCTATACAGTTATGCACCAAAATCACCTTCATGGCAGCAGTATCATCAATTGGCTACTGAAATTATGACCTTGTAACATGGCAAAGAAAGACTTTATGACGCTGATGAAAGAAAAAACCGTCGATGTGAGACCTTCCCTCCTATCAGCCGAGGAAAATATCAAAAATCAAATTGTTATTCTTGAACAGCTTCGCGACCTCATTCCACCTTTAACAGCCGATGAACTAAACCAGCTAGAACAAAATGTTTTGAAGCATGGTGTGAAAGATCCATTGACAATATGGGAAACTACAGCCAGCGTAGCAGGAACCGGGTCTGGGAGTACGCCCGTATATGTTCTTATTGACGGTCATAATCGCGAGCAAATCATTCGGAAATATCAACTCGACTTTCGTATCAACTTAGTTCGATTTGATTCACTTGATGAGACAAAAGACTATATGATTGCCTACCAATTAGGCCGACGAAATCTCACACCGGAACAGACCTCTTATTTACGGGGATTACGCTATAATCAGCAAAAAACGCGACGCGGGAGCAATCTACAGGCCGGTGTTTCACAAGTAAACGTGGCTGAAGCTTTGGCAAGTGAATACAGTGTCAGCAGTCGGACAATTAAACGAGACGGTGAGTTTGCTACTAACCTCGAACAAACTGACTCTGACACAAAACGCAAAGTGCTAGCCGGCAAACTGCCCAAATCAGCACTTCAAACTAGAAACGAGCCTAACTTAAGCCTATCAAGTCATTCGGATGGTGAGTTGAATAGAAATGATCCTACTATCTTATCTAAAAAATCCGCAAAAAGAGTTGCGGATTTAAAAAACCAAATTCAGAAGCTTGCTAACGGCAGTCTAGATTTGCAGGCGTGTACTGAACTCATCAAAAAGACAAATGAGTTATCGGACTTATTGTTTGCAAAGTGACAAGTTGTCACTTCTGGTGAATAGATTCATTACCCAAAGCATGAAAGACCTATTATAAAGAGCGAAGTGACAGCTTGTCACTTCGCTCTTTTGTCTTTTGTATTATTGAGTTTTAGCAGGTTACGAACTAGCCTAAGGCCGCATTATCGACTACTTATCAAATATATGAGCCATGCATTACAATACTTTGGTATGCTTGCATATGTACTGCATACAATATCAAGATAGTCTTCGTATACATTCACAGCCATATAGTTCATCTTTGGTTTTTGCCAGTAGTGTTCATCGTAATAAAATCTAATGTCAACGATATTATGTCTAATTGCGAGGAATGTACCGTCGCGGTTACAGTCCTTCACACGCTACAATCCAGTTCAGTAATTGATTGGATTTTTTTAAACACTTTTAAAAATGCTAAGCCATTGTATTAATAAGCTTAGCATTAGAATATTGTAAGCTATTATTAAATTAAGACCCCGGTAACCATTTGATTATCAAACATTTGTACCGTCTAAATGCGAGTAATATACCGTTAAATGCGAGTAATGTACCGTCTAAATGCGAGTAATATACCGTTAAATGCGAGTAATGTACCGTCTAAATGCGAGTAATATACCGTTAAATGCGAGTAATGTACCGTATCTGCGAGGGAACTACCGTCAATTATGAGAAAACTACCGTGTAGATTCGTTAATGAACAGTTATGGTGAGTAATGACCGGAATGCTAGGCCGACTATATGGCATCATTAAGGTGCATACTGTTACTGAGTTGTTTTATTGCGAGTTAGAGTACCTTAGACAGGCAAATGGGGTATGCCAACTGCGAGTAAAGTACCGTAAAGAAAGCTGTGCACTGTTATATGTGGTGATCTAAATGTTCTTGAAATCCTGCTGATACGAGCAAAGTACCGTCGCCAATAGACAAAAATCGATAGTAGATAGTAGAAAAGAATGTAAGCTGTCTACACGACGGGTTTTTACTCGCAATTCAATTGTGAACATCACACATAGCTCAACAATTGATTTGATATCTATCTGATGAGATTGTTCATCGAATGTTTATCTTTAGCTTCGTAACAAGGTGACCTTCTTATGACAAAGAGTAGTACTTCCGCTAGTTCACAAACCGAGTTGTTCAGCAACGATTCTGAGTTTCTAGAAGCAGATCAGCGGGCGACAACGAGACAGATTAGACAAGATAGTCTAGTTGCTCAACACAACGATTTGATTCGGGCTCGTTATGATATGTCACTGCTCGAATCACGTCTGTTTGTATGTTTGTTAGGAAGGATTGATCGGAAGGACAAAGATTTTGTACTATGTCGTATCCCAGTATCAGAGCTGTATCCAGATGAGAAAGTAGGAGGGAAGGCTTATGCTCAGGTAAGAGAAGCCGTTATACGACTAGCTAGCCGAATCATTCATGTTGAAACTAAAGACGAGCAGGGGCGCCGAGAAATAGTGAGCAATCCTCTCATGGCTACATGTCGCTATAAGGAAGGATCGGGATATTTAATTGCTCAATTCAACAACTTCGTAAAGCCCTACCTTTTAGAGCTACAGGGAAATTTTACTGTAGCCGAAATTCAGACTTTACTAGGATTCCGAAGCTTTTACTCATATCGACTATACTGGTTGCTTAAATCATCTGCTTTTCATAAAGATACGGTTGTGGTGCAGCTAGCTACATTGAAGAAAACCCTTAATTTGGAACAGCGCTATCAAAATTTTGCTGACTTCAAGCGATTTGTCCTAGATGTGGCTAAGAATGAGCTTAGTCAGACAGATATGGCTTTTGAGTATCAGCAAGCAAAGACAGGGAGAGCCGTAAGTTCCTTGCATTTTCATCTGAGCCGACCTACTATCGCTACGCAAAGTGATGTCAAATTACCAGAAGGCACACAGCAAATACTTACTGAGATAGGCATTAGCCTAAAATCACTCAATGATATAAAGGCCCGTTTTCAGCAGGGAAAGCTTTCCGAAGAATATCTACGGTTCGCAATAAAATACTATCAGGAAGCGAAGAATAATGGTCGGATAAAGTCACCAGCTGGTGCCATATATAAAGCTTTGATGACGGATCAATTGGATCAAGAGTTTAAGATATGGAAAGCCGAACAACCCATTTATAATTCGCCAAAAGCTATAACAAAGGGGCCAAAAACAGAGATTATAGAGTTAGACATGTTAAGAGAACAGTTCACAACCTTGCGCGAAAAAGGACTCTCTAACCATGACTCATTTGATAAATACTTGAATTGGATGTTGCAACAGAATGAATACGATATGGACGTACTTAACGGACGAGAAATACTCATATATACTGAATCAAAATCTTGAAGCGATATAAATAGACGGGCGATCTACGGGGTAGACCCTAATCCCTGATACCCTATAAGCATTGGGCATCGTACGAAAAAGGCTTCTACTGTAAATTATACGGAGATACTCAACGAACCTATCTGATATGGCAGCTCAAAAAAAAGAGCAACAGGGTCATTCGTCGGTAAAACCAAGCTATATTTTACTGATAGTCAAAACAAAAAAGCGTTGACCTTGTCACATAAAGTGTATTAATTACCCTCGTCGAGAGTAGAAAAGCAAATCAAGGCCATTCTGGATGATAGGGAGAAACGAATGAGAGAAGTGCCAGAGGAAAATGTACAAAAACGATGTTGATCTTGCAAACCTCCTTTTTTCTCCTGCTAAATTTCTTTTCTTGATAATTATAACTACTAAACCTCCTTATTACTAGGTGGTTGTTTTACCACTTATGTGTTTTTGTCTAACAAAAACTGCCCCTTAAGACCCAATACAGGGTTACCTGAGTAAAGAAATCAGTCTATTTGATGCTGAAATAGCTGGTCCTACCAAACCTCCTTTTTCTTCTTTCAAGAATCTGATAAACAAGAATCTGTTATCTCTAGTATACCGATAAAGGAGATAACAGATCAACTCTTTCTTCGAAAGGGGAAAGCTAAGCGCGCCATGCGGATTATATATTTACTTTTGTAGCACATATTTGCATCCTCTACTCATCTACCCATGGCAACCACCACCAAGAAGGACCGCGATAATGCCCCCCTCGACGCCCTACGCATCCTGCTTAACCAACAGGCCGTTACCCTCACTCCCGTCGTCAACCAGATCACCGCCCTGCCCGTCGATCCCGAGCTGGAATACTACTTCATACCCATGCAGTTCATGAGAATGTATGAAGCCTACTACCGGCCCGGTAAACCGTTCAAGAACCTTAAATTGGTCAATTACGGTAAGCCTGCCATTTCGCTTTCTTTCTACAGCAAGCACAAATACTACATCGAACGGCAGACTGATCCTGATGAGGTGCTGCAACACCTGCGCAGCCATCGCAACGAACTCCTCAACCGCTCCCTGTTCGAGCAGCTTAGCCCCCAGCAGCAGCTGGATCTCCAGCATTCCGACCAGATGATGCGCACCCTGCGTGACAACCCCGATGCCTACCAGGCCTGCTTCTCCAACTACCACCACTATTACCGCTACTGGTACTGTTCCTACCGCTATTTCGAGGATGCTACCCTGCTAAAGAACGAAACCGGCAGTGAGCATTTGTTAAAACACACCGAACGCATCAAGGGGCAGGTGCACGAGCGGCTGAACATCATCTTCATTGATCCTCACTACATCACCCGCCCCGTACCCCACGATCACAAACGCGTCGACCGCGAACTGGAAACGTTTCCCATTCAGATCCGGCAGGGCATCACTACGCTGTACCTACGCAAAACAGAGTAGAAGAAGAGCGGGCTACCCAACGGGCACCCAAAAGACGGGTAAATTCCCCGCTAAATCAGCCCGATTATGAACAGTTCAGGCAGCTTCCGTAGTTACTTTACAATCTGATACTCTATTCTTGCTTCATGACCGGCGATCAACAGCCCCCCCGTTCTACCACCCACCTCAACCAGCGACTCGACGTTGAGTTTGCCCTGCAGGCAGCGGGGATTGGCGTCTGGGAGCTTGATCCCATGACCAGACAGATCACCTGGGACGACCGCTGCCGGGCATTGGTCGGAGCCGCTGAACCGGGTCAAATGCGTACTGAACAGGTGTGGCCGTATCGCCATTCTGACGAGGCCACCCGGGTGGCCGACGCGTTGCAGCAGGCCATCACCGCCCGCCCGGATGGGCAGTACGATGCCACTTACCAAATCGGTGAGCGGGGCACCCTCCGCTGGGTACGGTTCCAGGGGCGGCCCTATTTTAACCAAACCGGCGAACTGGTCCGCTTTGGCGGCATTGCCCAGGAAGTGAACGAGCCATGGCCAACCGTTCCGCCCACCGGACAACTTACTCCGCAACCCGATGCGGCCCAGAGGAGACAAGGTGCCGGTAATCAGGCGGGGGCACTAGCCCCCCAGTCCCCGGTCGACAGCGAAACCCGCTTTCGCACCCTGATCGAGGAAGCACCGGTGGCTATCTGCCTGTTTGTGGGCCGCCAGCTGCGGATCGAGATGGCCAACCAGGCCATGATCGATATCTGGGGCAAAGGTTGGTCGGTGGTGGACAAACCGCTCCGGGAAGGGCTGCCGGAACTGAACGGTCAGCCGTTCCCGGCCATTCTGGATCAGGTATTTACCACGGGAGAAACCTACGTCGCCAGCGGGATGCGCTGTGACCTGGTCGTCGCCGGCGTACCCGGTACCTACTATTTCGATTTTACCTATAAGCCGCTGCGGAACGCCCAGGGGGAGGTATACGCCGTTCTGGATGTGGCCGTTGACGTCACCCGGCAGGTACTCGCCGGCCAGCAGCTGGCCGCCCGTGATGCCTTCGCCCGGACCCTCTTCCAGAACTCACCCGTGGCCAACCTGGTCCTGCTGGGCCAGGATATGGTCATTGAGGCCATCAACGAGGGGATGCTGCAGATGCTGGGTCGTGATCGCTCCATTGCTGGCCAGCCGTTTCTGGTAGCCATGCCCGAGCTACGGACCACGCCCCTGCTGGAGCGGCTACGGCGGGTGCTGACGACGGGCGAGGTGTATCAGCAACCCGAAGAACGGATTGAGTTGATCCGCTTCGGTCAGCCCTATACTGGCTACTTCCATTACCTCTACACGCCCTACGTGGATGATGCGGGCCAGCCGGCTGGCGTAGTCGTGACAGCGATTGAGGTAACGGCGCAGGTGCTGGCCCGCCAGCAGGCCGAAACCAGTCAGCAGCAGTTACTGCAACTCTTCGAGCAGTCGCCGGTGGGGATCGCCCGGATTGATGCGCATCAGCTTACCTTCCGCATGGCCAACCCGTTCTACGGCTATCTGGTGGGACGTCCGCCCCAGGAACTGGTGGGTAAGCCTTTACTGGAGGCCTTACCCGAACTGGTCAGCCAGGGCTTTGATGACCGGTTGCGGGAAGTCATTCGTACGGGGGTTCCCTTCCTGGCCAACGAGGTCGCGGTATCGCTGGTTCGCAACCAGCAGCTGGAGACGATCTATGTCGACCTCACCTATCAGCCGCTGCGCGAAGCAGGCCGTATTGCCGGGGTCTTTGTCGTAGCGACGGAGGTCACCCAGCAGGTGCGGGCGCGCCAGGCGGTTGAAGCGAGCGAGGCGAAGCTGCGGTCGGTCATCGCCACCGCGCCCGCCGGTATCGGCCTGTTTGTGGGCCGGGACCTGGTCATTGAAACCCCCAACCGAACCTTCGTTGACATCGTGGGTAAAGGCTGGGATATTGTCGGGCAGCCGCTGCGGGAGGCTATGCCCGAGCTAATCACCGAAGGCCAGGCGTTTCTGCAGATTCTGGATGAGGTGTACACCACGGGTCAGATGTTCCAGAACTACGGCTCACGGGTACAGATTGTGCAACGGGGCGTTCTGACTAGTAAGTATTACAACATTACCTACAGCCCCCTGTTTGATGAGGCGGGTCAGGTGTACGCCATACTCGATATTGCCATTGACGTAACGGGGCAGATTCAGGCGCAGCAGGCGCTGGCCGAGAGTGAAGCCCGCTACCGAGCCTTAGCCGGGGCCCTGGAGCAGCAGGTGCAGCAGCGTACGGCTGAACTGGCGGCGACCAATGAAGAGTTAGCCGCCAATAATGAGGAGTACGCGGCCATCAACGAAGAACTGGAAGAGGCCAATGGGTTACTGGTCCGCTCGAATGATAACCTGCAGACCTTCGCTTATGTCGCCTCCCATGATTTACAGGAGCCGCTGCGCAAGATTCAGCAGTTTGGCGATCTGCTGCAGACACAGTACGGCCCTCACCTGGGCGACGGGGCGGCCTATCTGACCCGGATGCAATCGGCCGCTGGCCGCATGTCGACGCTGATCAAAGACCTGCTCAGCTTCTCCCGCATCGCCACCCGACGCGATACCAGTGCGCCCGTAGACCTTAATGATGTCGTCGCCAGTGTCTTGGTAACGCTGGAGCTGGTAGTGGCTGACCGGGGGGCGCACGTGACGATTGGCGCATTACCGACCATTTTTGGTAACGCCTCGCAGTTGAATCAGCTTTTTCAGAACCTGCTGAGTAACGCCCTGAAATTTCATCGACCGGGGGTTAGACCGTTGATCTCGATCACGGCTGCGCCCGTGCCCAAGACCGATCTGCCACCAGAGGTAAAACCAGCCCGGGCTTCCCGCCAGTACTACCGGATTGATGTAGCCGACAACGGCATTGGTTTCGAGGAGAAATACCTGGATCGGATCTTTCAGGTGTTTCAGCGGTTGCACGGCCGCAATCAGTACGCCGGAACGGGGATCGGGCTGGCCATCTGCGAGAAGGTGGTCACCAACCACGGCGGGGCGATCACGGCTACCAGCCAGCCGGGGCAGGGCGCCACGTTTAGTATCTACTTACCCGTCTGAGTGATGGCTTTTCGGCTGGGTCTAGTGCAGAAAGTACTTTCTGCACCACATGATATAACAGGACTTACACACTAATTCTATGTGCCCCTATATGAGTAAATTCGTTGCGCTCGTCGTGATAGCGTTCTACTACTACCTCTAACACAATTGGGACAGTCCGCTGCGGCCTTATACCTACCATCAGGGTCGCTTAAAATGCTGGATGTTAATAACTTATTGGAAAACGAACAAGTAATCAACCACACAAACTGCGTAAACGGCGGGGCAATCACGGCCACCAGTCAGCCGGGACAGGGGGCCACATTCAGTATCTACTTACCCGTGGGGAGGCCTACTTAACCCTTTTACGGGAAGTTGAGCCCGGGCCCGTGATCAGGCCTTCGGTTCAGCGCCGAATCGATACGAATACTGGACCAAAAGAAGCAGGCCACCAAAAAGAAAGGATGATCAAGGAGCCTACCCTTGGTTTCGAGGCACCTACAGCTGGGCTTCGTGGCCCGTATCAGCGGTGGGTCAGATTCGACCAGTGGCGATAGCGCTCCCGCCACCGGTAAGCCGTCGACAGATGCTGCTGGCCGGTGCGCAGCATGGATTGGTAGTGTTCGCGCAGTGATTGCTGCTGGGCCGGCGCTATTTTCAGGTCCACCACCCTGGCCGCCTGACTGCGCAACCGGGTCATCAGTTGCTCCCGGCGCAGAATCTGCGCTTCCCAGTTGTCAAACTGCCGTTTCAGCAGGCGCTTGGCCTGTTCGTCGGTTTAGCCCCGGCTCAACGGTGGCTGGGCCAGAATGGCCCGCCACTCGGCCGCCAGTTGCTGGATGGCAGCGGTAAAATAAGACCCATCAAAAACGGCGACGGGTAGGACGGTGAGACTGTCCCGGTCAATGACCCGAGCCGTCAGCAACGTACTACCCCGACTGGCCAGCTGACTCAGCCAATCCAGACCGTCTTCCAGTCGATCCGATTCAAAGATAAACTCCCGCGCCTGCGATGTTTCATCCAGGGCTGTCAGTACGAAGATCATAGCATCCCGAGTGTTTATGGCTGTTTCTGGTTACCTGTGGTGTCTTTCTCTGAAGCGTTTGTCGCCCATTAGTTGCTGTGGCGCAGCGGCATCCGCAGCCGAACGAGCGTCCCCCGATCAGCCCGCGTTTCAACCGCCGGGGTAGCTTCCAGCAGTTCGCTTAACCGCTGCACATGGGTCAGGTTATCGGGCCGGAGCCCGAGTCCTGCACGCTACACACCCAGCGGGCGTTTTCCTACCCGGACCAGGAGACGGCCACAAAGCCCGCCAGGGTGTTGCTTCTTGAGCGCTTGCTAGGCGCTCAATTCCGTTTGTGGTTGAGTCTGCCACTGCCACTGCTGGGCGTGTGTCCGGCGTAGGGCCAGCTGCTGATCGATAAGCTTACTCTCTACGAGAAATCGGGTAACCATTGCCAGATGAGGATATCATCTACATCTAACGCGCGACGAAACAGGCTATTCGTAAAGGTAAACGTAATGACGTAGCAGGCCGATACTCCGCCCGCTGACTATTCCGGGGTAGCTAACACATTTGGGGTATATCCGCCACGTAGAGGACATTAAGATTTGATATTCAAATCTTAATGATAAATTACCCCCTTTTTTTGGACAGGCGTTACCTGTCATTAGTACAGTCACTCATAAAACGAGTTGAAACCGCCGTCGATGGCTAGTCTCAGCAGTGTTTTTGCTCTTAAGGGTCAAAACAGCTTTAAAAGCATCAAAATTGTATACTTTTCTACGCCCCTAAACGGCAAAATTATTAGCTTCTGTTAACGAGCGTTAAGGGTATAAACTTTCTCAGCAAGTTCCTAATGTGCAACTGGTTAACTGCCTTCGATGGCGGATATACCCCAAATGTGTTAGCTACCCCATCAACGGGATAACCAGTTATGCGATGTAAGGGTAGCATGATGACCATGTTAGTGCTGGCAGTAACGACGTTCGACGGTATCGCCCAACAAAAATTGATTCCCTCAACGACGCTCCTGACCACTCCGCTCAGTAAACCGGAAAAACAGACGAGTACGTGGTACCTGGGGCAGGGCAGCGCCAGGCGGGCACTGGCAGCAATTACCACCACCATTCGGCCCCAGTATCAGGCCGATAAGATCCTGATTATTCAGGAAATCGCCATGAACGGGACATCGAATACCTGGATCGATTCGACTATTGCCCTCCAGGCGACCCTGGCTCCTGTATACCATTCATCGTATAATGAACAGCGGGATATGGTGCTGCATTTTAGGGGTAGCCAGGTAGTGGGATATTACAGGAACAAACAGGATCAATTGACTACGCGGGTACAGAATCAACTCACCGAACCTTGTTTTGACTCGAACTTATATCCTCACCTGATTCGGTTCCTGCCGCTCCGGACAGGGTATCAGGCGTTACTGCCCATTTACGATTACAGCCCAAAGAAACAGGGGGTGTTACTGGCCCGCGTGGTAGCCGTTACCGAGACTGTCTTAACCAGCCAGGGGCAAGCCACTCCTTGCTATGTGGTTCAGGTCAGCGACGAGATTTCGCCGGATTCACAGGCTACGTATTACGTAGCCAAGGCTGACCGGAGGCTACTAAAATCAGAGTTGCTGATTGGCGGTCGGCGAATGAGTATTGAGTGATCGGCACCGTAATCCCTCATTGTTTGTTTACTGGGCAAATGATTTGGCGCCGGAAAACGTAGGCGCGTTACTGCTTCTTTATTTCCTAACCGGCCTGGTCGGGAAAGCATCCGGATCGTCACGTTGAGGCAGGCGTCGATCCGGATGAGGCCGACTGCCATCGTTGATTGACGCTCGCGGTGGTGACCGATGCGGCCGCGAGAGTAGTCATACAAAATGCATCACTCATTAGCTAAATCGTGATAACTTCTTAACCTACACGACTACTCACTGGATACGGCAGATGCTCTCTGGCCATCCCAATACGATGATAACCACTCAACAAGCTAAAGATAAATCCTTACGCAGCGTGGAATGGCTGGCCAGGGGCAGTTATGTGGCCAAGGCCATCTTTTACGCCACCATTGCTCTATTCACCTTTACCCTCACCGTCCGTTGTGTCTGCTGATGGTGCTGCTTCATTGTTTGAGTAGCCTGCCGTTGCTCACGTTGTAGTTCGTTTAGCTCTTGCACGTGATTCGCATCAGAACAAAGCGTTGCTCAAGCCACTTAATCTCGTTATTTCGGCTCATCTTACTGACTCTTATGTCAAGCTATTGCAGAGTAACGTGTATTACTCTGCAATAGCTTGACATAAGACGCTAAAACTATTTCAGTGTAATAAAATGGTATTAAGTCCCCGTAGATTACCGGGGTAGCCCTGATAAAAAAACAGGCCAACACTGTTAGCCTGTTTTCCGCTTCTATCCACACCATTACCAGGATTGCTCCCGGTTTTGAACGACAAATGTAAGACGCCACATCTGTAATACGAAAGCGTACCCCCTCTTAATGCTCGCTGTAACCTATTCCTGGAGTATTATTACCCGGTGATGGGCGGGCTCTGGGCTCATCGTGTGTACTGATTTATCGTACGCAGAAATTAGTAACATATAACTACTTCGTCCATTTGTCTGCCTACGGCTCCCTGCTAAGCACTTGTAACTGGGCATTCATTAACCGTTGCATCTGCTGCCATGTCTGATCCCAGGATTGTTCCTGCAGCATTGTATCAATCGCTATCCTGTTGGGATCGTAGTGGGCCTCGAGCGCCATCACCAAGGCCTTTTCAAACATAGATGCTGAATCCCCAATCAGAACCGGGCCTGTACCCCCATAGCTACGGACAACGTCACGGATTGGCGTTGAGACGACCGGAAGGCCAGCCGCCAGGTATTCCGGCGTTTTAGTGGGGCTAATGTAACGGGTAGCGGTGTTGATAGCAAAGGGCATCATGGCCGCCTGCCAGTTGCCAAAATAGGCGGGTAAATCCTGGTAGTTTTTCATGCCCAGGTAATGCAGGTTCGGCCCCTGAGGTAAGGTGAGCGGGTCAATCTTGACAACTGGTCCCAGCAGAATAAATTGCCAGTCGGGACGGCGGTTAGCCAACTCGCCGAGTAGACCCAGGTCGAGCCGTTCATCAATCACACCACAAAAACCGATGCGGGGACCAGCGATGGAGCGTTGGTCGTCAGGGTCTGGAATCGGGTTCCGGCTAGGCAGGAAGTGTCTGAAGTCGATGCCACTCGGAAAGGCAAAGACCTGCGGATGCCGGCCCTGTTTGGCTTCGTATAAACTGTACCCGCCCGTGTAAACTAAATCTGCATGTACTAAAAGCTGTTCTTCCTGTTCCAGCATGAACGGAGAGGCTCCGGCAAAGGCTGATAACTCATCCATACAATCATACACCGTTAGCCTGGGTTGCAGATGGTCAGTAAAGGGCAGGGCCATTGGCGTGTAATACCAGGCGATGAAGTCGGTTAATTGCTGACGGGCGAAAAACTGATCGATCAATTGACGGTGCAACCGAAGAGCCGTCTGGTCATCAGTAGTAGGTGGCAAGTGAGGAATAATCACCTGGATGCGATCATCAACAGACTGAATCTCTAACCACAGGGTTTCGTCCGGTTTCGGTTCTTCTATGTACCAGACATTCCATTGTTTACTGGCCCGGCTCAAGAGGTGCTGAGGCCGCTGATACACAAAATTCCAGCGTAAGTGCGAAAAACTGACCAGATCTTTAACCTCCTCTGGAGTAGCTGAAATGTAGTTGATACTCGCCCCTGACAGCTTCGGCGGTAAAGCACTACTCAATTTGGCGGAGTTGATACTGGAATCCATTTGGTACCGGTTAAGTTAGTTTTAGGTTAGGTAAAGTCTTAATGCCTTGTGCTCGCAGGTTACTGGGTAAGCAACTGACAACTGACGTTCTATAGCCCTCGTTCAGCTTGATTGATAAGTTAACAGTCCGAGTGATGGATTGACGTTCTAGACGGCCTATCGTCGCCAGGAATAGGGATAAGGTTGCTGACTTTGCACTCGTTGAACGGAAATATCCCTTTGCCTAATCAATCAGAGTTTACTACTACAGTGTAACTTCAATGAGGAACGGGTCGTATAATCGAGTGAGAAAACGGGGTTAATAAAAAAGCATACTAAGCGAATCAGTCCTTCGGTTCATCATTTAGGACTTGCCATGAAATACCGGACGCTGTCCCTGGTACAATCTTTGAGCAATAGGTCGAGATTGATCGTTATAGTAGTCAGAAGGAGAAAGGCACCCCAGTGCCTCACGCCTTGGTTGCCGGCCGGTTGTACCGCAGCTGCCTTTGGGTTTGTTTCGTGTTAATAGGTCAAGATCTTAAATAGCTTGCGAAAAGTGAGCTTCCTTTCGCAGCCGCCAGGTTGACGGTTTATCGCCCGATTCAGGGCTCGATCTGTAAGCTTGTCCTAATTTCGACCGGTGAGATAGGTTTACAAAGGAAAGTAAGCTTGATCCGCCGTTGGGTCGTGCCCCTTTCCAGGCCGCATTCGGTAACGTTAAGTCCACGATTTAGACGTTTGGCTCAAGTATCCTCCTGCGGGGGCGATAATAAACCGTCCAGATCGATCTGGGTGGAGGGCGTCAAGTCAGCTTTCAGCACCTGTTTCAGGTAAGTCAGGCAAGGCTGAGTTTGCTCCATCGAACAAGACGCCACACAATCAGCGGGTATTGATAAGGTAAAGTCCCGTAGGTACGCATCCTGAGCCGTGAACTGTACACAGACCTCCGCGCTTAGACCGGTTAGAATCAGGTGCTCTGCCCCCAGATAAGTTAGTAACAGATCCAATGGAGTCGCAAAGAAAGCCGAATGTTTGGGCTTGAGGACCACATAGTCTGACGCCTGGGGGCGAAGTATCTCAACGAGTGGTTGCCCCCGTACGTCATCCTGAAGGCAGTGCTGTACCTGCCTGTTTAGATCCGATCGCCAGTGACCAAAATTGTCGTTGGTATAAATAATCGGAATGTTCTTTTGTTGCGCCGTTTCCTTCAGCGCGGCAATACAGGTAGCCGCCCGGAGAGCCGGCGGCAGCAGGTCAGCTCCCTGGGGAAACTCCAGGTCGTTGATCATATCGATGATCAGAATAGCAACCCGGCAAGAATCGGGCGCGTTACCGTGTAAGGTTGAGTTCATTGGTTTCATCCGGGAAGGGGGGAGTTCTGATTAGGTTGAACAAGGAGTTTACCGATTACTCAACCGGGACGTATTAAGTAAGCGAGTGGCCCGTTTTATGGCCGGGTGGGCAGGCGAAATGATTGCGGCTCTCTCTCCGCCCGGGCGGGATCATCGCTGACCGGGTCCACCAGCAGTCGGGGCTCAACTACGCTCAGGGCCCTGCTTACGAATCCGGATGGATTGACGTCCCCGAAGCTCGGTTCATACCCAACCAGCAAATCCTGATTTGTATGGATCATGAGGGGACTTATAAGGAAACGGACCACCCGCCTGGGGACATTGGCTAGTTCGGGAATCCAAGTCAGTAGGCGTATAACGCTTCGTACCTCCGCCTGGCAGCGCTGTCCCGTCTCCTCACTAAGACAGGGGGAGCTCCCGCCTCTGGTCAACGGGTTCAGTTAGGATAACGCAGATCGACTAGGCTAATACCGAACGGAGAAAGGGCGATACGCTCACTTAAGAAACAACCACTTAAAAGCAGCAGCTTTCAGTCCAACAGGAAGTAAACTCGTCGAGTCACGGGCGTTGAGGAGGGCCTCCCTGAAGATGCCCGGTTACGGTCTTGCCTAACCATCTTCAAATCGTCAACGGTCAGTAGACCGCATCAGGTATGAGTGAATCTAAACCGCTTGTCCAGACGGCCAAGTTTCAAAACTGGCAACGCCATCCGGAAGTCAATCAGATTATGGTTAGTCGAATTGACCCCCTATACGTTCATCTGGCCCTGAAAGACGGTAGTGTTCTATATGCGCTGCTGAAGGTAGAGGCTCAGGCTCCCGAGGGGGTCAAACTTAACCCCATTTGTTTTCTGGAGATGCGGTATCCATTCTTGTTGTGCTGATTGATCAGCAAACGGAGGAGAAATTTATCCTGCTGGTCCGCCAGTGACGCCCCTGCGATGGATCGGTAACGTACGAACATCCCGCGGGCACGATTGACGAAGGCGAGACCTCACCACTGGTAGTAGCCGGGCGGGAACTGAGAGAAGAAACGGGATTACCCATTGATTCCTCGGCCGTGAAGCCGCTGTTCAGTCGGCCCTTGTTTTCCGCAACTTCAACCAGCGATGAGGCTCTTTATTTCTTTTATCTCGAACATCGGATGGAGTTGACCGATATCAACGCGCTGGACGGTCGATCAACCGGTGAGGAAGGCGAGAATGAGCACACGCAGCTGCACGTCACCACATCTCCGGACGCTCAGCGAAAGGTGGCTAATATACATGGTGTTCTGGCGCATTTACTATACCTGAAACAGGTTAGGGACTACGAGTTGATGGCCCGGCTATGAAAGGCATACTGAATTGATATAATGGCGCAACCGGCTGAAAAAGGGAAAGATAAACGAGGTCTTGTTTTTATGGATTCTCAGGATAGGGCGAAGCAGCATAGTTAGGAGCCGTATTCACGTATACACTCTGGTAACAACCGCCCTTGTCAGGTTTGTAAGCACGTAACACCGACTCAGGTTCGCCTGTAAGAACAGTAGCCTGGCTCCTCCTTTGATTCGCTATACAGATAAACGTTGGGGCTGTCTTTGCTGGCCGTTTGCTCATTTAAACCGTCCCGACCACCGCAATAAGTGGTCACTGTGGGCAATAAGTGATCGCCTGCGGGTTTACTGATCAATTACATGATTGCATAAATATAAGCATGGGGCGAATCGCTGCCCATTGTTGATTTAACGCTGGCAACCAACAGACGTTAGTCTCATGCTTACTCATTTAACAAACAGGTCTCGGCTGCCGGGTAAGGAGTAATCTGGCAAACAGACCCTTGTCCGCTAACGTATGAATGATGTTTCGGTAACAATGACTGACATACACCGCGTCAAAAATGACCAACGCTCGCTCGGCGTAACGTTTCCAGCAACTGGTGAAGCGAGCGTAGTGGTATGGGCACCCAGGGCCAAACACGTAGCCATTAAGGTCCAGGGGCAACTAACGCCGATGCCGCTAAAAGGCGAACAATACGGTTACTGGCGTCTACTGACCGACCAGCTAAAGCCGGGCGATTTATATACTTTTATTCTGGATGGCCAAAA
>Ga0265780_10005103_pt1 | contig 16720 bp, 10 predicted proteins | sample P1T30metagenome_FD_192432 | JGI IMG/M metagenome (GOLD analysis project Ga0265780, IMG submission 192432) | Plant litter microbial communities from East Loma Ridge, Irvine, California - P1 T30 | ecosystem: Environmental > Terrestrial > Plant litter > Unclassified | place: USA: California... | reverse complement strand
CAGGTGAATCTTGTTTCTACAGTAGTCTGTATTTTCCATACTGATACTGTAGAAATTAGCGTCTGGTGGGAAGGCAATCCTTGCAAGTTAGTATGCCCCCACGTAGTCGTCGTCATCGTGCTGATATTACTGCAGCATGCACTGTAAGTCTACGATGTTTGCACGCCCTCGCAATACGGAACGAGCTCAGGTGTATGAATGATACTGCTTGCGATGACTCCTCGCAAGCATTGTTCACATACTCAGGAGGTCAAAAGGTTGCTCGTTTCTTTACAGCGGCACATCCGACTAGAATCGGCCTAGCGTGGGGCTAATATACTGACTCTCGCATAGTGCTGGATCTGGGCAAGGAGATCAAGAAGCATGTACAAAATGATAACATGTTGGCGTGGCAGTACAATACTGTTGGAGTTAGTGATGGAATTACCATGGGCGGAGAAGGTATTAAGAATCGCTGGTAAGCTGTCCAGAGTTTAGCAGCTGACCAAGTCTATCCAGGAATGCGCTTTTCCCTCCAGACCCGCGAAATCATCGCTGACAGTATTGAAACTGTAACATGCGCTCAACACCACGACGCTTGTATAGCTATACCGGGATGCGACAAGAATATGCCTGGTGTCATCATGGCATTTGCAAGACACAATCGTCCATCCATCATGGTCTATGGTGGCTCTATTATGCCGGGATATTCCAAGACGCTAAGGAAGAACATCAATGTATCGACCTGCTATGAAAGCCATGGTGCATACATTTACAAGAATCTGAAGAGTGCAACCGAGGGCGAGTTCTCACCGGACGAGATTATGGAGGATATCGAGAGGAACGCTTGCCCCGGCGCTGGAGCTTGTGGCGGCATGTATACGGCAAACACCATGTCTACATCAATTGAAGGTATAATATTGTTTTACTTGCCAAATAACACAACATGACTGACCTGTCATAGCCATGGGTCTTACACTTCCTGGCTCTTCCACCACGCCTGCAACATCCCCCGCCAAGATGCGTGAGTGTGCCAAAGCCGCGGCTGCCATCCGCGTTTGCATGGAGAAAAACATCACACCCCGCAAACTCCTCACCAAAGCCTCGTTCGAAAACGCGCTTGTGATGATGATGGCCCTGGGCGGGTCCACAAACGCCGTCCTGCACCTCCTCGCCATGGCCGGCACCGCCGGCGTCCCCCTAACCCTCTCCGACTTCCAACGTGTAAGCGACAAGATTCCCTTTCTTGCAGACCTCGCACCGTCTGGAAAGTACCTTGCAGCCGACCTATTCGACATTGGAGGCATGCCGTCAGTGATGAAACTTCTCGTAGCCGCCAACCTCCTCGACGGCAGCATCCCCACGGTAACAGGAAAGACACTCGCGGAAAACATTGCCTCGTACCCGTCCCTTCCACAAGACCAAGTCATCATCAGGCCGCTCTCCAACCCCATCAAGCCCACCGGCCACATCGAGATCCTCCACGGCAACCTCGCGCCCGCGGGCGCCGTGGCCAAGATTACAGGAAAAGAAGGTCTCACATTCACGGGCAAAGCCATCGTCTTTAACAAAGAGTACCAACTCGACCGTGCGCTCAACCTGGGACAGATTCCGCACGGCGAAAACGTCGTCGTAGTGGTGCGCTACGAGGGCCCCAAAGGCGGCCCAGGAATGCCCGAGCAACTCAAAGCCAGCGCCGCCATCATGGGCGCCAAGCTAACCAATGTCGCCTTGATAACGGACGGACGATACTCGGGAGCCAGTCATGGGTTCATCGTCGGACACATCACCCCAGAGGCGGCCGTGGGCGGGCCCATTGCCGTGGTCCAGAATGGCGATTTAATTACGATTGATGCGGAGAAGAATAGGATTGACATGCATGTTGAGCAAGCAGAGATTGACAAGAGGTTGGCGCAGTGGACGCCGCCGAGTATGCCGGTTACGAGAGGTGCGTTGGCCAAGTATGCGCGCTTGGTGGGGGATGCGAGTCATGGGGCTATGACGGATCTTTTTTAGGGGCGGGGATGTTTTGGATGAGCAAGTAAGAGAGATGTAAGAAGAATGAGGGGGAGGGGGGAGGCATGTGTAAGTCTAGGGAAATATCATGTATACCGCCCATGTGTGAAACGTGAATCTCTTGCTTCAAGCAGGCAGAAAAATGGATGACACCCTTTGAGCTGTAGTTGAGAACAAGGGATGTGCACACATGCATCCTCAACTCTAAGACTGCGTATAGGGAATGAATTTGTCTAGCCCTGCTTTCTCATACCAGGTGGTTTGTACAAGGACTATACTTTGCTTTGACCGCGCGGTGTAGCCTGCATTCATTGAGCATTCAGTGAGTATGCTCCACGTCTTGGGAAGAAGATTGTTCATCACATTGCAACCACTTTTCGCACCAAACAGAAGCGATGGAGGGGGTATCATGTTGCTTTTCAGGCGCAAGCCCAGTGTCATTGCAATGTCCTAGGCTAAAACAGGCCCAGTTCAGTTTCCATCTTCAACGCCCATAAGCCGTAAAACCGTGTTCAGATGCGTGATAGCCGCTCTCCCCGCACTCAAATGTCGGTGGGGCAGCTCCTGTTATCCACCGTAAGATCAAGAAGAAGAAGAAGTCTACTCGTCATCCTCCTCCTGCTCAGCCTCGAGCGTGGTTTGCGCAATACGGTCCAAATCACGCTGACCGGACTGTGTGATACGGCGGCCACCCTTGTCCTCGTCGTGCTCAACGACACCGATCTTCTCAAGCGCCTGCATGACCTTGCGGTCGACGGATCCGGACGCGTCGACGTGGTGCGAGGGGCGGGAGCCGCGGTTCTTGGTGGATCCGTGGACCTTGCGAAGACGGCCGATACCGACAGTCTTGCGCTGTTTGCAGTTGTCAGTATCTCATTTGTATTGCACTCCTCGACTTGGTCGAACGGGATGAGGCGTACCATGTAGACGTGACGGGCGACGGCAGCAGCGCGGATGTAGAACCAGTCAATGTCCTGGGGAGGGAGCTCGTTGGAGTCTGTGTTAGATTGTTAGTCTTTGACAGAAATTTTGACCAGAGAGAGGCATTGTGAACATACGGCTCGTCTTGACGGTGTCAACCCAGCCTGTAGATAAGTGGTCAGCGAACTGAGGTTATCCCCCATTTACGGGATTCAGGCTTCATCATCCCTTCACCCGCTGGATAGACACGAACCTGGACTTGAAGATTCTGTTAGCAAAAACAGCCTACTACACACACGTACACAGCGCATTGGGGGAAAAACTTACATGGGCAATTTTCCCTGTCTCTTCAAAAAACCCGCGTATGCCTTCACAAACTTGTGAGACTCAATGTCCTTGACAGTAACACCACCCATTTTGACGGATTGTTTTTGATTTTTGGGGTCGGAGGGACGGGTTTTGCTTGTCGATGGGCGGTTGCTGCGATGCTCCAAAGTCAGAAGGTTTGAGCCTATGGCACGGAATTTGCGCCCTCGGTGGTCTCGCTAAGGAAGATTGGTCGGCCCGGCGCTAGTGCGAAGCTAGCGTCATTTGAACTTGCGCAGACTCCACCATCGCTCAGCGACATTGAACTTTGATGTGGTAATAAAGTGTTCGAGTTGTGACGGATGAACGTGCAGGAGTAGTGTGATGTTGTGGAGTCAAATGAGTATGGTACGGAGAATGTGCAGTCGCAATTGCATGTTCGACAGCGTGGATCAAGCGAGGATCCCGTCATCGTCACCAGTTGACAACACCACAACCTTTACTGTTTTTACGCGTGAGCCCATCAATAGAACTGTGGATTTAGCTCTTGACACCAATATTATCCCGCCCTAGTCCGTACATATGCTACATGACTCTGGGGAGCTTGCAGTACCACCTGACGTTTATTTCACGTGTTAAGAATTGACTGTATATCCTTATATCCTAGGAATGTTGCAAGGGCGGCATAGAAGCTAGTTGGATTCATTGTATTGATTTTTTATACGTAAATATAGAGAAAACTGCTTAGAATACTACCCACTACCAAATCTACCACGTGCTGATGTCCACAACCGTGACCGTGATACTATTGGCGTTGGCGGGCGGCAGGTTTCCACCGCCCATGATCAACAACTTTGTTGGATCATTGAGGACACGGAGATGCCTGGTGTATGAGGTAGCTTCAGGGGTGGCGACCTTGATCCAGGGACCCTGTCCGAGACCCCTGTTGATGAAGACCTCTGAATTGCTGTGTGCGCTGGCGATGATAGTTCCATTTACACCGCCACTGCTGCTCCATACCACATACGGTGAACCGCTGGGAATCGTGCCATCAGTAGCTTCGAGACTGATACCGGTGGCAGCGCCGAACTTGGTGGGGTCGGAAACAATCTTGTAGTACACGGGGAACTGGTAGGAGCTGGGAATGGCGGGACCGCCACCGTACTCGTAGGTCATGATGTATTGCCCGTTTGGCAGCTTAGCGACAGTGGGCATACCAGGACGGTCGGTGTAGGTAGGGTAAGTGACATCGTTGACGACAGCACCCCAGGTCTTCAGATCAGTGGTAGACTGGTGCACCATCTTCTGACCATAAGTTGCGTTTTCGCGTTGGTCAGAGTAGTAGCAGATGAGTGTCTTTTCGTACATCATCAGGAATGGCTCCCACACCGGGGTGAGGCCGTTGTTCGGCCGGGCCTCACCCCCCTTGGCGATGTGCGATACAAATTCCCATGTAAGGCCATCGTCCTTTGACGCATAAAGTTCAATCTCTGTGCTGGAGAGATCGGTGGGGATCGAGGAGCCAGATACCAAGACCGTTCCGGCTGGGTAGCCACCGATACTCTCTGGTAGAACGTAAATAGTGGGCTGATAACGAAGACCAAAGCCGTTCTGTGTATCCTCCACACGCGAGATCTCGTTCCACGTCTCTCCACCGTCGCTAGACTTGAAGATGGGAAAGTACACCTTGGGTGGCTCAGGCGAGTAGTTTTCCCACGTTGCGAGGAGGGAACCGTCAGCAAGTTGTGCGCTGCGGGCGTAGAGAACACCCGGGTCAGTCCAACCGGCGTCGCGTGGCGGTGAGAAGATGACCTTGCGGGAGAAAGTCGGTTGTGTCTGGCGTCTTGGGTGCGCTGACACCGTCGTGGAGACCACGCTAATGAATGACAGGAACAAGGTAGAGAGACGCATCTTGATGGCTTGAGGAATGAGCAAGATGATGAAGACCAGGCTTAGCCGGACACAGGGCAGTATATAAACAGATGCCAACCCAAAGTCCCAAACCTCATCTTACGTTTTTACCTTTTACCGGCATGCCAGCATCCTGCCATCCACCCTATAGCTCACAATCGCTATTTGATGCCAGGATTTTCTCGGAGACAGTCTGTTCACGTCGTGTCACCCTGGCCCACATTCTGTAGTCAGTATCCCTGCCCTCCGCTCAACCCACCTGTCTCAATGGCGGGGAATCTCGTGGCCGTGTCCGGAGAAACTGCGGGGGTAGAGATCTGCGCATCATGCGGGGGAGACGGTGGTTTATACACCGAGGTATCGGTGCTACTACCCCCAGCTTAGCTGACCAAGTTTATTGCCGAGGCGCGGAGGACCAGCTCGGAACAGATTGGGCGGGCGGGTTCCTGAGAGCACATGACGCTACAACGCTCGGCAGTCCAGGAGCCAAGGCCTCGTGAGTGTGCATGATGCGGAAGGTGCACTTGTACCGTGGATGGTGTCGGACTTGTTGCATGTGAAAGGTGAAAGCTGGCGTGGAGGATACATAATGTATGACGCACGGCATTGGCGAGGGGAAGGCGCGGGCTGGCGAACACGACCGCTCGTTAACCCCAACCCCAATGCTGCGTAGCTCAACCTTGTCTTGAACCTCTAGAGAACCATTGCGCATCTCATTTACTACTAGACTTACTATGTTTTGTATCGAGAGAAGCAACTTCTTCTTGCTTTCGTGTGCGCGTCAGACTGAGGCTTATTCGTGGTAGGACAGGTCATCAGGGGGCCAAAATCCAAGTATCTTTACACACGGAGGCTGCGCACCTCGTTGAACGCACTCGAGGGAGGCAGAGCAGGTTTAAATGATGCAGGCTGGATGAGGCAAACAGTGCCAGACAAGGGAGGTCGGCCTCAAGGCTGAAGGAGCGCCAATCAGCAATGTAGCACGGCAGCCTCATATATTAGCCTGCAGGAGTGGTGGCAGTGCATGAACGACCGCAGCAGCCATCTCTGATCCTCTCGATACGCAGCTGGCTGTAGCCTGGACCGGTCAGTAAAATCGGTCAAAAACTCTATTATGCCACCCGTCTATCCACAACTCACATTGTGCCTGCATCGCGACGCCGACACTATGCGAAAATGGTAAGCCATTCTATGCTCGTCAGGCTCAGGAGGAGTTGATTGATGCATGTGCAAGTAGTGTCGACAGTGTGGCTGACCCTACGATAGACTTCCAACATAGCGTCTCCCGTCCCGTTGCGCTTGAACAATGACTTAAAGACCCCCGATACAGGGCGAGACACGCCTCTTCCGCAGTATGAAAAGACGCAGTCTGTACCTTTTACGTTGAATCTCCAGGAGGATGCAAGAAATCCTGGCCAGTTTCAGCTCGTGTTTAACATCGGCTCCAAGCCCCAGGCGCAAAACGGAATATCCTTGGGGAAAACAACAAATTCTGGTGTTCCAGCGAGTAATCGAGATAGCCTGAAGCCCCATATAGAGCACCCAGTACTCTATCAAACCCAAAAGCCCAGCCCACCTACGACGCCACTGAAAGATCAGCAAGGCTGGGCTGATCTCGATCACGTGCCTCCTGACTTTCTCAACAAGGTCGTGCCAGACTGGAATGTGTCGTTCTCGCGGAGCGATTCGACAACATCCACACAATCAAAGCGCCTTTCAGACATTGGAGCCAAGATCAAGAAGACCGGAAAGGGCTATGTAGTGCGGTTATTGAAACGCTCTGCAGCAGACACAAACGAGATTGCTGAAGTAGATTTGGGTCAGCATACCTTGAATGAACAGGTTCTACCTGAACAGGTCCTCACTGAAACCCATGAGCTGGAATCTACAAATCAGCCAGCTGAGCCAGTCGAGCTCTACTCTCCTCCGACAAACACACAATCCAATAGCGAAAGTCTACTACCACGACCTGGAGTATTCGAGATTGGTACTTCAAATGAAGATGGCGTGCAAAAATCACGGCAACCTCCCACCTCCGTGCAGAACCATCCTGTTGCGTCACCCCTACAACATTTGGTACGCAACAGTCTGGTCAGGAACTCCATAGCAGAGGATAGCCTGAGTGATGCTGAAACGCTGATACCTGACTTTCGCATCGAAGACGAACAAACCGACCTCGAACCCTTCTCTAGAAATACATCAATGTTTCCCACAAGATCGGGATCCTTTTCTAGTATCATGAAGACACCCACACGCGGCCTATCTATCCGTGCAGTGAATAAAAGGGTAGAGAAGAGGCCGCGCAACGGTACGAAGAGTAGGGCTACAAACCTTGACCTTAGACGATCAGACGCCCAAAAGTCTATCAAGCGTCGCTCCCCTTCAACTACTATCGCCCTATCTGGTTATCCTTGTCGTTCTCCTGTGGAATCTTCTTTGTTGCGAGAGCGGGTTCGAGCAACCTCTCACAGGTCCACCGACGACGATCGGAAGGCAAGCGAATATGGTACCTGGCAACACCCTGTACGCATCAGTAGTGCAGCAACCCCCCCGCACTTGCGTCATGTATCTGCGGATGACTTACAAGTGCCATCGGCATCGAAAAAAAGACTTCGCCTACAAACTAATATTCCTCAGGCCAAGTCTGCACAAGTGTCGCCCTTGACACGGCGAAGGAAGTCCCCTAGAATACGCAAATCGACCTCATCTTCCGCGTCTCCGGTTGATCCAGAGGATGTAACCATTCTTCCTTCGCCAGAGTGGACAGAGGTGGATCATTCAGATGAACTTCGCGAAGCTCTTACAAAGGCCTTAGGCTCAGCCATTCCAGATATGGAAGAAAATGGTGTAGAAGTAACAGTTCCCAATCGGCCGTTGCCAAGAATTGTTGAGCCTGTAGAAACTGAGCACATTGGCGAGATACCATTACCATCCGAGGTTGAAATACGTTCTGCTCCTGTAAATGGTCGTAGTCCGACAATGATGTACTGGGGCCTTGCCTTGAGTGCGTTATCTGACAAGGCGTACGAAGGCTTCAAGCTACTTCGAGATGCGCTCGGCACGGAGCTTCCCGTACCACAAGGACACGTCCGTGTTCGGTGGACTTGTGTAGGTGCATCGCGCAACCCTAATTCGATCTTTTAGTAACCCACTATAGTCTTGTGGCGAATCTCTGTATGATGATTTCATCGAGCAACGACCGAACGCCGCCCGTCTTCTGGAAGCGTATCTCAACCGCCCAAGGGCCCATACGCCCAGAAGTCCAAGCAGCCAAGGGAGCTCAGCATCATCGATGGCCTCAATTTTTGACGCCTCCAGCAGAGCCTCGACATTGGCTACGCCAGTATCAACATATGGCGGCCCTACTTCGTGGACTAGAGGCAGTAATGCATCGAAACACAGCCCTTCTAACATCCGTTCCAACAGCCCGTTTACTGTCCATATGCCTCCATATGCCTCAGAATCCTGGCTATTAACATGTGCGAACGAAGGGCGTCTCACGCCTAAGATTGTCCATCTCGATGTCAACGAGGGCAGAATCAGAAGCGACAAAGACCTCGCGCTCGCATTACGGGAGCATTACAACCAGCTCAACCACCGATGGTTTAACTGGGCTCGCCTCCGCGGTCTGACAACCATTGAATTTGTGCAATTCGAAGTCCACCGCAACCGCTTCGCTGATATCCGTGCCACGCCATCCATGCCCCCAAAGTCTGCAACCTCGTCAGCATCAAGGTCTGACCCAGAGAAGTCATCAGGACCATCTCAGCACCCGTATACCTTTGAACCCAATGACCTCCTCCCGCCAGTCGGTAGCACATATCTACTCCACCTTTTCAAGCACCCAAATGATTACGACGGCGAGATGATAACGTACCTGCGTAGTCCAAAGCGTCGCCAGCGCCTAGAATTTGGTATGGGGTGGGGTATTCATCTCGTGGAGGGATTTCTCGCGCAGCGCGTGTGGGCAGTTACGATGGCCATATTTACGCTAGGTAGCGCGGCATTTGCGATCCTGTGGACAGTGAAGAAGGGCGATGTGCAAGGCGCGTTTGGGGTTGCGCAGTGGGTGCTCGGTATTGCAGTGTTGCTAGTTGGGGCCCTGCAGGCGTGGCTGGAGTAATTAGGCTCATGGGGAAGAGAAGCGCTAGATCTTTTATGAGCGGGACTGGGAAACAGAGAATGCTGTGTGTATCTTCCGTTTGCGCATGATCTCAGGGTCGGGCTACCAGAAACTTTCTGTCTAGACATAATTTTGGACTCCGTCACTTGCTGTTTATGAAATTGGTGACCGTGCCCCTCACCACACTGGCCCGTTCCCACTATTTATGATGTCAACGCAAACAAACCTCCATCAACAACAATAACCAAAAGGCCTCTTGGTCCAGTGGTTAAGACGGCTGGGTAGTACTGGGCGACGAAACGCATCTTTCTTTATCTCCTTGATCTACTAGATGAGATCTTGGAGATGGAGAAAGATGGGTTTCGTCGCCCAGCACCACCTAGTAGACTGAGGTTCAAATCCTCAAGAGGCCAACATTGTTTTTTGCTTGTGCGGCGGAATCACTTTGTTTTTGAACTGGGTGTGGCAAGTACTGCATGTGACTCCTAATGCTAGGACCTTCTTTCGCTCTTCTGGGGTTTTATTGGGCTGAGGCTACTACTGAGACTTGTCCTATGAACATAGGGCATATCAGTACTACATTTGGTGGGTATGAGGTCTTGAAAAATCTCAAGCAAAACATTGGATAAGATGCCAATGCCTTGCGCTGTGGCAAATCGCATTGCCCCATGCAATGAACGGAATAAACATTTGTAGTAAATCGTACAGCCAGTACTCTATCTGCAGAGATGAAACCTTTGAAATGGGCAGGTCAGTGTATCGGGTAGTTGCGTTAGTTGTCGCAAAACGCTCGCGTAAACCCCCACACGACCGCAAGATTACCATGAAGAGATTGTTGAAAGTGCGCGGTGTGTGCCATTACAGTCTCAAATTTTAGGCATGATGAATTGAATGCACATGTTGGATAAATACATTTCCAATGAGCCAAACACTGATGCTCACCCCAAAAAATACACAAATAGTGTCTCGAAACCTGCGCCATAGATTCATATCCCACTCATACCCACTACTCACTCAGCCTAATTGTGACCTTCACAATTCTCCTTCAACTAACCCGGTATCTTGTATATGTATCAATCAAAAGCTACTAGATTCATCAAAAAAAGTCAACAAGCCTTTTGGACCAGTGGCCAAGACATCCCAGAAAGTTGCACTGCTAGTATAGTGAAAAAGACTTCTGTTCTTAGGAAGACCGATGTTCCACTCCTCGAGAGACTGATCTCTTTTTTTTTGTTGGAGTGTTATGTGAAGCTGGTAGACTGCTGCAAACAGTCTTTTTTTGCAGGGTGAATAGTGAGGAGGTGAAGGTAGCATGAGACATAGCGTAAATATGACCAGTGATTTTTATTGAAGGCGGTTGTTACGATCCGGCCTAGACTTACTCATCCAAGACTACGTACGGTCAGAGTGTGCTACTGAAGCTTGGTAGTGATTGGTTTATCTTAGCAGACAATAAATTGTGTTCATCTGTCGATGTCGATTACATCCAGCATCTGTCATTATTGGTGAATCTGACAGAAAGTTCGTAAATACTACGGGTGTGATTGTCTCCCCCTGATTTAGAGGTCAAGACGCTTACAGCTCGCAACTGTGGTCGTAGTCAATTTATACAGTGTCTAAACTAACGAAAAGTTAGCGATAAACTACATCGAGTGTGACTTTGGAATACGCGAGACCAATGCCGAAATTGTTGAGGAGTCAATATCTCTTCATGCATTTGGTGGCGGGATAGACGTAGGTAAGAGAGATATCTATGGGGTTTCCTTCGACGATACGGCATTTATACTGTGCATGAAGTGTTTAGGTAGACATTGTTCACTACATGAATATGCCAAACTCAGTACAAAACACCATCATCAACTTCAATTTCCGCGGGAACATTGTATTCTGGTGCAAAACCAGTCCGCATTAGGATGTTTTGCTGTTTGCTTTTAGTGGACGAAAAGACAATGTTTCATGTTATTTCGAAACAATTCTATGCAAAAGCCGGCTCACATAGTACAGGTAGTATGCATCTAGAGTACAACTGTAGGAGATGTGCACCAGTTGCGCGCGTACGACATTAGCGACCTGGATAAATCATTGATAATCACCAGAACACAAGTATTCGACACCATTTTTAGTTGATTGCACTACCGCATTGCACTCGATCCTCCTAGTCCAACACGGTTGTAGTGATATTCACTCTAGACCTGTCACCCAAACTCTTCGCACGAGATATTCAAGCCCTAGCAGATGTTATCGCAGCAGGCGCGTTAAACAGGACACTCATTGCTGCTGTAGGGGTTACAGATCGCAGTGTGAATACTACTAGAACCTTCCTCTTTACCTGCGGAATCGAACCATCTATAACAATCGGCGTCGGTCCAGATTTGGGGACTGGTGCACTATAGTAGAGACTTTTGTTAGTAATCTGTGAATATGCGTTTTAAAAGTGTAAGAGGGAAAAAGATAGAGATAGAAAAGCTAGCATAATGTATGCTTTGTAGGAGATAGATACGTACAGAGTTTGTGTTTGAAGGAGCATCATGACAGAGTTTTCCTTAACTTCAATACAACCCTGACTTGCGGCTACACCTCCTCCAAAAGCATTCGAAGGGTTTGGATTTCTTGAGACGCCGAGGCATTGGCAGGTATACTGAGCTGCTACAAGAGAGCCGCTAAGTTATAGTTAGTGTGATAGTATAGCACAAGCTTGTTAAGTAGAGACTACCTCGCTGCAATGCTCATGAATAGGATAGAAACCTTCATAGCTGATATGTTGATCAAGTTGAGTTGAGTTGTAGAAGAGAATTTTTGTGAGTTGTGAGTAAAAAGAACACAAGACATAGCGAAGGGGCTATTTATGCCTTGACGCAGACTACATATTGTTTCCTCCAGACTCTATGCCCGAGGCTATCTTCGGCTGTCACTCAGCGTTGAGACTGCGCAAATCTTGAGCTTCTAGGATCTAGATAATTCTGGCAAGAGTTGCGGAGACAACATGAAACTATACTCAAAGTTTATCTGATAGGCAGTGGTATTATAAGCACCTGTAGGGAATAGATATGAAAACATGAATGTCTTGTCCAACAGGTCGGCGCAGACGTACACACTATGTCAGGGTTGTGTAACGATAAGCAGCAACCTGTGATAACTTGCATACAACCCCAGCAGGAGTGGTCTGATAGATCAGTAGCAGTTTGTGATAACATACATACAACACGAGTTGGTCTGACAGATCAGCGTAGACGTGAACGCTAACGGTTATATGATGCTAAGCAGCTATCTTTGATAGGTTACATGTAATACGAGTGCACTACCTAGTATAAGGATCCTTAGTTAGAAATAGAGACTCTAATAGCTTGAAGGTGTAGCGAGAGTTGCTAGTAAGCACTAAGATTTAAACTCGGTTTCAGAGAGTATAACTCGCTTGATGATGTCGCGCTAGCTTACGCTTGGCCTTGGTTACAAATACCAAGTATTTGGCGCTAGTTCTTGTTTTGTTTTGCGACGAGTTGTTGAGCTGATGATTGCGACATTGAGTTGTACATTGTAATTGACCCGGAGGGTTGTTTGATGACTTTGAAATGCGTTGGTTCTACTAGACGCTTGTACCAAGAGCTTTCTTCCACGCCTTGAGCAGAACAGCGGTATTTTATTGAAGTTTATCCGCGAGTACATTATGGGAGTGCTATATAGAGAACGATTATATAATCAGCACCCTTCATGTGGTTTCGAAATGCGGTATTACGAGAGATCTGGAGTCCCGGGCTTGGGAACGGCAATACACCGTATAATCAATTACCAGTTCTGTGCTCGCCAAAAAGATAGCCTAATATAGACTAGCGGCGCCTATCATCTTCCACAGCCAATTCTCTTCTGGGCATGCTGTTTGACTATTTTCCCAAGAACAGCGGATACCAGGAGGTGACAGGGACAGAAGAAGAGCAAGGCTTAGAATCTTCAGATACTACGGGGGCTGCATCGGCGTCATAAAATTAGCGAGTATACACATCACTAAAAACCAACAGTACCCAAGATCTGACTAACCTGATGCAAAAATGCGTGCGGGATTAATCTGTCGTGAGATCTAAGAGAGAGAGTATCTATCATGTACGCTTCTACAAGGTGAAAATATAAATACAGCATTTTTCCACATTTACAAGTCTCATCCTACATCCCTATCTTCTTCTCTTACCAGCCATAACAAATCATTTGCTTTAAACCTCAAAACTCGCTTCCTCTACTACAATGATGCTCAAGCTCAACGCAGTCAGCCTTTTGGCTGTTCTAACGTCGCTGACGTCCGCTCTACCTTCCAACCAAGGCCCACTGGAGGCCGGCCTTGTGGCAAGGCAAGTACAGTACAGCTATGTTATAGTGCCAGCCGAGCAGGTGGGAGAATGCCAGAATGCGATTCAGGATCTGAGGGCCCGCGAGCTTAGAGGATGCAATGTCTGGTGTAAGTATCTCTGGCTTGTTGTATCTAGGAGCTGACTAACGCTGTATAATAGCTTGCATTTCCGCCCGGTCTGGTATCATTCTAGCTTGTGGAGCTGCCTTCGGTGAGGGCGGCGTCAGTACGTTACTATTTACCTGATTTGAAATCTAGCTAACAAGCACAGATCTAGTAGCTGACGTCGGCTGTCTTGGAGCTGTAGCTGCCTGGGAAGGTTCATGCAACCTTTGTGATCCGGCGGCGGCCTAGATGCTAAGACGATAGACTATGCTTAGCCAACATGCTATATAAGGAGCTATTGTACTAACTAGTATATTATCAATTTGTCTAAGTAATGGAACAATTTTACTGTTAACCAGCCCCTATCTACGTGCATCTATCATCGATCCATCCAGAATAGCTAGTCTAGCACTAGCAATTTCTTATTAGAATTTAGCAGTGTTGACATAGAACTACACCAATAGACTTCACACTAAGCTGCTTATAGGTATATATATATATATATACAAAACTGAGTACATACTATATTCAACTAAGTATAAGGTGCTAGGACATCGCCTTAGCTAACTACTTTCTTATATTGCTGTCACTACAATACCGCGTTGTGAAAATCTACCATTAAGCATCGATATCACTTATGAAATAATATATACATACATAGTTACACATTCATATGCTCAACTATCTAAGAGAAAGAATTACTATCGCCTAATCCCTTTCTCTAACCTGCACCTACACTACATGTTCCTATACTATAATCCGTACTTATTTGCATTATTAGTAAACAACACACATATCTCCACGTTTACAAGAAATGTGAAATTAAAGAACTAAAACATGAAAAAGATGAGAAAGGGAAAGACAGAGAGATGGAGACTATGTAAACTGTGCACTATGCTATAACCTACATAAAACAACCTACCGAAAAGAAATCACTCCGTCTATTTTTCTAGAATTGGAAGAATAACACTTCATTGGCCTCTTTGCAAACAACAAAACTTATATACTCAAAAGAAAGAATTAACATCGTATTATTCTCAACTTGTCCGTTTCTCCATGGACACCGTTATTACCAAGCGCACCCACATAGAAACAAAAAAGAAGAACTCCCATGCAAACGCTACTCAAGAATCCAAACATGGTCTTCTTCTTCCCCCTCTCCTTCGTCTTCTTCTTCCCTACGCTTGTTAGGAAGCCGCACCTAGCGACTTCCTCTCCTCTCCGGTGCCGGCCCCGGTACCATGACCTTGAACGGCATCTCCCTGCCCAGATTAGCCGGAGCATAGGGACTAAAATGTTGCTGTTGACCCTGCGGGGGCGGTTGTTGTTGTTGCTGCTGCTGTTGTTGCTGTTGTTGCTGTTGTTGCTGTTGTTGCTGCTGCTGCTGCTGCTGAGGCGGCGCCGGTGCCAGCACCTGCTGTCCATTCGTAGCCGTTTTGGGCAACCCCTGACCACTGCTCTTTGGGCGTCCGCCCGCTGGACTCTGAGGTCCGTATGGACTGGGATATGTTGGCATGCCCATGGGTGCGGGAGCGAGTTGACGGGGCGCCCCACCAAAGGATCCGCCGGCGGAATTTGGTGGCTGAGAAAGAGGGATGCCAGATTGAGGATGGGGCGGTGCGTTGTGATGGGAGAAGGGACCTGGAAAAGATCCCGTCGGAAGAGCAGCGAGAGGCGAGTATTGTACCATCATGTGGTGTGGGGGCGGTGGTCCACTGACGTACATGTAATGCTGTGGAGGACCAGGGGGAGCCTGTGAATACTGCAGATATGCCTCTTGAGGTGCGTGGCGCGGACTATGCTGCGGAGGAGCATGCTGTGCATGATGGACTGGAGAAGCTTGTTGGGATTCTAGGTTTTGCGACTGGGGCTGCGGTGTTGCGCCAGTTGCTGACCCCCCCGACTGTCGACCTCCTCTTCTACTAGAAGAGTTTGAGCGTGATGATGTGGGTTTCGCTGGCTTGCCTTCCTTTTCATCTTGTTCGCGCTTCTTCGCTTTACGCTCTGCCCACCACATGGTCATTGACTGGCTCCGCTTCTCACTCTTGACACGCGGTTTCCGTCTCGACGCGAAACTAGGTGAGGACTCATCAACATAATTGTTCGTGTATTGACTCAGTGGAGCGGTGTTCATATACGCATCAGGTGTACTGGACTCGCTTGGATGCGTAAGAGATGCCTCTTGGGGTGGCGCAGAATACTGGGGGGTGCTTTGGAAAACCGTCTCAGCAGAATGCTGTGGCATCAAGGGTATACCATCCGCAAAAGGCTGGGAGTCAATCGTAAACTGCCCCTGACCTTCGCTCATCGAATTCAATGCCAGAGGTGGTGGGTTTGGGCCATGCGCTGATGGCGTCGGGGTCCCAGCTTCACTGGTTTTCTTTCGTGGGCCCTTCTTCACGCCATAATCACTACGTCGAGCAACATTCTTACTACCAGCTGGACGTCCACGCTTGCGGACGCCATCAGCATAATCATCAACATCAATTGTTGATGACTCTTCGTCTCCCGAGCTACCGAGGACAGACTCCTCTCGCATTTCCTGTATGCGCTGGTGGAGTAAGTTACTAGCCGCGGTTCGTGCGCGCTTTGTTGGCCTTCCTTCTGGCTCGGGTGTCTCGGAATTGGGCTTTGCAAATCTGCTGACGCCCTTCTTACGTGCGCCACCCCATCCGTTGTGCTTCTTGGGAGTGTTGGCACCTGTGCCAGTATCAGTGCCGTCAAACTTGCGTGTAGCCTTTCGTTGTCGTTTTGAGGGCCGGCCTTCGATGTCATTTTCTTCTCCTTCTTCTTCGCTGGGTGCTGCTGACTCTAGCATGTCGCGGTTACGACGTGTACGAAGCTCTCTACGACCACCCTTTTCTGCGCCAGGTCGTTGTGCCCAAGGATCTTGACACCCTGGTGGTTTCTTCGGATCATATGTATAACCATAGAGATCTGCTTCCTTCATGTCTTCGAAGATCTCCGGTGCCAAGGGAATGCGCCCGCCATTGCAAGCCTTCTTGGCTGGATGCATGTGAGGC
>Ga0265780_10005101_pt1 | contig 16722 bp, 16 predicted proteins | sample P1T30metagenome_FD_192432 | JGI IMG/M metagenome (GOLD analysis project Ga0265780, IMG submission 192432) | Plant litter microbial communities from East Loma Ridge, Irvine, California - P1 T30 | ecosystem: Environmental > Terrestrial > Plant litter > Unclassified | place: USA: California... | reverse complement strand
CGGCGCCGACGGTCGATCCGCCGGCCGACGTCCCGCTGACGGGCGATGGAGCAGGACCACCCTGGTTCGTGGGCACCGGTGCCGCGCCGTGCGCGGGGGTGTCCGACGGAGCCGAGGAGGCTCCGTCGCTGCGACCGACGGCACCGTCGGACGCGGTGCGTCGCTCCGCCAGGTATGCAGGCGACACGTTCTCGCCGTCGCCGCCGGAGAGGGCCGCGTCGGCGTCGAAGCCCAGGCCCGTCCCGCCGTGCGCGTCGATGGCCGCACCGACCGAGTGGCCTCCGGCGCCCATCGCCGATCCGGCGCCCATGCCGAACAGCGCCGCGAGGCCGGGGTTGAACTCCTGGCCCGAGAGGGCGGACTCGGTGGCGCCGCCCGCGACCCCTCCGGCTGCGCCCTCGGCCGCGCCCTTGGCCGCCTCGGTCGCCGAGGCGCGGAAGAAGGTGGGCTGCACCGCGTGTCGACCGGCGTTCCGGCCGAAGACGGCCGCGAAGCCCGCACCGACGCCGCCGCCGGCGACACCGCCGACCACGCCGCCCGCGAGGGTGGTGAGGAGCGACTCGACGGTGATCTCCTCGCCGCTCCGCGCCGAGACGATGACCGAGGAGGCGGCACCGCTGATGGTGCCCTTGACGACCTCCGTGCCGAAGCGCCAACGCAGGGGCCCGTGCTCGAGCTTGCGCAGCACGCTCGACGCCCTGAGGAACTTGTCGGCCGGGATGCGGTTGATGATCTTGAGCTTGCGGATCAGGTCGGCGATCTTGACGACCCAGCGCGCGATCGTCGTCGTGGCCTTCGCCGCGCCCGCGAGGGCACCGACGCCGAAGGTGACGAACGACAGGGCCACGGAGATGCCGATGTCGATGGCCAGCTCGATGGCGAGGGCCTCCAGCATGCTCCGGATCTCGGCCCAGGTGGCATCGATGTTGTCGGCGAGCTCGGCCAGGCTGGCGGAGTTGCCGTCGGCCGCGTCGCCGATGTCGCCGAGCATCCCGCTGATGGCCGTCCGGACGTCGTTCGCGACGCCGCTCTGCGGCACGTCCGCCGCCGCGAGCTCGACCAGGGTGCTGCCCAGTCGCGACTGAGCCGTCGCGATGTCGCCGGCGAAGCTGCTCCACGCGCCCGAGGCCGCTCGGAGAGCGTCGGTGTCGCCGCGGGGGAACACGACGCCGACGGCATAGAGCGCTCCCTCGACGAGCTCGGCGAGCTCGCCCAGACCGCCCGGGAGTGGGTTGGCCCCGAGGGCGGACGGGGGCACGGCCGCCGAGGATGTCGTGCCGGCCGGGATCTCGATGCCGCTGGTGCCGGGCTTGCCTGCCCCGGTGAGCTCCGCCTCCTTGTACGCGGCGCCGGTGCCGGCCAGCAGGCCGTCGAAGCTCTGCAGGAACGAGGCGACGGCTTCGGTGCCCCGAGCGCAGCCCTTGGCCGAGTCGTCGTAGTCGGGGCTCCAGTCTTCTGCGAGCTCGTCGTCGCCGGCCATGCCGGCCGACCCGCTGAGCGAGCTGGAGAGGCTCGTCCAGGCGGCGGTGACGTCGGACGCGATGGTCGACATCTCGTTGCCGTCGGTGACGAGCCCGAACGCGTTGAGCCTGACGGTGGTCACGGCAGCTGCCCCCTGAAGTCGTTCCACTGCGTGTCGAGCTGCTCGATGGCCGACTCGTAGGCGGTGTGCGCGGTCGTGGCCTGCTGGTGCAGGGCGGCTGCGGACTGCGTCAGCGCCTCGGCGCCCACGGCCCACTGCTCGAAGCTGCCGAGGAAGGCCGCCATCGCGGGGCCCTGCCAGTCGTTCGGCAGCATGTAGGCGAAGGTGCTGGCGCCCTGCTTGAGGGCGTCGCAGTACTCGGTGAGCGACTGCATCTGGTCGACGAGCTGCTGCAGCGTCGCCGTGTCGGCCTGCTGTTCGCTCATCGGGCGATCTCCGCCCCGGAGGTCGGCGGCTGGTCGGCCGGGACCGCCTCGCCGAGGCCCGCCGAGGCGGCGGCCGGACGGACCGCCATGGCCCCCGCGCTCTCGGAGAAGCCACCGCTCAGGCCCGACTCGGTGCTGCCGTAGCCGCCCTCGGCCGCCTGGAGGCGACCCGCGAGGCTCGAGAGCACGGTCCGCAGCGCCGTGGCGCCGGCCTGGAACTCCTGCCAGTTCTTGTCGAACAGCGTGGCGTCCTCGCCCTCCCACGACGAGTCGACGACGCTGCGCACGACCGAGCTCGTCTCGGCGACGTGCGCGTCGAACGTGCTGACGACCGACTGGAGGAGGTTCGCGACCTCACCCAGGGATTCCGTCCTGACCCGGTACTGGACCATGTTGCTCCCCCTGTGTCGTCACGCCGCCCGCGGTCGGCGGGCGGCGTGACGGCGGACGACTGCTAGCCCCGGAACGTGCCGGAGATCGAGTTCTCGGACTCCTCGTACGACAGCGCGGCCTGGCTCAGCAGCTGGCTGATGCCCTGCAGGCTCTCCTTCAGCTGGATCGCCGACTGGTCCCACTGCGAGTAGAGCTCCTGGAACGACTGCGACGCCGCACCCGACCAGTCGCCGCCGACGAGGCCGTCGACGAGGGACTTGAGGTTCTGCAGCTGGGACTCGATCGACTGCGATCCCGACGAGAGCTGGTTCGAGACGCCTGACAGTGAATCGGACGTGACGCGGATGTCGGCCATGGTTCTTCCTCCTGAACGCTCGTGTACACGGAGCGCACCGATGGTGTCGCCCCCCGTGTCCCCCGTGGACGAGGCACACACCTGCGGCGGCACGACGTCGTGACGTCGCACTGCCAGGGTGAGCATAAGGCGAGGCAGAACGATCCGTCCAGGTCAGGGACGCGACTGTCCCCCGGTCGTGCCGGTCTCCGTGCCCGAGTCTCCTGCGTCGACGGTCGAGTGGTCGAACACGTTCGAGATGCGCATCATGTGCTCGGCGAAGCGGGTGGCGTCGCTGTCGATGCGGGTGGGCAGGCCGCGGTCCTCGCACTGGACCGTCAGGGCGAGAGCCAGACGGGGCATCGTGGCGGGGTCGGACTGATCGGTGGCGCTGTCGATCCCGAACGACAGGACGCCGAACTGGGGGCCGTCGTGGTGGGCCCAGGTCTGCACGAACCGTCGGTGCGAACGGCGCGTGATCTGCCTCCTCATGGCTTTGCCGTCGACCACGACGACGTTGACGTGGATGCAGTCGGCGCCGTTCTTCGCCGCGAACCTCGCCGCGGCCCCTTGGAGCCCCCTGGACGCACGGATCGCGTCGACCTTCTCGTGCTCGTCGATGATGAACGCACCCAGCACCTCTGACCACGGCACGGTGCCGATGCCCCGCACCGACGTGTGCACCCCTCGGTCGGAGACGCCGAGGACGACACCGGGCTCTCCCCCCGACTGGGCGAGCAGCATGGCGCGCCGGTGGAGGGCCGTGAGCGCGTAGACCACCATCACCAGGGCGAGCACGCCGCCCAGCACGAGCGGTCCCAGGCGTCCCCACCACCAGAGCAGGGCGACGAGGAGCGCCGCGACCGCGATCATGACGACGGCGGTGACCACGTTGCGGCGCACGATCTCGGCCCAGCGCTCCGGCGAGTACCGCATCTCCCAGTGCCCGCCCGTCGCGAAGAAGTCACGCCAGCCTTGCCGACGACGTTCCGCCTCTGCCGCGTCCACGGGCTTCACCACCCCGGCATCCCCGCGCACGCCTGCCCGAGCTGGTCGAAGCCGCGCACCGGGTCGGTGAAGGCCTGCCAGGCGCGACGCGGGTCACGCGACTCGACGCCCGCCTCCATCTCGGCGAGCACGGCCGGCGCTGATGAGGCCCACGCGTCGAACGCCGGGGACGACGTCGACGACGGCGCCGAGGCCAGCACGGCGCGGACGCCCTCGACCGCGGCCTGCACGCGCACGAGCGCCCCGGGGTTGCCCTGCGCCAGCATCGTGGCGCTCATCAGCTCGATGGTCGGCGCCTTCAGCGCCGCACACGTGGTCTCCAGGTCGTCGGTCATGCTTCTCCCCCGTCGTCGATCGGACACGTCGATGCTACCGAGGACCTGCCGAGCGACACAGGCGCTGACCTGCCCGGTCAGCGAGGAGCGAGCTCGCTCAGGACGCGTCGACGAGCCAGGAGGCCTCGCCCTTGCCGCTCGTGTAGCGACCGGTGGTGAGGAAGTCGTCGAAGACGACGTGGGTCGGCTCGGAGCCGGCCGGAGCCGTGAGCACCAGGCACGCCGTCGCGGCGCCCTCCTCGGCGAGCACCGGGGTCAGGGCCATGTCGAAGAGCGGGCAGGACTCGGTGAAGCCGGCGTCCAGGTCGAGCGCGCCGGCGAGGCGCTCGCCCTTCACGATCTCGTCACCGACCCGCAGGCCCCAGTTGACGTTCTCGAAGCCGTTCAGCCCCTCGTCGGGGAACGTCCCCTGGACCACCTCGAGATCGGCCGAGGCCCGGTAGACGTCGCTCTGCTGGTCCTCGAAGTCCTTCCACGACGCCACCTCGTCGGCGGGGACGCGCTCGAAGTCGGTCACCGTGACCGTCACGCGGGCGTCGTCGCTCGCGAGGGACGACAGGGGATCGATCGTCACCGACGAGCCGAGCTCAAGATCCTTCTGCTCGACGACGTTCACGCACCCGCTCAGCACGAGGGCCGAGACCGAGCCGAGACAGGCGAGGGCGAGCAGGGAACGGCGGCGCGGGGTCGTGGTCACGACCACGAGCCTAGGGGGCCGTGCAGGCCGCCGCAGGATCGTCGACGGCTGCCTCGGACGACGCTCTCAGCCGGCCGCGACGGTCGCGCCGACCGAGCCGAGCTCGAGCTCGTCGCCGGGCCGCAGCGCGACGGGCCGCCCCTCGACGCACTCGATCTCGACGCCGGCGCGGTGCACCACGGTGCCGTTGCCGGAGCCGCGGTCGGTGACCACGAGCTGCCCGTCGACGACGTCGAACACGGCGTGCGCGCGGGATGTCGACCGCTCGGGGTCGACCACGGCGAAGGCGGCGGCCCCGGTCTCGGCCGCGGCCTGCTCGGGACGGCGCCCGACGACGACCGGCCCGTCGACGACGAGCCGCTGCCCCGTCGAGAACGCCACGACGAAGGTCGCGTTCGCGACGACGGGCGAAGGAGGCGCGGGCACGGCCGCGGGGACCGGTGCGGAAGCAGCGGGTGCCGGGGCGGGTGAGGCCGCCGGGGCGGCGGCAGTCCGCACGACCGGCGGCGCCGTGCGCTCGAGCGGCGGCCGCGTGCTCGCCACCGGCGCCGGCAGGGGCGCCGCGACCGGCGCCCGCCCCGACGTCACGAGCTGCCCGCACGACAGGCAGAACATGCTGTTCGGGCGCAGCTCGGCCCCGCAGTACTCGCAGCGCGTCGCCATCAGCCGTCAGTCCCCGTCACGTCGTCCCCTCGAAGCCGTCCCCCACGATACGCGACCGGCAGATGCCGCCCGGCAGGGTCGTGCGGGCTCGCGTCAGCGCGTCACCGCGTGACGTCGGGCACCTGCACCTGCGCCCAGCGGCCGCCGCTGTGCAGCGCGCCGCCGCCGGCGCCGGCCCGACCGACCATGAACTTGGGGATCTTCTGCCCGAAGAGCTGCGTGCCCACCAGGGCCGACGCCGGTGACAGCACCAGCCCCTCCTGCGTCTTTCGCACCTCGCCGTACGGGCCCGAGAACGTCTTGCCCGCGGCGTCGGGCGACAACGCGACGACGAAGGCGAGTCGGTCGCGGTGCGCCATGAGCGCCTGCTCGAGCGGGGTGTCGCGCAGCGTCTCGACGTCGTCGACGACGACCGTGAGCACGACGTCGTCGGCCACTCGGGAGACCTCGGCCGCGACGTCGTCGGACGCCGAGGGCGACGACGGCGAGACGGCGAGCGGCACCTCGGCCGTGCGTGCCCAGCGGGTCAGCGGCGACTCCCTCGTCGAGACGACGAGCACGGGCCGGGCGTCCCACATGAGCTGGTGGGCGATCGACGCGAGCGCCGTCGAGCGCCCGGTGCCGCGGTCGCCGACCACGGCGAAGCCGCCCACGGCGGGCCAGTCGATCGTGTAGCGCGACAGCACGTCGCCGCCGACGCCGACGGTGGGCGACTCGGCCGACGACCAGGAGGCGCGAGGCAGCTCGGCGGCGTCGCTCAGCGAGAGCGCCCCGGGCAGGGCGTCCACGCGGAACGGGACCGGCAGGGCAGGGTCGCGCGGCTCCGCCTCGTACCGGGCCCGCGCCTCCTCGACGACGTCGCGCAGCACGGCCGTCTGCGCCTCGGCCGAGGCGTCGCGGCCGATCACGGCGACCTGCGCCTCACGGGCGCTCGCGCCGAACATGAGGCGACCGGCCGGCACGGTCTCGGGCAGCTCGCGGATCATCACGCCGGCGCCGCGGTAGTCGTTGACGTCGCGCAGCGGCAGCACGTACTGGTCGCCGATGAACCCCGAGACGCGGTCGCCGGACACGGTGCGGTCGGCCGCCATGACGACGCGGATGCCGACGCCCGGCCCCTCGCGGAGCACGCGCGTCATCTGGTCGCGGAACAGCACGAGCTCGTCCGACTGCAGGGTCGACGTGACCCGCTCCCACCCGTCGACGGCGACGACGACGAACGGCAGCCGCTCGGCGGGCTCGGCCCGGCGGCGCTGCTCGACCACGCTTCCGACGGAGGCGCGCGAGAGCACCGTCTGCCGCCGCGACAGCTCGTCGAGGAGGCGCGTCATCAGCCGCGGCAGCCGCGTCGGCTCGAGGGCGGTCACCACGGCGCCGGTGTGCGGGGCGCGGGCCAGGGGCAGCAGCCCCCCGTTGCCGTAGTCGACGACGAAGAGGTGCAGGTCGGCGGGGTCGTGCGCCCGGACCGCCTGGGCGAGCAGGGTGCGCAGCGCGGTCGTGCGGCCGGAGAGGGCCGAGCCGATGAAGAGCAGGTGCGAGCCGGAGGCGACGTCCCACACGAGGGGACGCTGCGTCTGCTGCGCGGGGACGTCCTCGAGGCCGATCACGAGCTCGTCCGGGTGCGCGGCGGTGCCGGTGCCGTCGGGGGCGGGGGCGTCCGTGGCGGACGAGACCACGGCCTCGAGCGGGAGCATCGTCGGCAGCGGCAGCAGCCACGGCGACGGGTTGGCGGGGACGCCGAGCAGTCGCGTCGCCTCGGTGACGAGGTCGACGAGGGCCCTCAGGTCGGTGTCGTCCTGGTCGACGCCGGCCGACGCGGCGCCCTGCGAGGGGAACCGCGGCTGGTAGCCGACGGCGCGCCAGTCGAGCTCGGCGAGGGCGGGCAGCACCTTGCGCGTGCGGTGCGCCCCGGGGCGGACGCCGGCGACGCGGGCCGTCTGGAACGCGGCCGGTGCCACGCCGACACCCGCGCGCACGAAGCCGCGACCGGGCGTCGAGACGCCGATCAGCGACGCCTCGGGCGACCCGAGCACGTCGGTCGAGTCGGCGCGGTCGGTCACGCGCAGGGCGACGCGCAGGTTGATGTTCGACTGCATCTCGGGGGTGATCACGCCGCTGGGTCGTTGGGTCGCGAGCACGAGGTGCACCCCGAGCGAGCGGCCGACGCGGGCGATCCGCACGAGGCCGTTGATGAAGTCGGGGTGCTCGGTCTTGAGCTCGGCGAACTCGTCGATGACGATCATGAGCCGGGCGAGGCCCAGGCGGGCCGCCGCCTCCGGGTCTTTCGACCAGGCCGCGTCGACGTCCTTCACGCCGAGCTCGGGGCGGCGCAGCACCGTCTCGCGGCGCTTCAGCTCGGCGTCGAGCGACTGCAGCGCGCGCTCGGTCTCGCGGGCGTCGAGGTTGGTCACCATGCCGACGGTGTGCGGCAGGCGCGAGCAGTCCTCGAACGCCGAGGCGCCCTTGTAGTCGACGAGGACGAAGTTGAGGGCGTCGGGCCGGTTCGCGAGGGCGAGCGAGACCACCCAGGTCTGCAGGAACTCGGACTTGCCCGAGCCCGTGGTGCCGGCGACGAGCGCGTGCGGGCCGTCGGCCGCGATGTCGACGGCGAACTGCGAGTCGGGTCCGGCGCCGACGACGACGTTCGTGCGCCGCGGCGACAGCTGCCAGCGCTCGACGATCGCCTGCGGGTCGTCGAGGTCGACGCCGAGCAGCTCGGTGTACCGCACCGACGTCGGCAGCATGCCCTCGTCGCCCACGCCGCTGACGTGCTTGATCGAGCAGAGGCTGCGGGCGATCTGCTCGGCCGCCGTCAGCGAGAGCCCGTCGAGCAGCACGTCGGGGTAGTAGGCGGCGTCGGACTCGAGGCGGGCGAGGCTGTGGTCGTCGCCGTCGACGACGACCACGGTGCGCGACTCCTCGGGCAGGCGAGTGCGGTCGCTGTCGATCGCGACGACGTGCACGTCGGCTTGCCCGCCCGACTCGAGCAGCGACACCATGCCGGGCAGCATGCGGAAGCGGCGGGCGCCGTCGACCACGACGACGACTGTCGAGTCGAAGGCGGCCGAGCCGCGCTCGGTCGACGCACGGAGGCGCGCGGTCGTCAGCGCGCTCAGCTCGCGCAGCCGGTCGCGGCGGGTGTCGTCGGTGTTGCCGACGAGAGCCACGACCGACGACCCTGCCTGGGCGTGCGGCAGCCACTGCACCCACTCCCACAGGGCCGCGTCGTCGTCGTCGCAGAGCACGACGACCTGCGCGTCGCGCGGTGAGCGGAGGGTCGCGAACGAGGCGAGCATCGCGCGGACGGCGCTGCGGGTCGCGTCGGGGGCGCCCGCGATGCCGACGACGCCGGCGGAGAGGTCGACGGCGACGGGCGACGGGGCCACCCCGACGTGGCGAGGGGTCGCGCGGTCGCGGCTGCCGCCTCCCTCGAAGCGCACGTCGAGCGGCACCTCGGTGACGCCGACGCGCACGTGCACGGCGTCGGCGTCGCGCTTGCGTCGCTCCCACAGGCGCGAGAGCGGCAGGGTGGCCACGTCGCGCACGACGACCGGGTCGGGGTGCGCGTACCAGCTCTCGAGCCGCTGCTCGCGGACGAGCCGGGCGATGCGGGTGCGGCTGTCGACGATGTCCTGCTGCCACTCGTCGAAGGTGCGGATCCCCTTCTTCTTCGCCCGCGAGCGCGAGGTGAGGAACGTGCCGATCACCATGACGGGCGACGCGGCGGCCATCATCAGCATCACGGGGCGGTTGAAGATCAGCGCCATCGTCACGCCGAGGATCACGGGGATCACCGCCGACAGCCACGGCAGCGGCGTCTTGTCGGCGTCGTCCGGGCGGTCGCCCGGCAGGAGCACGACCGGCGGCGCCTTGACGGGCGAGATGCGGGAGGTGCGGTTGAAGCCCCGCATGCCGACCTCGTCGGGCGCGGTGTCGGCGTCGCTCCACGGGGCGAGGCCGATGCGCACCACGGAGCTGCCCAGCTGCACGACGTCGGCGGGCACGACGCGCCCGTCGCCCGTGAGCGGCTCGCCGTTGACCGCGACGGCGGCGGCGCCCTCGACGACGGACAGGCGCGCGGCCAGAGGGCCGCGGCGAGCGCCGCCCGTCTCGTCGACCGGGTCGAGGGTGAGGGTCACGTGGTGGTCGGCGAGCCAGGGGTCGGCGATCCGCAGGTCGACCCCGTCGCCGCTGCCGATGCGCAGCGGGGTGCCCGCGGCGAGCGGCACGACCTCGCCCGCGAAGGGGCCGCCGACGACCTCGAGACGCGGTTGTCCCGGGTGCAGGGCGGGCGCCTCCTGCGGGGGGAGCGTCTGGCCGTTCAGCACGGGCGCGTCGACGAGCGCGGTTTCGGGGTGGACGGTGGGCGCGACGAGGGAGGGGTCGACGCCGAGGCTCTCGGCGACCTCGGCGACGGAGGTGTCGTCGGTGACGTCGAGGAGGAACGAGCGCGCGGGCCCGGCGGGGACGCCGGCGCCGGTGAGGGAGCCGGTGCCGGTGTCGCGCAGGCTGAGTCGCAGGGTCACGGGGTGCCTCCGAGGCGGTCGAGGATCGAGACGAGGGGGGCGAAGAGGACGAGAGCGTCGGGGTCGCCGTCGTCGTCGTCGGCGGGGAGGGCGGGGACGAGCCCGCGGACGGCGGGGGCGCCGGCACCGGGGTCGTCGACGGCGGCGCCGGGCTCGGGAGCGACCCGGGCGAGCCCGACCGGCAGCTCGTCGGCGGCCTCGGTGTCGGGGCGCACCACCGTGACGCTGCCTGTGGCCTGACGGCCGTCGGGGGTCGCGACGTGGAACGAGAACTGGTCGACGTCGGGGGCCGGCTCGTCGTCGGTGCCGGCCGGGGGCGTGTAGACGGCCTCGGTGCCCGAGCAGCGGACCGTGCCGGCGGCGGGAAGGCCGCAGCCGAGCAGGGCGGGGGCGTCGGCCGCGTCGGCGGTCGAGCCGCCGGAGGTCAGCGCGCCGAGGTCGACGACGGTGTCGCCCTGCTCGGCGACCGGGACGGTCACGGCGAGCGCCTGCAGCGGCGGCGCGTCGCCCGCGCCGGCCGGCGGGGCGGTGAAGGCCACGGTGAGGCTGGTCGTCTCGGACCACTGCCCCTCGGCGTCGCGCAGCCGGTACGAGACGACGGCGTCGCCGACGAACCCGGGGGCCGACTGCACGGCGAGGTGCGACGGCGTCGCCCGGGCGACGGCCGCGCCCTCGGGCGAGACGCCGCGGACCTGCAGTCGGGCGCCGGCGCCCTCGCAGCCGTCGCAGCGCACGAGCAGGTCGGCGAGCGGCACGAGGGCCGCGGCGCCCGAGTCGAACGGGTGGTCGTAGACGAGCTCGTCGGCGGCGGGCGGGGTCGGCGGGGCCTGCTCGACACGGTACGAGACGGTCATGCGGGCGGCGCCGCTGCGCAGCTCGACCGGCATGACGACCGTGCCGGCGTCGGCGTCGTACTCGTCGGCGGTGAGGGTCAGGCGCGTCGGCTCGCAGACGAGCTGCGTGCCCTCGGGGGGCACGACGGTCGCGCAGTCGGCGACGGACCAGCCGTCGGCCATGGTGACCTCCGCTTCGTCGCCGAAGGGGATGCTGACCAGGCCGGGATCGGCCGGCGCCTCGGTCGTCTCGGCGTCGGCGGCCCGGTCGCTCGCGGCGGACGGGGCGGCCACGGTGTTCGCGGTCGCCGCCGGGGCGGCCGAGGCCGGCCCCGCGGCGCCCGTGAGGAACGCCGAGGAGGCGGTGGTCGCGACGAGTGCGGCGAGCACGACGGTGCGCAGAGAACGGCCCACTCCCCGGCTCCCCTCTGGTCGAGTGCTCCATATACTAGGGGCCACCACCGACAGACCGGGCGGTGACGGCCCAGGGGGACCATGAGCGACGGACAGCACCGCGGGGGCGGCACCGAGCAGGGCGGCGTCGCGGACGACGACCTCGAGCTGACGGTCACGCGCGGTCGGCGAGCCCGCCGTGCGGCCGACGCCCCGGTCGACGCGATCGCCCCGGGCGGTGCTCCCGGAGGCGCCCCGGACGCGCCGCAGGACGCCCCGGTCACCGCTCCCGTCACGTCGCCGCCGCCCCGGCCCGCGCCGTCGTACTCGTCCCTGCCCCCGGTGCCGACCGTCTCCTCGTCGGAGCCGACCCGCGCCTCCTCGGTCGCTGCCTCGCCGCCGGCCGCCGCCACCGCCTCCTCGCCGCCCGCGCCCGCCTCGTCGGCCCCCGTGGCGCCCACCTGGTCGTCGGCCCCGACCGCCCTGACGACCTCCCGCCTCGGCTGGGAGCCCGGTGCCCCTCGGCTCGGCGAGGGCGGCGAGGCCGTCGAGACCGCTCCCAAGCGCCCGCTCGGCAGCGAGATCGGCGTGCTGCCCGAGCTCGAGCACCGCGAGGAGAAGAAGCGGCCGCTGTGGCGGCACCCCGCGTTCCTCGTCTCGGGCGTGCTGACGGTGCTCGCCGTCGGCGTGGGCGCGACGCTCATGATCCTGTCGGTGACGTCGGCCGGGCCGCCCCAGGTCACCGCGTTGACCGTCGCCGCTGGCGAGGGCAACATCCGGCTCGACTGGGACGGCCCCGACGTGCCCTACGACCTGTACGCGGTCGCCTCCGACGGCGCCGCCACCGACCTCACCCAGCTCGTGCGGGGGACGGAGGCGTGGATCCCCCGTGCGGGCGGCCTGGTCACCGACGACTCGTGCTTCGTCGTGCGCGCCGCGGAGTCGACGGCTGGCGAGCCGGTCTCGCTCGAGCCCGCCGACCTGGGCGACCAGTCGGCGCAGAGCGTCTGCGTGGCCGATGCCGGCTGACGGCCGGACGAGGGGTCGGCGCCTCGCCGCCCTCGCTGCCCTGCCGCTCGTCGCCGGGCTGCTCGTGGGCTGCGGCTCGGAGAGCCCCGTCGTCCCCACGCCGACGGGCGTCGCCCTGCCCGACGTCGAGCTGAGCGACCCCGACCGCAACGGCGTCGAGTACCTCGACGGGCCCACGGCGCTCGACGCGGTGCTGCGCTCGGTGAGGACGGCGACGTCGGTCACGATGGCCGGCACCTTCACCGAGCTGCTCGAGGCTCTGCCGGGGTCCGACGAGCGGCCGGAGGGTCGCACCCTCAGCGTGACCTTCGTCGGCACCGCCGCCGACTACTCGGCGCGGGTCGAGGTCGACGACGGAACGGCGGTGCAGACGACCGACGTGCGGACCTCGGGCGCGACCTCCGAGGTCACGACGACCGCCGCCTCCTGCGTGTCGTCCGCGGACAACGCGGTGACCCGGTTCGCGCCCCTGCTCTCGCCGCCGACGCTGCTCTCGACCCTGCTGCGCACGGGCGACGCCGAGCTCACCGTCTCGACGGGCGCCGTGGTCGAGGGAGCCCCGGGCGAGCCGGCCACGGTCGAGCTCGTCGTCGGCGACGACTCGTCGGTGGCGGGGACGCTCGTCGTCTCGGCCGAGGGCGAGCCCCGGCCGCTGTCGTTCACGGCGGCCGATCCGTCGGGTCGCGGCGTCTTCACCTTCAGCCGGTGGGACGAGCGGGCGAGCCTGCCCGACCTCGGCTGCTGAGGCGCCGGCGCAGGAGGCGGTGGTCACCTCCGCAGGGCACGGCGTCGGCCCGCGGTCTAGCGTCGATCGCATGACGACCGCGACGCGAAGCACCGCCACGGACCCCACGACCGGCACCATCGGCGACGAGGGCGGGCCGGGCTCCGACCCGGTGACGCTGCTGATCCTGGGCGCGTCCGGCGACCTGGCCGGCCGCCTCCTCATGCCCGGCCTCGGCGGCCTGCTCGCGCACGAGCCGACGCGACGCGTGCAGCTGGTCGGCGCCGGCGTCGAGGAGTACACGGACGACGCCTGGCACCAGAGGGTGACGGACTCGTTCGCGAGCGTCGAGGCCCGCGGCCCCGCCGTCGACGCCCTGCTCGAGTCGACCCGCTACCTGACGGCCGACGTCACCTCGGCCGACTCGCTGCGCGAGCTGCTCGCGGCCTGCGACGCTCCTCCGGCGATCTACTTCGCCCTGCCGCCGGCGATCACCGAGAAGGCGTGCGAGGCGCTGAAGCAGCTCGACCTGCCCGAGGGCACCTCGCTCGCCCTCGAGAAGCCGTTCGGCACCGACGTCGCGTCGGCCGAGCACCTCAACGGGCTCGTGCTCGAGCTCGTGCCCGAGGACAGGGTCCACCGTGTCGACCACTTCCTCGGCCGCGCGACCGTGCTCAACCTGCTCGGCCTGCGCTTCGCGAACCGCCTGATCGAGCCGATGCTCAACAACCAGCACGTCGAGAGCATCGACATCGTCTACGACGAGACCCTCGGCCTCGAGGGCCGCGCCCGCTACTACGACCACGCCGGCGCGCTCGTCGACATGATCCAGAGCCACCTGCTGCAGGTGATGGCGGTGCTCACCATGAACGCTCCCGCGACCCTGTCGGCCGTCGACCTGCGCGACGAGAAGCAGCTCGTGCTGCGCGCCACGCGCCTCCTCGACGGCGACTCCGTCGCGAACAGCCGACGGGCCCGGTACTCGGCCGGCACCATCGAGGGACGCGACCTGCCCGCCTACGTCGACGAGGAGGGGGTGGACGCGTCCATCGAGACGGAGACCCTCGCCGAGGTGGTGGTCGAGGTGCAGAACTGGCGCTGGGCGGGCGTGCCGATCCGGCTGCGGTCGGGCAAGGCGCTGGCCTCGCGGAGGCGCGAGATCGTCATCACCTTCCGCCCGCCGACCCACGTGCCCCGCGAGTTCGTCGGCGGCGGCACGCCCGACCGCCTGCGCATCGCCATCGCGCCGGACGAGATGTCGCTCGAGCTCAACGTCAACGGCCCCGGCGACTCGTACGACCTGTCGCGGGCGAGCCTGCACGCGGAGTTCGGCCTCGGCGACCTCACGGCGTACGGCGAGGTGCTCGCCGGGATCCTCGACGGCGACCCCACCCTCTCGGTGCGCGGCGACTCGGCCGTCGAGGGCTGGCGCATCCTGACGCCCGTGCTCGACGCCTGGCGGGCGGGCGACGTGCCGATCGACGAGTACCCGGCGGGCACGGCGGGGCCGTCGTCGTGGCCCGCGGTCGAGGACGACTAGCGCCGCGTCGGCTCAGACGCCTCCTCCGGGTGCCGTGGGTGCGGCGGGCTGATCAGCCGAGGCTCCTGAACTCCTGCTCAGCCGAGGCTCCTGAACTCCTGCTCAGCCGAGGCTGACGAAGGCGGTGACGTCGTCGGCGGGCAGGGCGTCGGCGACGGCGCCGATCTGCATCGAGGCGACCGTGACGGCGGCGCCGTGGCTCGTGAGGAACGCGGTGTCGCTCGCGTCGCGCCCGGTCGCGATCCGCAGCAGCGTGCCGCGCGGCGCCAGCGTCGTCGCGTCGACGACGTGCCACTCGTCGTCGACGAAGGCCTCGGCCACGGCGTGGAAGTCCATCGGGGTCAGCCCCGGCGCGTAGACCGACACGAGCCGGGCCGGCACGTCGAGCGCCCGCAGCAGGGCGATGACCAGGTGCGCGTAGTCGCGGCACACCCCCTGCCGGTCGAGCAGCGTCTGCACCGCGCCGTCCGTGGGAGCGCTCGCACCGGGGACGTACGCGAGCTTCGACCCGACCCACGAGCTCACCGCCGCGAGCAGGTCGCGCCCGGCCAGCCCGCCGAACTCGGCACGCGCCGTCGGGGCCAGCGTGTCCGACTCGCAGTAGCGGCTGGGCCGGCGGGAGCGCACGAGGTCGAGCTCGTCGGCCGGCGGCGGTGCCAGTCGCCCGTCGACGACGACGCGGTAGTCGACGAGCACCCTGCCCGCCTCGACGTCGCAGAGGTGCAGACGGGTGCCGTGCTGGTCGACGAGCTCGCGCACGGCGACGCGGGCTCCGTGCTGGGTGACGACCAGCGCCTCCTCGGCTCTCTGCTCGTACAGGGCGGAGGCGGCGATCGAGAGGACGAACTCGGCAGGGCCGGCGACGTCGAACTCGAGGCGGGCGGAGGCGGTGCGCTTCATGCCCCGAGCCTGGCAGCCGTGCGGGTCGGCGACGAGTCGGTCGTGGGTCGCTCGTGTGAACTCGCGCGGCAGTCGCTAGCCCACCAACGGCTGTCTGCCGTGTCAAGGGGTGGTCGCTCGAATCTTGCATGCGCGTGCAGGCATCTACGCTCGGACGGCAGGGAGGGAAGCGCTTGGGCACACTGTTCTACGGGTCGGACCGGGACGCGATCGACCTCGACGACCGCACCCTCGCGCACCTCCAGCTCGCCGTGGTGACCAAGCTCCGCCGGCACGAGAGCTTCTCGCTCACCTGGCGCGACGACCAGCCCTCGGGGCAGGGACGCAGCGTGGTCTGGGTGCACGAGTCCATCCCGCTCCGGTTCGTCTACGCGGGCAGCCGCATGGCCGCCGTGAACCGCGCCTGGGTCGACGCCCTGCTCGCGTCGGCCTCGACGACGGTCGGCATGCGACTCGTGCCCGAGCCTCAGGAGCCCCCGGCACCGACGGACGAGGGCGCCTAGGCCCGAGGAGGCGCGTCACGGGTCGGGGAGGCGCGTCACCCGTCCGAGAGACGCGCACTGATCCGGGGGCCCAGCCCGGGGAGACGGGGCCGGTCGGCCGGGATGTCGGCGGATCGCGGTTGGATCGACGACATGCCCTCCTATCGCGTCCTGCTCGCCGTCGGCTCCCTCCGCCCCGGGGTGCGGCCCGACGTGCTGTTGCCGCGTGCGGCCGCGTCGGCCGCCGAGCTCACGACGGTCGAGGCGAACGACATCATGATGGTGCGGGGCGAGCCTCAGCTCGTGGTGCGGTTCACCGGGGCCGACGACGACGTGGCGCTGCGCATCGGGGCCGTGGTCGAGTCGACCGTGGGCGAGCTGGCCGACGTGCTCGGCGGCCGCGTCACGCGACGCGACGGCGGTGCGTGGACGCTGGTCGGGGCGGTCTGAGGCCGGCCAGCACCGCTCGGGGCCCGCTCGCACCCTTCGGGGCCCGCTCGGCGCCCGCGCCGTGTGCGTAGTCTCGGACCATGAGCGTGACGACGAGCAGGACGAGCCCCTTCGGGGGCAGGGCACGTCGGGCTGCCCGATCGGCCGCGGTCGCCGCCCTCGCCGTGCTCGCCGTCGGGGCCCTCGCCGGCTGCGGCGAGCGCGACGACCCCGCGGTGACGGTCAGCCCCACGCCGGTCACGCCGACGTCGACGCCCGAGCCCGCCACCCCCGAGCCGACGGTGGAGGTGCCGGTCACGACCGACAAGCCCACCGACCGCCAGACGATCCCGCCGCAGAACTAGCGGGCGGCGCGCACCAGGCGCTGCTGCACCCCCGACGCCGCACTCCACCGGCGGATCCAGGGGTGCAGTGCCGCATCAGGGGTGCAACAGTCACGGGTGCGTGCGGCGGAGCGAGCACGCGCCGCTGCGCGGACGAGGAGGCGCGGTGCAGGATCACCTGCAC
>Ga0265780_10005100_pt1 | contig 16724 bp, 16 predicted proteins | sample P1T30metagenome_FD_192432 | JGI IMG/M metagenome (GOLD analysis project Ga0265780, IMG submission 192432) | Plant litter microbial communities from East Loma Ridge, Irvine, California - P1 T30 | ecosystem: Environmental > Terrestrial > Plant litter > Unclassified | place: USA: California... | reverse complement strand
TGCGGCACCCATTGAACAGACAGGCGCCTGGCTGTACAGGGTGGCGAGGAATAAGATCATCGACAGGCATAAAAAAAAATCGGAAATACTCTTTGAAGAAAATTTCGATGATGACCAGGGAGACGAAGAACCGGATTTTAAGGCTATCCTCTTACAGGAATCATCTACTCCCGAAACGGAATATTTGAGAAACCTGTTCTGGGAGCAGCTGTTTGCAGCTCTTGAAGAGTTGCCGGAAGAACAGAAACAGGTATTTATCTGGCAGGAGCTGGATGACATCCCGTTCCGCGAGATAGCAGAAAGAACCGGAGAAAATATTCAGACACTGGTCACCCGAAAGAGGTACGCTGTACTTCATCTTCGGAAACGGCTGCGACAATTGTATAATGAGATCACTCAACAATAAGTATAATAACATGAAGAAGATATTTTATAAAGGACGTTTCATATTCATTCCCGTTCTTGCTTTTGCATTCCTTTCACTGATCAGTTACGTGGTTATGCAGTTATGGAACCATCTGTTACCCGAAATTCTGGGGGTAAGCTCCATTACTTTCTGGCAGGCCGCAGGTATATTCTTACTTTGTAAGATCCTGTTCGGTTTCGGAAAAGGCAGCAGAATGGGGCCTCCCTGGATGAAAGGCGATATGCGCGAGCGCTTCGGCAATATGAGTTCCGAGGAGAAGGAAGCATTCAAGACGAGAATGAAGGAACGGATGTGCTGGGGCAGCAGGGAGAGAACGACAGAACACAACGAAAAAGAAAAACATACAGATAGTCATATTTAATCGTTATGGATATTCTTATATTTAAAACAAGTGTTAACGATAAGGAGGAGGTAAACATCGTCAGAAACCTCTTTCAATCGGTCGCCAAAGTTGTCGAGTTTAATATCGATCTAGAAGATTGCGATAAGGTATTGAGAATAGTCACTTCGGGTTTATCTCCGCAGCGTGCAGAGTCGCTGGTGCACTCACTGGGTTTTGATTGCAGCGAGCTCAAAGATTAAGGCGAAAGCTCAGATCTGCAAATGGTACAGGATTTATAATACAAGTATTTCAAATGTTATAATATTGACTATGTTTGCCTCTGTATTATAAATCTAACCTGTATGACCAAAATAACAAGTTCAGCCCTTCTGGTTCTGATGTGCACTGTAATTGCCAATGCTCAGCCTCCGCAACAATTTATGAAATGGTATAACCAGCCCTCCGAATGGTCTGCCGGCAATAATAAGCTCGTTTTTACTGTTGATCCCGGAACTGATTTCTGGCAGATAACCCATTACGGTTTTAAAAGAGATAACGGACCCTTCTATTACCAGGAAATAGAAGGCGATTTTGAGGCAAGTGTAAAAGTCAGCGGTAGTTACCGTGAACTATTTCATCAGGCCGGACTGATGATCAGAAAAGACGAAAAAAACTGGATCAAGACGGGAATCGAATTTGTCGACGGCGTACAGAACGTAAGTGCAGTGGTAACGCGGGAAGTTTCAGACTGGTCTGTTGTTCCCCGCAGTAACAGCCCCGCGTCAATCTGGCTGAAACTGCTGAGAAAAGGAGATTACGTGGAAATAAGTTATTCGTTCGACGAAAAAAAATATGAAATGCTGAGACTTGCTTACTTTCCGCCTAAAGAAAAGGTTCAGATCGGAATGGTGGCTGCCGCACCCGGCAAACTTAGCTTCCCTGTTACCTTCGAAAATTTTCGGGTCAATGTTGTCCGCGACTAAACTCATCGTATAATTTCGGAGTTATAACCCAAATGCAGGCTCCGGAATATCTTAAAATTTCAGATTTGTCTTCACCCAGTCTCTTACCTCTTCCTGAGTCTGGACGGAAGGCGGTAGACTATCGTGAATAAGCCGCTCCATCTTATTACCGGTGTTCGAAAAGCGATAATCCCAGAGCAGCATTAGTTTATTGATAAGGTAAACGACCTCGTTACCCTCTTCACGGTCAAAAAACGTATTGTCGGGTTTTCCATATATACGCGGATCGCTGTTTACATACGAGGTCCACTTATAGTCACTGTAAATCAGGTTCCTCTTTGAAAATAATATCATGTTAAAAAATATAGATCACGTTAAATATACGTTATAAGCACATATATTGAGCTTATGCCGATGAAGGATTGTTAATATTTCATAAAAAAGTATTAAATATTATATTATTATGCAATAAAGCCTAAATTTAGACGAATTTTAACAAGTGATACACCCGTTTACTGATGAGTTTTAAAATTACCCGTGCTTTTGATCTTGTTGTTCTTACAATAACGTATATAGTACTTGCCGGTCTGCTATTGAGTTATTTAACACCATACATTGCGCCTGACAAATTCTGGCCCTTCGCCTTTTTCGGACTTGCCTATCCGTTCCTCCTGCTGGGCGCGATAGTGTTTCTTATTTACTGGTCAGTAATGCGCAAATGGATAAGCCTCGGTATACTGGCTGTTATTCTCATAGGGTACAATCGCATAACAGGTACTATTGGCATCAATACTTCTGCGAGAACAGAACCAGCAGACACAGCCGGCGCAATTAAAGTACTAACATATAACATCCATTTTTTCAGAGGGCCTGGCAATGCGCCTGAAGGCACTACCAGCAAAGCAATACAAACTTTTCTGAGCGCTGAAAATCCGGATATAGTTTGTTTCCAGGAATTCTGGACACATGAAGAAAAGGGCGTAAGCACAATTGATTCAATAAAACATGTGCTGAAGGTCAACGAATATTATTACCGCGCAAACGGAGAGAAAGAACACACCAGGCAGAACGGAACAGGAATGGTAATTTATTCAAGATATCCGATCGTTGCACAGCAATGGATAAAACTTTCTGAAGTGCACAATCAATGTCTTGTTACTGACGTAAAAAAAGGCAACAGTATTTTTCGGATCTATAACGTACACTTTGAATCTATAGGTTTAAGCCCTGAAGAGCTTAGCCGCCTTAAAGCTACCGATATAGGAGAAAAACAAAAGATCTGGATAACGCGGTCTATCGGCAGCTCCCTGAAGCATGCATTTATAGCCCGTAGCGAACAGGTCAGAAAAGTAAAAGAGCATGCAGGTAAAAGCCCTTATCCCTATATAATCGCAGGCGATTTTAATGACACGCCTGTTTCTTACGCCGTACACGAAATAAGCGAGGGACTTAAAAATACTTTTGTTGAAAAAGGAAAAGGCTTTTGCAGAACTTATAATGGAAAATATCCGAACTTCCAGATTGACTATGTGCTGGTATCACCAGATTTTGATGTACTGAGTTATAAGGTGGGAAAAGTAAAATATTCAGACCACTTCCCCGTAATTACAGAGCTGAAAATAAAAGAGCAGGCAAAAAAGCTTGCAGTCCGCAAATAACCGGATACCTTCCGGTTATCCGCAGATTGCAAGCTTCACACCCGGCAAATTCTAGCGTTCCCAGAATGGAGGAGGGTCAATACCAAGGGCTCTCAGGTAAACATAACCTTGTCCGCGGTGATGAATTTCATTGTCGATAAAATAGAGAAGAGTTGAGTAAATCGGGCCCTCATATTGTCCGAAAGCTGTATCCCGCTCCTGGAACCTTCCTGACGGTATTTGTTGCCACGACAGGTTTATTTTCTCCGTTATTTCATCCCATAAGTCCAGGAAATCTCCTTTACTGGCTGGCATAGGATTCGCCGGATCAAAAAGATCGTCGCCATAGGCCCACTTCCTGGTTACTATACCATTCATACCCGGAGCGGCCATCTGTGCCATTTCCATGACCAGGGCGGCAAAAGGCCGCATGCCGCCTACAGAAAACGTAAAGAACTTATCCTCAGGAAATGCTTCGATAAGTCTCCTGGTTAAGCGCCGGTGTCCCTGCCAGTGTTCAAGTAATTGCGCCGAGCTTATAAATAAGTCTGCAGCTGTCTCGTCTTTTGTCTGAATGTTGTTGCTTTCCATTTTGTAATGATTTAAAATCCTGCTGCAAAAGAAAAGAATGTAGTGACAGCCCTATGTCAGCAACAATAATTATTTGGTAAAACATTATTGTCTTAACCCACGTATACAGTCATGCAAGAGAGCGGAACTATATAGATTAAAACTTTAATTACCAAATATTTTTGTATATTTGTTAAAATACTCTCGTTTAGTTGAAGATATCTCCTATCCTATTGTAAATATCTCCTTGTTGGAGAACATGTAATTAACTTCCCTTTTTATATAATCAGCTGGTTGTTAACAGTATTTAATTTAATATAGTATAATTTGTCATTTGAAAAATTAAATCTCAGTGCTTCTATTTTGAAAGCATTGAAGACAGAAGGATATACACATCCTACTCCTATTCAGGAACAGTCGATTCCTGTAATTTTAGAAAGAAAAGATTTGTTGGGTTGTGCACAGACAGGCACCGGAAAAACAGCAGCCTTTGCGCTTCCTGTTTTACAGATACTCGACAACAAGGATATAAAGAAGCCTGGAAACCGCCAGATCGGTTCATTGATCCTTACTCCTACCAGGGAGCTTGCTATTCAGATCAGTGAAAGTTTTACTGCTTATGGAAAGCATACCAGCCTTAAACACGTGGCCATTTTCGGAGGTGTTTCTGCTCAGAGCCAGATAAGTGCGCTCAGAGCCGGGGTTGATGTACTTATTGCTACACCCGGAAGATTATTAGATCTTATTAATCAAAAGGTTGTTAACCTGCAGCATCTTCAGATCTTTATATTGGATGAGGCAGACAGGATGCTTGATATGGGATTCATCAATGATGTAAAAAAGATCATTGCCAAGATCCCGGCAAAACGTCAGACATTATTCTTTTCAGCGACTATGCCGCCTGAGATTGATTCACTCGCCCGCAGCATACTTACCAATCCGGTAAAAGTAGAAGTAACGCCTGTTTCTTCTACAGCAGAAAAGATCACCCAGGCCGTTTATCCGGTCGAGAAGAAGGATAAAGCATCGCTGCTGATACATTTGCTTAAAAACCAGGAGATGAAAAGTGTACTGGTATTTACAAGAACAAAATTTGGAGCTGATAAACTGGCAAAACTACTTAACCGGGCAAATATTCCGGCAGATGCCATACATGGCAACAAAACGCAGAATGCCAGGCAGAGAGCATTGACCAACTTTAAAAACGGAGGTATCCGGATACTTGTGGCTACAGATATTGCAGCAAGAGGAATAGATGTGGAAGAATTGAAGTATGTGGTCAATTTTGAACTGCCAAATCAGCCTGAAACATATGTTCACCGCATAGGACGTACAGGAAGAGCTGGCTTAAGCGGAACAGCACTTTCGTTCTGCGACCATGAAGAGCGCCCGTATCTGCAGGATATAAATAAACTTACGGCGCAATCCATCCCGCTGGTAGATAACCATCCCTACGTAATACAGGGTAAAAGCTTCCATATGGCAGCTGATAAAAAAGAGGTAAAACCAGGTAAACCGGCAGCAAAAAGGCCTTTCAGAAATAAAAAAAGAACATTAGCCGCCAAATAAAACGGCGAAGCAGGAAAACAGACCAGTCCTCTTTTTTCTTCTTAACTATGTTCTTAATAACATCTGTTTATACAGAACTGATGCATGTAATTGCTCAGTTCTGTATAACAAAATCTCGGATCTATGTATATAGTAGCTTTTCTCGTAGGGCATTGGTTCCTGTCTTTATTTTTTCAGACATTTTTTCTGCATCGTTATGCTTCGCATAAAGTGTTCAGTACAAGTAAATTCTGGGAGCGTACATTTTATCTGATGACCTATATTGCCCAGGGCGCGTCGTTTCTTAATCCGGTAGCCTACGCCACGATGCACAGAGATCATCATGCGTTCAGCGATACCGAGAAAGATCCGCACTCACCCCACTTTTTCAGGGATGTTTTTCAGCTGATGTGGGCTACGCTGCTTACTTTCAGAGATCACGTACAACGTTCTAAAAATCCTTTGCTTAATTCCGGAGTGTATTATCCTCAATGGAATATTGTTGACCGTATCGGTTCAAGTATTCTTTCACGGGTTCTTTTCGGAGCGGCATATACATGGTTTTATATTGCGTTTGCCAGTTCAGCATGGATGTTCCTTCTGTTGCCCATACATTTTCTGATCGGCCCTATCCAGGGAGCCATCGTTAACTGGTGCGGTCATAAATACGGGTACTCGAATTATAATAATAACGATCATTCCAAGAATACAAGTCCATTTGGTTTCTTAATGCTGGGAGAGCTATTCCAGAATAACCATCACAGGTTTCCTAACAGCGCAAATTTTGCACAACGCTGGTTTGAGTTCGATCCTGTATATCCGATACTCCGGTTTCTTAACTGGATCCGGATAATTAAATTAAGAAAAGTCTAGGGATATATTACGAGTCTCTGTCTGAAGCAAATGGCAATACACTAAAGCCCGGTGCCGGGAGAAAAATACAATTATGGCTAAATCGCAAGCGACCTTCATGAAAAAGCAGCTGGAGAAAAACAAGCTGCAAAAGAAGGAAGATAAACAACAGCGGAAAGAGGAACGAAAAAAGAACGCCGGAAGCGGAGATCTTGATAGCATGATGGCGTACGTTAACGAGTTTGGTGAAATCACCTCTACTCCACCAGAAAAGAAAGATTAACAATCAATGATTTTAACTACGATCTAATATAATGAGACAACTCAAGATATCCCAATCCATTACAAATCGTGAAACCCAGTCGCTCGATAAGTATCTCACAGAAATTGGGAAGGTAGACCTTATTACCGCCCAGGAAGAAGTAATACTTGCACAGAAGATCAGGGAAGGCGATCAGGCTGCATTAGAGCGGTTAACCAAGGCTAACCTGCGCTTTGTTGTGTCAGTCGCAAAACAATATCAGAACCAGGGGCTTATTCTTGGCGATCTTATTAACGAAGGCAATGTTGGCTTAATAAAGGCTGCTACCCGTTTTGATGAAACAAAGGGCTTCAAATTTATATCCTATGCAGTGTGGTGGATCAGGCAAAGTATAATCGCCGCCATTGCAAACCAATCGCGGGCCGTCCGTTTGCCGGGCAACCAGATCGGAAACCTGATCAAAATAAGAAAAGAACAGTCGCGCCTGGAGCAGGAGTTTGAACGCGAACCCACAAATGAAGAACTTGCAGACAGCCTGGAAACTACTATAGACAAGATCACCGATTCGCTTGGGATTTCAGGTCGCCAGCTTTCTATGGACGCACCTTTTGTTGCCGGCGAAGAAGGAACGTTATTAGACGTATTGCCAAGTGAAGCGCCCACTACAGATAGTAATCTTCTGCAGGATTCGCTGGCTATAGAGATAAACCGCTCCCTGTCGAAATTAAACCAGCGCGACAGAGACGTCATCGTTTTATTCTATGGCTTACAGAATCACAGTCCGCATACGCTGGAAGAAATAGCAGAAAAATTCAATCTTACCAGAGAACGGGTACGCCAGCTGAAAGACAAAGCTCTGCTGCGCATTAAACATTCTTCGGGAAGCCGCGCCCTTCAGTCGTACCTGTAAGCCGCTCCCCGATCTCTTATACACGCTGAATCAATGAATTACATATATTGAAATGGAACCCAATAAAACTACTACTGCAAAATCTCAAACCATGGGTATAACAAATGATGTGGCAATGCTTACAGATAAGGAAAAGGCCCATCTTGCACTTACAAAATATTATAGTTTCGTTTATGAGACGGGGCTTATCTATCTGAACAATGGCTACTGGGACTGCAAAGACAGTCAGGGAGCCAGAGAATATCTGGATAAGCTGGGCGTAAGAGAGCAAAGATAGTCCCTGCTGAGTAACGGTGAATGGAGTATCATGGATGTTCCGAAAACCAGAAGCCTGACCTATTTTTGTCTTTTCACTACCAAAATTCATCAACATCCTGCATCTTTGAAAGGAGATGCAGATAAGAAAGCTTTCAGGAAATTATAGCTACAGCCTGTACGATATTGACATATCTTCTATCAATGAAGTATTTATTCAAACGTACAGCGCTGCATCTTTCAGTCCGGAAGAGAAAGGTTATCTTGACCTTTTTCCCGCTGAAATGGAGATTAACGCGGCCCTCTTCGAGAGTAGCATACAGGGACCCGGTCCCATCCATACTACTGTAATAAAGGAAGAAAACAATCTGCATCTCGGCTGCTCCTGCAATTCAGTAAGCGATAAACTTTGCAGCCATCAGTCCAGGGCTTTATATAATATTCTCAACAGGCAGGATCTTAGGATTTTTTTCGATGACGCCCTGCGCCTTCACAGACTCAGGATTTTTGCAGAGCCTTACGGTTTACAGGATGCAGAGAGGCCCGGAGATTACTTCCTGATAGAATACAAAAACAGCAAAACAATATTCAGCCCGGTTTCCCCTAATCTTTTTCCGGTTTCAAAGGAAAACAATTTAAAGATCAGTGAACAGCTGCTCCCGCCATCTACCAGCCTGCAGGTTAATCAAGGGACAGAACAGATCGTTATTTTCAAACAGCATCGATATTACAGGCACCTTAATATTGAACTGATGCAGACAGCTGTTACCCAGACCGGGAAACCCAAAAATCCGCTTATCCAGATCAATGCACAGGAAATGATATGGAAGACCACGGATGCCGCCAGAACAAAATTTTACAGCGCTGTAAATCTGTTCCGGAACAGAACCGTGGCAGAAGATAATGTATCATCACTGGAAGCGCTGAAAGCAATCCTCAAAAATCCGCTCTCACTCAGGTTTTACCAGCATCTGCCTGAAGTGTCTGAAAATATCACAGCAGGCTCACTGAAACTGCTTAATATTGGAAATATCCTGCTTGATGTCAGTATATCTGTAGTCAAAAAAAGCCCTTTCTTTGAAATAACTGCTGCCGTCCTGCTGCAGGGAAAGCAATACGGCATGAATGAACTTCATCTTCGTTATAGTTATTTTCTTGATACCGGCAGTTCGATCCATCTGGCCGGGAATCAGAACGTGCTCAAGCTTGCAGAGTTTTTCAAAGAACATAACGATAAACTTCTTATACACGAATCGAAATATGAGGAATTCAGGGATACTGTTCTAAGCAGAGTGGAGAATTATGCTGAAATACTTTACTCCTATCTGAAACCTGCAACAAAAGAGCAGATTGCTGATAATAAACTGGATCTTCCGCCTCAGAGGTATATCCTGCTCAGGGATTCAGATCCATTTATCGAAATAGATCCGGTAATGAAGTATGGAGAAGTTGAAATACCTGTACTTAGCAAGAAACAGATCTACCCGAAGGGGATTAAAAGTACTTTCAGTGTAAACAGAGACAAGGAAGCCGAGCTCAGTTTTATTGCCTTGATCATAAAACAGCACAGCTATTTCGAAGAACAGCTGCAGGACGGCCTGCCCTGCTTTTACCTCCATAAAAAACATTTTCTGAACGAAGAATGGTTTCTGAACGTATTTGAGGAATGGCAGAACGAAGGCATAGGTGTCTTAGGTTTTAATAAAATAAACAATAATAAGCTCAATCCGGATAAAGTGAAGATAACGATCAGGGTACTAAGCGGAACAGACTGGTTCAACGCAGAAGTAAGCCTGGTTTACGGACGGAAGAAAGCCAGATTACAGCAGGTAAAAAAAGCTGTCAGGAATAAAAGCCGCTATGTGCAGCTCGACGACGGAACGTATGGGATACTTCCCGACGAGTGGATTTCAAAGTTCAGGGATTACTTCAACGCCGGAGAAGTAATGGATGACACGTTGAAAATTCCAAAAAACAATTTCAGGATTCTTAACGAACTCTTTGACGAAAACGAAATTGACAACAGACTGAAAAGCGAACTTGACTTCCTGAATGAAAAGCTGCAGAATTTTGAAACGATCCAGGATGTTCCGGTTCCGGAAGCCCTCAATGCGAATTTGAGGGAATACCAGCAGCAGGGATTAAACTGGCTGAATTTTTTGGATGACTTCAACTTCGGAGGATGTCTGGCCGACGATATGGGGCTGGGTAAATCACTGCAGATAATTGCCTTTATACTTTCTCAGCGCGCAAAGAGGGCCCAAAATACAAATTTATTGGTCGTACCTACATCTCTTATCTTCAGCTGGCAGGCCGAAGTGTTTAAATTTGCACCATCTCTGAAGATCTGTACCATGTACGGTGCAGGGCGTATTGCAGATACCAGTACATTCAAGGAGTATGAACTTATTCTAACCTCCTACGGCACACTCCTTTCTGATGTGCGTTTTTTGAAAAACTACACATTCAACTATATCTTTCTTGACGAATCCCAGAATATTAAAAATCCCGATTCTCAACGATATAAGGCAGCATGCCTGTTAAAATCAAGGAATAAGATTGTTATAACCGGCACCCCGGTAGAGAATAATACGTTCGACCTTTTCGGTCAGCTTTCTTTTGCCTGTCCGGGACTTCTCGGCTCAAAACAATATTTCAGGGATATCTATTCAATTCCCGTAGACCGGTTTAAAGACAGGAAGAGAGCAGCAGAACTGCAGGATAAGATCAGACCCTTTATCCTGAGACGAACCAAAAAACAAGTGGCCGCCGAGCTGCCAGACAAAACTGAAATGGTTATTCACTGCGAGATGGGGCCAGGCCAGCAAAAGATATATGATGCAGTCGAGAAAGAGTTCCGGGAGTATATAAACAGTAAAACAGAAGATGAAATGCCCGGTCATACCGTACACATTTTAAAGGGGCTTACGCTTCTGCGGCAAATCTGTAATTCTCCCCGCCTGCTTAATGACGAAGATATCGCTGAAAATGCTTCTTCTAAAATTGATACGCTGGTAGAGCAGATAGAGCTGAAGTCGCCACGACATAAAATACTGGTTTTCTCCCAGTTCGTTTCAATGCTGGATCTTATAAAAAAAGAGCTTGAACTCCGGGATATTGGTTTTTCATATCTGAGCGGGAGCACCAGGAACCGGGAGCAGACAGTTCAGGAGTTTCAAGATGATAATAACAGACGAGTATTCCTGATTAGCCTGAAAGCCGGCGGTACAGGCCTGAATTTAACACAGGCAGATTACGTTTATCTGGTAGACCCATGGTGGAACCCTGCAGTTGAAAATCAGGCCATAGACCGGGTGTACCGTATCGGGCAGAAAAAAAATGTCGTAGCCGTACGGCTCATATGTCCGGGCACTATTGAGGAGAAAATTCTCGAAATGCAGCAATCTAAAAATGAGCTTTTTAACGATCTGATCAATACGGACCCTGCAGTTTCCGGATCGCTTACTAAAGAGAATCTGCTTAAACTCCTTGGTTAAAGGCTTTGATTTTCCTATAGCATGTAATTTATAAAGCTTTCTTTTGCAGATACAAAGGCCAATTCCATCAAATAATATGAGCAAACTGATATTATCATTCAAAGACATCACGGTACGCAATCATAATCAGACTATTTTTGAAGATCTTAATTTCAGTATTCATAAAGGCGAACACTGGGCTTTGACCGGTCCCGCAGGTTCAGGAAAAACAGCCTTGTTAGATACTATAGCCGGTAAATTACAGATTTCCAAAGGTGAAACCGATCACTCTTTTTTCGACGAACAACCCGCAGGCGAAGAGAGTGCAATTTTTAACTGGCATAGATTAATAGCCCAGGTATCATCGAGGCATCATTTTCGTAATCTTTCCAACACCAGTACGTTTTATTATCAGCAGCGGTTTAACTCGTCAGACTCAGAAGATGCAGCTACCGTAGCGCAATATCTTTCGGCGATAACGAACCAAATAAATGAGGGAGCCTGGACCTGCTCCAGGGTTACTGAGCGCCTTAAACTTGGCACCCTCCTCAACAAGCAGTTAATTAAACTCTCTAACGGAGAGACCAAGCGCCTGCTTATTGCATCTGCACTACTGAAAAACCCTGTTCTTCTGCTTCTTGATCAGCCGCTTACCGGCCTTGACGTAGCGACCAGGGCTGATTTTAACGAACTGATCGGAGAAATCGCAGCTTCAGGCATTCATATTATTATGACCACATCTCCCCAGGAAGTTCCCGATGCAATTACACATCTGGCCGTACTGGACCAGGGCAGGATAAAAACCGCCGTAGCTAAGGTGAATTTCATTCCAGAGAAACCACTGTTCGCCTCTCACAGGCATGTAGATACCGCAGAGCTAAGGAGGCTCCTCTCGATTAAAGAGGTACATGCATACGACAATATTGTCAGCATGTTAGCTGTCCATATTCAATATGGCGATAAAACTATTCTGGACCAGGTAAGCTGGACTATAAAACAAGGCGAACGCTGGGCACTTCTTGGTGCTAACGGAGCAGGAAAATCAACCCTGCTAAGCCTCATTAACGGCGACAATCCACAGGCTTATGCCAACCACATTGTTCTGTTTGACCGCAGAAGAGGAAGCGGCGAGAGTATCTGGGATATAAAAAAGAATATCGGTTTCGTATCTCCCGAGCTTTTCCAGTATTTTCCGGCGGCTAATTCATGCCTCCAGGTTATCGAATCAGGGTTCTATGATACACTAGGGTTGTTCAGGCAGTTTTCGCCTGCAAATGCAGCTATTGCACGTCAATGGATGAAACTCCTGGAAATCGAGGATGTCGCCAGAACACTTTTCAAAAATGTTCCTGCCAGTATTCAGCGTTTATGCCTGCTCGCCAGAGCCCTGGTGAAAAATCCGCCGCTGCTTATTTTTGATGAACCCTGCCAGGGACTCGACGATCATCAGCGTGATCATTTCAAACATCTGGTAGATGAGATATGTAACAACAGCAATGTAACCCTGATCTATGTTAGTCATTACCAGGAAGAGATACCTGATAGCGTGAACCATAGATTAAAGCTCGATAAAGGGCAGATAGCAGAGATCTGGTAATGGAAACAGCTGCCCTTATTGCTTCAGGATTAATCGGAGTTACCCTCGGCCTTATCGGCGGCGGCGGGTCAATAATGACTGTACCTGTATTGGTATACCTTTTCGGGCTCAGCCCGCTTCTGTCTACCTCTTACTCATTATTTATTGTAGGCACAACAAGCCTCGTGGGGGCCGTAAATAGTTACAGAAGAGGGCTGGTTGATATTCCAACTGCTTTTTCATTCAGTATTGCATCTGTTTTAACCGTTTTCCTTACCAGAAAGTTTATAATCCCTCTGCTGCCCGGCAATATGTTCAGTATTGGAAGCTTTACTGTTACCGAGCCTGTGCTGATGATGGTTCTTTTTGCATTGCTTATGGTAACGGCTTCTCTATCAATGATAAAAAAAGATGAAGGTCCGCCAAAGGTTTACGCTGACAACAACAAAAACTCATCCGCATTTAAATTTCTTCTATATGGAACAGGTATCGGACTGATTACCGGATTCCTTGGCGCCGGGGGCGGATTTCTGCTTATCCCAACCCTTGTTTTATTGCTGGGACTGCAAATGAAACAGGCAATCGGCACTTCCCTGCTTATTATTTCATTTAACTCGCTGACTGGTTTCGCAGCCGATCTCGGGCACTTCAGTATTGACTGGCCATTGCTTCTTAAAATTACAGGCATAGCCGTCTCCGGACTTTTTGCCGGCAGTTATTTGAACAGGAAAACTGATGCCGGAAAACTTAAGAGAGGATTCGGCTGGTTTGTTCTGATCATGGGCATTTATATAATAATTAAAGAAGCGTTTTTTTAGTGAGATATATTTTATAAAGGGGATATTTACAGTTTATATTTCAGGAAAATGAAAATTGAACAGTTATATACCGGATGCCTCGCTCAGGGTGCTTATTATATCCAGTCTGGAAATGAGGCAGCTATTATTGACCCTTTGCGTGAAGTTGGCCCTTACATTAAAAAGGCCGGAACTTCAGGGGCGGAGATCAAATTCGTTTTCGAAACCCATTTCCATGCAGACTTCGTTTCGGGCCATCTTGATCTTTCAAAACAAACTGGCGCAACCATAGTATACGGACCCAATGCTGATCCGTCATTCGAAGCTTATATTGCTAAAGATAAGGAGGTATTCAAGCTGGGAGATATCACTATAAAAGTTTTACATACCCCTGGCCATACCCTGGAATCGGTCTGTTACCTGCTTTCAGATGATAATGGAAAGGATACTGCGCTGTTCTCTGGCGACACCTTATTTATCGGCGATGTAGGCCGGCCTGATCTGGCTCAGAAAAAAAATGAATTTAGTCAGGATGACCTGGCTGGTATGTTATATGATTCATTACGGTCAAAGATAATGCCCCTGCATAACGACATAATTGTTTATCCCGCACATGGTGCCGGTTCGGCATGCGGCAAGAACATGAGTAAAGAAACAAGTGATAGCCTTGGTAATCAAAAAGAACACAACTATGCTTTAAGATCAGATATGAGCCGCGACGAGTTTATTAAAGCAGTGACCGACGGCCTTACTCCTCCTCCATCCTATTTTCCGCTGAATGTTAAATTGAACAAGGAAGGTTACGAGAGCTTTGAGAAGGTACTCGTAAAAGGAACACAGGCTTTGGATGTTTCGTCATTTGAAGAAGCAGCAAATGAAACAGGGGCTCTGTTGCTCGATACACGCCCTGCTCAGGTATTTGCGCATGCTTTCATTCCTAACTCGGTTAATATTGGTATCGATGGAAGCTTCGCTCCCTGGGTTGGCTCGCTCATTCCTGATATCAACCAGCCGATACTTATCATAGCAGACGAAGGCCGCGAAGAGGAAGTTGTAACCAGGCTCTCCCGCGTGGGGTATGACCAGGCTATCGGTTATCTTAAAGGTGGAATTAAGGCCTGGACTGAAGCCGGCAAAGAGGTCGATAGTATTGAATCCGTTTCTTCGGCAGAATCATTCTCAAGGATGGAACACGATACCTCAGCTCAGATTATCGACGTGCGGAAAAATAATGAATATGAGTCCGGACATGTCAGGGATGCTTTAAACCTGCCCCTGGATTATATTAATGATACCATGAGCAGTCTGGATAAAAAGAAAACGTATTACATTCACTGTGCAGGCGGATATCGCTCAATGGTTTTCGCCTCTATCCTTAAGGCACGTGGTTTTGATAACCTGGTAGATATACAGGGAGGGTTTAAGGCATTGAAGGAATCCGGAAAATTCGAAATAAGCAATTAACATACTGCCTTTTAAGTGTTTATTATCTGTGATTCAGCCAGCTCTCCTAAAATGGACGGTGTTTTACAGAGCGTTTACCTTATATTGATTATCCCGGGGCAGTTTTTTGCCAAACTATTATCCTGAAGTAATTTAAAGAGTGACAGTCGTAATTTTCTTCAATTTTATAATGGGCTGCACAACAAATGAACTATTTGAGCGTTTTTCATTCAGTATCAATAAATAATTTTGTTTATTCGGCTATAAAGCTCAGATTTGTACTAATGGGTTCATTTAACCATAAATATAGAATGCATCATTTTGTATTGCCCGGAGGGGATAATACAAGTGTTTCCTATTGTGCGCCCGTTTCTTTTTCATTTCTGGAATATTCATCCCTTAAAAGTAGTAAGGACTTTATTAAGTAAGCCCCGGCCATCTGCATGGTTCTGGGGCCAGTCATAAAGCTGTAGGTTTTAGCTGTCTTAATAAAAGAATAATGAATAATTTCCGTCCCTTCCCATTTTACGATAAAATAGTTGAAAGATTCTTTTCCTCGAGGATTCAGGCATCTTTTGTAATGTACGCCCAATACGTCCCTGTTCACTGTCACTTCGGATATTACTTCCAAACCAGCAGTAAAGACTTTATTAAGTAAGCCCCGGCCATTTATGGTTTGGGGCCAGTCAGGAAACTTCCGGTTTTTTACTGTCTTAATAGGTTTTATTATGAAAATTAATCAATTGAACTCCTGGTTCAGGATAAGTATTATATATCTTTTTATTTTAAATGCAAGTATCGTAACAGCTGCATTCCTGTTGGATAACGATGTTTTATCGCTGCTAGCCGTGCTGCTTTCCATATTCCAGGTATTCTGGTACAACTATTACCGGCGTAAATGCTCCGTATTACCGTTTTACCCTTTCAGGGCCGTGATAATGGAAAAAATGAATCATTTCCCTTTTTCACTATCAGGTTTGTTATTTAAAGGTAATGAATGGCCACGGTCCCTCAGCAGAAAACAATGCAGGATAATAAAAAAACGAGCCGCATGCATTCCTTCAGGTATAATTACAGGAACACTGAACCACCACCCCTCCGACCCTGGATTTGAAAGGGTCAGACCTGAGAAATATCCCGTAGAAATAAGCTGCCGGGATCTGAGAGTCGAGGTTGGCACCGCCCAATGCCTCCAGCCTTACAGACTTAGTGTTCTAAACATAGGAGCTTCAGAGCGGGCAAACTTAAGCGGAGCCACGCTGATCGCCCTTTCTGAAGGTGCCAAGATAAGCGACTGCGCTATCAATACCGGCAGGATCGGCATCAATCAATACCTGATAAGAGGCGGGGGTGATATTATCTGGCAGATAACAAGTGCTTGTTATAACACCCTGGAAACAAACGACTGGCCCCGGGATTTGCACCTGGAACGAAGCGCCGGAAGGCCTTATGTAAAGATGCTGGAAATTAAGCTCTCGGCAGAAGAGCAGTCGGCAATAAAAAGAGAAGGGAATGCATGTCAGCTGCTGTTTACTGTGAGGGAGCTAAGATCGCTTTCGGGCGGAAAACCTGTCGGGATAAACCTCGATAATCCTGAAATGGACTTGTTGGGCTGCATCTGCAATTCCATATTATCAACAGGCATATACATTGACTTTTTCACTGTCGAAGGAAATAAAAACAATTA
>Ga0265780_10005097_pt1 | contig 16726 bp, 10 predicted proteins | sample P1T30metagenome_FD_192432 | JGI IMG/M metagenome (GOLD analysis project Ga0265780, IMG submission 192432) | Plant litter microbial communities from East Loma Ridge, Irvine, California - P1 T30 | ecosystem: Environmental > Terrestrial > Plant litter > Unclassified | place: USA: California... | reverse complement strand
ATCGAAACCATCGCGGTCGCCTGGTTCCTCGCCATCCTCGAGCTCAGAGTCTAGTTGGGCGGAAATCCAAGCCTTGTAGCCTATTTTCCCTGAACGCCGCGCAGCTCTTGCCGTGGCAAGCCAGGTCAGCGAGGGCACCGTACCGATTGAACTCCGTGTCCCTGCTAGGTAATCCCAGCCACCATCGTCAGGTTGCATGACGACTAGATTGGCAGTCAACTGCTGGAGCGCGGGCTCTGCGACGATAATTAACCTTTCGGCTTTTGGAAGGCGAACATCCAGCTGCTCCATAGTGAGATAAAAGATGTTATTTCCATCGTCACGGTCGACTGCTCCGTACTTCCCCGGAAACTCCATCAGCCACGCAGCAAAGCGCCTCCGGAACGTTTCTTCATGCCGTGGTTGCTCTATCGCGCGAACTTGGCGGTCGGCGACATGCGTGACCGATAGTTCACCCTTATCGTCCAAGGCCATGAAGACAACGTCACAGCCGGCATCATTGAGTTTAAAGGCGTATTGTGTTGCCCAGTCCACCGTCATCACAGGCACTTCGGAGGGGAGCTTTACGGTCTGGTCGGAAAGCAGCTCGACCGCGAATGCTGCTTCGGAAGCGATGGTAGCGCCTTGAGGACTAGCGTCTAAGAGACGCCTTGCTGCCAGACCGATGTATGCGTAGTCGCGAGCAACATCTGCAGCAAAGGCTGCACGTTCTACTTCGTTAAACATGTTCAGGACGTCGGCAGCAGCTGGCTTCTCTGCGGAAATGGTCTTGATTGTATTGGCGACCTTGCTCCCGACTTGTTGAAGCGCCGTCTCAAGTATCACACGTGTAGCTGGCGCCACGATGCCGCCAGCGGCTTCAACCTTAGCGGCAGTTTGGCCCAGAAGCACCGCGAGAGGTAACAAGCGATTTCTGTCCCCTAGTGCGCTTTCGGAAGCGGCTGCGATTTTGGCGAGGAGTTCTTGCAGCCCATCCAGGGATGTTTGGCGAGACTCCATGAGCTGCAAGCCAAGGTCAGCGGCAACAACACGGGTATCAGTGTCCGGGTCAAAGCCTAGGTCTCCGAGAAGTTTTTTCATCGAGGGAAGAAACCGCCGGGAGAGGTTAAAGAGGCCAAGGTCACGTAGGATGCGATGGATGGCATATACCTCATGCCATAGGTCCGCCTTGGGAACAGCGACGTTAGTCGCGAGCGCACAGGCCGCTCCCACAAGTGCGACGACGTGATTCCGGCAACGGTGATAGATGTCGGCGAGCGCACCCCATGCCAGCCGTTGGCGAAGCAACGAGGTCTGTCCTATCAGCAAAATCTGCTCTGCGAAGTCTCGAGCACGCTGAAATTGCCCCGACGTTGCAAACTGTGACGCAAGCAGGCGCATCAAGCGGATGTCGTCATCGCGCTCCCGTGTGGCGTAAGGGCACACGGCGCAAGCGATAAAAACGAGCTTCTCCATGAAGTCCAGGTCGGCGTCCTCCCCCAACTGTCCGCTTGCACGTTGAACCAGTTGCCCCAATGCGCTTATAACGTCGTCCGGGGATGCGACGATGAGCTCGCGCGGGACTACGGTGACTCCGAGCTCACCACCACCTCTCTCACCCATCCAGTGAATCGCGTTAGTTATGGAAGTTTTCACTTCCTCGTTAAGCAGGTCAGCTTTGGTCTCAGCTAATATCGTCTCCGGAAGTGGTAGGTTGACTCCGCGTTCTGCCAGGTCAAGCATGGTCAAAGCGATGAGAGGTACCCCTTGGTCACCACATGCCTCGACTGAGAGCAGCGAAGCGAGGTTTGACCGGATACCCTCGTCGGCCGGATAGCGCGCCAAGAACTGAAATACGGATTGAAAAAGCCCTCGGTAGTAATCGCGCTCTTCCTTTGGTACCAACTCCCTGAGCATCATTGCCCTAATGGAGTAAAGCAACACCTGGGTAGCCTGTCGTCCGTAGACCTCTGACGAAGTGATGGCACTGGCTGCGTCGGCAGCTTCCCGGAACCGGCCCACGCTCCTCGCGTGTATTGCGCAGCACACGACCGCGAGCTCCAGCCATTCTTGACCCCAGCTATGAGCCGCCTCGATGGCTGCGCCATAATCCGGCTGGAAGTCGGACAGCCGCTTCTGCAGCTCTAGGTGGTGTGCAGTAAAGCCAGCAGTTGTGAATCGCTGCTCGTCACCAGGCTCCGCTTCCTGACAGTTCATCAGAAGCCGGCGGTCTCGGTTTTCTCTCAGTCGCTCGGAACTTGGCATAAGCGCTTCCAACCGAGCATCGAACGTCGCGATGCGGTCGTTGTCTTCGAGCCGCGTGGCAACTTCCAGCCCCTCTTCGAGCCAAACTTGGTCACCGATACCGTCTGGACCATCAGGCAACAGCTCCTGCGCCAGGTCTTCGTCGCCAGCTTTCGCCGCAAACTGGGCGACCTGAATGGCGACCTGTGCCGGAAGCTCAGGCAGATGAGGCTGAAGTCGTCTGAGAAGGTCAAGCGTGTCACCTTTTCGCCCCGTTCGGTTCACAAGCTGGACAAGTATGTGCAGCTTGGTCTCCTCAGAAAGGTCCAAGCCACCCAGCTCGGCCTCCACTTCTTCCAGCCGACCTTGAACCGCCATAGATACCCAGGCCTCGCTCCGGGCAAAGAGCAGCTCCGCCATGTCGCCGTCGTAAGTCAACTCGAGGACGTAACAGTCGTCTACCGAGAAAAGCTGCTGCCGATTGGCCGGCTTGCGGGCCGGAAGCTCCTGGACATGCACGAGAGCATAGCTGTCCATACCTTGAACAACAGGAACCAGCTGCCGGCACAGTGACGTTACATGAGGAGTCCAATGGTCCTCCGGAAGCTGGGTGGCAGTTGCCCCGAACGCGGCTGGCAAGTTGACAGCAGGGTCTCGAAAGCGGCTCGCCTCGGCGACTGCGATTAGTCTGCGTTGGCCCTGTTCCTGTACCCTTCCAACCAAGTCGGCGACGACGAGCGAGGGTGCGTGCAGCACTCGAACGATGCGACGAAGGACCTTCTCCTCCTCATTGTCGACTGGAGAGCCGCGCACTTCCTGGGCTGCCTTAAGCAAAGCGGCGAATACACTCTCTGCGGTTACCTCGGTCGCTTCCACAGGCGGCAACAGGATGGTGGCGCCTCTGAAGAATGGCCGCCCTTCTTTGTCGCGTACTCCCGGCAAGACTGTGGCTATGATGCGACCAACGACCTCTCGCAACGAGCTGCCTACTACAAGGTCAGCGCAGCCTACACTAAAGCCTTTTTCAAATAGGACCGATGGGTCAAAGCCTTGGATTTTCCGATTGTAGTATGTCTCTTCGCTCACGTGAGTATCTTGTCGTATTGTTCAACTTTTTGTCGTTATGCTTTGTCGCCAAGTGAAGCACCTTTGGAGCAGAAGCTAAGGCCGGATATAGTCCTCGTCATTAGTTCTTGGAGCCTCGGTAAGGCCGGCCTAGACTAGGGCTCGCATTCGGAACGAAGAATTAAGGCGCAAAGTTAGTCGTCAGGCTGCCAAGTAACAGACTTACTTAGTTATTAAGACAGGTCGACGAGACGAACTGCATCCAACTGTTCTCGCTCGACCCTAGCTCGCAGCGCCCCCAACACTGCCTCGGGCCCGCGCGGTTTTAGCTCAGCAGTTTCTTTCGGAGGAAAAAGAAGTTCAAGCGCTACCACCCGCTCAAAGGCAACAATGATAGAAAGAAACGCCTCGAGCGAGTCACAAGTGCCACTTTCAAAGCGCTTATAAGTCCGTAGTGCAACGCCACAGAGGTCAGCGAACTCCTTCTGAGTTAAGCGCTTACGTCTGCGCTCGAGTCGTACTCTGTCAGCAATAAGTTGTTTTAGTCCAGGTACATCTGTGCCTAGACCTTCATGGAAGCTCGGTACTGACATAGCTCGCTCTCAAAGTGCCAATTTTGGCACCTAGTATGCCAGAAGGTGTTAATAAAGTGTGGATAAAGTGGTTTTTTCTTCATGCACACCGCCAACTTCAAGTACACTTGAGCTCTTATCCACAATAACCCTGTTTATGAGTTCAGCACGCCCACTTCTCATCGATACAAACTGTTTTTTACGTTTGTATTGCTCGGCTATGATGCCATTGATGGGCGTAGAAGTCGGCGGGTACGCGCTGCTTACAACCACGGAACTCATCAATGAGTTTCAACGCAACCCTCGGCTTTTGAAGACCTTTTCTTGGGTTACCATTGCGCCCAAGGCGGACAATCTCTTAATCGGCGCCTTGAAGGTAAGCCCTGGCAAGAAACGCGAGATAGAACAAATAAAGGCAACTCTTAGGCCGTATGCGGATATGTTTGTTGCAAATTCTCGCGCTCGAAACGTGCATCTCACACGACTATCCAAGGATGACCTCGATTTATTGGCAACAGCTGTGGCCTTTCGGGCGGCAGTTGCTACAGACGAGCGCGCCCTTCAACTGATTATTCGCGATTTAATGGAGGATGCTGAGGAATACCCGATTGAGCACTTTAGCTCTATGGATGTTTTAGGATTGCTGGAAAAAAATGCACTTCTAAATCGCGAACAGTGCTATACAACAGTCGAGGCTTGGATTCGATTGGGCGAGCGCCTTCCAATGACGTGGCGCACAGACTACGAGCGAATTTTTGGTAAGGCGTTTGACTAATCTTGCAATGTCATCAGGAAGTGCGAAAGCTCAAACGCTAAACCAAGCTCGACATTAAGCGTCCCGGCAATAAACGCCGGAGACCGTCCGCCTTCCTGTCGCTGCCACTTAGCAAGCGTGCGAAAAATTGGCGTCTTGAACTCTTGCTCGCACTTGATAACGTAATCAGATGTACTAAGTGTTTCGTGACCAAACAACACCTGCGCTACCGTAGGAACTGAGTGTCGAGCTGCACTCCAGGACGACCAAAATGACTTAGTTTGCAGACCAGTTGGAGCAATCTCAGCGATTTCGGCCGCCCGGTCCGCTTGTTTTACGACAGTAACTACCGAAATCTCGTATTTCCCAGCATACCAATTAGCTTGCTCACGAGGGGACGGCGCTGAACATATAGCCGATAATGCTTCTCTTGCAGCTTCTAGCGGAAACAATAGCTCTTGTGCGAAACGCTCTGCAAATTGTTCGCCGTCGTCACCCTGCAAAGAATGAAGGGTATAGCAGTGCCCTAACTCGTGTGCAAGCCAATAGTTAAAATCGTCATTCTTGGCATTGATATTGAATACAACCCATGACGTTTTCGATTCGGGTAAATACACACTCAACGCATTTTCATGACCGACGCGCTCTTTTCCCCATGGCACAGGCACGAGAAGAGCACCGAAGTCGCGGAGCAGGTACAGAAGATTATCCCGAGTTAGGGGTTCAGATGAAGAGAAGCCATTCCGAGCTCGAACTTGGCGCGCAGCCTCACGGATGTACTCCTCATCGAGCCTTGGCTTTTCCAAGACAGAAGGCGCAAATACCGTTTCACGGAGAATGAATGGTACCAACTGTTGGAAATGATATCCTTGGTCTTGAGCGGCTTCCAGGCCGTCGCCGGTAGCAGGACGATTCCGCCGAGTACGAAAAGCGACTATAGGCTCGTTTAACTGAGGCGGAGCGACTAGTTGAGCAACGTCAATCTTAAGCGCAGTTGCTAAAGCCTTGAGTTTATTGGGGCGTGGAACTGATTCGCCCGAAAGCCAGTTAGAGACGGCTTCTTTGCTAACATCGCAATCTTTAGCCAAAGCAATCTGGTTAAGCCCAAGATGCATCATGGCGTCTCTAATTTTTTCAAGGTTCAGCATAGTTTGTCTATCGTACGTTGAAAAACACCATCGGTCAAGTTTTGTCAAGTTCAATCGTGTGTACGTCAAGAGCTGTAGTTGCTTGCTAACTCCTAGAAGTTGTCACACAAACATAGTTGCGCTCGCAGAAGCTAGGGCAGGAAATTTTGCAAGATTGTTAAAATAGTAGCGCGAGAAACAGAGTAGCTTCGAGCTAATGAACTAACTGTTTCGCCCTGGCTATACCTCTCAACAATGTCTGCACGCTGAACCGAATTTGTCTTCAAAGGTCGGCCGAGGGTCTTACCTTCACTCTTGGCACGAGCTAGCCCTGCTTGAGTGCGTTCGACGAGAAGGTCGCGTTCTAGCTCCGCTACCGCAGCCAGCATGCTCAACATTAGCTTGCCGGCCGGCGAGCCGAGGTCCAGGTTGCCCAGCTGCAGAACAACGACCGCAATCCCGCTCCCGGCAAGCATTCGGATTGTCGCCATGACGTCTTGGGCATCGCGGCCAAGCCTGTCCAACTTTGAGACGACCAAAGTCTCGCCCTTGCGTATCTGCCCGAGCATTACCGCGAACTGCGGACGCTGGGTAGCGCAGGTTTTACCGGTGATGGTATCTGCGTACCAGTAATCAATGCTGTGTCCGGCTCGCTCGATTTCGAGACGTTGATTTTCTGCTGTCTGCTCTTTGGTACTGATGCGTGCGTAACCGAAGGTTGCCATGGAAGTTCTGTCAAAGTGTTAGAAAGGGGTGACAGAATGTAGCGACCTGTTATTAAACGCAGAGGCTATTTTTCTAACAGCTCGCTCAGATTGCTTCCTCGACTGTTAGAAAACGGACGTTTTCTAACAGCCGAGACAAACAGCAGAGTTACTTGCAAACCCAGATGAGAGTTGCTTGATGATAAGTTACCTACCAAGCGCCGTCTATCCGGGCTGAGGAATCAAATTGGTGGGGTAAAAACCAAAATATGCATATTGGGCTTTAGATGTTGCAAACGAGCTATGTCTTCATAAAGAGCTTCACCTAGTTCACTGGAAGCAATGAGTACAAGAACTAAAGGCCCACCTACCTGAACAACTTGTGAAACCTTATGGTAGAACGTCTGTTTTTTACGCAGAACAGTGATATCGATACCTACCTTAGCTGCTCCCTCTCGAGGCCACGACACCAAAAAGTCAAGTGAGTATGGAATGTCGGTGACGTCCAATCGAACATTACGCTCAATAGTCCCATCTGAGAGTGCATCATTATCCTGACGAATATTAGCGAGATAGTTATAAAAGTGTTCTTCAACTAAGCGTCCATCGGTTGAAATAGGAGGCTGCCAACGCTGCAAAAAGCCGACTAACTTCGTGAAACGCATATCGGCCGATATCTGCTGCACGCCTTCCCCTACAAGGCCAATTTCCTCAACATTTAAACCAATAACCTCTTCCAGCACATTGAGTTCACTCAGCTTCTTAAAGAATTTATAAGTATCAACTGGGCTGAGCAAGTTGATAATCACACTACCAGGCTGACCTCCTCGATACCGGACTTGCGGAGCAAGCTTTTTCACTTTCTCAAACAATTGCTTTGCTGTGCTCTCTGAGTATTCGACTCCGACTACACGCATAAACCAATCAACCGACTCTACAGAACCATGTTTGCATGCCGTATCAAATAAGAGTTCAGCAAATAGAACTTGGTCTTCCGCCGTAAGCGCTTTTCTCGCGCCGTTACCTCCACATCGAATCGATACCTTTTTTTTCAGTGCACTGACGTAAGGACTCTCTTCGCTACATTGCCGTAAGATATCGCGAAGATATTCAAGACCAAGGCGTGTGTCGTACCATTGACCATCTTGTGCATCCGGTGAAATCTGCGCTGCACTCCTCATCAAAGGTTTTGGAAGAGGCGTTTGACCGTTAAATTCTCCTATTCCACCGTCATCATTCGCTGCAATTGCTAAGTAATTATTTCTGATTTTCTGACAAAATTCAATCGCTTGCCGCTGAGAATCACTAACGTCACGTTCTCCTGCATGTGGAAGCGAAAGCTGCATATCACCGCTTTGTAAGTCTAAAAACAAATTGGCATCAAAAAATCCGCGAGCCCCACTTTTATGAACGTTTGCAGCCACTTCAAATGGAGTTACGACAACGATGCTTACTCCTGGCTCGTCGCAAGACACACGATGGAACTCGGGAATCATTTGCAATTCGAGTTTTCGCTTGAATGCTCCCAACTCCTTCAACAATTCAAATCTACCAATAGCAGATAACTCAGAAGCGAGTAAGCAAACGATATCCAAATCGCTTTGTAGCGGATGGAACTGCTCACCTGACTCGTAGATGGAACTTCCAAAAAGATAGAACTTACAGTCCCGAAGTAGTTTACTTGTACTTCTTACATCTTCAGCCCATTTTACACAGAGCCTTATAGCTTTTTCTGCTTCAGGATATAATTCGTCCATAATGATTTTTAAATTATTTAGTTAATTTAATTTGCGCGGCGCCAACGATACTTTATATCGTATATTGACAAGCGAATTCATGTTAAGAAAATCATAAAATGCAAAATCCTAGCGTGACAAGCTGATTTACCAAGTACCTTTAGCGTAGCAGAGGTTCTTTGCGACTCGACAGGACCATATCTTTGAGTTAATGGCATTGGAACTAGCAGGTTGATGTCTTGCGACAGAGCTATCTACGGAACTTTTGCAGATATCTGGTGTACACCCATCCTGATACTAGCGTACCGTCGCCGTACTCATATGTGACCTCCGTCCAATCGCGTTTAGACGAGAGTACAGCTACCACTTGTCCGAAGTGCAAAACATCGACCTGCTCTGCCCTAGAGTTAGCGCTACGCCTCAGCAAGAGTTTCTGAGCCGTTACAAATCGATACGTGCTCACGGCTGCACCGAGCTCACCCATAGACAGAGTTCGTATTCCTTTGACTTGTTCTCGAGCGGCTGCAGGTGGTGAGTCGTCAAGATATGCCTGCACGTATGGAGTTGCTAAGTTCACGGATATACCGATAACAAACGGCAGCACTACGAACACAAGGAAGTTAACTAAAGCCCATTTGAGCCAAGCTGGACTTTCGTTTAGAACCTCAGCGAATCGTTCAGGGGTCTCTGCCTGGCCAAGCTGATTCAGGAGCAGCTCAGCGCTCTCAGCATTTACTGGCTCTTCATCATAGTCTTCTAGGGACGCATCGTAAGGCGATGCGTCTTGTTCAAGCGTACGCAAGAGAACGTCGAGGTAAGCCGGTCTTGTGAGTAACCCAACTTGCTTCTTCCAAGCTTCTTGAGCAGAAAAGAGGCTTTCATACCGGTCCCTTGCTAGCTGCCCGACTGACGATAGATGGTCGCTCGAGAATGATTGTGCGAGTGTAGCAGACCCCATAAGGCGCTGATATAGGTCGCGCTCTGTCATCGCCGTGGAGAGCTGCCGAATCCATTCTGCACTTCCACTATAGCTTGGTTCGGAGAGATGGGCTACTCCTCCAACAGCCCCCAGAACCCTGTCCTTTGTCGACTGCTCGACATCTCGCAAAGTGCTGAGATACTCCTGAGCTTTTGAATTGATGCTCAGGTCCGTTCCAAGCTTCTTGACCTGCTTTGTGATATCTAACGCTTTTGCATAATCAACTAGCGATGTCGCGCCACCGAAAGCATCCTCCAGCATCCTTTTCATACGCTCTGCCGAATTCAGGTGCGCAAACTGGTCTCCAGTGACCGAGCTGGCAAGTGCATTATGCAGGGACTTTGCCGATGTTATTGCTGCAAAATCTAAAGCGTAGTCCCTAATATTTGCAGGCAGTCCTAACGATTTTGTTAAGCGTTCAGACAACGTAGCATATTGAGAAGCTCTCTCGTATTCACGTTGTGCTACCGTACTCCGTAGCGTGCCCGTTAGACGGCTTAATGTATCTGCTTGAGCCATAGCATCAATGTATGCCTTCGAAAACGGAGCTGAGCTCATAGGAGGAAAAAAGGTAGTAGACGGTAACAAAGAGTACTTCAAATTCGAATTTTGTTGAAGAGCAATTACCTCGGCCTGGCGCCGCCTATGCTCTGTGAGCAAATAGTCCAAACGACAACAATTAGCTCCAAGCTTCGCCTAGCGCTTCTGCCTGCTTTAAGACTAACTCTACCGCTTGTTCTTGCTGGTCCGGAGGATATTTGTACTTCCGTAGAACTCGTTTGACCATGAGACGCAGGGTAGCCCGTACACTCTCCCGAGCCGACCAGTCCACAGCAATGTTCTTTCGAAGATTCTCAGTGAGTTCGTGCGCAATCTTTTTGAGCGTTTCGTCTGTAAGCTCGCGAACGGCCGACTCGTTCGTCGCTAGGGCATCGTAGAATTTCACCTCGTCGTCTGTCAGGCCTAGTTGCTCCCCGCGGCTGGCGGCATCACGAAACTTCTTGGCCATCTCAACCAGCTCTTGCATGACCTGAGCCGTTTCAATCGAACGATTCTGGTAGCGGGTTACCACGTTGGCAAGAAGCTCGGAGAACTTCTTCTCCTGAACTAAGTTGCTAGCGAAACGGCTTTTGATTTCGCCTTCCAGCAGGCGCTCCAGCAACTCGACCGCCAAGTTCTTTTCCGGTAAATTCTTGACCTGTGCTAGGAATTCGTCAGACAACAGTGCTATGTTCGGCTTTTCCAGCCCAACCGCATCAAAAATGTCTACTACACTCTCTGATACGACGGCAGAGTTGATGATTTGGCGAATGGCGTGCTCACGTTGCTCATCTGTCTTCTTCTGCGCAGTAAGGTCCTTCTTAGTCAGGATGACTTTCACACCCTGTAAGAACGCGACTTCCTCACGTACCTCCTTGGCCTCATCCAATGTGCAGCATAAAGTGAACGCCTTACTCATCGCCAAAGCAACATCCGCGAAGCGCTTCTTACCATCCTTGATGCCGAGAACGTGGTTAGCGGTGCCCGCCAATGCTTTATGCCCAGCCGTCAGGAAGTCGCTATAGTCGAAGCCATGCAGCATCCCCCTGAGAATATCCATCTTCTCCATCAGCACGCTGTAAGCCTCGCGTGCGTCCACAGTTGGCTTCCCTCGACCGCTCGACTGTGTGTACTCCTTCATTGCAGCCTTCAACTCGTTGCCGATGCCGATGTAGTCCACAACCAGCCCGCCTTGCTTATCCTTGAACACGCGATTTACGCGGGCGATAGCCTGCATCAGGTTGTGGCCCTTCATTGGCTTGTCCACGTACAGCGTGTGGACGCAGGGGGCATCGAAGCCAGTAAGCCACATGTCCCGGACGATGACCAGACGCAGCGGGTCAGCGGGGTCTTTGAATCGCTTCTCAAGACGCTTTTTTACTTGGTCATTGTAGATGTGTGGACGCAATAAGGCTTTGTCGCTTGCCGAGCCGGTCATGACGACCTTAATGCCGCCTTTTTCAGGGTCCTTGTCATGCCATTCAGGACGTAGCTTCACAATCTCGTCATACAGATGCACACAGATGTCGCGGCTCATGGCTACCACCATGGCTTTTCCTGACTGGGCCTTACTACGCTCCTCGAAGTGCGCAACCAGGTCAGCAGCCACGCTAGCGACTCGTGGCCCTGCTCCGACGACCTTCTCGAGAGCAGCCCAGCGGCTTTTCAGCTTTGCCTGTGTGTTCTCCTCTTCGTCCTCCGCCAACTCATCGACTTCGTCGTCAATCAGCGGCAGCTCTTCGGCTTTCAGCTTCAGCTTTGCAAGGCGCGATTCGTAGTAGATTGCCACCGTGGCGCCGTCCTCCTTGGCCTGCTGCATGTCGTACACCGAGATGTAGTCGCCAAAAACAGCCCGGGTATCGCGGTCTTCGCTGCTGACTGGGGTACCAGTAAACGCCACAAACGTGGCATTAGGAAGCGCGTCACGCAGGTGCTGAGCGTAGCCAACCTGATACGTTTCATGGCCAGGTTTACCTTTGAGCTTCGCCTCGAATCCGTATTGAGTCCGGTGCGCCTCATCGGCAATTACTACAATGTTGTGCCGGTCAGAGAGTACGGGGAATATATCCTCATCCTCCCCCGGCATGAACTTCTGGATAGTGGCAAACACGATGCCGCCTGATGGACGATTCGCCAGCTTAGCGCGTAGGTCCTGGCGGGTAGTGACCTGCACGGGCTGCTCGCGCAACAGGTCCTGTGCGAAGCTGAATACACCAAAAAGCTGGCCGTCTAGGTCGTTGCGGTCCGTAATAACAACAATCGTTGGGTTTTCAAGCTGCGGCTCTTGCATCAGGCGAGCCGCAAAGCAGGTCATAGTGATGCTCTTGCCACTTCCCTGCGTATGCCAAACAACACCACCCTTGCGAGAGCCACCTGGTCGCGACGCTGTTACTACATGGTCAATTGCGGAGCGCACCGCGTGAAACTGGTGGTAGCCCGCAATCTTCTTGACTAGGCGGCCATCGTCTTCGAACAGCACGAAGTAGCGCAGATAGTCCAAGAGATACGCCGGTGTGAGGACACCGCGCACCAGGGTCTGCAGCTCGTTGAACTCGCCCAGCGGGTCCAGCGTTACGCCATCAATGGTGCGCCAGGCCATGAAACGCTCACCACTGGCCGACAGCGAGCCCAGAAGTGCTTCGGTGCCATCAGAAATGACAAGCACCTCGTTGTACTGAAAGACATCCGGAATTTGCTCTTTGTACGTCTGAATTTGGTCATACGCCTTCCACACATTGGCGTTCTGGTCAGCAGGGTTCTTCAGCTCGATGAGCACAAGAGGAAGACCATTAACGAAGAGGACGATGTCGGGACGGCGGGTGTGGTGTGGCCCTTTGATGGAAAACTGGTTGACCGCTAACCACTCGTTGCGCTCAGGGTTATCCCAGTCAATCAAGCGAACGAAGTCGCCCCGTGTTTCGCCGTCCTTCTGGTATTGAACCGGTATGCCACCTACTAGCAGCTTATGAAAATGCCGATTCGCCGACAACAACGCGGGGATGCCCAAGTCGAGCACCTGCTTCAGCGCGTCTTCTCGAGCATTAGCCGGGATATTCACGTTAAGCTTCTGAATCGCCCCCCGTAGCCGGTAACCCAACTGAACCTGTTGGTAGCCGATACGCTCTGGTTGTGGGCCGTCATGAGCGATGTCGGGTCCGTAAAGATGAGTATAGCCGACGTCTTGCAGCCAAACTAAGGCCTCTTGTTCTAGTTGGTCTTCAGTCATCATACGCCTTAGGCTGCTAGAGCATCAATTTCCGCTACAGCTTCAGAAGTACGTAACTGGCCGGAAATTAACCGCGGAAGCAGAGTATCACGCAGAGCCGTGAGGGTTTGCTCTTGTCCAAGATTGGCTTTGATACGGTTCATTACCGGAGTCAAAACGGTTTCAAACGCTTGAATCGTATTTTTATCTGGGTAAACCACAAAAACGCCCCTCATTGTTTCTGTTGTGATGGTGTCAAACACCGAGCCATGACTACGCTGTTTCAGCTGCTCAACTAAACGATATGTACTGAAATAGGTGAAATAGGCATCGTCGGCTTTGCCGCGTAGACCATAACAAGATTGGTTCATGGCCATTTCTCGACCAACCAATGCCAAACGACCAACCGTGCCACGCGCGGAGATAATTGTAGTCCCCTCCGCCAGCAATTTTGTAGACGAATTATTGACGCCTTGCACGGAAATCTTCTTTGCTGTGTCAATAACAAATACATTAGTAGTGGCAGGGGCATCGACAACGGAAAACCACGGAATATCACCATCCCAATACTCTGGAATTGATGTCTTTGGCGTGCCTCCACCAATTACTTTCACCGTATCAGTAAACGAAATTCGGCTCCATCCCTTCGGGACCGGGCCCAACTCCGACACCGCGAACCCATCTGGAAACAAGGCTGCCGTAGCCTCATTCATACCTTCAGGAACGCGACCTTCCATCTTTGCGCGGACTGGGTCAAAGTCGACAAACCACGACTTAAACAGCGCCTGAGCGATGGCCTCAAGCGTTGCGTTAGTTTCGCGCAGGAGGCTAATGCGGTCGTCGAGAGCGCCTAAGAGGAAGGCAATCGATTTTTGTAGCTCAAGTGGCGGCAGTGCGATTTCTAGTTTCCCTAACGTCGAAACGTAAAGGTTCTTCTGTACACTTCCTTCAGCGAGAGTTTCGATTTCACGCCGCCGATGCAATAACGTGTAGAAGATAAAACGTGAGTCGCAAGTCTGATTAGGCTTGATGTTAATTACTGCACGATTTCCGCACATGTAGTCCCGCAGAATCCCAATCCGACCAATCGTTCCCGACTTACTGATTGCGAGCGAGCCAGGTTCAAATAACGTCGCGCTTTTTCCCGCGCTTTCAAAACCTTTTCGTGACAAGCGCCTTCCGGTTTCAAAAACAAAACCATTGTTCAGGTCTGTTGCGCGCAACCATTTGACATCATCACCAAAGTATGACGGTTCAGTTTGGGAGGGGTTAACGTACCCCTCTTGGAAATTTGCACATTCAGAAAGACGAACTACTCGCCATGCCTCAGAAGTCATACCCTAGCCCTCCCAGCTTCTGGCGAATTACTTGGTCAAGCTCTGCACCTTTTGCAATCTGCTCGCCCAACTTTTCAGTGAGCTGTTGCATCTTTGCAGCAAAGTCCTCGTCGTTATCCTCAACCTCTTTAGCGCCAACGTAGCGACCAGGCGTAAGGACGTGTCCATGCTCGGCAATTTCTGCCAACCTTACGCTTCGGCAGAAGCCGGCAACATCCTCATACTCACCTGCATCCGGCTCGCCTCGCCACGCCGCCACAACATCTGCGATGCGCTCAATCGCCTCGTCAACTAGCTCTGCCTGCACGCGACTAATCATGGTGGCTAGCTTTCGAGCATCGATGAACAATACCTCACCCTTGCGCTGGGTTTTCTGCTTGGCTAGGAACCACAGGCAGGCTGGAATTTGCGTGTTGAAGAACAACTGCCCTGGGAGGGCTACCATCACTTCGATGACATCCGCATCGACCATCGCAGCACGTATCACGCCTTCGCTGTTCTGGCTAGAGCTCATTGAGCCGTTGGCCAAAACGATGCCCGCGCGGCCGGTGGGCTTGAGGTGGTACAGCATATGCTGGAGCCAGGCGTAGTTTGCGTTTCCTTGCGGCGGGTCGCCATACACCCAGCGGGGGTCGCCGGTCAGGCTGCCGTGCCACCAATCGCTGACGTTAAACGGCGGGTTGGCCAGGATGAAGTCTGCCCGTAGGTCCGGGTGCTGGTTACGCGTGAACGTGTCCGCCGGCTCCCGACCGAGATTGAAGTCAATCCCACGAATGGCGAGGTTCATCGCAGCAAGGCGCCAAGTTGTCGGGTTGGCCTCCTGCCCGTAAATAGACACATCCCCCAGCTTCCCGCCGTGAGCCTCGATGAATCTTTCGGACTGCACGAACATGCCTCCCGAGCCGCAGCACGGGTCGTAGACTTGGCCACTATGTGGGCTAAGAATGGCAACTAGCGTCTTCACGATGCTTGCAGGCGTGTAGAACTGCCCGCCTCGTTTTCCCTCTGCGCTTGCGAACATGCCTAGGAAGTACTCATACACCTGACCTAGGATGTCCCGAGCAATGTTAGGGTTATCGCCAAAACCGATTGTAGAAACCAAATCGACCAGTTCGCCAAGTTTTCCGTCCGGGAGCTGCGCACGCGCATAGCGTTTGTCTAGGATTCCCTTAAGCTTTGGGTTTTCAGCCTCTATCAGGGTCAAAGCTTCATCAATGCGCTTTCCGATGTCGACCTGCTTAGCAGCCGAGCGCAACGCCTCCCACCGTGCCGCCTCCGGCACCCAAAACACGTTGGCCGCTTTGTAGTAGTCGCGGTCTTCCAACTCCTCTGCAACCAGCTCGGCATCCGAGTCGTACAGAAAGTACTCATCAGACTCGTCGGCGAACCGCTTCGTTAACTCAACGCGCCGTGCGTCAAAGGTGTCAGAGATGTACTTCACAAAAATAAGACCGAGGACAAGGTGCTTGTACTCGGCAGCGTCCATGTTCGCGCGCAGCTTGTCGGCCGCCGCCCAGAGTGTTTTCTTGATATCGTCAAGCATTTGGAATCGTAGCTATTAACAGAATGCGTATTATGAATGTTTTTGTCATTCTGTTAGGAAATAAGACGTCCCACGCTTTCAACTGTCGCTTCCCTACATCGGCGAGCCCCCGAGTCTGAGTCTACCGTCGGTTGATGTCTTTCTGGAACTTTTGTCTTTAGAGCATGTCGAAGTGTTCCGGCGCGCCGCTGCAAGTGCCCAATTCCCAATCGACTACAAGTGGAGTAGCTAGTCTGAATTCCATCTCAACTGTCACGTGCTTCCATGCGAGAGCTCAGAATCGAGGCTTAACCGACCATTGATTGTCTTTCTTCTAATGACTTCGGCTCTCAGCCTTAGTGTCGTGTTCCAGCGCCGTCGCAAGTGGGCGCCCTCCAGCCGCCCGAGTCACTCGGCTCGAAATGTCCACTAGTGAACAGTTATCCATACAATTTATTAGTGTTGATTAATATAGCAAGTTAAGTTGTAAGCCATTGATTCGAAAAGAATTATTGAAAGTACATACGTAATGCAGTAGTCTAGGGACAATGGAAAGCACGGACGATACAAACGAAGAAAAACCACTGCGAGACCAAGATGCAGACGTACTGTACGCGACAGTGCCTGCTGACTTTCCTCATCCGGTACATCTTGGAAGCTTGCCTGGAGCGCAGCCAAAGTTTCTAATGACGAGATATAGAGGCAGGTTCTATTCACCAGGCTCATCACCACCTGAGCTGTTTGAGGCATGGCGCATATGCGAAGACCTTGCGACGCAACTTGCACAGAAGTCGCTGGACTCTAAGAACGGGAAGCGGGCAGATATGTCAGAGCTCGCGATTCTTGAGCAGTACCTGACTCGCCTTATCGAAACCAAGTGGACAACGGTCCCAGAGGCTAAGTGGACAATCAGGCGGGTAGCTGCACTCTTAGGATGGCCAACGCCATCCTCTAGCCAAGCC
>Ga0265780_10005096_pt1 | contig 16727 bp, 16 predicted proteins | sample P1T30metagenome_FD_192432 | JGI IMG/M metagenome (GOLD analysis project Ga0265780, IMG submission 192432) | Plant litter microbial communities from East Loma Ridge, Irvine, California - P1 T30 | ecosystem: Environmental > Terrestrial > Plant litter > Unclassified | place: USA: California... | reverse complement strand
CGATCGGGGCCATGGATGCCTCTGAACCTTGTGTCTTCAACGAGAAAGTCGACTGGTATCGCGGCCGCGGCTTCTGGTTTGACTACCCGACCTTCAAGCTCAAGAATGGCCAATGGGTAGTTGAACCACCCAAGGGCATGGAAGAAGAATTGGGTCCAGCTCAGAACTTTGAGAGTCAAGACGGCATATTCGATTTCGCTACCAGAGGTAGATCAGCCCAGTACGAGGCCTACATAGAGAAGAAACTAGACGAATTGGTCAAGAAGCAAGGCAAGAAGTTCGGTGCCCTGGTCTTGGAGCCCGTCGTTCTCGGAGCCGGAGGTATGCTATTCGTGGACCCGCTTTTCCAGCAAAGCTTAGTGCGCGTCGTCCGTCATTATGATTTTGCAAACGGCTCTAGGGTTACGGAAACCCCGAAGGACGAGAATGCTTGGTATGGTCTTCCTGTCATGTTTGACGAGGTGTTCACCGGTTTGTATCGTCTGGGTCGCTTCTCTGCCGCCTCATTCCTTGACATCCATCCGGATATCAGCGTGAATGCAAAGTTGCTTACGGGAGGATTGCTTCCGCTCTCGATTACCAGCGCCAGCCAATCCATCTTTGAGGCTTTCTTGGGCGACGAGAAATCGGAAGCTCTCCTGCATGGACATAGCTATACCGCTCATGCAGTCGGATGCCACGTTGCAAACACAAGTCTGGATATCATGGAGAAATTGAACTTGGGCCATGAGCGGAACTTGGCCGAGAACGAGGACAAGATGGTAAGCCATGACAGCGTCAATCGTGTGTGGAGTATGTGGTCCGACTCCTTCGTGGGGAGCGTCTCAAATCATGAGAGGGTTGAGTATGTAAACGCGCTGGGCTCAGTGCTGGCCGTATCGCTCATTGATGAAGGCGGCTCTGGTATGTCGATCTTTTCTCCTCCAAGCTTCTTAATTAATGTGACCTAGGCTACACTTCTTCTGCAGCGATCGGCCTTCGCGATTCTTTACTCCACGATGTTTCTGAATCACAGGTACAGATTCATTCGCGCATACTGGGTAATGTCATCTACCTTATGGCGAGCATGACTGCGACGCGCTCTCAACTAGCCCCTATCGAAGCGGCATTCATGGAAAAGTTGGGAAGCGTTACAAGAGCTTGAAGAGGTGTCGTGGCCTTGATGTACCTCGTGCCACTCCTTTTCACAGCCCGTATGTAGACATTTAACGCGAAGCTTTGTGTAACTACTCTCAAGGCGCACAGGAGTCGCGAATCTGACTAGAACAAATAACGAACCGTTTGCGAAGTTGAAAACTCATCACGTATCTTGGGCGGCATAATTACCAGTATCCCGTCACCTCATATGCGCTGGACAATTTCGCCAATCACAAAGACCGCAAACTTGCTCAGTGATACCAGTAGCGTGTGTCAACCCTTCCTTTAACCGGGCAACAACAACGTCGGTGCGCCTCGGGAGTCAGCCACGAGCTGCATCTCTTATTCCCGCTGCCGGAAACACATCCATAGATGATGAGTTTACTCTCGCATACAGCAATATGAGCAAATTCCTGCGATTGAGCACCCGGAAGTACACTATTCTGACTGCTCATAGGCCCCACTGCCGCGTTCTGACTTCTATATAACACATAGACACGTGGGTCACAAGCAAAGCAGGTAACGAAAGAAATTGGGCTTACATTGTATCCTTAAAGTCATAAACACCGCTACCCTTGACCGGCTGTCGGACTGGCGACCTTGAGACTAGAACAAGCTACCACTTCACGAACGAACAACGCGAAATTTGGACCATGATGTCGATGCATTCTATGCACAGTGAGGGTAAGCCATGGCTTACGCAACCTGTTATGCTGCATTCCTCTCGAAAGTACACCTGCAGTCTCAAAAGCGACACGCTTTGTAAGTGGCAGCAAGGGTACTGGAGATTTTGGTACGAAGCCGACCACAGGTATGCGCTTCCAACACTCGCATTCTTCATGGCGACCATCGTTCTCTTTGCCATCCCCTTTCTCACCTCGAAGCTCGTACGAAAACCTCCCCCGAAGATCAAGGCTGTGCGACAACTGCTTGCCATCCTTCGCTACCTCGCCTACCGTTCATATCGCATCCGGCCTTTGAACTGGAACTCCGCACCACTCGGCATTCTCATACTTGGGGCGATAGGCACGGTCTTCTTCGTCTGTATGACACTCGGTCCGCGACCCTACTATTGGCCCAACCAGAAGAGCCCGCCGATCTCATTCGGAGGCTCACCACCGATCGCCACAAGATCAGGATGGATGTCGCTCGCTTGCCTACCCTTTATCATGGCGACGTCGACGAAAAGTAATATGATTACAATGTTGACGGGAGTATCGCATGAGAAACTGCAGTTGTTCCATCGATGGATCAGCTATGCATGCTTTGTGCTTGCTTTGATACATACATTCCCCTTCATTGTGTTCAATGTATGGAAAGGCACTATGGAGAGCGAGTGGCATACGGACGTATGCTATTGGACCGGTGTCATCGCTCTCATTGCGCAGGTTCGTGATCAAATCCGTCTCCCTCCCGTGTGGGATCTAGACTATGCCCAGAGGAAAGCTAATGAGCGTCCAGGCCTGGCTGACATTCGCTTCCAACTCTCACCTTCGAAATGTCAGCTATGAGTTCTTCAAAGCAACTCATTTCATCGCGGCCCTAGTGTTCGTCTTGTTCTTCTTTCTTCACTGCGACTTTCGGCTGTCGTCGTGGGATTATTTCATCGCAACAGGTGTCATCTATACATTGTGTTGGCTTCATAGCCACATGCGCATCTTTTTCCAGAACGGCATCAGAACGGCTGCCGTCGGCATGGTGTCGAACGACTTCGTCAAGATTTCAATCCCGATGAACGGCAGCTGGAAAGCGGGTCAACACTACTTTATCAGAGTCTTTGGCCTAGGTGTACATGGGATGACAACACATCCCTTTACGGCGTGCTCTCTTCCAGGAGCGACTCGCTCTCTCACGAACGAACTCGTCTTCTATATTCGACCGCAGGGAGGTTTTACAGCACGCTTGGCGAGGCACGCTCAGCAACATCCTAAGACAAGCCTAAAGGTGTTACTCGATGGCCCTTATAGCGGCATAGACATGAGGAGAGTTGCCGCAAGCCAAAATACTGTGGCTGTTGCTGGTGGATCTGGTGCTGGCTGGCTTTTGCCGCTAATTGAAGCGTTCCTGCGGCAGGGTGAGCACCAGGCTGCAGTGAGCGCAACAAACCCGCACCGCGACGGCGACAAAGATCTCAGCAGGAAAGCTGCGATGAAAGTGATACTAGCGACAAGAGATTCGCTGACCAGGAATTGGTTTGAGCAGGCCGTCATGGAGCTAGTAGCGAACAAGCTGAGCGGACGTCGCTGTGACGAATTGAGCGTGGACATCTACTACACCGGTGAGGAGGACCATAATAGTGCCATCGGAGGCCCGAGTAAATCGGAAGAGAAGTCTCAGGTTTCGAATGAGAGTGTTGGCTCAGGGACGAAAGCGTTGTCGACAGATGTACGTCGCTCAGAGGAAGCCGCATCAAACATCATCCAGTCTGCGCTCACCCCAAAGCATGTATCGCAACGACCGGACCTTCCAGCCATCATCTCCGACGCAACAGAGTATGGAAGTGAAAGTACGTCTGTACTGGTATGCGGCCCGTTGAGTATGCAGAGCGATGTCTCGAACGCTGTCGCTCGTGCGCAGATCGGTGGCATGAAGGATGGGAAAGGGGATGTGTATCTGCACATGGAACACTTTTCGTGGGCTTAAGCGTCAGGAAAAGAGAATAGTGTACGATTTAAAGCGATCCGCGTGTGCACTGAGAACCGTCTGCAAATGGAAGTCGTGTTAAGTGGCATTATCGTGGATTGATTACGGTGACGTAATGCCCGCGCTAAATCACCTTGTTTGGGCCAAATGGCCTGCCATGTGCCTGCCTACAATGTAAGAACTCCCAGAAGACACTGCAAGCCTCAGCAACTCCTCCACACCCAAATGGATGGCCTACCGCTGCCATTTTCAGGAACTCCACCGTTTTGCGAGCCATGGATGAAACACATTGTCAGTGACGATGATGGGGCCAACCGGGTGACGCATACAATTCCACCGTTCCTCAGTACGCGTCATACACCATTGATCACGAAGAAGCAACCAGGTGTCACAATCCCTTCCTACGCCAAAGTTAGTGCTGTTTGAGAGATGGTACAACATGTCGAGCACGCAGACGCCGTGCGATCATCCTAGGACTGGCTGAGCTGGCTTCTCAGAACGCGTCAATGGGCCACGACAGGCGCACGGGAAGTTGACCGAACACAGCAGAGATATCGTTCCGGTCGTTCGAAAAGCTTGCCGACGTCAAACTGAGTATCAGTCCCGTTCCGCAATAGGACCTTCACGCATGTTGTCGAAGATGGTACCTTTTAATATTTCATCCTTGTAGACGAGTTTATACAGCGGCCGCACCTCGGTGTACGTGATTTTGGACCAGATCCTACGTGATAAGACTCGCATGCACGACTATCGGAAGTAAGCCTCCGTCCACATCAACGACTCGAAGCCGCAGAAGCAAATATGTGCACGCGATGCAGCGAGATGCCTATTCTGAGACGACGAAGCCGTAAGAGCCTCCAGGACCTACAACCTCTTTACTGCTGGCGTCTGTAGAACGTCGCATCGACCGAAAGATGAGAAATCAGCGCAGCTTTAGTTCGCATGGGTTCTGGCCGAGGCTGTCTTATAATAACGGGTCATTGCACGTCCCGTGGCTTAGCAGTGCGGCTTCTGCCGTCCTGAAAGGTTCACCCGAGCGGCGAACCCCTGTTTGGAACACCCCAGCTACACCCCCACGGCTCTCGGCTTCATGAGAACAATAATACAGGTTTTCCGGTTTACCGGTCTACTACTGGGATAGCTAGATACTTCGAACGGACTTGGAGTTGATAGCTGGGCATCATTCGTGTGTGAGTTTGTCTTCAACATGGTGGCATGCAAGGAGCACAAATCTCAGCTGAAGCTGTGGGCACCGCATATCCCAGATTGACGTATTGGGACGCACCGACCTGCAGGCCAAAAGCTACTCTGGTCCGACCCGTGCGAAAACGCTCATAGCACTGGGATGTCATAGTCCTGGGGACTTTCGGGTGATTTTCAGAGTCAAGAGATGTGTGATTGCAATCTCTCAGCCTTACTTCATCCTGGTCAGTCTCGGGACAGACCAAGCGTGGCACCCTCGGTGCTGTGATACCTACAGGGCGTTTACTGGAGACCTGTCAAGCTCAAAGGATGGTTATGGTTGGGTCGCAGGTTACATGTGACAAGCAAGCCATGGGGTCCCTAGGATGTGGTACGCTGTCGATATGTCGGCCAAATGAGGAGAGAGGACCTGAGGCTCAGTGTTGCTTGGTGCAGCCTATATTTCGCCTGTCTGCATCAATGCGAAGTATTTGTTGACCGTCCGGCTATTTACAAGTCTTTTGTACCAACAGTACTCTGGAGCGACAGTCAAAATGTATCACAACTACTCCAAAAGTATGATGGTCGCCCTGGCCGTGGCTTTCATGGTACTGCCATTCGTCTTCGTTTGTTTGCGTTTATGGGCAAAAAGAATCGCCAAGCGCGTGGGTTGGGACGACTTTCTCACGGTTGCTGCTTTGGTAAGAGAACTTTGAGCGGTTCAGTGTGTATTGCATCCTCTGACTGAGCGCTGATAGGCTGTGTCTATGGCTTGCTGCTCCTTACAGTTAGCTAGTAAGTGTTTCGATTGGAAGGCATTTTGCAAACTTACGCCGATTGATAGCTGCGATACACGGCTACTTGGGGTCTCATCAACCACTGGATGAAAAAGGCCAGCCCATCATGGACGATCCCGGATTAATATTATTTGAACAAGTAAGTAGGTCTAGCTGCTGATAGCAGTGCAATTGCTAACTTCTCTAGACAAAGTTTGCTCTAAACATGATCTCCATTATCGGCCTAGGTCTTGTCAAATCGTCGATTTTGGTGTTATACAAGAACATCTTTGACGTACGAAAGTTTCGCATCGTCGTATACTGCGTGCTTGCCTATGTCGTATGCTGGACCGTCAGCTTCACATTCTCGCATCTATTCACTTGTTACCCCATAACGGTATTTATCGAACCGTACTATGGGAATAGCTGTGTCGAAACCGTGCCAATGTTTTTGGCCTTACTTGTAAGCTACTGTCTCTCACCCAGCATAATGATTTCGATTCCAGGCTGACCATGTTACCAGTACACGGGTGTCTTCGCAGACATTGTCATCCTTATTCTTCCTATCCCGATGGTTTTGAGTGTCAGAATGGAGGCCAAGAAGAAACTAGCTGTAATCGTAATGCTCTCACTTGGAGCTGCGTAAGTCTTATTTCGTCTCGTACGTCATTGTGTTCAAGACAACTGAGTCGTACAGAGTATGTGCTGTCAGCATCACACGGGTTGTGGCGACTTACTCGATCGCCGGCGAATACCTGAAGCATCCCGACGACGTCATTTATTACACAGCACCTGTGTTCTTTTGGACCAACATTGAACTATCTTTGGGTGTTGTTTGCGCCTGTTTGCCCACGCTCCGGCCCATTTGGTTTTACTTCTACCCTCGCGAAGCAACACAAACTGGTTCGAGCTACGGATACGGATCATCAGGTCACGGTTTTGGCTCATCCGCGCTGAACGGCACCACGAAAAGTACAACGTTTGGCGGCAAGCTGGTACGCAAACCATACCAGGAGATTGACGAGATCGGTACGTAATGCATGACATCCCGTAAAGCGCTCCACTAATGCTATGCAGAGCTGACGGCGCGCTCTGAAGCTCCTTCTACGCCTCCCGAAGACGCCTCAACGCTAGGCAAGCGCGGTATCACGAAGGAAATCACGATTCACCAGACGTTGGGATGAATGTGCTCCCACAAAGGGCGTCTACCTCGGTGCAAACAAGAAGCGCCGGTGTTAGCATATTGAACCGCGAATCCTACAATACTCCGCTCGGTATATGTCTCGGAACCGGTTGCTCAAGGTGGTCTCCAGGCTATTGGCGTAGCATATGCATTATTTTTTGATTGGATTGGCATCCTTCTCGCAGAATACTGCCGAGTGCCAAGTTCATCGGCGAAATATATCTTGCATACCACCGACAGCACTTCACAGACACCCTGTTCCTGCAGCGCTGTCACCTTCCGAATCTTTCGATGGTGGTTCAATGCTACCTGGAATCCAACCCACGTGCGCAAGGATGGAACCGCCTAAAGAAACACGGCCCACGTCATGCTCTCAACATGGCTCGCTGAACTCTTGCGAAAGTCATGTGTGGAGACATTGTGCTGGTGTGCTTTAGAGTAACGCACGGGTCCGGGGCCGTCGGAGGACATATAACCGAATGCGGCTGCGCCCGCGGTAACCGGGTCGATTGCGAACGAGTACAGCAGATAACCGCGTCGGTGACTATACCTAACCCAGCGCGAATTTAGCATGCAGGGACGCTGGCTGCATCCTGTTTGTCGACTAGAGTTTCCACCGGAACGACAAATCCCTCGCCCTGACGACTTGTGGTCCGGGCATTCTATGCCACCATGCAGGTAGCCGGGAAAGTTTGATGTCAATTAAAAAGCACGTTGGGCCGTTGCCCATTCGCTTGGTACTGTTAACATGAGGGTCTTATCATTACTGGTTTCTTTTGCCGCGGCGGTCTCTGCACTTGCTGTACGACAGACTGATGTCGCCAAGGATCTGGAGACTTTGGTGTCGTCGCCATCTTCAGTCAACGTCGAGGTTCGAGCACGTTGGAGTGACTACAATGCTCCTCTTCCATCGGTGGTCGTCAGGGTGAAAACCGAAAAGGACGTAGCAAGTATAGTAGGTTCAGCCTCAGCCAAATTGCCGGTACAACGGATCGTCGGTGCTAATCCAACGAAAAGGTCAAATACTGTACGAAAACTGGGATACCGTTCCTTGCACAGAATGGCGGTATCGGATGGGGAAAGACTTTCAAGTTGGGGAAATGGGGTGTCCTCATCGACCTTGCCAATCTCAACAAAGTCGTTGTCGCTGCAGACAAGAAGACCGCCACTATCGGTGGCGGTGCAAGCATCGGAGACACGATTGCAGCAGCGAACACTGCAGGTGCATTGATCATTACCGGAAATTGTAACTGCGTTGGCGCTCTAGGTGCGATGCTCGGTGGCGGTTATGGCAATCTCATGGGCGAGGTCGGATTCGGAGTCGACAACATCATCTCCATGCGAGTGGTCATTGCATCAGGCGAAATACTTACCGCATCAGCCACGTCGCATCCGGAACTGTTCTGGGCACTTCGGGGGGCAGGACCCAATTTCGGAATCGTCGTTTCAGCAACCGTCAAGGCAACGCCCGCCACTAGAGAGGATCGCACAGCATACATCAACAACCTTTTCTTTTCACCCGACAAGCTCGAGCAGGTTGCGCAAGCAGTTGAAGATCTTCCTCTTACGCCCCAACAACGAGTGTACCTTGTACTGACCTCTAGTGGGGAACCACTCAACGAGCCCTCTATCCTCGTCACTGGGTTGCTTCGTAAAGGCACGAACGAAACAGGCCGCGAAGCCTTCGCCCCTTTTTACAATATTGGCCCCATTTCTGAGTCCAGCGCTATTACTACGTACGACCACTGGAATGATGCCAACATCGGCTTTTGTACTCGCGGTGGACGTAAGCCCTCGTACAGCTCCACCATCACGGGCATGAACGCGCAGAAGTGGCCCGAAATCTGGGAGCTTTACAAAGACTTCCAGACCAAAGGTCCGAACTCCGCCGTCCTCATCGAGCGCTACAATTTGACCAAGGCCATGTCGGCACCCGTTGGCTCGGCAGCAATGAATGAAGCACTCAGGAGGGATGCGTTCTCGCAGGCTATCGTCATACCGTGGTATGATGATGCTGACCTTGATACTGAGGCCCTAGAATTTGGAAGCAAGGTCAGGGCTCTTTGGACAAGGAGCGATAATCCCAAAAATGACCCCACGTAAGTTTCTGCTGCCACAATCGAAACGAACTAGTGCTCACAAGATATGTAGCTATGCCAACTTCGCCTTTGGCGACGAGACGAACACTGCTATCTACGGGTCCAGTCTTCCCAAGCTGAAAATACTCAAGAAGAAATATGACCCGAAGGGCGTGTTCAGTCAGTGGTTCCCGATAAAACCATAAGTGATAGACAGCGTCCATGCTCAGCTTTCAGACAAAAGCAATGCAATTAATGCCTCTTCCGACTACCCAGTATGTCAACCTAAAATACCGTGCATCTTATCGTGTATCCATCCATCATCCCCCAAACTCAACCTCTCTAATCCACCACAAGTCCCACGTACCATTGTTTGCCTCAACCAGTCCAACTGTCGAATTCGAGCTCCAGTCCTCGTACCCACCATCCGCCGAGTTCGTCGCCCTCACCCTACGCGTAGTACAGCCCCATAAACCTGCGTCGGTCTCCGCTCTATTCAAGGCGTCTTTTGCTTTATTCCAACAATCAAAGACCTGGATTGCGTTGCCGACCCAGGAATGCTGCGGAACCATTTGGAGAGGCCAGGCGGAGCAAGTGGTGCGCATCAAGACGTATTGGCTTATGCGCGGGCGTGGAGGCTTCGGTGGTGGGGGATACGGAAGGGGGGTATTGGTTGCGGGGATGATGCGTGAGGGCATGTCTGTTGTGTCTTGGGTTGGCTTGGTGTATTTTGTGTTTTTATTGAGATAATGCTTGCTCCAAGTAATGAATTGTATTCTTAGGGTACATTGGAGATCACGAGGCATCTTCACGAGGTACATGCATGCGGCCCGTAGACTCACATACCAGCGTGATATTCTGCGAGCTCAATCCAGTACAACCTCTCGTGCTGTACTCCATCCTTCATCTCCATCCCAGCCAGGACACCGAAATGAGAAAGCGGCTCACCGTTACTAGCCGGCCCACCATTTACCAGTTTATAGGATCCCGGCGTGATGGTAGCTATCGCAGCTGACACGTCGCCGACAGCACGCATGGAGTCTCGGAGTTGAAGCATTCGAAGTCGGAGGAAACTGGCCGATGGGAGCTCGTGTGCCCACACGCCGACTGGCTCACCCTGCCAGGGAGAGGAGGATGGAGAGGGGAATGGGGTGGATGGCATGGGGCGAACCAGTGTCATCAGGACGAATGCTTTGGGTCTGAGGTCGGTAGACACTGTGTACACCTCGGTCGCCATCGGGTCCAAGATTTGGCCAACGTAAAGTGGAAGTTGATAGACACATCGTATTGATAAACCGATGCCAATTAGTTGCCATTTTAAAGTTTGCTGAGCTGCCGTGACTAGGTCATGAGGCGTGTGCTAATACGCATGTTGTTGCTTATAAGTTGCTTTGTCGGCAGCGCAATTCTGTCCGCACAAGTATCTTTTTCCGTCAAATATGGCAGCGAATTCGGCAGATAACCCATACAGTGTCGTCGTCATGAGCCTCGCTTATCCCCTGAACACGCCCGTTCCACAAACGTGGGTGGGTAATGCGGTTTACACCTACTCTGGACGCGGAGCAGGCCTGAGTCACCCTGATCTAGATTATGCGATGGATAAAGAATACGATAGGATGGAGCCGGAGAACCGTCGGCGATTTCAGATGGAAGATGCAGAGGACGCTGCCTTCATGTTGGCGGCTGGCGGGCCCGCTGTGCAATTTGCTATATGCGGTCGGTATAAAGAGGGCGAGGGGAGCAGGTCCGTAAATCGGTTGTATTGGACCGAGCGAATCGAGGTCGTCCAAAGATATGACGGTGGCATACTCGCAGCGCAAGCGGCTTCTTAGAATTTTGATTGACTCGTCGCGTGGCATTCAATCAGAGTCTTGTGATAGCAGCTTCATAGCGAATGTCTGCTCTCCAAAGACATTCCTGAACGCGGCTATCCGCTTCTTGGTCATCCAAACTGTTAACACTGGTATCTTCCTCCTCTTCATCGTGCTGTTCTCATTTGATTGTTCATCCTTCTTCTGTGTGCTCTGTGTTTTTTCGGTGTCCGCGTCAGCCTTGTCCGTCGGCCTTGAAGTTTTGATCTCTCGGTCAACCTCGACGCTCGTGAGCATGGTATACATCCACCATGCCTCCTCCTTCCCATGTTTATCGTCCTCTCCACCGATCGGCGCTACGATGCGCTGGACCATATCGACGATGCCTACTAATTTTGTTGTGCCCTCGCCCTGAGCAGAAACGGCTATCATCACATCGTCCTCTTTCAAAGCATCCGGCATCTCAGTCGTAGACGCTGGGTCTCTGTACGCGCCCAAGTATGTCTTCAGCTTGTTGATACCGGATTTGATGTTCTGATTCTTCGAGAAGACGACGGGTACGATGTTCTGTGTGGCTCGCATGCGCTTCTGGATTTCGGGGAGCTTGCGTAGCTCGGTAGGCAGCCGTGTCCATGGCTCGTAGAGAGAGGGATGGATCGTGGGAGGAGATGGTGATTGCGATGGCTTCTTCGAGGCTGTTCCATTAATCTTGTCTTGCGCCTTTCGCTTCTTGCCAGCTGTCGGTGCGTCCTCGGGTGCCCCAATGATGGGTAGGGTAGGTCCTTCGCTCGAGTACGGTGGGCTCGCAGTCACCGTCGTGGTGTTGGCGTCTTTTTCGGCCGATGATGCGAACATCTCACTCATGCGCTTTGGGTTTCCCATTATGACCAATGAGGGGCGTGCGATAGTCGAGGGCTGTGCAGTCAACGCGCGACTGGGATGACGAAAATTGGACGCGCCAAAAATCTCGAGACGCGCCGCCGGAGATACCAGATGGCGCTAGCTTATCACCGGCTGTGCCGCCCATCTCTCTCGACCATCTGATCTTTCAGCACACACACACACAGATTAATCTTTGTCACCGCGACTTTGTATCGGGAAACATCAAAGAAACATTCTCTTTCTTTGTGATCAGTACATCATGGACGACGATGTAGCTGAAAGTCTGGGTCGCTTGAGCCTCGCTACACATAGCCATCGTCAAATCGAAACAATGTAAGCCGTACTCAGCTGTATAGATATCAGGCTTACGATGGAAGTGATCAGAATACCCCTTACACACCACCATTTCTTCGTCTGCCAGCCGAGATTCGAGCCATGATTTACGAGCATGCGTTCACCAACGAAACTATCCATGTACAACCGAAATCCACTGATCTACTTGGAGGCACGTATCTCCTGCGACGTAACGGGATTCCAAGACACCAGCAAATAATCTCTCTTCTGATGACTTGTAGACATATCAGAGAAGAAGCGACTCCTACTTTCAACGACCTGGTTACCTTTGACCTGACACTCTACTACAACTGTATGGCGGCCGCCTACGAACTGGGTCCAGATATCTGTCAAGCAATCAGAGCGATCAAAGTAGAACCGAGACTTGCAAAACGCTTAGCGATAGGACTTCAACAGGGTGCCCCCTCTGCCACTAATTATAGGCATCTGTTGCCTTCCCTACAGCGGGTGCATATCCAACAGACTTCTATATTTGGGCTACTCAGTATGAGCCCTGACTTGGCTGTAAGAGCTCTGCGACTGTATTTTGGGTATAACGATCTTGAGGTTATATTCAGTAAGAAATGAGCTCTTCTGCACCAGCAAACGGAGCGTTGGACCCTGGATAATGAGAGCAGCGCTCACCGCCCTTGCGCAGCTTCACCTACTCACACAACCCGTGACAGGACTGAAATTTGGGCGTCCTCTCCTTCTTAATCATGAATCTCACTCAGTCGCAGAGCATTGCCCAGCGGCTATGCGAGCGCAAGTAAGGACGAACCCAAGGTCTTCATTGATTTGAGCTAACGATATCCCAGAACGCAATCAAATCAACGCGAATCCCGGTTTCTTCGTCTTCCCGCCGAGCTCCGCGACAACATCTACAAGCATGTATTTTCAGGACAAACTGTCGGTGTCTTTGCAAGTCAAATCCGGCAAGCTACGCGGAAACGCAAGCAGATATACAGGCGACATGATTTAGGCGTGTTCGCTCTGCTCTTGGTGTGCCGACAGATCCGGCACGAGGCATCACCTCTGTTGTATGGCCTAGCCAGATTCGATTTCACCTCGTTCAACAACAGCCGTGGTTCACGCAACTGCATAACCAATGTGTCCTTGGTCATGGGCCCCGCCAACTTTGGGCTCGTTCGATCAGTCAAATTGGGCATAGCAACAGTGCATAATGTCCGCAGACTCATCGATTCCGGCTATATGGACAATCGCGCGTCTTCTATTCGAAATATTGAACTGCCGAAAGTCGAGCGTCACTGGATGAAGGTTCGTAATGTCGACAGTGCCGAAGCCGAGCTTCTTGCCGCTATGCAACGTTGGACCGGTAACATGGACGTCGCCCTGCATTTCGTATAGGGACATACATCACTCAGTGAATGTCCACTGTCGGGAGTCACGGGCCCGGGCGCAAAATAGCGCAAATCTATCACGATATCGCAACCCTAGCCGTCAGCAAAATGGCTCTACTTCTCCTAGATATAGCCCCTCAATAGAAACAACTCAAGATGACTTCCAGCCCGGCAGACCCGACGACGCAAATCGCCATCGCCCAGGGCACCCTTCTGCATCGATCTGGCGCCGACAGGAGTAGAAGCACAGAGACGTAAGTTATTCGCCGCACTGAGCTATATGCTTCCACTGACAGCGCCCTAGCGTCCGGACCGTCCAGCAGCCCTTCCGTTTCCTCGACCTACCTCCGGAACTTCGACTCATAATTTACGACTACGCCTTCGACAGGAAATGCATATCCCCTACGCGCTCGCGCCGGTCGCAACCTCCAGTGCACAGCCGTCACTTTCCAGGAGCCTTCAGCCTTCTATTCTCTTGCCATACGATACGCAACGAAGCAATGGACTTCATCTACAAACACCGCACCTTTGACCTCCAATGCTATTATGACCTCCCAACAGCGCTTCAATATCTAGGGGCGGAAGTCTGCGGGTCCATCACGGCTATCAGGATCGAGAAGATGGGTCTTTTCCGTCCAGCTCTCTATTTTTGTGTCGCCCCATGGAACGCCGATGACTACTCCCGGTTTATCAAGCGGTACTATCAGCGGCTACATGAGGCTCAACTGGTGACTTGTCGATGGGGAAATGTGACGCTAACACTCCGGGAAGATGTTGCCGCCCAGCTCAGGGATGTCGAGACATTGCTTGTGGAATGTCGAATTACACTGGACTCAAGTCTACTCTAAGACTAGGACTCAGATGCGATGCGCATCAGAGCTCGGCGCCATCGACGTTAGATGCTCATGCGCACACGGCTTCCAGTCTTCAACAATGTGCCGAGCACCTGGCAGCCAGCAGACGACATGGGCGTATGGGTCCGGTGGAAATGTGACTGTATGGACACCTGGCGAATACGTACCCGGTATATCCTATTACAAACAATGGGTTGAGGAGTTCAGGGACAAACATTTCTCTAGAGGATCGAATTTAATCTACCACATTTTCAATATTCCCTCCCATGCATTCAACTCCTCCGATAGATCGCCGCGTCAATCCCCACCGCATCTTTCATAACCTTCATCGTCCACTCACTAACCGGGTCAAAAGCCTTGACCGTGTCTCCGAGCTGCTCGCCCTCCCCGAACTCATGAATAGCCAGGAAAGATAACTCTTGCTTCTTCCCACCCTCATCTGAAGAACCAGACTCTTGCGAGACAAGTGCATACCGACATGTGCGCAGCCAACCTGGTTGCTCAGACGTTTGCTGATTATGCTCCTCACGGTACCAAGCATCCAGATCCTCGGCGCCGGTGGGCGAGGGTTGCATGAGTGCTATCATGATAGTCGTCGTAGGTTCTACAACGTTGAAAGTCAGCGACTGGCGCCTCTCATCTCCATCTTTAGTCAAAGTACAACGTGCAGACATACCACCAGTCTTCTTCGGACCAAAGATCTGGACTTCAGAATACGCCCTAACATCCCACTCTCCACCCACATTCTCGCCTTCAAGAAACTTCAACATCTGCTTTACATTCACACGTGTCAGGTCTTCTGTTTCGCAGACGAAGAGATGCTGTTTGTCGTATTCGGAATTTGCGGCTTTGTATTGCGTTGCTGATTTGATGCCGAGAACATTTCCTATTATGGCCGTGGACAAGAGTGCGAGCTTGTCGTCCGGTTGTGCTTCGTTACCTCCGGCTGAGGTGGGTTTGAGAAAAGCGAGGAGGACGCCAGCGCTTGTGGTGGGTTCTGAAGGGGCCATGCTGAGCGTAGATATCTAAATTATCTGGGGTGGGATTGTAGAGTAGGAGAACGTGACAATACGTTCGGAACGGAGAGGAAAAGGTATGTTTCGGGGTGGTATATAGTAGATGAGGTTGCTGTGTACACCATGGAGGGTAAGCGTATGCCGTGTCTCCACTTCCCGGATCAAATTACCCGTTGGCTTCCTCTCGGCCTACTAGTTATACGCGCATGCGTTACAACAAAACAAGATTTCGATGGGCAGACTTCTTTAACATCAAGTTCGCTGTTCTATTCAAATACAATTACATATATACAAAGACATGCCTTCTCCTACAACTTGCTCTTCTCAATGCGCTTGAACAAGACATCGCTATCCGGGTATGGGTCGACGGTGTAATTGTTAAGCGGGTTGAGTTCGCTGGCCCTGTAGAACATATCCTCGTAGACCTTGCCGTCTGCGCGGCCCAGACTGCTGTCCAAGACCCAGTCGTCAAAGCCCCAGGCATCCACAAGCCTGACAGCGTGTGGGCGGATTTCCTTGAGCAGGTTCATGACAGTGTTGGTCCTCGCGAGCGAAATCTGGTGCTTGCTGCATGCGCCGGAAGCGTAGAATTCGGAGCCCTCCTGCTCAAGTGTGTGCAGAGCGAAGAGACGGAACAGCTTCATCAGCACGTCGACAATGTTCTTGTCAACGTTGCCTGCCTTTGCAATGTTCCTGAGCGCAGACAGGTTGTTCTTTACGACCATGTACTGCGCGTGGGCTTTGCTGAGGCGGTAGAAGTCGACGAGCAGATCGTTCCAGGGCTTCTTCTGCTCATCGCGGTGCTTGCTGGCTTCGAAGGTAAGGAACGATACGCGCCAAGCGAAGGCGTTGACGAGATCGTCGTCGTCGCCAATAACGTCGAATGCACAGCCAATGTCGCGGCGTGCATGGAATTGAGAAAGGATCTGAGTTGTGTCGTTCGTCGGCTTTTCTCCCTTGAGTACGGAACGGGCGGACTTGAGCATCTACAGCAAAGGTCAGTAAGGGCTGATTGCAGCCAAGTGTAAGAGACTTACGTATCGCGCGACTTGCTGGGTCAACATGTAGTTGTCGCCCTCCCATGTGGTGGTAGGTAGGTAGTCAGAATACCACGGCCCAATACCGCTGAAGCTTGAGTAGCCGTGACCACCACAGGCTCGTCGGCAGACCTCGAGACCCTCTGCTGCGATCGAACTGCTAAGCGACTTCAATGCGCATGAAGAAGCGTGCAGGTCTGCCAACATATCACTGCCTGATTGCACCTCCTCTGGCCCAGCTCCGCGCTTGCTTGGTGCATTGGTGGCGTTGCCCTGGGCGATCCTCTTCTGGTTCTCCTGGTACATGTCCATCATCGACTTTCCGGTGAAATGCAAAGCAAAGGTAGCGGCGAGAAGAGGAAGCAACCGAATCTGCACCATAGTGTAGTTCAGAACAGCAGTCTCAGCCTCACCAGCGGGAGCATCTCGGTCCT
>Ga0265780_10005095_pt1 | contig 16728 bp, 17 predicted proteins | sample P1T30metagenome_FD_192432 | JGI IMG/M metagenome (GOLD analysis project Ga0265780, IMG submission 192432) | Plant litter microbial communities from East Loma Ridge, Irvine, California - P1 T30 | ecosystem: Environmental > Terrestrial > Plant litter > Unclassified | place: USA: California... | reverse complement strand
ACAAGGTCGGCATGATCGCCGGCCTGTTCTTCGGCCTGATGTTCGGCATCAGCGGCATCGGCGCCGCGGCCATGGGCGCGATCGCGGACAGCAGCGGCATCGAGCACGTGTACCGGATCGCGTCCTTCCTGCCGCTGCTGGGCATCCTGGCGGTGCTGCTGCCGCGCACCGGCAAGGACGCACAGCGGGCATAATGCCCTTTCCGTTCGCTCCCCCGTCCCGCTCGATGAAGATCCGGACCTACCTCTTGATCATGATCGGCGCCGTCATCCTGCCGATCTCGCTGTGCGCCGCCGTCGCCCTGCAGACCCTGCTGCGCGCCGAACGCGAGGCCGCGCTGCAGACGCTGACCGAGACGGTCAGCGCGACCGCGCTGCTGGTGGACCGGGAGCTGAGCAGCGCCGAAGCCGCGCTGCGGGTGCTGGCGCTGTCGCCACACCTGGCGCGCGGCGACATGCGCAGCTTTTACGAGCACGCGCGCAGCGCCGACCGCGGCGAGAGCGGCCGCACCATCCTGTTCGCGCCCAGCGGCCAGCAGATCATCAACACCGTGATCCCGCTCGGCGCGCCATTGCCGCCGCCCGACTACGTACGCACGCGCACCCAGCGTGTCATCGCGAGCCAGCAGACCATCGTGTCGGGCCTGATCACGGGCGCGGTGCAGCAGGTGCCGGTCACCACCATCAATATCCCGGTGCCGCTCGACGGCGGACGGCGCTACGTGCTCGGCTCGGTGTTCGGGACCGCCTATTTCAGCAAGCTGATTGCGCGCCGCCCGACGCCGGCCAGCTGGTCGCTCGCGGTGGTCGACGACGGCGGCCGCTTCATCGCCCGCACCGCGAGCCGGAGCGCATCGGCCAGCGCGCCAATGCGGCCCTGCTGCGCGAGGCGGCCGGGCGCGAGCACGGCATCGGCCGCACCGTGACGGTGGCCGGCATCGATTCCTATTTCGCCTTCACCCGCTCGCCGATGTCGGGCTGGCTGGTGGCGGTGGCCGTCCCCGCCGTCGAGATCGAAAGCGCGGCGCGGCGCGCGGTGACCCTGGCGGCGGGCGGCATGCTGCTGGCGCTGCTGTGCGCGGCGGCGGCGGCGCTGTTCTTCGGGCGCCGCCTGGTGGCGTCGATCCGCGGCGCGGCGCATGCCGCCACGGTGCTCGGCCACGGCGGCGCCGCGCCGCCGGTGGACGCCAGCATCGCCGAAGTACGCGAGCTGCACCGCTCGATCGATGAAGCCGCGCGCAAGCTGGCCGAGGCCGGGGCCGAGCGCGCCACCCTGCTTGCGCGGGAACAGGACGCGCGCAAGCTCGCCGAGCGGCAGGTGCGGATCCGCGACGAATTCCTGGCGATGCTGAGCCACGAGCTGCGCAATCCCCTCAGCGGCATCGTCGGCGCGGCCCAGCTGCTGCGCATGGAGTCGGCGACGCCGGCGCTGCGCCAGCATGCGCAGGACATCCTGCTGCGCCAGGGCCGGCACCTGACGCGCATCGTCGACGACCTGCTCGACCTGGCGCGGCTGGCGCGCGGCAAGGTCGAACTCGACCTGCGCCCGGTGGATCTGGCTGCCGTGGTAGCGTCGACGGTCGACGCGCTGCGCGTCGCCGGCCGGGTCGAACATACGCTGACCTGCCGGCTGGCGCCGGCGACCGTGCTGGCCGACCGCACCCGCATCGAACAGGTGGTCGGCAACCTGGTCGGCAATGCGCTCAAGTACACGCCGAAAGGCGGGACCATCGACATCGACCTGCGGGCGGGGGAGGGTGAAGCCTGCCTCGTGATCCGCGATTCCGGCATCGGCATCGCGCCCGAGCTGATGCCGCAGCTTTTCGACATCTTCGTGCAGGGCAAGGTGACGCTCGACCGCGCCCAGGGCGGGCTCGGAATTGGCCTGTCGCTGGTGCGCAGCCTGGTGGCGCTGCACGGCGGAACGATCCGCGCCGAGAGCGCGGGCAGCGGCAAAGGCAGCGCCTTCATCCTGCGCCTGCCGCTGCTGGCGGCGGATGCGACCGAGAAGGCGGATGACGCGCCGCAGTTGCAAGGTCCGCAGATTGCGCCGGGATCGAGCGTGCTGCTGGTCGAGGACAACGCCGACGCGCGCCGCATGCTGGCGGCCCAGCTGGCGGCGCTCGGCTACCGCGTGCTGGAAGCCGACAATGGCGTCGACGGCCTCGCCCTCGCACGCAGCGAACGTCCTGGCCTGGCGATCCTCGACATCGGCCTGCCGGGGATGGACGGCTACGAGCTGGCGACGCGGATCCGCCAGGACCGGGATATCGCGGCGATGCGCCTGATCGCGCTCACCGGCTACGGCCAGGAGGCGGACCGCGAACGCGCCTTTGGCGCCGGATTCGACGCGCATTTCGTCAAGCCGCTGGACTTCGAGGCGCTGGCGGCCAGCCTGTGATGTCCGCCGTGACGGCGCTCGTTTTCACGCGGCTTCGCGCTGCGTCTCGATGGCCGCAACCGCCTGCGCGCCGCGCAGCGCCCGCACCGCCGACAGGTAGAGCAGAAGCGATGCCAGCGAACAGCCGAGCAGCACCAGCGCCAGCGTGCGCGGGCCGGATGCGCCGGCCAGGACCGCGGCCGCCACCATCGGCGCTGCGGCTTTCGACAGCAGCGCCGGCGCCGCCATCGCGCCGGTGATGGCGCCGTAGTGGCGCGCCCCGAACAGCACCCGCGGCAGGGTGCCGCGCACGATGGTGAGCACGCCGTTGCTCATGCCGTAGAGCGCGCAGAACAGCGCCACCGCCCAGGCCTGCGTGCCCAGCAGCGCCAGCGCCAGCAGGCCGAAGGGCAGGGTGGAGAACACGAAGCGCCCGACCACCTGTGGCGCCGCGTCGCGCGCCAGGGTGCGCTCGCCCAGCCGGCCCGCCACCTGCATCGGGCCGATCAGAGCCGCCAGCAGCACTGCGGTGCCCGCTGCATGCCCGAGCGCCTGCAGCATCGGGATCAGGTGCGCGGCCAGCGCCGAGAAGATGAAGAAGTTGACCGAAAACGCCAGCGCCAGCTTCCAGAACGAGGGATGGCGGATCGCTTCGCTCAGCGTGTGGCTGTCGCGCACGGCCCCCGCCGGCGCCGGCGCACGCGGCGCGTCGCGCCCGAGCCAGAGGTGCAGCGGCAGGCACAGGGCCAGCTGCACCAGGGCGTAGACCAGATAGGTGTCGCGCCAGCCGATGCGCGCATCGAGCAGGTGGGTGAGCGGCCAGAAGATGGTGCTGGCGAAGCCGGCGAACAGAGTCAATGTGGAGATCGCGCGCGGGGCGCCCACCAGGACCTTGCGGTTGATGGTGGCGAAGGCCGCCTCGTACAGCGTGAGTGCGCTGGCCAGGCCGATCACGGTCCAGGCGCCGACGTAGTCGAACAGCGTGTGCGCGTTCGCCAGCCAGGCCAAGCCGATGGCGCTGGTCACCGAACCTGCCGCCATCACCCAGCGTCCGCCGTGGCGGTCGACCATGGCGCCGATCGGTGTGGCCGCCAGGCCCGCCACCAGCAGGCTCCAGGAAAAGGCGGCGAAGGCGGTGGCGTTGCTCAGCCCTAGGTCGCGCCCGATGTCCGGCGCCAGCACCGCGAAGGCGTAGTACAGCGCGCCCCACGACGCGATCTGCGTGAAGGCGAGGATGCCGATGGTCCTGCGTGTCGACGACAAGGCGGTTCTGCTATCAAAGACGTGAACAAATGTGCTCAGCGTCCTCTTCCTGCCCCGAACCGTCTTGTTGACCGTGCTCGTATCTGACAGGCGTGACTTTCCCGCCTCCCACCAGCAGTATGCCGGCGGAAGTGCCTGACGTTGCCGTCAGACTCGCCACGGGTAGCGCCGTTATCGCCGCGAGGGCGTCGGTGGCGAACCATGTTCCAACTACTACCTTCTTACTTACCTGTAAGTTATGCACATTCATCATTCTCATCTCGGTCGCTTGGTTTTCGCGGCATAGCTGAGTCATTTCGATGGTGCGCCTACACGCCAACTTACGCAGTGTGAGACACCAAAGGCATGACTAGAGTTCCGCTCCTGCTTCGGTGAACCTACTACTCTACCGCAGCCCCGCATTTGCTGCCGGCCTGTCATCATTCTGTCAAAAGGCTTCGCTACCATTCGACGCTTTGCTACCGCCCGCGATCGACACGATGATGGACTCCCCGATGGACAGCAAGGCCGCGATCGCGGCGCTGGGCGCGCTGGCCCAGGACTCGCGGCTGGCGGCGTTTCGCTTGCTGGTGCGCGCCGGCAGCGCGGGCATGGCGGCCAGCCGCATCGCCGCGGCCCTCGGCATGCCGGCGTCTTCGCTGTCCTTCCACCTGAAGGAACTGACCCAGGCCGGCCTGATCGCGCCGCGCCAGCAGGGCCGCTTCCTGATCTACGCGGCGCAGGCCGGCGCCATGCACGGCCTGCTGGCTTTTCTCACCGAGCACTGCGCCGACGGCGGCAACTCAAGCGTGCGCGGCCCTGAGGATTTTCTTGTCACAATGACCGACTGATTTCCTGTCAATCGGGCCTGCGATGCCTCCCGCCACTTTCCCTACCGCTCTGCCTGGCGGCCGCCTGCCGTCCGGCCAGGTCTTGCTGGCGCTCGCGCTGCTCGCCTGCTATCCATTCTCGATGGTCCTGCCGCGCACGTGGGGATGGGAGAACGGCGTGCTCGAAGTGGCGCAGGTGCTGGTGCTGCTGGCCGGCGCCGGGCTGGCGCTGCGCGCCTGGGGCCGCCAGCGGCCGCTGCCGATCGCGGCATTGGCGCTGTGCGTCGCCCCCATCTGGATCGTGCTGGCGGCGCGCGAGCTGAGCTGGGGCGCGGTGTTCCTGGCGCCGCAGGCGCTGACCGACCACGGCCCGGTCTTCACCTCGCGCATGCTTTGGTACAAGCCGCTGGTGGCGCCGGTCATTGGCCTGCTGCTGGGCATGGCGCTGCTGCACGCCTGCCGCCGCCGCCTCGACCGCCTGGCGCTGCAGCTGCTGCGCGCGAACCGCATCCCCTGGCTGGTGCTGGGCCTGGCCGTGCTGGCCGAAGCCGGCTCGAGCTGCGCCGAAGGCCACCTGAGCTGCACCTTCGCCCTGCGCGCACCGCACGCCCAGGTGTTCGAGGAGTTGATCGAGCTGTTCGCCTATCTTGCGCTGCTCGTGGGGCAGGCCAGCCTGTTCCGGGAAAGCGCGCCGCCTCCGGTGGCGGTGGCGCTGGAGCCGGCCGAGTCCTTGCCGTGAGCCCTGTGCGGGTGCGCCTGAGCCGCAAGAAAGGCTGGAAGCTGCCGCCCGACACGGTCTCGGTGGCGCGCCCCGGCCGCTGGGGTAATCCGTTCTCGGTGGCGCCGGAACTCGCGCCCGGCACGCCTGTCGGCACGCGCTATACCGCGATGCCGACGGTGGCGCAGGCGGTGGCCGCCTACCGGCGCTGGCTCGGGGAAGACCCGGCCGGCCGCCTCATCGCAGCACAGGCGCAGGAGCAACTGCGCGGCAAGAACCTGGCGTGCTGGTGTCCGCTCGACGGCCCCTGCCATGCCGAGGTGCTGCTCGAGGTCGCCAACCGCCCCGTGTGAATTACTTGACCGCGACCACGCTGCCGATGCCCGACACCGATTTGTTCACCTTGCGCGGGTTGCCGTAGTAGCTCAGGTTGCCCATGCCGGTGACGTGGGCGTCCAGCTTGTCGCTGGCGTGGACCTTGACCGAGCCGATGCCGGCGAAGCTGACGTCGGCGTCACGGGTGCGCAGGTCCTTGGTGTCGACTTCGCCGACGCCCTCGGCCTGCAGGCGCAGGCTACGCACCTCGCCATTGATCGCCAGGCGGCCGGCGCCGCGGTAGTCGACGTCGAAACGGTCGCCGCGCACATTGTTCAGGATGATTTGCCCGGCGCCTTCGCCGCTGAAGCGCTGCAGTTCCGGCACGGTGACGATCACGCGGTCCTTGTTGCCGATGTTGGTGCGCTTGCTTTCTTTGAAGCCCAGGCGCAGTTCGCCGCCAGACACTTCGCTGGTGACGCGTTCGATGAAGCGCGCATCGCCCTCGACCCGCAGCGAGAAGGACTTACCGGCCTCGACGACGAGGCTGACCGGGCCCTGGACCGTGATGCCCTTGAACGGGGTGACCTGGCGCATCTGCTCGTCGGCATGGGCGGACAGCGAAGCGAGGGACAGGACGGCGGCGAGGATCAGGCGTTGCATGGTGGTCTCCGGTGAAGTGGTATGAATCCATTGTAGGGAGACAGAAGACAACAGTGCGGCGTTTGCGACGAACTGCAAGAAAGCGGGGCTGGACGGTCGATCCGGCCAAGTGGCATAGCCCGGTCGTCAATACGAGTGTTGCGCGCTTTTCGCAAAAATTACCCGGACGATCGACACAAATGGCTGCGCACGATTGCACGGATGCTAATATTGTTCAGGTGATAAGGCTATAATTTTCTTCGTCTCTTTGCCCACTAATATCATGCACATCTCAACCGTTACCCTGCCTGAAATGAAGCTTGCCGCACTGCCGCTCGCGGGTCCGTCTTCGGTCCTGGAAACGGATATGCCGGAGGTCTGGAGCGACTTCCTCGCCCGTGAACAGGAGCTGGGGGAAAGCAAGGACTTGCACTATGGCGTCAGCCTGCACGACAAGGACGGCATGCGCGTCGAATGCGTCGCCGCCGAGGTCGCTGACCTGAACAACCTGCCGCCGGGCATGATCGGGATCCGCATCCCGGAACGCCGCTACGCGATGCTGACCCACCGCGGGCCGATGGCGCGGGTCCAGGCCACCTATCTCACCGGCTATGCCGCCATCGAGCAGCTCGGCATGGCGCAGGATGAAGAAGGCTGGCGCATCGAGCGCTACGACCGCCGCTATACGCCGACCCTGCACGATGGCGCGCGGCCGGACAATGCCTACGACATCCTGATCCCACTGCTATAGGCCAGAAATGTGAAACGCTGCGCGTGATGCGCAGCGTTTCGAATTGGTGCCGGTATATTTCCCGACCGCCGGCGCCGGTAGGGCGGCTTGCGCCGCCAGCGTCCCTTCCCAAGGAGCCATTGCATTCTGACCGCCGATTGTGACCGGCGTTTGACAGAATGGGGGCGTCAATATTCCTGCCAGCAATAAAAGCACCGATAATGTGGACTTCCCTTGAAGCCACACGGAGCCGGCAGTGCACCCTTCCCAAGAAACGTCCTCCACCCAACCCGAAGACCCGACCCGCCGCCGCGTGATGCAGGCCGCCGCCGCCGGCCTGTCGCTGGCCGTGCCCGGCCTGGCGGACGCTGCGCCGGCGAAACCCCAGCCGCAGCCCAAGGCCGGCTCGCTCGACGCCAAACTGCGCGCCCATGTGAAGAACGTGGTCGTGATCTATCTCGAGAACCGCAGCTTCAACAACCTGTTCGCCGACTTCCCCGGCCTGGCCGCGCCGCTCTCCAGCCTGGCGCCGCAGGCCTACCAGCAAAAGGACCGCGACGGCTCGGTGCTCCCGAGCCTGCCGAAGATCTGGGGCGGCATGGTGCCGGGCCGTCAGAACCTGGGCGGCAAGGATTACATCATCAAGGAAGACGAGATCCAGGGCTTGCCGAATGCGCCGTGGAAACTCAAGGATGCGCAAGGCAAGCCGCTGCCGGAAGGGATCATCACGCGCGACCTGACCCACCAGTTCTATCACAACCAGATGCAGATCAACGGCGGCCGCAACGACGGCTTCGTGGCCTGGGGCGACTCCGGCGCGCTGGTGATGGGGCATTACGGCGAGACCAGCAAGAACCTGGGCCTGTGGCAGATCGCGCGCGAGTTCACGCTGTGCGACAACTTCTTCATGGCGGCCTTCGGCGGTTCCTACCTGAACCACCAGTTCCTGATCAGCGGCCGCACCCCCGAGTATTTCCACGCGGCCTCGACGCCGGCGAAATCGAAGATCGCGGTGCTGGCCGACGGCCCCACCGGCACCCGCCTGGCGCTGGAGCCGAATTCGCCCAAGTCGGCGCTGGAAGGCAAGCCGAAGTACGTGCACAATGGCGCGATGACGCCGGACGGCTACGCGGTCAACACCATGGCGCCGCCCTACCAGCCGACCTGGGTCAAGCCGGCGCCGGGCGGCGACCCGCTGCTGGCCGATCCGCAAGACCCGTCGACCCTGCCGCCGCAGACCTATCACACCATCGGCGACCTGCTGTCCGAAAAGAACGTGAGCTGGGCCTGGTACGGCGGTGGCTGGCAAGCCGCGCTGGATGGCCGCGGCGACGGCAGCCGGCCGAATTTCCAGTACCACCACCAGCCCTTCAATTACTTCAAGCAGTTCGCCCCTGGCACCAAGGCGCGCACCGAACACCTGCGCGACGGCGGCCTGGGCGACAGCCCGATCTCGAACCGTTTCATCGCCGACGCAGTGGCCGGCAAGCTGCCCGCGGTCAGTTTCTATAAACCGCAGGGCAACCTGAACCTGCACGCCGGCTATTCCGACATCGAATCGGGCGACGCCCACGTGGCCAACGTGATCGAGCACCTGAAGAAATCGCCGCAGTGGAAGGACATGGTGGTAGTGATCACCTTCGACGAGAACGGCGGCTGGTGGGACCACGTGGCCCCGCCCCAGGGCGACCGCTGGGGCCCGGGTTCGCGCATCCCCGCCATCATCGTGTCGCCGCACGCCAAGCGCGGTGCGGTCGACCACAACTTCTACGACACGACGTCCATCCTGCGCTTCATCACCCGCCTGCACGGCCTGCCGCTGCTGGAAGGCCTGGCCGCCCGCAATGCCGCCTTCGAGGCGCGCGGCGCCCGCGGGCCGGGCGACCTGACCGCCGCGCTGCGCTTCCGCTAAACCGAAAAACATATCTTTTCCATTGGTGTCAGACCTGACACCGGCTGTGAGACCTGACATTCCATGAGGCTAGTCTGCGGACTGGCCTTTTTTACGTCTGCGCATATCGAAAGTTGCTATACGGCTAACGTGCGCTGTCCCGTTGGAGGGGGGGCTACACTCGACCACGCTCGACATGACGCGATGTCAAACAGGACAGGTGACAGCGCACGGCCACTGCCGACGCGGCTGCCCCAACTATTCCAACAGGAGAAAAACCATGCAAAAGAATCAGATCAAGAAATTGCTCGCCGTTAGCGCCTTTGCCGCCATGTTCAGCGCCTTCGGCGTCCAGGCCCAGACCGCCCAGTCGATGACCAACCAGAGCGCCACCAGCACCCAGAACATGACCGGCAAGACTGCCGCCGACGGCACCGTCAACAACACCAGCAGCCAGGGCATGGAAGACCGTAGCGCCCAGACCTCGGGCGCTTCGGGAGCCGCCGGCCAGACCAGCGCCGGCGCTGCCAAAGTGAGCGCCGCCGACAAGAAGGCGATCACCGACATGGCGATCGCCAACATGGCCGAGGTGGAAACCGGCAAGCTGGCGCTGAGCAAGACCCAGAACGCCGAAGTGAAAGCCTTTGCACAGCAGATGATTGACGACCACGGCAAGGCGCTGGCCGACCTGCAGCCGCTGGCGCAGTCGAAGGGCGTGACCCTGCCGACCGAGCTGGACGCCAAGCACAAGGCCATGGCGGCCAAGCTGGAAAAACTCAATGGCGACGCCTTCGACAAGGAATACATGAAGATGGCGGGCCTGAAGGACCACAAGGACACCCACGCCAAGCTGCAGAAAATCAGCAAGAGCGCCAAGGACAGCGACGTGAAGGCCGCGGCGGACAAGACCCTGCCGGTGGTCGAGCAGCACCTGAAGGCCGCGCAGCAGATGTCGTCGGCCAAGTCGGGCACGACCTCGGGCAAATAAGCCAGGCTTGATCCGGTAGCAAAGGGGGGCGCCGGCGGGATTCGACTCCCGCCGGCGCACCTGCACGTTCATTTAAGCCATCCGTGGCACAGCATCATTGGAGAACCTCATGCACCACCACCACCGCGCCCTGCGCGCCGCCTTGCCGGCCCTGTTGACCGCAATCCTGTGCGCCGCCGCGCCGGCCCATGCCGACAAGGGCCAGGCCGCGACCCCGTCCACCACGCAAGGCGCCGCCGCCACTGGAAAATCCACCGCCAAGCTTGATCGCGCCGACCGCAAGGTCCTCGAGGACCTGGCCGAATCCAACCTGGCCGAGATCGCGGCCGCCCGCCTGGCGCTGGAAAAGAGCCAGAACGCCCAGGTGCGCGCCTACGCCCAGCACATGATCGACGACCACACCAAGGCCCACGCCGAGGTGCGCGCCCTGGCCCAGACCAAGGGCGTCGAGCTGCCGGCCGAGCCGAACCTGACCCACAAGGCCAAGAGCAAGATGCTCGAGGCGCTCAACGGCGACATTTTCGACCGCACCTACATCAAGCAATCGGGCCGGCGCGACCACCGCGCCACCCACGAAAAGCTCAAGTCGAACATGGACAAGGTGAAGGATCCGGAAGTCGCGGCCCTGGCCGCCAAGATGCGTCCAATCGTCGAGCAGCATTTGCTGATGGCCGACGAGATGATCGCCAAGACCGCGCGCAGCGCCACCGGCACCGCCGGCACGCCGGGCAACGACACCAGCACCGCCACCGGCAAGGAACCGACGCCGATGAAGAAGTAAGGCAGTCCGGGCGCCGGCTTCAAACCGAAGGGGCGCCCTTCCACTTTCCATCGATGCGATCGATGGGAATTTCGATGCCGACGATGGCCTTCAGCATGCCGTCGACGTAGTCCGGAGGCGCATCGGCCACGGACCAAGGCTGCGCCTGGGCTGCTTCGTGATGTGCGGTCTGGCCGCGCACGAACTCCAGCAGCCAGGCCGGGTCCTCAATGGCGCGCAGCACCCCGCGCGCATGCACCACGTGGTAGTCCCAGGTCGGCACCACACGCCCACCGGTCGCCGCTTTTTCTTCCGCATCCGGCGGCACGTAGGACGCCGGTCCGCGAAACACCACCAGCACCTCTTGCCCGGCACGGCGCCACACCGAATTGGCGCGCGCTACGTGGGCGCGCAGCAGCCCGTGCTCGCCATCTTCGACGAATTCAAACGGGATGTGGTCGGCCACCGGCAGGCCGTCGTCCAGGGTCACCAGCAGTCCCAAGGCATGGCGCTCGACCAGCGCGCGCATGGCTTGTGGATCAAGCTGGCGGTGTCGCGTCGGCAGGTACATCAAGGCGCCTCGACCACGAAGCCGCGGCCGGCCGCCAGCGACAGGAAGAACAGCATGTGGCAGCTGGAAGCGGCCGCCACCAGCGCCTCTTCCGGGTCGACCGCCGCATCCGACATCGGCAGCGGCACCGACAATAGCGACGACGATGCCGGCACCTCCAGCCCGCCATCGAAGCGCCAGGCGTGGGCGCGGCTGTAGCGGCCGTCGAGGAAGGGCTGGCCATCGCGCTGCCACGCGACCCGGGCGTCGAACTGTTTCATTGCGTCTCCTGTTGAATGAAGCACCATCTTAAGCAGGCCATTGGCTTGCTAAAAGGTCCAATCCGCGCGAAGATGGGCGTACCAATGCTCAACCTCTTCGTTTCCATCCCGCTGGATCGCGCCAGCGCCACGCCGCTGTTTCGCCAGCTGTATGCACGCCTGAAGGACGTCATCCTGCAAGGCGCGCTGGCACCCGGCGCGCGCCTGCCCGCGACGCGCGAGCTGGCGCGGCAATTGCAGGTCTCGCGCCAGACCGTGCTCGCCGCCTACGAGCAGCTGACTGCCGAAGGCTACCTGCGCGGTGGAGTAGGGCAGGGCACCTTCGTCGACGCCAACTTGCCCGCATCGACTGCCACGCCGGACGAGGCGCCGCGCGCACCGCGGCCACTGCCCGCACGTGGCCAGGCGATGGCCTCGAGCATGGCGCGGGTGCGCCACCACGCCGGCCCATTGCGCACCTTCCGAACCAGCATGCCGGGCCTGGATCTGTTCCCCTTCGAGACCTGGCGCAAGCTGGAAGCGCACCACTGGCGCCGGCGCGAACTGCCGCTCGGCTACGGCGCCGCGGCCGGCCACGCGGAGCTGCGCGAGCTGCTGTGCGCCTACCTGAGCGCCTCGCGCGGGGTGCGCTGCACGCCGGACCAGATCGTCATCACCACCGGATCGCAGCAGGCCCTGTACCTGCTGGCCCAGCTGCTGCTGGCGCCAGGCGAAGGCGTCTGGCTCGAGTCGCCCGGCTACCAGGGCGCGGCCGCGCCGTTCGAGGTGGCCGGCGCGCGCATCTGCCCGGTGCCGGTGAACAGCGAGGGCATGGACGTCGCGTTCGCCGCGCGCCGCTATCCGGACGCCGCCATGGTGTTCGCCACGCCCTCGCACCAGCTGCCGCTGGGCGTGACCATGAGCCTGGCGCGCCGCCTCGAGCTGCTGCGCTGGGCCGAGACCAACCGCGCCTGGATCGTCGAGGACGACTACGACAGCGAGTACCGCTATCTCGGGCCGCCGCTGGCCTCGCTGCAAAGCCTGGACCGCGCCGGCTGCGTGATCTACGTCGGCACCTTCTCGAAGGTGCTGTTTCCCGGCCTGCGCCTCGGCTACGTGGTGGCGCCGCCAAGCCTGGCCGAAGCGCTGCGCCAGGCCAAGGCCGTGGTCGACCGCCACAGCCCCATCGTCCCGCAGGCGGTGCTGGCCGACTTCATCCGCCAGGGCCACTTCGCGCGCCACATCCGCCGCACCCGCGAGGCGTATGCGGAGCGCCGCGCCGCGATGCTGGAGGCGCTGGACGGGCGCCTCGGCGGCATGCTGCGTCCTGGTGCCACCGACACCGGCCTCGATGTCTGCGTCTACCTCGCCGGGCCGCTCAGTGAAGCGCAGGCCTGCGCGCGTGCCGCGGATGCCGGCATCGACCTGCGCCCGCTGTCCTACTTCACGCATCCGCAAGCCGGCCCGGAATGCGCAGTCGCGCCCGGCCTGCTGCTGGGATTTTCAAGCTTCACGCCGGAACAGATCCGTGCCGGCGTCGCGCACCTGGAGGGAGTCCTGCTGCGTTAGTCTTTGACGCGCTCATCCAATGTGGCTACCATTTTCGAAGCAATTTGGAAACGTTGCCAACCACGGAGGAGACGACAATGAAACATGCTTTTGCCCGGCTGCTGCTGGGCTTTACCCTGCTGCTGTCCTGCACCCTGAGCCTGGCGCAGGAGGCGCGGCCGGGCGACGTGCAACTGGCCGGCCAGCCCGCCGGCGGCGGCGCGCGCGCCGATGCATCGATGCCGCCGTTACAGAACATTTTTGGTCGCAGCCACGTGAGCCTGAACGGCCGCTGGTCGTACATCATCGACCCTTATGAGAACGGCTTCTACGACTACCGGCGCCAGGCCTTCGACGCATCGAAAACCGGCAAGGGCGGCTTCTACGATGACCGCAAGCCGAAGGACAAGGGCGACTGGGTCGAGTACGACTTCGATCGCGCCCCGACCATGAAGGTGCCCGGCGACTGGAACTCGCAGGCCGAGAAGCTGCAGCTGTACGAGGGGACCGTGTGGCTGCGCCAGGTGTTCGAGGCGAATCCGAAACCGGGCAAGCGCTACGCGCTCTATTTCGGCGCCGTCAACTACGAGGCTCACGTCTACCTGAACGGCAAGAAGCTCGGCATGCACAAGGGTGGCTTCACACCCTTCCAGTTCGACGCCACCGCTTACCTGAAGCCGGGCCGCAACGTGGTCGTGGTCAAGGCCGACAACACGCGGCACCAGGACGCCATCCCGACCGTGAACACCGACTGGTGGAACTACGGCGGCATCACGCGCGACGTGCTGCTGGCCGAGCTGCCCGGCACGTACATCGCCGACTACAAGCTGCAGCTGGCGAAAGGCGATGCGCGCCGCCTGCAGGGCTTCGTGCAGATGGCCGGCGCGGCGCCGGCGCAGAAGGTGACGGTGACGATTCCCGAAGCCGGCGTGACGTTCGCGCTGCAAACGGATGCCGCCGGACGCGCCGCCATCGACGTCTCCGTCAAGCCGCTTGCCTACTGGTCGCCGCAGCAGCCCAAGCTCTACGCGGTCGAGATTTCGAGCAGCGCCGACAAGGTGGTGGACCGCATCGGTTTTCGCACCATCGAGACACGCGGCCAGGACATCCTCCTGAACGGCAAATCGGTGTTCCTGCGCGGGATCTCGCTACACGAAGAAAACCCCTTGATTCCGGGCCGCCTGCGCGGGCAGGGCGACATGCGCATGCTGCTTCAGTGGGCCAAGGAACTGAACTGCAATTTCGTCCGCCTGGCCCACTATCCGCACAGCGAAGAGATGACGCGGCTGGCCGACGAGATGGGCCTGATGGTGTGGGCCGAAGTGCCGGTCTACTGGACCATCTCATGGACCAATCCGGACACGCTGGCTGAAGCAGGACGCCAGCTCACCGACATGATCGAGCGTGACCGCAACCGCGCCAGCGTGATCGTATGGTCGGTCGGGAACGAGACCCCGATCGGCGCGGCGCGCAACGCCTTCATGGGCAGCCTGGTGCGCACCGCGCGCGCCCTCGACGACACCCGCCTGGTGGCCGCCGCGCTGGAGATTCATCGCAAGGGGCGCGACATCACGATCGAGGATCCGCTGGCCGAACTGATCGACCTGGCCAGCTTCAACGAGTACGCCGGCTGGTACTGGGCCAGCAACGCCGAGATGCTGGACTTCCGCTTCGACATCAAGCTGGACAAGCCGGTGGTGGTCACCGAGTTCGGCGCCGACGCGCTGGGTGGCTACCACGCCGACGCCGATACGCGCTGGAGCGAAGAGTACCAAGATCGCCTCTACCAGAACCAGTTCAGGATGCTGGCCGGGATCCCGGGCCTGCGCGGCATGACGCCCTGGGTGCTGGCCGATTTCCGCTCTCCGCGGCGCCAGCACCCGTACTTCCAGGACTTCTGGAACCGTAAGGGCTTGATCACCGACGACGGCAAGAAAAAACAGGCCTTCTGGACCCTGAGGAAGCATTACGACGCGGTGCGGGAACGCTACGAGCGCTGAGGCTTGCGGCCACCATCGCGTGGCATGGATGGGTGTGCAGGGCCGAAATCAATGCCGATGTGGCGTATGAAACCGCGACGTTCCCCGGGTGCCTGTTCTTCCAGACCTGGCACGATGCAGTGAAGAGCGCCGGCTGAAACCCGTATCAGTTGGCGCCAGTGCTGAATCGGAAGATCGTCCAGCTGTGAAGGGGCGATTCCGGCCGCACAACGGTCGTCGGAAACGCGGGGACATTCGGACTGTTGGGGAAATGCTGGGTCTCCAGCGCCAACCCTCCGCCTTTGATCAGCGGGCGCCCCCCGGCATCGCGCACGCTGCCGTTCCAGCCGTTGGTGGAAAACACGACCAGCCCCGGCTCGGAGGTGAACACGTCGAGCGTGCGGCCCGTGGCGGCATCGCTCAGCGTTGCCGCATGCCTGTCCTTCAGCACGAACGTGTGGTCGAGGCCGTTGTTGGCCTTGATGATGTCCTCGCTGGACTTGGCGACCGGACCCAGGTCCCGACCCTTGCGCAGGTCCAGGCCGCCGGCGACCGGTGCGATCTCGCCGGTCGGCACGCGCTTGCCGTCGGTCGGCAGCCATTGGTCGGCATTGACCTGCAGCGTGTGGCCATAGACGTCCGGGGCATCCGACAGATTGAAGAAGGCGTGGTGGGTCAGGTTGATCACCGTCGGCTTGTCCGTCGCCGCCGTGTAGTCGATGCGCAGGTCCGCATCATTGACCCGGAACGCGGCCTTCACCTGCAGGTTCCCGGGGAAGCCATTCTCCCCATCGCGACTAATCAAGGAAAGGTCGACGCCGCACTCGGCCGCGGCCGAGGTCCACAGGCGGCTGCCGAATCCCGCAGGCCCGCCATGCACCGAGACGCCATCCGGCCGTGAGACCAGGTCATAGCGCTTGCCATCCAGCGTGAAGCCGCCGCCGCCGATGCGTCCCGCGAACCGCCCCACGATTTTCGAGAAGGTCGCATTGCCCTCGTAGTCGGACAGCTTCTCCAGCGTACGCACGACGTTCCCGACCTTGCCGTCTCGGTCCGGTACCTTGATGGCGTGGATGATCCCGCCGTAGTCCAGGACCGTGACCTCGATGCGCGCGTTGCGGATGGTGTAGGCGAGCACCGGCTCACCGGACGACAGCGTGCCGAAGGGACGGGTCTGCACGGTGCAGGACGGCGCCGCCTGGGCAGCACTACACGCCATCAATGCCGCGACCAGGGGAGCCAAGGTGTTCGTCATGCGAAGATTCTTATTACCCATCCGCCAATGCTAACACCGCCGTGATGTTATCCCGGCTCCCGTGCGCCTTCGCCAGCGCGATCAACTCCTCGCAGCAGGCATCCAGCGACTGCGCCGAGGCCTTGTTCAACACCTGCGCGATCGCCCCATGCGGCGTGTTCCCGTACAAGCCGTCGCTGCACAGCAGGTACACGCCGCCGCGCTCCACTTCGCACACCTTGACGTCCGGCGCCACCGCCCCGGTCGGCCCGATTGCCTGCAACAGCAGGTTGCGCGGTGGCAGATCGTCGCAGGCGCCCGATTCCAGCGCCTGCTGGTACAGGGTCTGGTCGCGCGTCAGCACCGTCTCTTGCGCGCGATAACGGTAGATGCGGCTGTCCCCCACGCGAAACAGCGGCAGCTGGGCGGCACCGGCTGGTCGTACAGGATCTTCTGCTGGACCGCGAACACGCCGGCGTTGACGGCGGCCATGCGCGCCACGCCGAAGTCGGTCAGCTTCACACGCAGGTCGTGGCCCAGCACGAAGCGCTACGAATACGAGGCGCGCAGTTCGCTGTCGGCGAGAGCCGCGGTGGAGATCACCTTGATCGCGACCTGGCGCCTGAGGCGCGGATCGAACCCTTCGTAGACCAGTCCCATGG
>Ga0265780_10005094_pt1 | contig 16731 bp, 11 predicted proteins | sample P1T30metagenome_FD_192432 | JGI IMG/M metagenome (GOLD analysis project Ga0265780, IMG submission 192432) | Plant litter microbial communities from East Loma Ridge, Irvine, California - P1 T30 | ecosystem: Environmental > Terrestrial > Plant litter > Unclassified | place: USA: California... | reverse complement strand
GACCAACACAACCCCCCCAGAACTCGAACCCACTCATTAGCTTTACTAAAATACCACTCATAAAATCCCCCCCACCCTACAATGAAGCAATGGCAATAGCCGTCACACCCTTCAAATCCCTCCACGCCCTCTCCGCCGGCGCCCGCACCAGCCCCAGCTGACTCTGACACACCGCCGAAAATTTCTGCGACGTTGCGCCCGCCACCGCCTGCTGCACCGAGCTAATCACTGTAGTGAGCCCGCCATCTGGCGGCACTTTCGGCCGCGTACCAGGTATCCGAGCGGCTTCTGTATGGGAGAATTGAAAATCCGGTTGGCCAGGTGTATGTGAGGATGTGGTCCAGTTTTGGGATGCTTGCGCGGGTGGAGGTGCATGTGGATGTGCAGTGATTGTCGGCCACTGCGTGTTCATTGGCAATGCGATGTAGTGAACATCATCTGCTATAGGCGTCGGTTCTGATCGCGTCCTTTGCAGTCCCGGACCCGCAAACTGCGGTCCGGGCTCGTAGAGCGTCAGACCTTTGCCTTTTGCGAGCATTCTGATTGTTGATTCGCGCTCGAAATTGTACGCTTCTACTGTTGGTGTGTCTGGATTCGAGTATGTGCGTAAGAGCGACAGGTCGATCTTGTACACGTGGCGGATGTTCACGTATGAATCCCATCGCAGTGTTGCGCCGTCTGCTAGGAGGAGCGTTGGGAAGCGCTTCTTGGTCTTTTTGGAGATGGCGTCGGGGTGTGGCGGGGTCGGGGCGACGGGGAGAAACCAAGAGCGCCGGCTGGCGTGGAATTCGTTGGATTTGCTGTAGAGTTGATCGAGGCGGCGGCCTTGGAGGGATGTTATCTTCATGGTCAGCGGAAATTTTGAGAATCGATGGGTGGAATAAACTTACGAGGTGGAAGTGTATAGTCTGGCTGTCGTCTTCTGGTCGAGATACTACCACTACAGGGTGATTGAAGATGCCCTCTTCGATAGCACCTTTGCCATGCGCCCTCCTAACAGCGCGCTCGGGCAAGTCTTCCTTTGCTGGAAGCCACAAGACCGTCCCTTGTACAACTTGACTTTCATCGACGCTTCTATCCACGGTCTCAATCTGCGCGTGATCTATCAGAAACTCCTGTCGCCCAACTTCATCGTCGTAATCGTAGTCGTTCATCTGTACACGGGTAGTACGTGCCATGTCGATGATAGTCTAACCAATACTGTAATGATGTCTTCACCATCACGGGCAGTACTAAGTTTTATACAAACCGCCGCCTTTCAATGACAACGAATCCAACACGTGTACCATGCATTGTTACCTCGCAACGACGCGGTTGGTCATTGCTGCATTGACTCCTTCGCAAGCACCGCCCATCGCCCAGCTTGGACGGTGCTGAATGAGCCACGAGCCACATCAACGCATTCGAGTACCATCGTGTAGTGGGATCCTCCTGGAAGAGCATTCCTGATACCGCGGAATTGTCGATTACGGCTACGCCGTAAAACGACGTGGATGGCAGCGTAACCAAATGGTCTATTTTTGGCGTGGCGCAGCCATGACGCAAATGCTCGTGATTGGTCGTCAGCGTGGCTGTACAGGAAGACTCACAGCAACACGCCCTCTGAGCGAATGGATGACGTTTTCGCGAAGACAGCCTTGCTAGTCGGCGAAGATGACGCATGATGAGTGGTCTGTGGGGAAAGGCGAGGGTGAAGGATCCGCGCGCGTTTCGTGTGTGAGACCGTACGAATAGGAAATCGTGAGCAAATGCCATACGCATGTCCGGGCTGTTGGGATGCCGTACGCCACTTGACGGCATACGTGGCAGAGATTTTGTTTCTGATGTTCCAACATTGCGACGGTGTGTGCTTCGGTTGGGGTGACTGAAGAAAAGCCAAGAGGCGACATCGTCGCGTACACCGAAAAGATTGGTTGTAACCTGTCACACACCGACAGTTAGGCGCAAAACGTTTCAGCTGTTGCTTGCATTCATTCTCGTGAATCTAGATCTTGCCCATTAATTTCTTTCTTCTGTATCGTGAAGGAGTGCACTTGCTATGACGAAGAAAACATCACCTCCAAAGCCCCGTGACCTTCTCGCTCAACCCTGACGCCATGTTACTCAGCCTCTTACTCCCACTCCTTACTCTACCAGTCGTGCATTCCTCAACGCACGACTGCCTAGGCTCCACCGCCCTTAATTCCAACTTGTAGGATGTCACCTTCGCCCCGTATCCTTGCAGTTGCCTTACCGGATGCGCCACATGGGTGTCCCACAGATCTCGACGGACTTCCTGTCCGTTTTGTCCGTAGCTAGCTTGTGAAGGATGTTTGAAACGCTCAGCATCAATGTGACTCGACCATTGAAAGATCATGATGAGAGTTTCGTCGTTCGTGGCTTCTGCTGCATCCTCTGCATCCTCCTCATCTGGGAAATTCAAGGACATGTTCTTTTCGTCTGAATTGAAACTTCTCAGCAGACTCGGTTTTGGCAAGCTTTCATTGCTTGAAGCAAAGGAGCCTCGTTGTGTTGATGTTGAAAGAGGATCTTGACCCAGTTCAGCCCAGGCCCAAAAGTCCTTGACTAGGTCGCCCGGCCGACTGAAGCCTGCAGATGCGTAGCTCTGCATTGGTAAGGCTAGGGACGAGCGCTTCGGATCCCAGCCAAAATGCTTGCCAACTGCAGCGGCCACTCCGGGATTAGGGGCTTGCAACTGTATAATCTCAACTGGTACTCTCCGGCTCGGTACAGAGGCAGCAAGTGAAACCACTGAAAGATCCAGGTAGACATGTTGTACGCTTGGCGGCGCTGCCAGATGCTGCAGGAGGTCATCGAACACGGGCGATGTTCCGCTGGAACATGATTCCTGTGCTGTTGATACTATTATTACAACTTTCGGGTTTATCAGACACGGTGACCAGGTTGTGAAAGTGGTGGGATCTGTAAGTGCTTCTTCGCTGTCGATAATGTTGTTCAGGACCGTGTTGAGCGCAGCGTATCCCTTTGTATTAGGTGAGATGTGCGCCTTGAATGTAAGTGTGACGAGGCAGACATCAAGCTGAGACGGTGCTGATAGAGATGCATGGACGGCATCATTGCGATGGTCGCACGTCCGGCAGCAGACCGACATGGTGGGAGTAAGAAATAACGGGCGTCAAATTTCGCGTGTGTTGTTTGAGCTTTGATTCTGCAGCCTTTTAATTTGCCCTTTCGGCAGATTTCAGCGTGACCGCCTGATGGTTTTAGATAAAAGAATTGGTCCGAGAGAGACGGATATGGATAACGATAGTAGAGTAAAGAAGGGAACTGACGAAGTAAGAGAAGCTGAAAGGAACAATTTACTACAAGAGATGAATTGGAAGCACAGTCTGGTATGTAGGGCGTTCTCGTGTTGTGAGTGTTCTAGGTAGGTTGTCCATCTAGCAGAGTGCACAGCCTCGGCCGACCATCGCCCCACGGTTTCAATAATATTGCGGGTAGCCTTATGATATTTTTAGCAATAGAAGATAGTTTCGATGATTCGAGAGTTATCCATGTGTTCTCAACAGATAGATGGATCATGAAGCGCCATTACGCGGTCCTGTGCAACGACTCGTGTGATAGATGACGTCTGCAGTATGTGAAGACGCGTGGACTGACACGAAGATTATCGTTTCGGAACGTCTGGTGACGATGCTGTGTGCTATGTGCTGTAGAAGCGTGAATCATTGCCATCGCGATCCTCCCAGGTCTTATTGACTGAAATGCGTCTTGTATGTTGAGGACAAGTGGAGCGCCGAAGCTCCACCCGCCACTTCGCGAGGCCGCGCTAAGCTCCAAGGGTTAGAAGTCACGGGAGACGCGACTCCGGTGGAGATTCCACGACATGGCTCTAGTTTCCTTGAATTCGGCAGGTGATGACTAGTATTTGGGCAGGCTGAGGGCTACGGAGAAGTCTTGAGAAGGTTGCACTGTGCAGATGCGGTAACTGGATCGACTGGTGATTGAAAGCGATCGTAACTCCTTTGTAATTGCCTGCACATCCGGAACATTCAATCTCGTTGATTGTCCCCAGTCCCGGCGAATGGTAATAGTTCCCAATTTTGTTCCAATACGAGTACATGGACGAGGTTGGTGTCTCCATAGAAGTTCTGATCAAGATGACGTCACGGGCCAATCTCGTGTCGCTACGGACACCTGGACAAGTATCCAGGGGATTGAACCAGGATGGAGATCAGGAGGGGTATCTGGCTCTGGCCTCTATCATACATCGTCCACCGAGGGCATTCTTTGGTCTTCAGGATCTCGCCAGTATTGTGTGTCGCCGGAAGCTGGGACGGAACCCTTGACTGATTTTGAGGCATATTCGGACTGCAGTATACCGTCTCCGAGTGTTGATAAAACTCTCTTCGGCTCAGACGATCGCAAAACAACGCGAATCAGCTGTGATCTTGTGAGATTCTTACGACTCGAAACTATGCGGCTTGTCTCGGCGATACTATGGCCTAATTCTGTCCAAAGCAGGTAGTGGTTCGCCGATGTCGTCGAGTCACGACTCAGTCACCAGCCGTGCCGCAGGCCTTGGCCATCTTTTCGCATGAGAGGTGTATGCAAGCGTGCTTGACTTGAGCTTGAGCCGTGTTCGTTTTCACATGACCTTGTGAGAACTGCAGGCAAAGACCTTCGCTAGTTGGCATCGGCAATTCGTCCCAGTCAACACAGAATGTGCAGGTCAGCTTCCCCGCGCTATGGGTTGGCCCTGTGAAGATCGCCTTCGGCCCAAACCGTAGCGAGGTAGTGCAACCAACTGTTTCCATCTGAACTCTGTTGGGTCGCAGCATGGCGTCTGGGGAATATGGGGTTGGCACTACGTACCCTTGACACTTTGCACCAGGCTGACACTTTGCACCAGGCGGCTGACAGCGAATGGGAGACTCAAAGTCCGGTTGTGGCTTGCAAAGAATTTTCGGGAGGATTCTTCGTGGTCATGCCTCTGAGCATGCTCACGACCGTAGCCGAAAGAACAACTGCGTTGCAACATGCCGTACTGAGATTGTCTCGACATGTCAAAAGTCGAGAGCGAATTCGCCAGAACGACTACGGGCTTCTTAAACGTGCTCTCTGCAACCGGCCGGGGCGTGGGTCAAGAGTGCCAAAGGTGGCGGACTATCCGAGCCGAAGGCGCCATGTCGTCACCGTTAGCTTCGCTTCTCCACACGCTTCAGTGCAAGGCAATAGCGCACCAACCAACTCCCTTAAACATGCCTGCTCCGACTCGTGTGCGCCATTTCTGGGGACGGCAAACCCTTCACCGCATCTCGTATACTCGATCGCCCCGCCTGAATATTGGTGCATCTTCGCCCTCTGCACAACACCTTGCGTCTTCCACTCTTGCTGTACCTTTGAACAACGAAGAAAATTGCTACCACCCAGGCTGGCGCCAGAGAATGTTTTGGTCCGACCTCAACCCATTTTCTAGACGTCCAAGACCACGATAGCAGGAGACTTTCGCTTGCGGCAGCTGAAATCCCACCCGCCCTAATATGGTTGCAAGGGAACAGCATACGGTTGAATATACGCGATGGCAACGATTGATCCCAACGATGACTTCTCAACGCGAGGCCCAGTGGTAATGGGTGTGTCTGCTGCGACTCTTGCACTCTGCTCTATATTTGTGGGCCTACGATTGATCTCCCGGTTTATGGTGATACGAAAGCCAGGATGGGACGACTACACCATGATTCTGGCCTGGATCCTCGCTTTCGGCGCCTCATTCGCCATCTGCTATGGAACGACCAAAGGACTTGGCCGGAGACAGGAAGACATACCGCCAGGCTGGCAACAGCCACTGAAGAAGTCTTCCTTCGTGTTTTCCGTTCTTTATGTACGCAACCGTCTCTTTTGAAAGTCGATTCAAGTCTGACCCCTGTAGAATCCTACTTTGATGGCAACGAAAACCTCTATCCTCGTCTTCTATCTTTCCCTTTCCAAGACGCACAAGGTCTTTCGCTGGGCGACTATAGCGACTCTAGTTGTTGTCAATGTCGGCGGCCTGGCATTGACTGTACTCAACATTGTACAGTGCCGGCCCGTTGCTGCAGCGTGGGCATCATCTGTGCCTGCATCGGCCTCTTGCACAAACGTTGTCACCATCTACCTCTCGTCCGCCCCTCTCAACATCATCACGGATCTCGCCATCTTCTTCCTTCCGATGCCCATTCTTACCAGTATGCGCCTCCCCAGGAAGCAAAAGATTATTCTGGTCATCACCTTCGGATTTGGTGTTTTTGTTGCGGTAGTCGATGTCATTCGCATCGCCTACCTACAGAATGCGCAGCGGGCTACACTGCGCGCAGCGCACAGTGATCATTCCGAAACCGGTAACGACCAGAGGAATACAGGCGACTTTGCGTGGTACTCTTCGCTCTCGTTCATGTGGAGCGCTGTGGAGATCAATGTGGGCATAATGTGTGGCTGCGTTCCTGCGTTGAAGCCCTTGGCCCGGAGGTTCATGCCGACCTGGATCATCGACCACACGTCGATGCGCGATGCCACTGGCACACATACAAGCGATGAGCCGGTACTTCACCACGATATCCTCGACTCTCGAAGACGCTCCGATCCCCTGACGCCTCCGCTGTCGCCTTTAGGCAAACCACCGCCCGCACGCAGCAGCGGTGATGAGCCTATGGGGATGCTGGATTTCCTTACGACACCAGAAATGAGCGACCTGCCACAGTTGAGACCGTCCAACACTGCTATTACATATGCGACAACAACGCGTACCCACGGCCACCAACAAATGACGTTCTTTGACTTTGTAAACACTGGACGAACGAAAAACATCACCCTACGAAGCGTGCGCGAGTCAGTCTATCCTGTACTGATGGTGACATTTTTGTTCTTCATATGGGGATTTGCCTATGGATTCCTGGACGTCCTCAATTCCCGCTTCCAGGAAGTGGCTCGCATGTCAGATTGGCAAACTGTAGGACAGCACAGTGCATACTATGTTGGCTACATCGTTGGTCCACTGACATTCGGACGGCTCGTCTTCAAAGCTTGGGGCTTCAAAGCATGCTACATGGTCGGACTGTCGGTATACGCCTGTGGTACGCTGGTCTTCTGGCCTTCTGCTGTGCTCGACTCCTTCCCCGCATTTCTGGTGTCAAATCTCATCGTGGGAGCTGGTCTTTCCACATTAGAATTAGCCGCAAACCCGTTCATCGCACTCTGTGGGCCCCCGGAGTACGCTGAAGCACGTCTGAGTCTCTCACAGGCTGTCCAAGCTATCGGCACTGTCGTCTCTCCACTGTTGGCAAAGAAGGTACTTTTCACTGCCAATGCAGAGAGTCTTATCGACGTGCAATGGACATACCTCGGCATTGCATTCTTCAACATCGCACTGGCCATTATCTACTTTTACATACCCCTGCCTGAAGCCACCGATGAGGAGCTTGAAGTCGCCAGCGCACGTATGCCTATTCCGCGAGACGCCACAATCAACATCGGCCGAAAGCCTGTCAAGGTTCTTTGGATAGGGCTCGGACTAGCCGTATTCTCACAATTCTGTTATGTCGGTGGCCAGGAATCTACATCCACATCTTTTTCGGAGTATCTCCATCGTGTTAAGCCGTCTCTCAACACCGATACACATCAAGCTATCGGCCATACTGCATTCGCCGCATCGCGTTTCCTGGCGGCTGCAATCGACATATGGGTCAAACCTCGATACAGCTTGTTGTTCTTCTATGTTGGAGCCGTCGCATTCGCTGCTGCTACCATGAACACGACGGGATCGACTGGTGCTGCCATGATAATCCTCGTCATGTTCTGTGAGGGACCTTTGTTCCCACAAATTTTCGCCCAGGGCATTCGCGGCATGGGAAGGCATACCAAAGACGCATCGGTCCTACTCACTTCAGCTATCGGAGGTGGGGCTGTCATCCCTCCTATCATGTTTGCAGCATTGAAGATCCATAACCCGCAATACGCGTTCTGTGTCATCATCGCCGCTTATGCCGCAGGCACGCTGTATCCTATCTGGCTGAACTCGATACCTGCGGTCAAGACGCTCTCCGATCCCGCTCGCGATGAACACACTCGGAGAGAATCGGAAGCTGAAGAGAAGAGGAAAGAGTCTATGGGTGAAGGCAAACATAGACGCTTCAGCAAAATCAAGAATCGCTTCAGCTGGAATCGAGATGAACGCCTACCCCAGATAGAGCACCGAGAAAGAAGGAGTTGGCCTGAGGGACTCGCGCCTAGGACGGAGCATGATGCCAGTTTGGCCACCGACTTTGCTATGCCTGTCCTGCGCACTTACTCTAACCATTAGATGAGCGGGACTTTTGGCGGTAGATGATGTTTGTCACGACTTGGATGTATTATATTTTGGCGTTCTGGAAGATACCACGGGTTTTCAGGGCTTGGCGCTTATCAGCATAATGACTTTTGGAAAGAGTCGCTGCGGAGGACATGTTTCTATTGCATAGCGAGTACCGATATGCGGGGTCGCCCAATGTTATAATGTTAAACTCTTACAACCACTTGCATCTTATCCATAGTTTTCTTAATTGGGCATCTCACTGCTTCACATCAGTTCGTCACGAAAGATGAAGCGCAGTGCAGGTCGTAGTGATATATGTATTTGGTCCAACTCCTTAACCTCCAAAGACAAACTGATCCCACATAACAAGCACGCCCCTATACCGCAGTGAACTCCCTCGGTGAAACAGTCGACTGAAAATTTCCCGCTTCACCATAATCGCCGCCTCGTTCATCCCAGCCATACGTGCCATCATGCCTCACAACTCTGGAAGTCCCTTCATGAACGATGAGAGGTATGCAAACCAACCAGATGCATATGCACATCGCCCGGCCGTGCCCGCAAGCACCACCAGCACAATCAGCACGAACAGGCGCCCAAGCTGTCCAGTGCGAGACGGCCGCTGTCCCACTGCAGTGCCAGGCGCAAGGTGCACATCGTCGTCCTCCAAGATGACCTCCGGCACATCAGACTCGCCCTTTTCCCGCGGGACGATGTCGAAGCATACAATCTCCATGCCAGCACTAGAGCAGCGCAAGAGCTGTGCGAACCAGATTTTGCGATTCGTCATGTCCTCCGTAGACTCTCCGATGTTGCATTCACCAGTCATATGTGCAAGCAGGCGGTGGGTGGCGGGCTGGGCTCCGAAGCGTCGCTTGATGTGTCTCCAGAAGTTTGGTAGGGATAGGTGATGCGCTGTAAGTGAGGCGCGGTCGACTCCCTGCACTAGATCGTGGGTTATGATGAAATGCTGAGATAAGCCGTTTTTGACGGTGAACACTTCCGGTTTGAAGCGATACTCTTGGGTGGGATAGTTGGGCATGGTCGTTGTGGCGGAACGGTTGGTGGCTGGTCGAGGCGTACCAGGGTTGGGAGTTGAGTTCGTTGTGGTGGTCATGGTATTTGGAACGTGGATGATTTTGTGGATGAGTGAAGTCGTAATTCTTGTGGAGTTGTGGATGGAGTGTCGTGTGATATGAAGCTTGAGAAGAGATACACATGGAGGAATTAATATGCAACGGGCTGTGAGACTTTCTGGCACACGGTCAAGGGACCGGTGAATCTGCAAATCAGAGAACAAAGAACAGGCTGCTATCCGAAGGCCGCCTAGTTTAATGTAGCAAACTTCTTAAACGTGTGGACATACGAAGCGAGACATGGTCGATTTGGAAGCCAATCGACGTAATTTTGCACTGTTCGCCGTGATCATTTTACCTGCATTAGAAACGACTAGATGATGTCTCTACAAAGCTTTGCTCCCTCTGCGTCTCCCACACGACTTCATCTGACACTGTAGCACTTCACCTGCTCCATAACTTTCCATAGAGCTGCGTGTGAAACGTAATTGTCTTAATATTTGTTGCCTGGTCTTTGTTCTGCGGGTCGTGTGCTGAGACCCAGGTGTTTGCTCGTACCAAAACTTTTCAATCCTAAGCCCATAAATTACCTCCTCACGCCTCATTCTTATTCTTCCACAATAACTACTCCACACCACATCAACCCACGGAAAAAATACAACAAAACCAGAATCCCACCGCTGGCCTACCCGTGCCTGAGCCTTGGCCACCTATCGATGACGAGTCCCGCGTCACCATGGGGTTAGATTACTGGAATGGTACGCAGCATCGCTAGCGAGGCCCTTCGCCCAGCACAATGGTCTTCACCATAGCCCATGGCACCTCAAAATACACTATCATGGCTTCCCCCTTCCGAGAGCTTGATCGCGTGTCCCATACTACGGAGACCATCTGTCTACTCAAGTTCTGGAACCTCATCACCTACAAGACTGGAGCCACAGCCACGACGCACAATCTCATTGCGCAGGTTCCCAAAAAACTTGGCGGTGGGAGCGAAACAGTGCATATGGTGAATGCCATCACTTGGGTCGCTCATCTCCAGCGCTGCCAGAACGCTGGCTGGTACGACGTCTACTTCGACATACAGGAGCGAGAAGCAGGCGCCGCCGAGCCGGAGGCCATATTGAAGTATACCGATGAGATCAAGGAGATGGGATATGGGCAGCGGCGTAAGACTCAGGAAATACAGGGTTTTGTGGGTCGTTCGGACGGAATGGTGCGTGCCTGGGCCTTCATGTTCCTCATGCTATTCGTTGCTGTTTTTGTTGGAAGCATCATAGAACATGGAGCGGCATCACAGGGCCCACCGGGCAACGGGAGTGGTGGACAGTAGAGCTGAACGGGGTGGCTTGTCTGTTGGAGCGAGTGGCTCGAGCCTCGTCGTTGACTATTTCTTGGTGCGAACAGGTTTCTGTATTGAGACCGCTGGCAAATTTCCTACATGTCAAATAGATTGAATACATGATTACAGATCGTACTGTGCCTCATCTATCTTTGTCGTAATAAAAGAATATACAGGATACGAAGGGAAGCATCCAAAAGTCTGCGAACATACCCTGCATTATTTCAATATACCCGATTCGGAAGGTGTCGATTGTATTAAGCAATCATACCAATTCTTAGCAAAGTAATCTCTGCTCATATTCGAGGGCAACCGCGCACCAAATGGTACGGAAGCCGCGAACTTCAGACTCAACAATCTTCAGTTCCTGCGAGGGATGTTCTCTGCTTACCAAATCATTCTGCATAGAGAAAAGATTTATTCCGAACAAAACATCGTCCATTGTTGATAGCAAATAAGCTGTTTGTGATATCAGAAGTTGCAGCTCGGCCTTGGCACTTCCGAACTGACCTCATGGATTCCCAAATATTTGCGGCCAACGGCGGAGGTGCTTGCCATTTCCAACCATTCCATCACCACACTTAGTAAACTTCATAATGTTTTCAAGACGTGCAATTCCCTCGGTAACGGCGCAATCTCATCCTTTAAAGCGCATGTACTAACCATTGAGTCCAGGCATTCCGAGCAGCTACCCGCGCAAGCACACCTGCGGCTCGCCCCTCTGCGCCACTACGCTTCATCACACCGTTCCAAGCACGATGCCTCTCTGATCAAGTCAGAACGGCGATTGACAAGGCGGTTGCGTCGGCGCCGGTCGTTTTATTCATGAAGGGCACACCAGAGACACCACAATGCGGGTTCTCAAGAGCGAGCATACAGATTCTGGGCATGCAGGGAGTGGATCCGGAGAAGTTCACTGCTTTCAACGTTTTGGAGGACCAGGAGCTGCGCGCAGGTACGTCTGGATGACTGTGCACTCAGGAGGGGTTTTGGTGTGATATGGGGATGCTGCAGGTGAAGCAACAAGACGATTTACTGACGTATCATCTATAGGTATCAAGGAGTACTCGGAGTGGCCGACCATACCGCAACTTTACGTCGAGAAGGAGTTCATTGGTGGCTGCGACATCCTCATGTCGATGCACCAGGACGGATCGCTGGCGAAAATGCTGGAAGAAAAGGGCGTTGTTGTTGCTGAGGGTGAGCAGAAGCCATAAGACATGAGAAAGAAGAGAAGACACTGGGATTAAGCCTATTTACTATGTCTGTAATATATGTCTTGTTGCGCCATGAGGCTTCGTAACATAGATGTGAAATGCGTGTGACACGAGCACAGAATCGTCCGTAGCGAATCCAGCTTGTCGTAAGTAATGACACGTACTTTTCGCTTTCTATCCCCTCTGTCTATTCGTCTCAGTTCAATCTGCTCGAGCTTCTTCTACTGTAAGGCGGTGTGCCGCTCTCCCCATCGCGCCTTCCTTGCCGGAGCCGGAATAACCTCGAAGCCTAAAACGACGCTGCCAAATCTCACAATACCCTCGATTCTCCGAATCACGACACGAACTGCGACGGAAACCCAACCACAGTAGCATGGAGGTCCAGCATAACAGCCGTGCCTTGCGGCCTCGCCATGATGCGAGGCCACCTGCAAAGCAAAGCGTAGCAGCAACAGTCAAGAAGAAGACAGTCTCAGTCGCCGCAGTCTTCAAGCAGCCACCGAAGACCCCAAAAGACGGCAAGGCCGGACCTCAGAAGCCTGCTCCGAAGCTGATCGCGCAGCGTACCTCAGACGACAAAGTCCAGAGCCACAAATCCAGGTCCAGTTACCACAGCCCTCACAAAACCGGATCACGAGTATCAAAGAAGAAATCCGCTCTCCACCCGCTTGCCATAGCCTTCAAGAGTACCTCCCCTGTCTAATCAACATCCTTCTATAATCATCTAACGCCCACAGACACAAGCGACTCCTACCGACGCCACCTCTACAAATCCACCACTCTCAAGATAACCACCACTCTCTCCACTCTCACCCACGCCCTCTACGACTCCACCCTGCACCCCATCTCCTCCTCCATCGACCCCGAAAACTCCCCCATCCGCCTCACCATCCCCGCCAAATTCGCCCGCGCAGCACACAAACTCTACGCACCCATCAGCGCATACAAAATCGGCCTCACGCGCACGAACACAGATGGCACGCAGACCAAGTTCCCCGCGACGCTGGAGGCGCGCATGCAGGATTACGTGCATCTGATCACCAGCCAGAAGAAGGAGATCGAGAAGCTGCGGGACAGGTGGGAGATGGTTGTGGGTGAGATATGGAAGGTCGGGGTGCAGGTGCTTGGGGAGGAGGGGATGGAGAGTGTGTTGTTCGTCCAGAAAGATAAAAGGAAGGGCAAAGAGAAGGCCAGGGATGTCGAGCCAGGGAGTTCCCTGTTCGTCGGTGAGCAGGAGACGTCGCCGCCGGCGAAGAAGACGAAGAAGCGCGTTACGTTTGTCGAGGATGTGCAGGACATGGCGAGGCAGGATCTGGCGTTCTTGTATCAGCCGACGCGTCTGCGTGTTGGGCCTGTGGCTAATGCGCCGGGTATGCCGGTGCAGGAGATTGGGGCGCTGGAGAAGAGGGTGAAGGGGATGGGGCAGAGGGAGTATGCGGAGTTGAAGAAGGCGGAGAGCGACTATAAGGCGTACTGGCAGAAGAAGAATCAGAGGCTGGCGCAGGTGTTTGGGGAGGATTGAGAGAGTAAGCGAGGTGTGGAAGAGGTGTTGTGTGATTACATGGCGATGTGTATGGGCAAAGGTATGATGAGTATGAGACACATGGAGTATTTACGGGTGATGTATACGACGAACTCGAGGAGAAAACGCCAAGGCGCAACGGATAGACAATGTTGTCACGATAGTCATGTACACATAACACAAACAAGCTCTATTCCAGCTCAAACGCAAAGAAGATCTAAATGGTCTACATGGATATCACAATGGCCAAACCTCACCTCCACTCTCGTCCCCTCTAATCAAAGCTGCTCTTGAACACATAGCGCTGATCCTCGGGCTGCTCGAATGGCACACCGAGCTCAAACAGCGTCACAACCGCATCACTAAAGTCCTTGAAGAACGCCTCGTTATCCTTGGCATACAGCTCCGTGTACTTCCTAAAGCTCTTATCCTTGACGAGCTCCATATCCGTCGGCAGCATCATGAGCGTCTTAGTCTTGACGTCCTCGAACTGCTTGGGGCCGTTCCACTTCTTGTAGCCCCACTTCTCGTCGAGCAGCAGCTTGTAGTAGTCGTTGGTCATGGTGGTGGGGCTGAACGTCCAAGGGCCGTCGTAGCCCGAGCGATCGGTATGGCAGCGACCCAAGGCGTGCGCGCCCGACAGCGCCACCATTTCCTTGTCGCCGAAGCCCATGCGGCCGAAGATGGCGCGGATATGGCTGTGGTCCTTGCTGGCGTCGGGCAGGCGGCCGTCGGGCGTGCAGAAGCTGACATCGCGGTCGGAGCGGCCGGCGCGGTAGGGGATCTTGGGGCCCTGCATTTCCTGGATGGAGCAGACGCCGGCGAGGATCCAGAGGTCTGAGTAGGTGATCCAGGGGAAGGCTTGCTTGACGGGCTCGAGGAAGTCGCGGGCGGCTTTGAGGCCGGCGTTGGCGCCGTGGTCGCCTTCGGGGGCGAAACGCATGGTTGCGCCGTTGGAACCGCCGGTGTTGGTGAGCTTGTCGTAGCTGGTGAAGTGTTAGTATATCTCACGAAAAAAATAAATGTTGTGAGGTACTTACGTTCCAGAGGCGTGCCATGCCAGGCGCACCAGGACGGGGCCGTAGCTGCCATCGTCGTAGTTGTCGTGCTCCTCCAGCCTCTTCGCAATCGTGTTGTAGACCTTCTGGTAGTCCTCGAACCGGGGTACGAACGAGGCGGACTTTCGCTCCTGGCCAAACAGCTCGGGCTTCTGGATGTACAGGCCGTAGCCGGCGGCGACGGCGAGCAGAGCAGCAGCTCCAGCAATCATGCCGGTGGGGTTGCCCTCATATTTCTCGGGTCCGCCCTCGGAGCTGGAAGCATAGCCGCGTTGCCACTGCTTGCGAAAGGCGGGCTGTGAAGGGACGGCGAAGCGAGCGGAGCGTGTGGTGGTTGCGCGGAAGGATGGTGCTGCAGTACGCAGAGCACGAGAGAAGTTTCGTGAAGCGGAGGCCATCGTGGCGGTTGTGTGCTAAAGTTTACAGGTGGCTGACCAAAGTCAAGCTTGTATGACTGGGCTGTGGTAGTCAATTGGGCCGCTCGAGGATGTAGTGATCAATCTCGAAAGAGGAAAAGAACAGCAGATAGAATGAGCGCAGAGGAAAAGCGTCCTTAAAGTAGCAAAGACGAGGCAACATTTCTCCAGGAAGACCCGAGATAGCAAAAAAAGTGGACCAACGCCAGCCAATCAAACCTCATGAGATCATCAACCGTCTAGAATCTTAGATATCGTAATCGCGCCCTCTTGCACCATGACAGGCCACATTTTCGCCGATGACGGGGAAGGAGTTTCGGCGTCTGCAAGAGCGAGATTCGAGAAGAAGTCACGGATTGCAAACAAGGGAGCTTCCTGCATTTTGTAGCTTGCATCCAGGGCGCCATGGCCCAATGATAGGGCTTGGAGGTCGGTGGCGTACCAGATCTACGCAGGCCATGTGAGGGGTAATGCTCTGCGGCATAGCCTAATAGAGCATACAAGGCAAATATACACGATTGTATCGTGGTGTTGCTTTTCGGCTCGTCATGATAGCGTGGTACTTCCGTGGTGTCGCACCACCGTCGTTACCATCCAGAGCCTGCTGATTTGTCAAGCGGTGAATGCCTTACTCGCATCTTCTCCACATGCCGCTTCGTGGCCGAGAGCGGCACGAATGACCACAGGGGTGCTCTGTTCTCCACAAAGCACAAACCAGGCATTCGCTGATCAAGCATGACAGTCGAAGGGTTCAAAAAGTTCCGTATGAATTGGTCATGTAGTCTATGCGGTGGTATTAACGAAACCAAAAAGCGCCAGCCCTTGAAGCACCAGCCCATTATCATATGTCCATGCGATCATGTCTATTTACCAACGCTATGCAGAGAAGTTCCAAAGAAAGCATTACTCGGGATATCAAACACCAACACCATCACATGCGAACTCCACCGTGTGACGCTGTTAAGCAAATCAAACTCGAAAGAAACCCGCGCGGAAAAGATAATAATTAAAACATGTGACTGGATGGTGGAGGAATGGTAGAAGAAGGGGGCTGAGATTGGGGATGTGATCCGCCGTGAGGTTGATTCTGGATGGGGGCCAGGGTCTGGCTAGTTCGTTGAGTATATGTCTGGTAGTGCAGTTGGGCAAGAGTCTGGTGGTGGAATGCTGCGGGGCCTTGGTGAAAAGGGTGTGGCAAGGTAAAACCTTGAGCATGTGGCGGGACCAGACTGTATGGCGCAGAACTACCATACAGAGCATGATGTGGAACAGGTGGGAGGCCTTGACCGGGTTGATAGCCTGTAACGCGACTAATCGAAGGCAACGAGGGCTGTTGATAATGCTGGTGCTGCTGTTGGTGTTGCTGCGGTAGTGGCTGCGGCATCTGTGCTGGCGGCTGCGACTGGGGTGGTTCCATTACACTCACTATGCTAATTGGTGTCGAAGTTCCGGAGGCTGATGACGCAGCGGGACGCTCTTCTGGAAGACGGCCCTTGGCTCTGAGTTCAGCGGCTTCTTTCTCGAGCTTCGGCTTGAGCTGTAACCAAGATGTGCTATTTGGATCCTTGGGAATACGGATAGCGCGACGATACGACGGGCAGCACTCTAGCTCGCGGGCGCTGATTGCAGGCTCGAGCTCAGATGCCTTTGCAAGGTAGTACGCTTTGCGCGCCGCCTTCTTGAGAGTATAGTCCTGGCTCCTTGCACCGCGCATCAGCTCTTCCCAGCCTTCCATCTCTTTTGCGAATAACCTGCGCTCTTCTACAACCCTCACCTTCGGCTCGTACCATGCGTTGAGCTCCGCGCCCCA